>Ga0299913_10002481_pt1 | contig 14582 bp, 17 predicted proteins | sample RVTome_9_FD_201360 | JGI IMG/M metagenome (GOLD analysis project Ga0299913, IMG submission 201360) | Soil microbial communities from uranium-contaminated site in the Upper Colorado River Basin, Wyoming, United States - RVT155D38 (version 2) ... | reverse complement strand
TATCACGCCACCAGGGGCGACCTCCTCGACAGGCTGGGACGTGCCGAGGAGGCGGGCAACGCTTTCGCGATCGCGGCCGGCCTCACCGAAAACGCAGCGGAGCGCCGTTTCCTCGAACATCGAGCCAAGACCGCCTCTCGACTGGATCGGGACTAGAAACGGGATCGTGAACCGTTACGTCGCGTTCCTCAGGGGCATCGGGCCCTCGAATCCCAACATGCGAAACGAGAATCTCCGGGCTGTCGGCGAGAGTCTCGGCTTCCAGCAGGTTGAGACGTTCATCTCGAGTGGGAATCTGATCTTCGACAGCGAATCCGACGACGCCGCGGAGCTCGAGGCGATGCTCGAGGCAGAGTGGCCCCGACAGCTCGACTTCGAGAGCAGGACTCTGATCCGGAGCCAATCCGAGCTGGAGAGATTGGTTGATCTCGCACCTTTCGGAGAACGCACTCACGGCCCGGACACCTATCTTCTCGTCACGTTCTCCAAGACACCTCTCGAGATCGCCTTCGAGCTCCCCTACCAGCCCCCGGGGCGGGACCTCTGGGCGGTGGGCTCGACCGAGCGGGAGATCTTCACGGTCACCGACACCACCAGCGCCGCGACGCCCGACGTGATGGTTTGGCTGGAGAAGGAGTTCGGCAAAGACATCTCGTCACGGACCTGGCTCACCGTCCAACGCATCCTCAAGAGAATGACGCATTCCTGAGGAATGTGGCGTCACATATGAACAATTCGGCGTCCAGAACGCGGGTCGGCGTCATTCCGTTTCGAAGCCCGGTTCGGTGCTCTTGACCAAGACCAGCAAACCCGTTGCCACCGGGAAGAGCAGGAGGACGACCATGACCGTCAACGTCTGTATTGCCCCCCAGGCGGTCCACCCCACTGCCCCGATCGTAAGCGCGCTGATCACCATCGCGACATCCACTGTCCGGTAGATCCGTGGGAGGCGGGCTCGTATCTCGAGTACGAGGGTGAGCGCCACGATGGTGACAAGCGCCACCGCGAGGGGGCCGACCAGCAGCCAGCGAACTCCCGCAGGTATCGGCTCCCGGGCATGTTCGATCGTGTTGAGGACGCCGGCTCCTCCGGCGGCGATGGCCATCACCATGGGAAGATGGAGATACAGCCACAGCTGGGTCCTCCTCGACACGGGCACCCGATGGGAGACGAGGTCGAAGTAGAGCCACCACAGCCCTATAGCGACCAACACCCCGAGAAGCCCGAGGAGGATCCCGTCGAATCCCAGATCGCTGACCTCGGCCATGCCGGTCACCGCCCCCACGACCACCTCGCCGAGGACAATGATCACAAACAACCCCATCCGCTCGATGAGGGACGGGGTTGTCGCGATCACGGCCTCCCCGCCTTGACTCTCAGGAGGGGTCCAGCGGTAGAACGCGACGATGAGGCCGCCGATCTCGGCGACCAATCCGAAGGCCCAAAGCCCATAGCGGGCCGGTTCTGGGATGAGGGCGCTGGCTCCGAATGCGAGCGCTGACACCAGATAGGCAATCGAGTACGGGACCGAAGCCGGGCGATGATCAGGGTCGTGCACCCCGGTCCGAAACCAGAGCGCGACCAGGATCAAGGTGTTGGCGGCATAGGCCAAGGCGAAGCCGACCGATCCATCCCCCGGCACGTCCCCGACATAGACCGCCATCACGGCAACGGACAGCATCTGGATGAAGGTGAACACCCGGACACTGACATCATTCGTGGAGTGCAGGTCGTGATAGAGGGTGCCGTTGATCCACGATGACCAAACCGCATAGAAGAGGAAGACGAACCAACCTGTGCCCGCCCACGTGGGATGCTCGGCGAGCTCGTGGGCGAGCTGGGCGATGACCACTACGAAGACGAGGTCGAAGAAGAGCTCGAGGAAGGTGACCCGACGGTCGGAGGGACGGTCCTCGAATCGGGCCGGGGGCTGCCAGAGACGCCGGAAGACCGGTTGTCGCGTCACGGGACCACGCCACCTCCGCGCTTCGATGAATCTTGTTTCAGCCTGACACCCTGCGGGATCACGGCCAGAGCCGTCAGGCCGCTCACGCCGTCAGTCATCGATGCCTTCACTGTCATCGAGACCGTCGAGATGGGTGAGGACGATATCGGTGATCTGCCCGAGACTGGCCAGCTGCCTCTCGGTGAGAAGGTCGAGCATGTGCCGGCGGACCGAGCCGAAATGCTCGGGCGCGGCCGCGGCGATGGCATGAAGTCCATCCTTGGTCAATGCGATCAGCGTTCCTCTGGCATCGCCTCTGTCCTCCTCGCGCCTCACCAAGCCTCGTTCTTCCATGCGACGCACCTGATGAGAGAGGCGGCTCTGCGACCACTGCATGTGCTCTGCCATGCTCGTTATCCGCCATTTGCGCTGCTCGACCTCCACCAGGTTGGAGAGAACCGTGTAATCGGCCATGGACAGGCCGGTGTGTTTCTGCAGCTCCCGGGCGAGCCGACCTTCGAGGCGGGTGAACATGCTGCGAAATCCTCGCCAGGCATGTTCTTCCTCGGGACTGAGCCAGCGCAAGGTCATACCCGAAGATGTTAACGGGAATAATCATGATACATCATGCATTATGATATCCATGATGTATCAAGTAACCCTTGGCACCAGCCACGGTCGCAGCCGAGAGGGGGGCCGGCGAACTCTGCAACTAGCCGCTGGGCTAACCCTGTATGGCGTGAGCATCGCACTCATGTTGAGAGCCGGTCTCGGCGTCGATTCTTGGGACGTGCTTCATCAAGGTATCGCACAACGAACGGGAGTGAGCTTCGGTTGGGTCGTGAATGCGACCAGTGTCCTGGTGCTCTTCGCATGGGTGCCTCTGAGACAACGTCCCGGCTGGGGAACCCTCGCCAACGCCCTGGTGGTCGGTTTGGTCGCCGACGCCGCTCTCGGCATTCTCCCCCATCCCGACCAGCTCGCCTGGCAAGTCCCGATTCTGCTCGCCGGAATTGGCTTGAACGGCATGGCCACCGGGCTCTATATCGGCGCCGGGATGGGCCCCGGTCCCCGCGATGGTCTGATGACCGGGCTTGCGACACGGACCGGAGCATCCATCCGCATGGTGAGAACACTCATCGAAGCGGCGGTCGTGGCCACCGGCTGGCTCCTCGGAGGCCCTGTCGGGTTGGGCACGGTTCTCTACGCGGTCCTCATCGGGCCACTGGCGCAGGCGTCAATCACGCGATTCTCGACGGTGGAGGTGACCGCATGACCATGGGGAAGAGGAGGGGCCTCGCCATACCCGGGAGTCTGCGCAAGGACTCGAGCAGTTCTTGTTGGCGTTCGACGCCTGGATTCGGATGGTCCAGCCTGAGCCGGCGCGCCCTGGTGTGTGAGCCTGGTTTGGCCCCACCCCGTCGTGGGTACCCACCCGGCACCCGACCGAGGAGACCACATGCCCGCTGAGAATCGCCCCTCCGTGAAAGACGACGCGCGGTATGAAGCCATGCGCGAACAGGGCGAAAGCAAGGAGAAGGCAGCCAGGATCGCCAACACCGACCCGACCGAGGCGGGACGACGCGGCGGACAGTCACCGCCCTACGAGGAGTGGACCAAGGACGACCTCTTTGAGCGTGCCGGTGAGATCGGAATCGACGGTCGATCCGACATGGACAAAGATCAGCTCATCGACGCCCTACGCAACCACTGACAGGACCGGCCCCCGAATCACACTCACACGGTCTTGGTCACCTTGCGGATGCCCCGCGGGTTGTCCGGATCGTGCCCGCGGGCAACGCTCAGCTGATAGGTGAAGAGTTGCGCGGCGACGATCGTCGGGATCGGGGTTAGCCACTCGGGCAAGCCTGGTGGAACGATGATGAGGTCGTCGGCCGGGCAGTCGTAGCGGTCCGAGATCGCGATGACCCGAGCTCCCCGCTCGCGGACGATCCCGATCAGATCCGAGACATCCTCGAAGAGGGGACCAGCGGTGACGACGGCGAGGACATCGAGACCGGGCTCCACGATGGCGAGAGGGCCGTGGCGGAAATCGGCCGCTGAGAAAGGCTGGGCCACGAGATATGCCAGCTCGGCGATCTTCAGAGCCCATTCGAACGCCGTCGAGTGGTGGTACCCACGACCGATGACGACGCATCGATCGCGATCGCGCAGTGCGGCCGCGCTGCCCCGGATACGGTCGCCCAGATCCAGGGTGCGCCGCACGATGTCGGGGACGGCACGCAAGGAGTCGAGGTCGCTCGTATCACCGCGTAGAGCGGCCGAGAGGGCCGCGGCGGCCATCAGCTCACACGTGTACGACTTCGTCGCGGCGACCGCCAGCTCGGGTCCCGCCGCGAGGTGCAGGTGGCGGTCGGCATTCGTCGCCATCGGCGAGTCCGGGTTGTTGGTGATCGCCAGTGTCGGGCGGCCCTGCTCAGCTGCAGCCTTCAAGACCGCCAGCAGATCCGGCGACTCGCCCGACTGGCTGACCCCGACCACGAGCGCGCCGTCGAGACCGGGCGGGCTGTCATAGAGGGTGTACAGAGACGGGGCGGCCAGAGCCGCCTCGAGCCGGTTGTGGGCACCCCACAGGTATTGCGCGTACCGGGCGGCATTGTCCGAGGAGCCCCGAGCCGCGATCACCAGGTGGGTGTAGTCCTGGGCGGACATCCAGTCGGCCACCGATCCGACGTCGGCGAGCTGGCCGTCGACGAAGTCTTCGAGGATCCGCGGCTGCGAATGGATCTCGTCCCAGAGTGTCATGACGCACCCTGGGTCTGGATTCCGTGCCCCACCGGATAGAGGTTGGGGACCGCCACCGGGAGTCGACCCATGATCCGCTCACCAAAGAGAGCAGCGACCAACGCATCGACCGACGGTTCGAGAATCCCATAGGTGCACAGATGTGTTGACGATTCTGGGTAACTCGCCAGGTCGTACGGAGTGCGCATGGCGACAGTCACCGTGGGAGTGCCCGTGGCGAGCACGCGCCGCACCAGCGCTGACTGGCCGGGGCTGGCGTCCAGGGTCCCGACGACTACGAGATCGTGCTGGGTTGCCATTCGAACCGCCTCGGCCACTTCATCGTCGTCCGGGTCGAAGTCGACGAGGTACTCGGTTGTCGACCGATGCATCCTGCGAAGGCTCTCGGCGAGCAGCGGCTTCACGGCCTCCGACGTGTCGGCCGGAGTGAGGTTTTTCGGATGCGGCATGACGGCCAGGATCCGGGTATCCGCGGAAGGACGGAGGGGCAGCAAACCGGCGTCGTCCCGGACGAGGGTGATCGAGCGCTGCGCCAGCTCCGTGGCCAGATCTCGATGATCCCGGCACCCCAACACATCGAGGCCCGGGTCATCAAAGGACATCAGCCAGTCGCATATAACTTCGAGTCGTTCCGAGGCTCGAGCAGGTATCTCGGGAAGATCCCCTGCCTGTGCCGGGCCGTACAGAAGCAGGTCGGCACCGGCCCCGAGCGGGGCATCCGGATGGTGCGTTCCGAATGCACCCATGTCGAGGGCATCTGTCACGATCACACCGGGAAACCCGAGATGCTCGCGAATCAGCCCAACCATGACCTCCTCCGACACACTCGTGGGGAGGTCTGGGTCTCCGGTGACTCCGGGCAGACCGTAGTGGCCCACCATCAGGAGCCGGGCCCCGGCCTCGATACCGGCGCGGAAGGGGGCGAACTCGACGTGATCAAGCCGGTTCCGGTCAAGGTCGAGCACCGGCAGATGGAGGTGGGGATCGACAGAGGCCTCGCCCTTGCCCGGGAAGTGCTTGAGGGTCGCGGCGACGCCTTCATCCTGCAGCCCTGTGGCGAAGGCGGCAGTGAGGCGCGAGACCGCCTCCGGCTCCTCGCCGAAGGAACGGATCCCCATCGACGGGTTGTAGGGGCGGCTGGCGACATCGGCCACCGGCGCGAGGTTCACGTTCATGCCGAGGGACCGGAGCTCACGTCCCATGGCGCCGGCCACGCGGGCCACGAGACCGGTGTCGCCGACGGCCCCAAGCGCCATGTTCCCGGCGAAGGGAGTTGTATCGGGTCCCGCTCCGATGAGTTGGCCTCCCTCCTGGTCGACGGCGATGAGGAGGAACCGGCCTGCAGCCGACACCAGGTCGTCGACCATTGCCCGGGTCTGGCCCGCATCGCGGATGTTCATTGGTCCGTAGAGAATCACCCCCGCCACCCTGGGATCGGCGACCAGTGCTGCGATGTCCGCGTCGACACGGCTCCCCCGGAAGGAGACGAGAGAGTTGCCCTTCACCGGCGCCACGTCAGCCCTTGACCGAGCCGGCGAGCAGACCGCGCACAAAGAAGCGCTGAAGAGCGAGGAAGACGATCAGCGGGATCACCATCGAGACGAAGGCGGCCGCGGTGAGAAGGTGGTAGGCCTCGCCTCGGGAACCGACGATCGAAGCCAGCTCGATGGTCAGCACTGCCACGTCCGACGAGGTACCCAGGAAGACCAGAGCCACCAGGAAGTCGTTCCAAACCCAAAGAAACTGGAAGATGGCGAAGGAGGCGAGCGCCGGGACCGACAGCGGGAGGACCAGTCGGATGAAGGCGGTGAACGGGGTGGCGCCATCGATGTATGCCGACTCGAACAGGTCGCTGGGGAGCGTGGCAATGAAGCCGTAGAGGAGGAACACGGCAAGCGGGAGGCCAAATCCGGTGTGGGCCAGCCAGATGCCCAGGAAGCTCCCGGTCAACCCGGTGCCCTGATACACCCTGAGCAGGGGTACCAGTGACAGCTGGAGCGGGACCACCAGCAAGGCGACGATGACCCCGAACATCAGGCCCCTCCCCCGAAACCGCATCCACGCAAAGCCGAAGGCAGCGAATGCCGCGAGGGTGATCGGGATGACCGTCGACGGGATGGCCACGACGAGGCTGTTGATGAGGGCCTCGAACAGACCTCCCGATGTGAGAACGGACTCGTAGTTGTCCAAGGTCCACTCCATGGAAAAGGGCCTGAGCATCGAGGCCCACCAACCTGTCGTGCTGCTCGCGGTGGAAGGCCGGAATGAGTTGACCAGCAGACCGAGCGTCGGAAGCGTCCACATGGCCACGATCAAGAACACCGTGAGTCTCCCAAACCAACCCGCCTTGGCCCTGTTGTCGACCCTCGATCTGCGTCGCCTTGGCCTCTTCGCCGGCTGAACCGGTGCCCCATCGCTTGGAATCTGATCGATGACGGTCATGTGCCGACCCCTTGCCTGCGAAGGTTCCTGATGTTGATCACCATGATCGGAACCACTGCAATCAGTAGGAGCACGGCCATCGTCGTGGCCTGTCCGAAGTTGCGGAAGCGGAACATCTCCTGATACATCCGAACCGCGACCACAGAAGTGTCGAAGTTCCCGCCAGTGGTCACGAAGATGATGTCGAAGACCTTGAGGACCGCAATGGCGATCGTCGTGAACACGACCAGGAGAGCACTGCTGATCGACGGGATCGTGATCCTGAGGAAGATCTGCCGCTCGCTGGCTCCGTCGATCCGAGCCGCTTCCGTCAGCTCTTCCGGGACACCTTTGATCGCGGCAGAGAGGACCACCATGGCAAAGCCCACCTGTAGCCAAACCATGATGATGATCAGGAACAAGGTGTTCCAGGGAATCTCCTGAAGCCAGGCAATGGGCTCGACCTCCTCGAGGATCCCGATCTCGACGAGGAATCCGCCGAACCAAACCCAGATCGCGTTGAGGATCCCGATTTGAGGCTGGCCCTCCGGCTTCCAGGCGTAGACGAACTTCCAGATCACCGAAGCGCCGACGAACGAGATGGCAAGCGGCAGGAAGACAAAGGCCTTGGCCAGGGACTCGAATCGGATTCGATCCGCCAGCCAGGCGAAAACGAGGCCGATCACGACGGAGACGAGGGGAGCGATCAGCAGCCAGATGAAGTTGTTGCGCAGATTGAGGACGACGTCGTCGTTCGAAAAGGCCTGCGAGTAGTTGTAGAGGAGACCTTCGCCTTCGGGAACGTCGGTGAGACTGGTGACCACCGTGCCGACCGTCGGGTAGATGAGGTAGAGCCCGACAACGGCGATCGCGGGGACGACGAAGAGATAGGGCCGGAGGAAACGGGTCGCACGGTCGGGGAGCGTCTCGATGATCCTGTTGCCCGCGTAGAAGAGGGCCCAGATACCCACAACGCCCAGGGCGATGGCGATCAGTGCCTGGAGGACCTTGGAGGCGTTGGGTGGAAGATCAGCGAACAGATCGGGTTGGGTCAGAAGACCGAACCCGAACCAAAGCGCGCCAACGGTTACGCCTACGACGACGAAGGACTTGAGGAGATCGAGCCCTTTCGTGTTGGACGTCATCGCTTGCACGGGTCTGTGGAGTCTCCCATCGGACGGCACCACCGGTGCCGAGAGCGGGGCCCCGGGCCGGATTCCGACCCGAGACCCTACTCAACGGTATTCGTGCCTTAGCCGGGCCAGCTGTCTTCGATCTCTTGGAAGATCTCTTCCGTGCCGGCGCCGTCGTCGGCCACCCAGTCGATCATCCCAGACCAGAAAGTACCGCCGCCGACCTCAATAGGCATCAGATCGGATGCGTCGAATCCGAGGGCTGTCGCCTCGTTGACGATCTCAGAAAGACCGACGTTCGGGTAGGTGTACCAGTCCGCAGGGACCGTGTTGAGCGGTGACAAGAAGCCACCGCGCTCGATCCATGCCTGAGCGCCCTCTGGTGTCGCCAGGAACTCCAGCAACGCCCTCACTTCGGGCCGATCATTGAACATCACGAACATGTCGCCGGAACCAAGTGCAGGAGTGCCGAACTCCTCCTCGATCATCGGGAAGTAGAAGAAGTCGGCATCCTCACCAGGGACATTGGGCCATTCGCTGACCGGAGCATCGGGGTTCTCCTCGACGAAGTCGCGGTTGGCACCCCAGAAGCCCGGGATCCAGGCTGCCTGCTTCTGCATCCAGCACTGCGGCCCGCCGTCGGCGAACATCGGATCCTGAGTCTCACCGATCCAGGTGGCATTGATGTAGGTGCTGCCGCCGTAGGCATAGTCCTCGGCGAACCAGATGTTCGACATGTACTCGGCTGCTTCCAGCACCTCGGGATGGTTGAACGGGATCTCGTGGTTGTACCACTGTTGGTATATCTCCGGCGGTGCGGTGCGCAGGAGGATGTCCTCCAACCAGTCGGTGGCCACCCAACCGTCGGCCTCCTGGCTCTCGATCGAGATGCACCACGGACTCCCGTTGCCGTCGGCGATGATCTGGTCACTCAATGCGACCAGCTCCTCCCAGGTGGTCGGGATCTCGTAGCCGTTGTCGGCGAACGCCTGCACCGGATACCAGACGATCGACTTGACGTCGGTCTTGTAGAACACGCCGTACAGCGAGCCATCGGACTGACCCAGGCTGTAGAACGCTTCACCGAGATCAGCCGACAACTTGTCGGTGTTGATGAACTCGTCCAAAGCGACCAGCTGGCCTGCGCCGGCGTACTGATGCATCTTGCCCGGCTGGGCGATCTGGGCGAGGTCGGGGGCGTTGCCGCCATCGACCGCCACCTGGAGCGCCGTCTCGTAGTCAGGCGTCGGTTGGAAGTTCACGTCGATGCCGGTCGCGTCCCGGAACGGCTGCAGGGTCGCATCGAAGTTGGCAGCCTCGCTCGACTCAGGCAGCCATTGCGCCCAGATCTCGACGGTCGCCCCGTCGAACTCACCGGCGAGGGCCTGGTCGAGATGCTCGAAGCCGGTGCTCTCGCCCGGTGCCACTGTCGTCCCGTCGCCACCGCCTCCACTGGTGGTTGTGTCTCCATCGGTTGGTTCTGTTGTGGCCGAGGGGTCACCCCCGGTGGTGCTGGACTCGCCTCCGTCGCCTCCACAGGCGGCGAGGATCAGTCCCAGCACCAACAACAGAGCCGGCCAGGTACGGTTTCTCATACCGCTCCTCCTTGTTGCTTGCTCGTTGGTTGCTTGGTCCTACGGGTCGAAATCGCTTCGTGAAGAGTCGTGTTGGCGGCGATCAGGGCCGCTCCCCTCGGCCCGGGCAGATCGAAAGGGTCAGCCAGGACGACCTGCTCGGGGGCGAGACGTCGGGAGGCGAGATCGGAAGCAGTTCCTCGGCGGGTGATCTCCGCACGGATGAAATCGATGAAGCTCTCTCCTGCCGACGCGACGCCACCACCGAGCGCCACGACCTCGGTGTCGTAAGCGGCCGCTAGCCAGATGAGTGCTGTGGTCAGATGGCCGGCGATGACTGCGGCGATTTCCTCGGCCTCTCGATTGCCTTCGGCCGCGGCGGTGAAAAGGGAGGTGGCTGCAACGTCCTCGGGACCTCGAGGCCAGAGGCGGGCGATGGCCGGCCCCGAGACGAGCATTTCGAGACATCCCCGCTGGCCACATCGACAGCCGGGCCCGGCCTCGTCCAGGACGACATGCCCGATCTCTCCGGCCATCCCTCGTGACCCTCTGATCAATGCGCCGTCAACGAGGACTCCCGCCGACACACCGGTTCCGATGCTCACCAAGGCGAGACTGCCCGGGTGGAGGCCGCGGTTCGCAAGCAGCTCCTGGACGCCGAGCACTGCCGCGCGCACGTCATTCTCGATCAGGACCGGAAGCCCAAGTCGAGATTCGAGATGTGACGCGAGATCGAACGACTCCACGCCGATACCGAGGTTGACCGCGAAACTGACCCGGCCGGCGTAGCCGTCGACCTGACCGGGGATCCCGATTCCGACGGCCAGGCAATTCGCAGGGTCGAGGGCCTGATAGGCAGCCACGGCCGCTTCGACCACCTCCGGCCCGTCGGAAAACGAAGCCGGCGTCTCATGGCGCGCGATGACCTCGCCACTGATCGAGCGGACCACGGCCTTTACCGACGAACCACCGATATCGATGCCGACCGTGGTGGGCATCACAGCACCGTGCCGAATCGGTCTACCAGGACAGCCGATGCAGCTCCGGCCAGAACCAGGTCGTCACCGACCTCGGTTGCCTCGACCTCGATGAGTTCGGAGGTTGGGGCGAGGATTCGGCTGTTCAGCTCGTCGCGGACGGCTTCGGCAAGTACGTCGCCGGCGTCCTTCATTTCGGGAGCAAGGATCACCTGCCCTACGTCGAGGGTGGCGACGACACCAGCGAGGGCTGCTCCAATTGCTCTGCCCGCCTCTGTGAGCGCCGAGTGCACAGCGGCCTCGCCGTAGAGCTCGGCGAGGGCTCGAGCGTCCCATGGATCGCGATCAGGGTCGGCCCCCATGCCTTTGAGCACGGCGGGCACACTGGCCCGGGTCTCCAGGCAACCAGAGCGACCACAACTGCATCTCGCCCCGTTGTCCTCGATTCGGACATGTCCGATCTCACCTGCGGCAGAGTGTTGACCCCGATAGAGCTGTCCGTCGAGGACCAGGCCCGCGCCGACTCCGCGACCGAGCTTGATGAGAATCATGTTGCGATCGGTGGGGTGACGGTGGAACTCGGCGAGAGCCGCCATTGCCGCGTCGTTGGCGATAGAGACCGGGTAGTCGAAACGCTTTCTGATCTCGGCACCGAGGTCGAGGCCATGCCACGCCAGGTTCGACGCTTCCAGAACCCGGCCATCCGGAGCGATGACACCAGGGGCGCCGATGCCGATGCCGAGCACCGGGGCCGTGGCCAGATCGAGAACGGTCCCGATGAGCTCTTCGGTCATCTCAAGAGCTCGACTGCCGGTCGGGGACATCGCGGCATCGTCGGCGGCGACGCGCTCATGCATCCGACCGGAGAGGTCGATCAGGGCTGCCTGGAAGGGTTGATGGCCGAGGTCGAGGGCGACGATCTCACGGGAGCGCGCGTTCAAGGCGAGGAGGATTGGGGGCTTGCCGCCCGCCGACTCACCCTGGCCCGACTCCCGGAGGAGCCTCTCCTCGAGTAGCTCGGCCACCAGGCTGGACACCGCCGCCCGTGACAGCCCGGTGCGCCGGGCGATCTCCGCCCGACTGGTGGCACCATGCCGCGAAACCAACTCAAGGGTGGTGCGCAGATTGGTCAGCCGAGAGTCGTGTTTGGTCGCCTTGGCATGACGCCGGACGCCGGAAGTGCCTTCAGTCACTGGTCCTCATATTGAAAGTTAAGTAAACTTACAAAGAACCCACTCGGGATGTCAACTCCCTTCCTTGACACCACGGTCATACAACCGTATGGTTGTATTAATGCAAATCGCCCCACCCGACTTCGACCGCATGTTCGGCGCCCTGGCGGACCAGACCCGCCGCGACATCGTCCGTCGTGCCATCGATGGCGAGGAGGGCGTCGCCGAGATGGCCAGCCATTACCCGATGAGTTTCGCGGCGGTGCAAAAACACGTCGCCATCCTCGAGCGGGCCGGCCTGGTCACCAAGCACCGCATCGGGCGCCGCAAGGTCGTCCGCACCAATGTCGAGGGGCTGCGCATCGCGCGCCGTCTTCTCGACCAGTACGAAGAGTTGTGGCGCGGCCGGATCGACCGAATGACCCAACTCGTCAACGAGTACAGCAGGGAGACACAACGATGACCGTGACCGCCGTCCACAAAGACACCGAGGCTCTGAGCCTTACCCTCGACGCCGAGTTCCCCGCCTCACCCGACCGGGTGTGGCAACTCTGGTCCGACCCTCGCCAGCTCGAGCAATGGTGGGGCCCGCCCACCTATCCAGCCACCTTCACCAGACACGAGCTGAGGCCCGGCGGCCGTGTCGACTACCACATGACCGGCCCCGACGGCGACCGGCACCACGCGTACTGGGATGTCCAGGAGGTCGATCCCCCGCACTCGCTCATGGTGCACGACGGCTTCGCCGGAGAGGACGGCTCACCCAATACCGAGATGCCGACAAACGAGCTTCGGGTCACGATCGAGGAGATCGCCGAGGGCCGGACCCGGATGTCGATCGTGAGCACCTTCCCCAACACCGAGGCGATGGAACAGCTCATCGCCATGGGGATGGCGGAAGGCCTGACCGCGGCCGTGGGCCAGATCGACGAGATCCTCGCCGGAGAGGCCGTCGCCGAGCCCGCGCAGGACTGAGCCATGAAGGACACACCTCTGGGGCGCCTCGTCGGGACGTGGGAGATCGAGCCTCTCCTCGAAGGCCGGGCGCCAGGGAGGGGAAGTGTGAGTTTCGAGTGGATCGAGGATGGGGCGTTCGTCCTCCAGCGCTCGGTCGCGGAGTGGACCGACCCCGGGTGGGTGGAAAACGCCCCGAAGACCACACAGTCGGTGATCGGCTTCGACGACACGACAATGGAGATCACCCAGCTCTACGCCGACGACCGCGGCGTCACCCGGATCTATCGCGGCACACTGACCGAGGAGCAGTGGCTTCTCGAGCGTTCCGCGCCCGGCTTCGACCAGCGCTTCGTCGGCATCTTCAGTAAGGACGGCAACACGATCGACGGCCGGTGGGAAGTCTCGCGGGACGGCACCAACTGGGAGCTTGACTTCCCGATCACCTACCGCAAGAGCGAGACGACCTGATGGGACCGTTCGGGTCTGATGCGACCCGCACCCTCGCGGTGCCGGGGGCGACCCTGACCTACGACGTGCGCCCTGGCGGCCCGGCGGAAGCCACTCCCCTGTTCTTGATCGGGTCGCCCATGGCCGCTGCCGGTTTCGTAACACTGGCCGGCCACTTCACCAACCGCACGGTCATCACCTACGACCCCCGGGGAAGCGAGCGGAGCAAGCTCAACGAGCCGACGACTCCCCCTACGCCGGACCAGCACGCCGAAGACCTGCACCGAATCATCCAGGAACAGGGAGGCGAGCCGGTCGACATGTTCGCCAGCAGCGGTGGCGCGGTGAACGCGCTGGCTCTTGTCAGCCGGTATGCAGAGGACGTGAGGATCCTGGTGGCACATGAGCCCCCGCTCCCCGCCCTCCTCCCAGACCGGGAGGCGGCGTTGGCGGCCGCTCGCGCGGTCAACGCCACATATCGGCAGCGCGGATGGGGGGCGGGAATTGCCCACTTCATCGCCGTCGTCAGCCATCGTGGCGAGTTCGAAGACGACTTCGCACAGCAACCGGCACCCGACCCGGCGATGTTCGGGCTCCCCACCGAGGACGATGGGACGCGCACCGATCCGCTCCTCGGCTTGGCCCTGGTCGGGTCGATCGGGTACGAGCCGGACTTGGAGGCGCTACGCGTCACATCCACCCGGATCGTCCTGGCCGCCGGTGCCGAATCGGAGGGGGAGATGGCGAACCGGGGCGCCTTTGCCGTCGCCGAGCACCTTGGCACCGAGCCGTTCATCTTCCCCAGCCACCACGGCGGCTTCCTCGGCGGCGAGTACGGCCAGATGGGCGAGCCGGATGCGTTCGCGGTCAAACTCCGGGAGGTGCTCGGCGTCGTCGACTGACCGGTGTCACAAATGGGGCTGCTGTCTTGTCTTATTGGGCACAGGTGGTCTTCGATGAGGGAGTCGACAATGAGAGTGTTCGTGGCAGGAGCGACCGGGGCAATCGGCAAACAGCTGGTTCCAATGCTGGTCGAGGCGGGACATGAGGTTCATGGCATGACAAGGCAAGCCGCCTTCAAAATACTCCTGACCCCTTGGTAGGGCCGATGGTTCCCAGATGGGTGTGGATGAATCCTTCGGTGTACTTCAGCCCGTAACCCGCCAGCCGATCGACACCGACATGGGCCA
>Ga0299913_10002480_pt1 | contig 14587 bp, 13 predicted proteins | sample RVTome_9_FD_201360 | JGI IMG/M metagenome (GOLD analysis project Ga0299913, IMG submission 201360) | Soil microbial communities from uranium-contaminated site in the Upper Colorado River Basin, Wyoming, United States - RVT155D38 (version 2) ... | reverse complement strand
CATAGGCCGGCATCCCGTACCAGGTCCGCGGCGAGAGGGACGGTGCACTGGCCTTGACGATGGCATGGATTCGCTCGGCCATGATGCGATCCGCTTTCGGCATCTCGGCGATCTTCGCGAGCACGTCGCCCTCGCCGTCGGCCTTCTTCCCGCCCTTGCCCCGGCTGGCGGCCGCCTTGAGCTCGCGATTGCGTTCCTTCATCGCGGCTCGCTCTTCGTCCGTCCAGCCCTCGGACGACTCGTCCCTCCTGGCGGTGCGCTTGGCAGGCTTCTTGGTGTCGGTCATGTCGGGTTCCTCGTGTGCGAATTCGGATGCGATGGGCCTGATGCTAGGGAGCGGCCGTGGCGCTGGCTTCTCCGGAACTGCTGAGTTGCGCCGGCCGTCCGGCCGCCACCCGCGGCCGCGTGGCCGCCATCTGGACGCAGTTCGGCGCGATGATCGGCCCGTGCCCCGAGCGGTAGCCCGAAGGTGATTCGCCGACGATCTCGCGGAACGTTCGGCTGAACGTCCCCAGGCTGTTGAAGCCGACGTCGAGGCAGATGTCGGTGATGCTGCGGTCCGTCTCGCGCAACAGGAACATCGAACGTTCCACCCGCCGCCGTTGCAGGTATCGATGTGGCGTCTCACCGAAGACGGCGCGAAAGCTGCGGATGAAATGCGCCTCGGAGACATGGGCCACCGCGGCCACCGCGCGGACGTCGAGCGGCTCGGCGTAGGCGCGGTCCATGGCGTCGCGGGCACGGAGCAGGCGCCGATTGAACTCCTCGACTTCCCGGCTCACGGTGCAACGCTACGGCATCGGGGCGTCGTACGCCGCCGAACCGTAGTCAGCGGTCGAGCAGCCGGACCCGCGCCGGCGTCAGGTCGGCGACCCGCCGAACGCCCATGAGCTGCATCGTGCGGATCGCCTCCGTCTGAAGGAGTGCCCCGGCCCGCTCCACGCCGCGTTCGCCACCTGCCATGAGCCCGTAGAGGTAGGCGCGCCCGACGAGGCACGCCCGGGCACCCATGGCGACCGCCGCGATCACGTCGGCGCCACTCAGGATTCCGCCATCGATGTAGACCTCGGCTCGATCGCCGACCGCCGCCGCGATTCCAGGCAGCTGCTCGAGTGGGGTCGGGGCCCGGTCGAGTTGGCGGCCGCCATGGTTCGAGATGACGATCGCGTCCGCGCCGGCGGCGACGACCATGCTTGCGTCCGCGATGGTCTGGACGCCCTTGATCACGATGGGACCGTTCCATTCGTTTCGGAGCCAGCCGATGTCGGAAACGGTGATCGTCGGGTCGAAGACCCGGTTGATAAGATCGGCGACCGTGCCCTGCGTCTCGGTGAAGGCGGCGAACCGCAGCGGCTCGGTAGTGAGCAGGTTGAACCACCAACCGGGGTGCAGGGCGATGTCGATGACGGTGCGCACGGACAGCGTCGGCGGGATGGTGAAGCCGTTGCGAACGTCACGCAGACGCTGTCCGGCAACCGGCGTGTCGACCGTTAGGACTAGTGCCGTGAAGCCTGCGGCTCGGGCGCGGCGGACCAGCTCGACCCCGGCCCCCCGATCGTTCCACAAGTAAAGCTGGAACCACTTGTCGGTGCCGGGTGCGGCGGCCGCAAGGTCCTCCGGGGAGGTCGTTCCGAGCGTCGACAGCGCGTACGGAATACCCAGGCGGCCGGCCGCTCGGGCCACCGCGGGTTCGCCCTCGTGGTGCATGAGCCGGGTGAATCCGGTAGGCGCGAACACGAGCGGGAGTCGGGACGGTCGTCCGAGGATGGTCGTCGTCGTGTCGGCCTGCGACACGTCCCGCAGGACGCTGGGCACGAACTCGATCCGGCCGAAGGTCTCGCGCGATCGACGAATGCTCGTTTCGCTCTCCGCTGCCCCGTCCACGTAATCGAACACGGCTCGAGGGGTGTGTCGCCGAGCCGCCGATCGCAGGTCCCAGATCGTCGCGGCGGAGGCAAGCCGGCGTTCCACGGGATCGACGCGCAGCGGTCCCGAGCGGAGATAGGGACGGAGCTCGGACCAGCGCGGCAGACGGCGAGACCGACGCCGTGGGCTGGATGGCGGACGGTCGCTGCCGCTCATGGGAGACCTCGACGGGTACTGACGCCTGGCGACGCGGGAGTTGGACGTGATCCTTCAGGCATTGGCATCACGCCAGGTCGAGCGCCAGTAGCGCGGCATCGATGACATGGTTGGCATCGATGCCCTGGTAACGGTAGAGGTCGGAGATAGTGCCCGACTGCCCGAAGGTGTCGGCTCCCAAGGGTACGACGGGCGCCCCGTACACGCTGCCAAGGAAGCTCAACGAATGCGATGCGCCATCGACAACGGTGACCATGGGCACGTGACGCTCGCCCTCCGGGAACAGCGTCTCGAGGTGACGGAGGTTGCCGCCAACCCGATCGCGGACACCCTTGAGGCGACTGTCGTGCAGCTCCGCGGACAGCCGGTCGGCCGACGACACGACGATCAGGTTTGCCGCCACCTCCTCGCCATGAAGAACGTGGACCGCCGCCGCCGCTTCCGTTACCGCGCTACCCATGGCGATGACATTCACGATCGGCGCCTCGGGCGGCAGGTCCACTGCGTCCGCGCTCTCGATCAATCGGTACCCACCCGCGATGACCTGGCGGCGCCATTCCGCTGTGCCCAGCCGGCGCTGGACCGGTTCCGCCAACTCCTGGCTGACCACGCGCGTCGACAGTCGCAGGTACGTGGAGAACCCGTCCGTCGTGTCGAGGACGCCGCGAACGGCCTCGACGAGGAGCCAGGCGGCCTCCTGCGCGAACGCAGGCTCGTACGCGTGGAGCCCGGGCAGCTCGATCCCGATGGATGGCGTGATGGTCGACTGGTGGGCACCGCCCTCGGGCGCGAGCGTCACGCCCGAGGGCGTGCCAACCAGGACGAAGCGCGAGCCCACGTAGAGCGCGTAGATCAGCGCGTCCAGCCCTCGGCAGATGAACGGGTCGTAGACGGTGCCGATCGGGACGAGACGCTCGCCAAACAGCTCGTCGGTGAGGCCAAACTGGCTCAGCCACATGAACAGGTTCATCTCGCTGATCCCGAGCTCGATGTGGCGTCCGCTGGGCGTGGGTGCCCACTTCAGGGGTCGGAGCGTGTCGTCGAGGGTGGGAGTCTCCGCGATCGCGAACACGCCCACCCGGTTGACCCAACCGCCAAGGCTGGTCGAGATGGTCACGTCGGGTGAGGCGGTGACGACTCGCGGCCCGATGGCCGGCAGCCGGGCCAGGGATCCCATCGCCTCGCCGAACGCCTCCTGCGTGCTTCCTGTGGGCCTGGGTCGGATCTCGAGATCCGGGATCGGCATCCCGACATCGGGTTCGGTCGCGACCGAATCCGTACCCGGCGACACGTCTCGCAGGCAGGCACCTCGGCGCGCGCAGAGGTCGGCCGCTGCGGTGCCGGCCGGGAAGGCCGCCCACGGATCTGTCGGGTCCACGCCGAGCCGCAGCGCGAGCTCCTCGATCTGGACTCCGGACAGGAGGGCAGAGTGGTTCAACGCGTCCCCGGCGAACGGGAGCCCCCAGCCCTTGACGGTATAGGCGAACAGGACGGCTGGGCGGGACGGGTCGCTGGTCGCCCCGTCGAGCGATCGCAGCAACTCGAGCATGTCGTGCCCACCAAGGTCGGCAAGAATCGCGGGCAGGTCATCGTCCGGGACGTCCCGGATCGACCTCGCCAGTTCGTCACGCAATGAGGTCGGCGCTCCGTCGACCAGGCGGGCGCGCGTTTCCCGTCCGGCGCGCCGGATCAGCACCTGGTATTCGTCATTGGCCATCTCGTCGATGCGCCTACGCAGCGCGCCGCCGCCCTTCCCGCGGAACACGGCCTGGAGCCGACGGCCGTACTTCGCCTCCCCGACGTGCCAGCCTGCCGCGGCAAACATGCCCTGGAGCTGTCGAACGCGAATGCCGGGGATCACCCTGTCGAGGCTCTGCCGGTTCAGATCCACGATCACCGTCACGTTGCCGATGCCCCGGAGCGCGTCCTCGAGGGCCGCCTCCCAGATGTTTCCTTCGTCGAGCTCCGCGTCCCCTATGACGGCCACGAAGCGTCTCGTCGGGAGCGCCTGCCCGGCGCCGATGCCCTGGGCGCGAATGTACCTGTCGGCAAATGAGGCGAACAGGGGCGCCACGGCCCCGAGCCCGACTGACCCCGTGGAGAAGTCGACCCGGTCGTGATCCTTGGTGCGACTCGGATAGGCCTGGATGCCCCCGAACGCACGGAGCTCCCGCAGGGTGGCCGTGGCCAGGTTGCCGAGCAGGTACTGGATCGCGTGGTAGGCGGGGCTGGCGTGCGGTTTCACCGCGACGAGATCGTGCGGGCCGAGCCAGTGGAAGTAGAGCGCCGTGAGGATCGAGATGGACGAGGCCGATGACGCCTGATGGCCACCGACCTTCAGCCCGTCGTCGGACGGTCGGACGACGTTGGCCTCGTGGACCATGCGCGTGCTGAGCCAAAGGACGCGCTCGGCGATCGAGGCTACGACCGCCTCATCCAGGGGCGCCGGGGCATTCGTCGCGACAGCATCCGCAGTCATTCCAGGAAGCGCGCTGCGGCGAGGGCGTAGATCGCCGCCGACAGCACCGGGCCGCTCCGATCGAGCCATTCATCGGGGCTGTGAGCACGGGGCAGGATGCCGGGGCCGAAGGCAGCGACGGTCGGGATCCCCGCGACGAGCTGGAAATGCGGCGCGTCCGTCGCCCCGGGGAAGGCGTCCAGCCGCGGCCTGAAGCCGAGGACCGACGATGCCGCGTCCGCCAACGCATTCACGACTGGCTCGTCGGGGGAGATCTCGGTGGGCTCCACCCAGACCTCCATCAGGAGCTCTGCGCTGAGATCTGGCTCATCGTTCATCACGTCGTCGAGGAACGACTGCAGATCGGCCTCGAGCGTCTGACGGGTCATCCCCGGCAGCGTCCGGATGTCGCAGGCGAACTCAGCCTCCCCCGGGTAGATGCCGTAGAAGATGCCGGCCGACGCCATCACGCCGACGTTGACGGTCGGGCCGAGACCGCCGAGCGGATGCCCGCCATAGGACAGGCGGCCCTTCAGCTCGCGATCCATGCGGTCGATGAGCCGCGCCATCTGCACCGTCGCGTTGACCGCGGGGAACCGGTCCGACACGCTCGAGTGCATCTGGGTGCCGTGGACGCGGACGCGGAACAGGGCAGCGCCCCTCGACACGAGGTGGATCGCCTCCCATTCCTTCGTGATCCCGCTCGGCTCGCCGATGATCGCCGCGTCGGCCTGCAGCCGCCCGGTCGCCGCCAGCCACCGTGAGCCGAAGGACGATCCGGCCTCTTCATCCGAGGTGAAGACCAGCAGTAGGTCGCCGCTGCAGGCACCGGCTGCGCGAATCGCGCCGGCCGCGTAGACCATGCCCGCAACCGCTGCCTTCATGTCGCCGGAGCCGAGGCCCACGAGCCGAGCGCCGTCGAGCACCGCATCCCACGGCCCCGTCGCCCACGCCGCCGTGTCCCCCGCGGGCTTGGTGTCGAGGTGACCGCTCAGGATGAGCCGCGGACCGCCGCCACGACCCGGGATCCGGGCGATGACGTTAGGGCGTTCCGGGACCTCCGCCTCGATGCGCACATCGTTGATCCCGAGTGTCCGCAGCCGATCGACCACGACATTCGCAACCGCCGTCTCGTCGCCTGGCGGATTGACACTGGGTGTCCGGATCAGGTCCCGGGCGAATTCCAGGATCTCGGCGTCGCGGTCCGAGAGCCAGGAACGTAGGAGCTCGTCGGTCGATGGCGTCACGGCGCCGCTGCACCGGCCCACTCGCGGACCGCGCGTCCGATCCGGGCGATGCCTTCCTCGATCGCATCGGGGCTCGCCGCAAACGAGATCCGCACGAGCCCGTCCCCGCACGGGCCGAAGACGCTCCCCGGTGCGACCGCGACCGACGCCTCGTCCAGCAGCCGCAGCGCGAACTCGAGCGACGGGAGCCCCGCGTCACTGATGTCGATGGTCTGGTAGAGCGTCGCGGTGGCACGATGCCCTCGGAGACCCGCCTGCTGCGTCGCCGCCCAGGCACGATCCCGGCGTTCCCGATACGCGTCCCGCATCGCGTCGATCGGGTCACGGGGTCCCTGGAGGCCGGCCTCGGCTGCCTTCTGGGAGATGGTGCTCGGGCAGGACACCTGCGGCTCCTGCAGCTTCCGCATGACGACCGCAACGGTCTCGTCGGCCACGGCATATCCGACGCGCCAGCCCGTCATGGCGTAGACCTTGGAGAAGCTGTGGATCGTGATGATCCGGCCATCGGTGTCGAACCTGCGGGCCGCCACGTGCGGGACGCCGTCGTCCAGGATCAGCTCGTCATAGACCTCGTCGGAGATGAACCACAGGTCGTGCGCCCGCGCCAGCGCGACGAGCCGCTCGACCACGTCGCCCGGGATGACGGAGCCGGTCGGGTTCGACGGCGAGTTGACGAAGAGGACCGTGGTCCGAGGAGTCATGAGCTCTTCTATGACTCCGGCGTCGGGTATGTAGCCATCCTCGACGCGGAGCGGGTAGAAGACCGGCTCGCCGCCCAGCAGGCGGACCATCTCGTCCATGTTCGGGAAGCCCGGAGACGGCAGCAACACCTGGTCCCCGGGCTCGAGCAGGGCCAGGTACGTCGTGAAGAGCGCGTTCATGCCGCCGGGCGTCACGACGATCTCCCTCGGCTCCGCCGTGATCCCGTCGACAGTCGCAAGTTTGTCCACCAGCAGCTCCCGGAGGCTCCGGAGGCCGCCGTTGGGTCCGTATCCCGTGTGACCCTCGGCCGCCGCCCGCATGGCGCCGTCGATGATGTGCCGTGGTGTGACGAAGCTGGGCTCGCCTATCTCGAGACGGATGAGATCGGGTCGGCCCTGCGCCGCGTCGAAGATCCGGCGGATCGTCGATCGGCGGGAGTGCGTCGCCGAGGTGGCAAGGGAGCGGCTCATCATGGACGGGTCAGCGGGCCTTGGCCTCGAGATCCGGGCGCTGCCCGGGCTCGAAGTATCGGCGCGCCCAGTCGGCTCCCTGCCACGTCGTCAGCTTGCCGTCCCGGGGGGTGAGCTTGACCAGGTATCGCTCCCAGCCGTGGGACGGTGCCAGCTGCTCGGGCCCGTCCGGGCCGATGTAGCGAGTCGCCATCTCCTCGGCAACCGGGAGCCACTGCGAGCCTTCCGCCACCCTCGGACCCTCGATGATCTCAGCGGTACATTGCGCAAGAACCTTGCGAATCCGCGGATGCTCTCCCTCCTCGATGCAAACTGCACACCGCGGCTCACGCTTGAGGTCCTGAACCCACTCGTTGCGCTTCCGACCGACGACCCAGAAGGCGCCACCCTTCCACGTGTACCAGAGCGGGCAAATCGCAGGCCAGCCATCTTCCTTGAGCACCGATAGTTTCAGAAGCCAGTTGCTGTCGGGCGCTGCCAGGAATGCATCGACCTCGGCCGCGTTCATCGGTCCGGCCCCGGGCGCGTAGGTGCGCTCCTGCTGGAACTCGCGGATCTCGTTCTGCTCCGTGCTCATGGATTCCCTCCTCTGGCGATGCCAATCACAGCTGGACGGCCTGGCGTGGCAATCCCAGGCTGCGGAATGCACGAACAGCGGTGTCCACGTGCCGCTTCCCGTCGCGAAGGCTGATCGTGAGATGACCCGGCAGGAGGGCGTCGAACGTGAGTCCGTCGAGCCGCTCCATGGTCGCCGCGTACTCCGGGATGCTGCAGTCGGGGATGTTCTGCAGGATGATCGTTCCTCCCCAGAACAGGCAGTCGCCGCTGAACAGGTACGACCGTTCACCACCCTCCACTAGGAACACAGCGTGCCCGCGGCAGTGGCCGGAAGCGTCGACGGGCGTGATCCTCAGGCGACCTAGCTCGATCGACGTGCCCCCCTCGAACTCGTTGTCGACGGGGCACGGCTCGAGCACATAGTCGGCCGGGTAGTAGCCACCCGCCTGCGCCTGACGGAGACCGACCGTGTCGGCGTCACCGTCGCGGATCGCGTGCGCGGCATCGTGGGAGGCGTGGATGCGGGCGCCAGTCAGGCGCCGCCAGCGGGCGGCGGCTCCCGCGTGATCCACGTGGTAATGCGTCAGAAAGATGTCGTGGATCTCCGCGGGATCGAGGCCGTCTTGCCGCAGGTTCTCGAGCACGAGATCCATGCCGAGGCCGACGCCGGCGTCGATCAGCGCTAGCCCATCATCGGTGCGCAGGGCGTAAATGTGGCAGTCAGCGCCGTTGGAAAGGTTGAAGGCGACGTTCCCCCCGCCGACGAGGTGGACGTCATCTGTGAGTCGCATCACATTCCTCGAGCTGTAGTCCTCGGCGCGATTTGGCGCGCATACCCAACGATGTGGTTCACGACCTGCGGTCCCAGCGGACCCGCGAGCAACGAGGAGGCCTGTGCCGCGGTCGGCATCCTGACCAGCAGGGCCGGTCCTGGACGCGCTTCGGCCAAGCGGCGAGCCTCCGCCTCGCACACGGGATCCAGGGCCCCGAAGGCGATGAGAGTCGGTGAACGGTCATCGCTCAGGACCGCACGTGGAACGCGGTGAAAATCACGTGGGGAAACGAGTGCGACAAGGCTTGGCTGGATTGCGGCAGCGGCAGTCAAGCAGCCTGCGGCAGCCTCTCCGACACCAACCAGATACACCCCCGTGCCGAGGTCGAGGAGGCCCACGAGATCGACAAGGTCGTCCGCCAGGCCGTGGGTCGAACCATGGTTCGGCCGGTCATCGGAGGCGCCGTGCCCAATCCGGTCGACTGCAGTCGTCGTGAAGCCGGCGCCAACGAAGCCACGACAGATCGAACGGACCTCGTCCAGGTCGGTCCCAAGGTCGTGGACGAGAATGGCATGCCGCTCGCCGGCAAGCCAGCGATGCCCGCGCATGGTGACGCCGTCAGCGAGGTGGACCTCCTGCAGCTGGGCGAGCACGCCGATGGCGCTCATGCTGACTGCGCCGCCGCAACGGCGTCGACGTCGATTGACCGCCAGTGGTGGCAGGCCACCGAGTGCTCCGGAGATACCTCTGGCAGGAGCGCCGGATCGACACGATCGCAGAGGTCCGTTCGCCATGCGCACCGTCCGGCGAAGCGACATCCAGGGGGCGGATCGATGGGGCTCGGTGCATCGCCCGGGAGGATCGTTCTCGCTCCGCCGCCCCGCCCAAATCGGGGGATCGCGGACAGCAGGGCTTGCGTGTATGGATGGGCCGGTCGAGCGAACAGCTGCTCCGTCGGTGCCGTCTCGACCAGCTTGCCGAGATGCATGACGGCGATCCGATCCGCCATGTACCGGGCGACTGAAAGGTCGTGAGTGATGAACACCATGGCGAGCGTTCGATCGGCGCGAAGGGCCCGAAGAACATTCAGAACCTGTCCCTGGATCGAGCCGTCAAGCGCGCTGACGGGTTCATCAGCGATTAGCAGATCCGGCTCCGCGGCCAAAGCCCGAGCGATTCCCACACGCTGACGTTGCCCGCCCGACAGCTGGTGCGGGAGATTGTCGATCAGTGAAGCGGACAGGCCTACCTGCTCGAGCAGGTCGATCGTCCTGACTCGCCTTGAGGCCCGGTCCATGTGGCTGTGAAACAGGCCTTCGCCGACGAGGCGACCTACCGAGAAACGGGGATCCAGTGATGCGTACGGATCCTGAAAGACGATCTGGATGCGCTGATGCAAGGCGAGGGAATCCTTGCCTTTGGCCGCCGTGACGTCGATACCGTCAAAGGTGATGCGTCCAGCCGTCGCAGGCGTCAGCCGCACGAGTAAGCGAGCAAGGGTGCTCTTGCCCGAGCCGCTCTCGCCAACGATGGCCAGGGTTTCTCCACGGGCCAACCCGAAGCTGACATCCTCTACGGCCGAAACACGACCGCGTACCCGTCCGAGCAGGTCATGGCTCGCGGCGAACCGCTTGACGAGGCCGTCAACGACCAGCAGTGGGCTCGCAAGCCCCGGGACGTTCGCAGTCACGGCTCGATCCACGGGCTGGGGTTGTAGCAGCGCAATAGCCGTTCCGCTCCAGGGACGTCGGCGAGCTCGGGTTCCGATTCTCCGCACTTCGGCAGGCGGTTCGGACACCGAGGCTCGAACCGGCAGGCCGGCGGCCGATGTCGCAGGCTCGGGACCTGCCCATCAATCACGGTGACGGGTCGATCCCGATGGCGAAGACTGAGTTTTGAGGCAAGAAGTCCCTGGGTATACGGGTGTGAGGGGCTGCCTGCCACTGATGCGCTGGGCGTCTCCTCGACGACGCGACCGGCGTACATCACGACCACCCGGTCCGCGATGTCCAGGACGACACCGAGGTCATGGCTGATGAGGAGCACACTCAAGCCCAGATCCGTACGGAGCTCGCCGATCAGCTCGAGGATCTGGGCCTGCGTGGTGACGTCCAGAGCGGTCGTCGGCTCGTCGGCAAGCAGCAGTTTCGGGTGCAGCAGAAGCGCCATGGCGATCATCACCCGCTGCCGCATGCCGCCTGAGAACTCGTGTGGGTACGCGCGCAGACGACGCGCAGCCGACGCGATCCCGACCCGATCAAGCATTTGCGTGGCGAGCGCTTCCGCGCCCCTTCGATCGACAGGGCGGTGGGCTCGGATCGTCTCAACCAGTTGATCACCAATCGTGAATGCGGCGTCCATGCTAGTTGTCGGCTCCTGGAAGATCATCGAGATCTCCGCGCCCCGGATACGCCTCATCTCGCGCTCGCGAAGACCCACGAGCTCGCGGCCCTCGAACAGGATGGATCCTCCAGTGACCGCAATTGGTGGTGCGACCAACCCGAGAATCGACAGCGCTGTGAGGGACTTGCCGCTCCCGCTCTCACCCACCACCCCGATGATCTGGCCCCGCCCGATCGAAAACGAAACATCGTCCACGGCCGCGGCCGACCATCCATCCCCGTCGACGACGGTCGTTAGACCACGGACTTCGAGCAGCGGGGTCGGCGGCGAGTCCGACACGAGGGCGGCATCTACGGCACCGAGCGTCGTCACGATTGAGGCCTCGAGAGGCGTGGATCGAGGAGGTCGCGCAGTCCGTCTCCAAGCAAGTTGAACCCGAGGACAGCCATGACGAGGAGCCCTCCGGGCAGGGCGGTTTGCCAGGCGCTGAGGCGCAGGAAATTGCGCCCCTCTGCAAGCATCTGGCCAAGGCTGGGCACGGGCTGCTGAATGCCGAGGCCCAGAAAGGACAGGCCCGCCTCGATGACGATCGTGACGGCGATGTAGTAACTCGCCAGGACCAGGATGGGCGCCGTGACGTTGGGCAGCAGGTGCGTCACGATGATCCGCCATCCCGGAATACCCAGGGCTCGCGCGGCCGCGACAAACTCACGCTCCCGCAGCGACAGCGCGTAACCGCGGATGATCCGGGCGATGCCGGCCCAGCTAAGCAACGCGACGGCGAGGATGATCGAGGTGAATCCTGGACGCATCATCCCGGCGAACATGATCGCGAGAAGGATGATCGGGAAGCCCCAGGTCACATCGATCAGGCCCGCGATCAGGGTATCGATCCGACCCCGATAGTAGCCGGCAACGAGGCCCGCAACGACGCCGATCACGAGCGACAGGATCGTCACCGCGATCGCAACGACGCACGAAACCCCGATTGCCACGACCGACCGCGCTACGAGGTCGCGGCCGTTTGGGTCCGTCCCCAGCGGGGAACCGGGACTCAAGGGGCCCTGCAGCGCGTTGCCAAGATCCTGTGCCTTCCAGGTCGCATCGAGGCCCGGGACCAGGAGCAGCAGGATGCCGATTACGCCGAGGCCCACGAACACGGAGACCAACACGGTTCCGATGGTTGCGGATCGGCTTTTCAGGATTCGCCAGGGTCCACGCCGCGTGGCGTCGAGCACCTGGGCGGTCAGGACCGCCTCCGACGCCGCTGGCGTGACGTCTCGCGTCATGCGCTCGCCACCCTAACGCGCACCTTGGGGTCTGCGAAGGCATAGGCAATGTCGGCGAACGTGTTCACGACAATCACGACCAGGGTGAGCAGCAGGGCAAGAACCTGCGCGACGACGTAGTCGCGTTTCAGGACCGCGTCCACGAGCTGCGTGCCCAGGCCGGGCCAGCGAAAGATCACCTCGACAATCAACGTGTATCCGAGCAGAGAGCGGAACTGCACGGCAGCGAGCGAGATGACCGGACCAAGGGAGTTCCGCAGGACATGGAGCCAAATGATCCGGCCGCGCGTAAGGCCCTTCGCGGCCAGCGTTCGTACGTAGTCCTGTCCCAGCTGGTCAAGCACCGCGGATCGGACGACGCGGATCGTGATAGCCAGCGGCTCCACAGCCAGGACGACCGCGGGGAGGATCAGATTCTGGAACCCGGCAGCACCCGAGACCGGCAGGATCATCAGGGTGATGCCGAAGATCATGATCAGCAGGATGGCGAGGACGAAGTTGGGGATTCCGAGACCGACGACGGCCAGACCGGTCACAAGTTGATCGGGCCACCGATTTCGGCGCAGAGCGGCGGTCACGCCCAGTGGGATCCCCAATCCGTAGACGAGCACGGCAGCCGCGAGGGCGAGCGCCACGGTGTAGGGCAGCCCGCTCGCGACGATCTCGATGACCTCCCGATGGCTGATGTCCGACTTTCCGAGGTCGCCCGCCATGAGGCGACCGACGAACTTGGCATATTGCTCAAGCAGGGGGCGATCCAGCCCCAGCTCGCGCCGAAGCTCCTCGAATCGCTCGGGTGAAGAAACGGGCGTGATAACGAAGTTGGTCGAGTCACCCGGTGTGATCCTGAGTGACACGAACACGATGATCGACGCGATGACCATGATCACCGCCATGTAGGCGAGTCGGCGAATCACGAATCGCGTCATGTCGAGCGTTCTGTCGCCGGATCGAGCCAGACGTCGTTGTAGAGCGGGTACAGGTTTGCCGCCATCGGCTGCCAGCCGCGCACGCGCCGGTGATGCGCCCATACGGCCGCGGGGAAATAGAGGGGGATGAGCGGCAGGTCCTCAGCACAGGCACGCTGAAGCCTCTGCGCCCCTGAACGTTGCGCCTCGTCATCTGGAGCCGTTCGCCATGCGTCGCATGCCGCGTCGATCGCGGGGCTGGTCGCTCGCTGCCAGTTCGGGCCCGGATGGTACCGGGAGTCGACGAAGCCCACGATCGCATCGACCGGGTCCGGCCACAGCCACTTCGAGATGAAGGCCGGTGGATGGTTCGCGGCCGCAGCGTAGAACTCCTGGAATCCGGAGATGTGCTCGAGTTCGAGTCGGATGCCGACGTTCGCCAGCATCTCCTGCACCGACCTGGCGACCCGATGAATGGTCGCGTCCTGGAGGACGATCACCGGCACAGTCATCCGAATTCCCTCAGCGTCCCTCGGGAAGCCGGCCTCGTCCAGGAGCCTTTCGGATGCTTCAGGATCGTACTGGTCCATGGCCTCGACGCTCGGGTCGTACCAGGGCGAGTGGGAAGGGATGGGCCCGTGGGCCGCCCATCCGTGACCCCCTAGATCCCGGCCAACCAAGCGGGGGCGGTCAATCGCCCATGACACGGCGCGGCGGACACGGACGTCATCGAATCCGAATTCGCCCGTCTCCTGATCCAGGGCCAGGTACGCGAGCGATGACTGCTGGTACTCGATGACCCGCAGGTCCGGGTGCGCGGCCAGCCGATCGACGTGCAGCAGGGACGGATTCTGGATGCAGTCGACATGACCTTCCTCCAGCGCCGCGGCCCGCGACCCCTCGTCGAGCAGCGGAACCCATCGAATGCCATCCAGCCACGCAGTGCCGCGGTTCTCGAGCCAGGTCACCGAACTGCCAGGGTACGCGTGCCATCGCTCAACCTCAGCGGACGCATCGGCTTGGAGGCTGGAGAACCGGAATGGTCCGGTTCCCGAGGCGTCAGCCCAGCCGTAGTCATCTCCCATTCGTGCGCGCTCGTGCTGGTCATGGATTGCTGAGTGCCATGAGCGAAGCAGTGTAGGGAGGCCGGCGTATGGATGGCGAAGGTGGATCGTGACCTCGTTATCGTCAGCGGTCACGTCTCGTACGGGCTTCCAGAAGAACTGGTTGACGGGTGACGCCACTGGATCGCGATGCACGTCGAATGAGGCGGCAACGGCCCTGGCATCGCATGCCCTGCCCGTGTGGAACCGCGCACCGTCCCGAACGTGGAGTCGCCACGTCAACAGATCGTCGTCTACCCGCCAGCGGTCGACCAGCATTGGACCGGCACGTCCGTGTCGGTCAAACACGAGGGCCGTCTCGTAGATCGCGCACCAGGGTGGATCAACGTGCGCGCCAGCCGCAGGGTCCATGCGCGAGAAGTCGTAGTCAAAACCTTCGCGCAGGGTGCCGCCCGCACGAGGGGCGCCCGCGTCGGGCGCCCCAGCGGCGGAGGAGGTGGCCGGCGTGCGGGCGGGTTCCGTCAGGATTCCATCCAGACGTCGTTGTAGTAGGGATACAGGTTGGAGTCGGTCGGCGTCCAGCCGTGGACCTTGCTGCTGTGTGCCCAGATGACGTTCGGGATGAAGATCGTCAATGTCGGGAGGTTCTCGGCAATGACAAGTTGAATTTCGCGGGCCGCTGCTTCTGCCTCA
>Ga0299913_10002479_pt1 | contig 14588 bp, 15 predicted proteins | sample RVTome_9_FD_201360 | JGI IMG/M metagenome (GOLD analysis project Ga0299913, IMG submission 201360) | Soil microbial communities from uranium-contaminated site in the Upper Colorado River Basin, Wyoming, United States - RVT155D38 (version 2) ... | reverse complement strand
TTGGTCCCGTGTGCGGAGTCCGGGATGATGACCTTGCGGCGAGCGTCACCGTTCGACTCGTGCCACGCGCGCATGATCAGCAACCCCGTCAGCTCGCCTTGCGCGCCGGCGGCGGGTTGGAAGGTCAGCTTCGCCATCCCCGTCGCTTCGCATAGGGCCCGCTCGAGCTCGCCGAGTAGAGCCAGCGCACCTTGCGCGAGGTCGTCGTCGCACATGGGATGGAGCGTGGCGAAGCCGGGCAAGGCTGCCGCTTCCTCGGAGATCTTCGGGTTGTACTTCATCGTGCATGACCCGAGCGGGTAGGCCCCCACGTCGATCGCCCAGTTGCGCTGCGACAGGCGCGTGTAATGGCGGACGAGATCACGCTCGGACACCTCCGGGAGGCCGGGTGCCTCGGTGCGCCGGTGTCCCATGGGGATCAGGTCCTCGACCGCAGGCGAACCTCCGATCGCATCCGGCAACGACCATGCGCGCCGTCCGCGCCTCGAGAGCTCGAAGATGATCGGGAAGTCGTCTTCGGTCGTGCGGGTGCCGGCCGACCGCTCGAGTGATCCGCTCATCCCGCGAGCTCCTTCTCGATCGCTACGGCAAGACCCACGATCTCGTCTTCGGTGCGGCGCTCCGTGACCGCGATCAGCAGGTGGTCGGAGAGCTCCGGGAACCACCGGCCGAGGCCGGGCCCCGCGAGGAAGCCTCGGTCGGCGAGCCGCCGCGCCAGCCGACGCCCGTCCATCGGGGTCTTGAGCACGAGCTCCTTGAACCGCGGCCCGTCGAACGCGATCTCACACCCGGGTATCGACGCGAGGCGCTCGGCGGCGAACGCGGTGTTGCGGACGCAGACCTCACCGAGGTGCCGGAGACCCTCGGGCCCGAGCCACGAGAGGTAGACCGCGGTCGCGATCGCCATGAGCGTCTGGTTCGTGCACACGTTCGAGGTTGCCTTCGCGCGTCTGATGTGTTGCTCGCGCGCCTGGAGCGTCAAGACGTAAGCGCGGCGCCCGTCGGCATCGAGGGTCTCGCCGGCGATCCGGCCCGGCACCTGACGGACCAGCTCGAGCTTGGTCGCGAACAACCCCACGTATGGGCCGCCGTAGGTCAGTCCGTTGCCGACCCCCTGACCTTCACCGACGACCACGTCGGCCCCGAGCGAGCCCGGAGACGCCAGGACCCCCATCGCGCTGGGGTCGGCAACGACGACAGTCAATGCCCCCGCCGCCCGGGCAACCTCGGCGGCTCCGGCGACGTCTTCGAGGCGACCGAACACGTTCGGATAAGAGGTGACGATGGCGGCCGCTCCGGTGGCGTCGACCGCGCTCCAGTCCACCGTTCCGTCGGGTCCATAGGGAGCGATCGCGAGGTCGAACCCTAAACCTGATGTATAGGTTCGGAGCACGTCGACATAGTGCGGGTGGACCGTGGCGCCGACGATCGCACGCTCCCTCTTCGTCACCCGGGCGGCAAGGTTCGTTGCCTCGACGAGTGCGCTCGCCCCGTCGTAGAGAGATGCGTTCGCGACCTCCATCCCGTAGATCTCGCAGACCGCGGTCTGGAACTCGTAGATCGCCTGCAGGACACCCTGGGAGAGCTCCGGCTGATAGGGCGTGTACGACGTGGCGAACTCCGCCCGTCCGGCGAGAGCTCGGACCGCCGCCGGCACGTAGTGGTCGTAGGCCCCTCCCCCGGCGAAGCACGCGAGCTCGGACGCGCCCCGTGACCGCTGCGCGAGGTCGGACAGATGACCGATCAGAGTGAGCTCGTCGAGGGCCGCACCGACATCGAGGTCGCGCCCCAGCCTGACCGCTGCCGGGACGGGCTCGAAGAGCTCGTCGAGCGTCCCGAGGCCGATGGCCTCGAGCATCTGCGCGTCGTCTTCAGGAGTGTGCGGAAGGAAGTCCATCGGCCCCGGCTATCTATTTGTCGACATATCGACCCGTGCCCGATCCATCCGTCGATGAACGGTCATCTCGTGATGAACGGCGGCTTGACGATATCGCCCGGGATCGATCGCCCGCGCGCATCGATCGCGACCTTCTCGATGCCGTCCAACGACGACCGATCGCACAACGCCAGCGCGATCCCGGAGCCGAGGGTTGGTGAGTGGTTGCCGCTCGTTACCTCGCCGACAACGGTTCCCTCCGCGGTCACGGGGTAGCCCTGGCGTGGCACCCCCCGTCCGGTGCAGACGATCCCGATCAGCCTGCGCGTGGGACCGTCGGCGCGGATCTTCTCGAGAGCCGCGCGCCCCACGAACGGCGTCTCCCACGCGATCGCCCAGGAGAGTCCGGCCTCGAGCGGGTTGATGTCGAGGCTCAGCTCGTGGCCGTAGAGCGCGTAGCCCATCTCGAGCCGGAGCGTGTCGCGCGCCCCGAGCCCGACCGGGATCGCCCCGGCCTCGAGCAGCGTCTCGAACGACCGCTGCGCGACCTCGAACGGCGCGTAGAGCTCGAAGCCCCGCTCCCCCGTGTAGCCCGTGCGGGCGACGAAGCCGGCCGAGCCGGATAGATCGATCGGGGCCCAGGAGTACAGCTTCATCCCCGTCGCCCCCGAGCCCGGGAACGCCTTCTCGAAGACGGCGAAGGACTTCGGACCCTGAAGGGCCAAGATCGCGTAGCGATCCCATTCGTCGACCGGTTCGGTCCCCGCGGCGCGGATCGCGTCGGCAACCGTATGCACGTTCGCGGCGTTCGGAACGACCAGCCACTCGGCGGGCCCAACCCGGTACACGAAGACGTCGTCGATGCACCCCCCGGATTCCGTCAAGCAGAGCGCATAAGTGGCGCGCCCGACCTCGAGAGCCGCGATGTCTGCGGTCACGGCCCTCTGGAGACCGTCTTCCGCCCCGCTGCCGGCGACCCGGAGCTTCCCGAGATGGGTGACGTCGAAGAGCCCGGCGGAGGTCCGGACCGCGGTGTGCTCGGCTATCACCCCCGCGTACTGGAGGGGCATCTCCCACCCGGCGAAATCGATCAGCTTCGCCCCGAGCTTGCGGTGGGCCTCGAGGAGAGGGGTGGCGCGGCCCTCGTTCACGCGGTCTTCATAACGTGGGGATCAGCCTGCCATCGGGACGCCGAACAACGTCGTCGTTGGATCGACATCCGACCTGAACTCCCCTTCCGGCATCCCTTGTGAGGGCTCCTCGAGACCGTACTTGAGGAGGAGGTGCAAGTAATCGCGCTGATAGAGGATCTTGCACTTCACATCGGGATACAGCGCCATCAGGCGCCTGGCCTTGCGGTTCTTCTTGGTCACGAGCTTCTGATTCAGGGTCGTGATCTCGATGTAGAGGTCGAATGCAGGCAGATAGAAGTCGGGCGAGAACCGCTGGGTCGCGTTGCCATCCCGGCCCCAATCGATATCGAACGTGGTCGGCTCGTAGGCCCAGTCGATCTCGTAGAAATCCAGCAGCTTGGCGAACTGCCGCTCGCTGTTATGGGCGAAGTTGACCTGCTCGTGGGGAAGAGGCGGAGTCGGTCGTCCGTCGGTTCCCTCTGGGATGGTTAGGCCTCCCCGGCAGTCCGATTGTCGTCGGAGGAAACGTATCCCACGCCTGCCTCGGTGGGCCGGAGTTCGCGCAGGGTTCCCTTGAGCTCGTCGCGTACCCGTCCCACCGCAACGAGCGCCCCGAGGACACCCTGGCCGGAACGCAGCAGGTCGACGACCTCCTCATCGCTCGTGCACGCGTACACGCTCGATCCGTCGGTCGCGATCGTCACCTTGGACCAATCGTCGGCGATGTGGTCGCGCACGTAGTCGATCGCCACGCGCACCTTCTGGAGGCTGGCGCCGGCATCGGTCAAGCTCTTGATCAGCTTCAGCTGGAGGAGGTCGTTGAACGAATAGACCCGCTGGGTGCCCGAGCCCTTCGCGGCCTGGAGCGTGGGCGAAACGAGCCCGGTGCGCGTCCAGTAATCGAGCTGGCGATAGGTGATGCCAACGATCTTGCAGGTCTGCGGACCGCGGTAACCCTGCGTCTCGATGGTCTCCATCTCTTAGGTTCCCCTCCCCGAGGCCAAACAACATCCCCGTAGTTACGGGGGTGGAAATAGTAGACCCCCGCGCGCGCGGAGTCAACGAATCCCCGGATCGCGGCCTGGACGGCCCCTGAGATGGCCCCGAAAGGCTCTAGTCCTGCTCGAGGGTCTGGCTAGGACTCCCCCGCGAAGTCCGCCGGGCTCACCTGGTCGAGGAACTCGCGGAACTTCTCGACCTCGGTCTCTTCCTCGTCCTTCAGCTCGATGCCGGCCTGGTCGAGGACCTGCTCTTCGGCATAGATCGGCGCATTGATGCGGACCGCGAGCGCGATCGCATCGGATGGTCGCGATGAGACCTCCAACGCCTTGCCGTCATGGCCCATCCGGATCGTCGCGAAGAAGGTGGAGTCGACGAGGTCCGAGATCAGGATCCGGTCGACGCTCACGTCGGTCTCACTGAGGATGTCGCGCAGGAGGTCGTGGGTCATGGGCCGGGGGGTCTCGATCCCCTGGAGGGCGAACGCGATGGCCGTGGCCTCGACCGCTCCGATCCAGATCGGAAGGTACCGATCCCCGTTGACCTCCTTCAGGAGGACGATCGGTTGGTTGGAAGGAAGCTCGACGCGGACCCCCACCAGCGACAACTCCAGCATGCGATCGAGGCTAACAGAATCCCCCAGCTACCCCGCCGCGAAGACCTGGTCGGCCAATAGTGCGGGGTCGTTCGCGAGCTTGGCCAGATCGTTGACCTGCAGCACATCCGGCACGTTCCGGTAGCGCCCCTGGAAATCGAGGCCGTATCCGACAACGAAGACATCGGGGATCTCGAAGCCGCGGTGTTCGAGCTCGACCGGCACGATGCGGCGGGCTGCCTTGTCCAACAACGTGACCGCTCGTAGGCTCCGGGGGCCGCGCTCGGACAGCGTCCTGCGCAGGTAGGTCAGGGTCAGCCCCGTATCGACGATGTCCTCCACGATCACGACGTCTCGTCCGTGGATATCGGTGTCGAGATCCTTGACGATCCGCACGACTCCCGACTGCCGGCCCGAAGCTGCGTACGACGTGATCGACATGAAGTCGACCTCGACATCGACGTGCATCGCCCGGACGAGGTCGGCGAGGAACATCGCGGAGCCCTTGAGGATCGCAACTGCGACGGGAGGTTCCGAGAACCCGGCGGTCAGCTCTTCGGCGAGGACCGTTACCCGCTCGCGCAGGGCCCGTCGGTCGACGAGGATCTCTGCCGCTGCCGGACCTTCGACCGTCATGGTTCTCCGACCAGGGAGCCGACGGCGCGCAGCAGGCCGGCGACCGCCTCCGACGCCCACGAGGTGGCTTCCGGTTCGATCGCCGACGCCGCGATCGCGTCGACCGTCGAGACGACCCCGCCCGATCCCGAAACGGTCACCTGCCCGACGACCTCACCGGAGCTCACCGGGATACGGATCGTCGGGTCGGGAACGAACTCGATGTGGACCCGATCGGGACGATCGGATCCCCGGACCACGCGCGCGGCCCTCACCTCCGTCGACCCGTGCTCGAAGACGAGGGCTCCAACCGCCATCCCAGACTCGAGCAAGACGGTGCGGTCGAGCTTTCTCCAGCCATGGTCGAGAAGGGCGGCCGCATCCGCGGTGGCATCGACGGAGCCCATCGCGACCGCGATCAGCCGGCGGCCGTCCCGCTCCGCAGATGCAACGAGGACGTTCCCCGCGTCGGCCGTGAAGCCGGTCTTCACCCCGGTGGCACCCGGGTAACTCTCAAGGAGAACGTTACGGTTCTCGAGGAGGGCGGTCCCGGCCGGGGTCTCGATAACCGTCTCCGTCCGTCCCACGATCCGGGCGAGGAGCGGAACCTCGAGGAGGGCGGCTGCGATCGTTGCGAGGTCCCGCGCCGATGACCCGTGCCCGGGCATATCGAGGCCGTGAGCGGTCACGTAGTTCGTGTGCGTAGCCCCGATCGACCGGGCGTAGGCGTTCATCCGTTCGACGAAAACGGCCTCGGATCCGGCGATGTGCTGGGCGAGCGCCACCGCGGCATCGTTGGACGAGGTCAGCAGGAGAGCGTGGAGCAGTGCTTCGACCGAGATGATCTCCCCCGCCTCGAGCGCCAGGCCGCCGCCCGGTGTAGCCGCGGCCCCGGGCGAGACGACCACGGGATCGTCGGGATCGGCGGCGCGCACGGCGACCAGGGCGGTCGTCATCTTCGTCGTGCTGGCGTTGGCACGGGCGGCATCGGCAGCGCGTGCGAACAGCGTGCGCCCGGTGTCGTCGACCACGAGGCACGCCGCGCACGTGACCTCCGGGGCCGCGTTCGCAGGGGCGGAGGGGACGAGCGCGGCTGCCACGACGACCGCGACGAGGAGCGCTCCCGAAGGTCGATTTATCGACAAGTGCACTCGTCTACAACGGTTAGAGCAGGTCGCGCATCTTGGAGCGGACCATCGCGTCCAGGAACTGCTGGGCGAGCGATGCGATCTCGGTGATGGACCGCGCGGCTTCCCGCTGGGCTTCCGGATCCTTGCGGCTGCGGACGGGAGACACGATCTGCTCGAAGAAGGCCGACTCCCGCTCGGCGAAGTTCCGGTACATGCGCAGGTGCCGGGGCTCGACCCCGTAGCGGAACAAGCCGGCCGCGGCCTTCGCCGCAACCAGGTCGTCCCCGTCATAAGCGGTCTTGCCGGCATCGAGGATCCCGTACTCGATCAAACCCTGAAGCTCGCCTTCACTGAGCCCGGCGGCCCCTGCCAGCTCGCCGGCCGCCATGCTGACCTCGGTGGCCGGCGGGGGTGGCGTGGCCGGCCGGGCCGGGGTCGGAGCCCCTGCCGGAGCGGGGACGGGCGCTCCCCCGTTCGCCCCGCCGGCGATGCGCTCCTTGATGACCTTGAGCGGGAGGAAGTGGTCCCGCTGCAGGCCGAGGATGTAGCGGAGGCGGTCGAGGTCTTTCGGGAAGAACTTGCGATACCCCGAGGGGGTTCTCTCGGGCTCGATCAGGCCTTCGGACTCGAGGAACCGGATCTTCGAGATGCTGATGTCGGGGAACTCGGTCCGGATCTCGTCTAAGACCTCGCCGATGCTCAGGTAGTCGCGCTGGCGCGAGAGGGGCATCGGCTACGACCCGGTCAGGAACACGAGCTTGAACTTGCCGACCTGGATCTCGTCCCCCGAGGCCAGCGCCGCTTCCTCGACCCGCTCCCGGTTGACGTAGGTCCCGTTGAGGCTCCCGACGTCGTTGAGCCCGAAGCCCTCACCGGAGCGCCGGATCTCGGCGTGCTTGCGAGACACCGTGACGTCGTCCAAGAAGATGTCGCTGTCGGGGTGGCGGCCGATCGTCGTCGAATCCGCGTCGAGGAAGAACTTGCTGCCGGCGTTCGGCCCCCGTTTCACGATCAGGACCCCGCGGCCCCCTTCGAGCTCCTCGGGCGAGATGTGGATCTCTTCTTCGAGGTCGGCTTCGAGCTCGCCGGTCATGAACGTGATCGTCGTGTCGCTGCGGGTGCCTTCGCTGAGGGCGCTGCCGCACGACGAGCAGAAGTTCGACCCCTCTGGGTTGCGGTGCCCGCAATTCGTGCAATACATCGGCGTGACCCTATAGGAAACGTTTAGGGTTGGTCAAAGCTAGCCCTCCGCTTCGATCAACGCGCGGTATCCGGCAGCATCCAGGAGGTCGTCGAGGCTCGACGCCGGGGCATCGATCGACACCAACCACCCTCGTCCGTAGGGGTCCTCGTTCACGAGCTCGGGCGTGGCCTCGACCTCGGGGTTCTTCTCGATGATGGTTCCCGAAACCGGGCTATAGACGTCCGAGACCGATTTCGTCGACTCGACCTCTCCCAGCGGTTTGCCGCCCTCGACGACGGTCCCCGCTTCCGGGAGCCCGACGAAGACGACGTCTCCGAGTTGATCCTGTGCGAAGTCGGTGATCCCGACGACGATCCGGCCGGCGTCGACGCGCGCCCATTCGTGCTCGGCGGTGTAACGACGATCCTCGGGCAGCTCTGTCACTGATGCTCCTTCCGGTTGGGGTCGACTTGTCGCCAAATCAACTTGTCGGTACCGCTTCCTGGGCGACGACATCTTCCACGATGTGCGTGTAGCGATCGGCGAGCTCTTCGGCTTCAGCCGCCGAGGAGGCCTCCGCCCAGATCCGGCTGAGGGGCTCGTCCGGGGCCGGGATCACCAGCGCCCAGCGATCGTTCTCGACGATCTTGACCCCGTCGAGCAACACGAGGCGGCCCGGAGCCGCGACGGACGCGACGTGGCGCATGACGGCCCCCTTCATCTCCCACGGGGTATGGACGTCACGCGTGACCATGTGGACCGGTGGGAGTGAGTCCACGATGCGGGAGAACGGTTGATTCGCCATCGCGAGGATCTCGAGGGCCTTGCAGAACGTCATCAACCCGTCCGGGGCCGGCATGAGGCCGGGGAAGATCAGCACCCCTTCGGAGTTGCCGGCGAAGCTGACATCGCTGCGCTGGGCGCGTGCCATCAAGGACGGCAACCCGGTGGTCGTCCGGATCAAGGTCCCTCCGGCCCGCGCGGCGATCTCCTCACATGTCCACGAGCACGACACCGGGACGGCGACGGCCCCGGGTCCGCGGGCAGCCTCGTGTGCGAGGAACACCAACAACGCCCGCTCGTGGCTGAGGACGCGTCCGGAATCGTCGACCAGGTGAGCGACCTCGCCCCCCGGTTCCAACAGGACGCCGAGATCCGAACCCGAGTTGCGGACGTGGTCGGAAAGGTTCTCGAGGAGCCGGTTCAGATCGTTCGACGTGAGGACGGGACGGTGCTCGTCGACGAACGCATTGACCGCCAGCGCGTCGCACCCGAGGCGGCCGAGGATCGAAGGGCCTATCAAGCTCGTGGGCCCGAACGCGTAGTCGACGACGACCTTCGGAGCGCGATCGCGGATCGTGCCGATGTCGAGGGCTCTCAACAGACCCGATGCGTATTGCTCGAGAGCGCGTGCCGGGAATTCCAGTTCCCCGAGCTTGGACGGTCCCGTCCGCCGGTAGTCCTCGCGGAAATAGATCCGTTCGACCTTGCGCTGGTCCGCGACCGGGAGGTCCGCACCATCACCGTCGAACAGCCTTATCTCGACCATCTCGGGATCGCCGGGCGAGGTGCGGACGCTTATCCCCCCGGACGCCTGTTCGCTCCGGACGATGAATCGTGTCAATGGCATCGGCGTGAGCTCGAGGTCGTGACAGGTGACACCGGTCGAGTTGAGACCGGCGATCAAGGCCCGCTTCAAGGTGCGCGCGGCCCGGCTCCCGTCGCGCCCGGTCACGACCACGCTCCCCCGCTTCAGGGTGGTCCCGTATGCCATGCCCAGGCGGACTGCGGTCATCGGTGTGATCCCGACGTTGACGAGCCCCGATACACCGCGCGCGCCGAACAAGCTGCGCGTCGCGCGCCGCTCGCGCACGATGCTGTGCGTGACGATCGCGCCCGCTTCGACGGACTTGGAGGGGTAGATCTTCACGCGTGATTTCACCAGCGCCCCGGCGCCCACCGTCACCTCGTCACCGAGGACGGCAGCTTCCTCGAGGATCGCGCCACGGTCCAACGTCGCGCCCCGGCCCACGATCCCTCCGGCGACGCGCGCGTAAGGACCAACGCGGGCCCGCTCCATGATCACCCCGTTCTCGATCACCGCGTCGTCGCCGACGATCGAGTTCGTCCCGATCACGGCGGAGGGCCCAACGCGCGCCCCGGGACCGATGTGGCTGTTGTCGCCGATCAGCAACGGCCCCTCGAGCCGGGCCGTCGCGGCGATCTCGACGTCTTCACCGACCCACACGCTGGGCCGGAGCTCGAAGCCGGGCATCGTGGTGGTGACCTTCCCCGCAAGGACGTCGTGCTGGGCCTGGAGATAGGCCTCGGTGTTCCCGACATCCGTCCAGTAGGCGTCGGTGACGTATCCGTACAGAGGCAGACCCTTGTCCAGCATCATGGGGAACAGCTCGGACGAGAAGTCGTACGGCTGGTCGGGTGGGATGAGGTCGAAGATGTCGGGCTCGAGCACGTAGATGCCGGTGTTGATCGTGTCCGAGAACACCTGGCCCCAACTGGGCTTCTCCAGGAATCGTTCGATCCGACCGTCGTCGTCGGTCATCACGATGCCGAACTCGAGGGGGTCGTTCATGCGTTTCAGAACGAGGGTCGCGGCTGCCCCTCTCGCCCGGTGGAACGAGACGACCTCGGTGAGATCTATGTCGGTCAACGCGTCGCCCGAGACCACCACGAACGATCCGTTGAGGAGATCCTGCGCGCCCATCACCGACCCCGCGGTCCCCAGCGGAACCTCTTCGGTCGCGTACGAGAGCGAGACGCCGAGGTCCGACCCATCGCCGAAGTAGTTGCGGATCACCGACGAGAGGAACTGCACGGTGGCAACGACGTCCGTGATCCCGTGCTGGCGCAGCAGCTCGATGATGTGCTCCATCAGGGGTCGGTTCGCGACCGGGAGCATCGGTTTCGGGATGTTGCTCGTGAGCGGACGCAGGCGCGAGCCCTCGCCCCCCGCCATGATCACCGCTTGGAGATCCTTATGTTGCATCCGCCGCCTCGTCCCTCATCCCTAGAGCTTCGCGCGCGTACATCGCGCCCGATACCCAGTAGAGCACCACACCCAGCCACACGAAGATCCTGCTCGGACCCTCGAGGACGTGCCCCCATGACAGGCTCGTCGCGGTGATAGCGAGGCCGGTCAGGCCGACCAGGAGGGCCGCCGTGGCGCTCTTACCCATGAAGCTCACCCTGATCTTGCGGATCGCTCCACGATGGACCACCGGGTACAGCCCCAGTATCGCGACATCGCGGGCGATGATCGCTACCGCCAACCACAGCTCCAGGACGTCGGTCGCAACGAGGGCGACGACGAGGGCCGCGATGAATACCCGGTCGGCCAGGGGGTCGAGGAGCTTCCCGAGCTCGCTGGTGCTGTCGAAGCGCCGGGCGATCCAGCCGTCGAGGAAATCGGTCCACGCCCCAACGGCATAGAGGATCACCGCCGCATCGACGTTGTCGGTGACGAAGAGCACGACGAAGACCGGGACCGAGGCGAGACGGAGGAACGACAGGACGTTCGGGATGGTGAAGATGCGATCCATGGTCGGGACGGCCGGATTTGAACCGGCGACCCCTGGTCCCCCAGACCAGTGCGCTAACCAAGCTGCGCCACGTCCCGTTGCGCCGATGATACCGACCCGCCGCTCCGCTCCGACCCGAGGCGCAACTTTCAACCTCAGGTATAGACCTCAGTCGCGCCGGGTGCGGACCTCCATCCGGATCGGCGTGCCCTCGAACGGCTCGAACGCCCGGATCCGATGCTCGATGAACCGGACGTAGGGATCATCCAATCGGTGGCTCGCGAACAGGATGAAGCGCGGCGGAGCCGTGGCGGCCTGGACCGCGTACTGGATCCGGTTCGATCGGCCGCCGGCCCGAGGGGCCGGGCGCTCCTGCTGGGCATCCCCGATCAGCCGGTTCACTTCGTGGGTCGGGATCCGTCGGCGGTGAGACTCGATCGCCGACACGACCGCCGGTAGCACCTTGTCCACCCCCCGGCGGGTGATCGCCGACGTCCTGACGACGGTGGCCCAGGGAAGGAACCTGAGGCGGTTCTCGAGATCGCGTTCGAGCCGCGCGCGGTCGGTCTCGTCGGCGACCGCGAGATCCCACTTGTTCATCACCAGGACGCACGCGCGCCCGGATTCGATCACCTCGTCGGCGATCCGCTGGTCGAGGCCCGTCGCGCCCTCAGACACGTCGATCACAAGCACGACGGCATCGACGCGCTGCAGCGTTCGGCGCGACCGGATGAAAGAGAAGTACTCCAGCGGATCCTTGATCGAGACCTGTCTGCGCATGCCGGCGGTATCGAGGATCCGCAGCCGTTTACCGTCTTCGGTATCGATGAACGAGTCCACCGGATCGCGGGTCGTCCCTGGGGTCGCGTCGGTGATCGCGCGTTCCTCGCGCAAGATCGCGTTCAACAACGACGACTTGCCGACGTTCGGGCGACCAACGATCGCGAAGGCTCCCCAGGCCTCGTCGTCGGTTCCCCGCTCGTCCGGGAGGACCGCCATCAGTGCATCGAGGAAGTCCCCGGACCGGCGCCCATGGAGGGCCGAAACCGGATGGGGGTCTCCGAGCCCGAGGCGATAGAAGGCGGCAACCTCCGCTTCGATCGATGCATCGTCGGCCTTGTTCGCCACCACGAGGACCGGTTTGGTAGAGCCCCGGAGCTTGTCGGCAACGACCAGATCGTCCGCCTGGGGCCCGACGGAAGCGTCGACCACGAGGACGATGACGTCGGCGTAGGCCATCGCCACCTCCGCCTGCTCGGCTACCCGCGCATCGAGCCCCGTTGCCCCGGGTTCGAGACCTCCGGTATCGACGAGCTCGAAGCGCCTCCCCCTCCAGTCCGTAACGAACGTATGGCGGTCGCGCGTCACTCCGGGGGTCTCCTCGACGATGGCCTCTCGGCGCCCCAGGACGCGGTTCACGAGGGATGACTTCCCAACGTTCGGACGCCCGACGATCGCTACGACCGGAAGGCTTCCCGCGGTCATCGGCGGGCTCATGAGGGCCCTCGATGCTGCTCGACGAGGGCCACGATCGCTGCGGTTACTTCGTCGAACGACATCTCCGTCGAGTCGATCCGGTGCGCACCCTCTGCTTGGAGGAGCGGGGAGAGGGAACGCGATGCATCGGCGGCGTCGCGGACCCGCATCTCTTCTGCAACCGCCACATCATCCGTCGACAAGCCCAGCTGGAGCCTGCGCCGGCGCGCGCGTTGCTCGGGTGATGCGGTGAGATAGATCTTGACCTCCGCGGTGGGGAACACGACCGTCCCGATGTCCCGCCCCTCGACCACGACATCGTGATCGTCGGCGAGCTGCTTCTGGAGCGGAACGAGGGCCGCTCGAACGGCCGGCTCCGCGGCGACGGATGACACCGCATCGGTTACCTCCGGAGAGCGCAACCGGTCGGTCACGTCATCGCCCCCGAGGTACACCCGTGGGTCATCGAGCGCCATCTCTATCCCGGCGATCACGGTCCCCAGCGTCGTGGGGTCGGCCGGGTCGGCATCACCGGCGAGGACCGCGATGGTCACGGCCCGATACATCGCTCCCGTGTCCATGTGGGCGAAGCCGAGGCGCTCGGCAACCGCTCGGGCAACGGTGGACTTCCCAGCGCCGGCAGGGCCGTCGATCGCGACGATCATCGAGTACCCCCCTGCGCGCGCCCGAGGACCTCCAGGAACGTCGGGAACGATGTCTCGACCGAGCTCCACCCTTCGACCTTCACCGGCTCCCCGGCCGTCAGACCGGCAACCGCGAAAGCCATCGCGATGCGGTGGTCGCCGTGCGCATCGATGCGTCCACCGGTCAGCGGCACCGGCCCGGTGACGACCAGCGTGTCACCGTCGGCTTCCGCCCGGCCGCCGAGTGCCGTGAGACCGTCGACGATCGTGGCGATCCGATCCGACTCCTTGGCTCGCAGCTCGCCGACCCCGTGGAAGGTCGTCTCCCCTTCGGCTCGGCTCGCGGCGACCGCGAGGATCGGGATCTCGTCGATCGCGGCCGGGATCTGGTCGGGCATCACTGTCGTCGCGTGCAGATCGCGGTGACGAACCGTGATGGTCCCGGCCGGTTCTCCAGCGGCCCCACCGTCGACCTCCACCGAGACGTCTGCTCCCATCTGCTCGAGGATGTGCAGACCTGCGGTGCGCGTGGGATTGAGCCCCACGCCGGTGATCGTGAGATCCGACCCCGCAACCAGGCAAGCCGCGACGATCAGGAACATCGCGCTCGAGATGTCGCCGGGCACCTCCCAGCCCATCGCGTTCGGATCCTGCCCGCCGCGCACGGCAACGGTATGGCCGTCGATGGCGACGGCGATACCCGCGGCGGTCAGCATCCGCTCGGTGTGGTCTCTGCTCGTGATGGGCTCGGTGACCGAGGTCGACCCACTCGCACCTAGCCCGGCGAGCAGCAGGGCGGTCTTCACCTGAGCGGAGGCCACCGTCGACTCGTGGTCGATCCCCGCCAGCCGTCCGCCCCGGATCGATAGCGGCAAGCGATCGCCGTGGTCGCGCCCCTCGATCGATGCCCCCATCGCACGCAACGGCGCGACCACGCGCAGCATGGGACGACGCCGGAGGGTCTCGTCGCCGGTTACGACCGCAAGGCCCGGTCCTCCGGCACAGATGCCGGCGATCATGCGGGCGGTCGAGCCCGAGTTGCCGGCGTCGATCGTCGCCGCCGGCTCGACGAGACCGTCCCACCCACAACCCTCAACCTCAACCGGAGACTTGGGGCCACCTCCCCCGGTCACCCGGGCACCGAGGAGCTCGATCGCGGCCCGGGTGCGACCGACGTCGTCACCATCGTTCATGCCGACGATCGTGGAGCGCCCGCGCGCGAGCGCCGCTAGCAACAGCGCGCGATGGGAGATGGACTTGTCCCCGGGGACGGTGATCCGCCCCTTCAGGGGCCGGGCCCCCCGGGACCTCAGCGGTGCCATCTACTTGTCGACATATCGCTAAGTCGAGAAGGTGATGTCGGGGTGGTCGACGTGATAGCCGAGGGCGGTGAGCGCA
>Ga0299913_10002478_pt1 | contig 14589 bp, 11 predicted proteins | sample RVTome_9_FD_201360 | JGI IMG/M metagenome (GOLD analysis project Ga0299913, IMG submission 201360) | Soil microbial communities from uranium-contaminated site in the Upper Colorado River Basin, Wyoming, United States - RVT155D38 (version 2) ... | reverse complement strand
GGGTAGCCCTCCATGTCGACCAGGACGAGCGCGGCCCGCTGCTCCTCGGGCAGGGAGGCGAGCGCGGAAAGCACCGTGCGCCGGCGCTCGGAGGCGAGCGCTGCCTCGTCGGGTGCGGGACCGGTGGCGGAGGTGCTCAGCGCCCCGCGGTCGGCCCGCTCCTCCAGGTCGTCCGGCAGCGCCTCGGCGGCGCGCACCTTGCCCGCGCGGATGCGGTCGAGGCAGGCGTTGACCACGATCCGGTGCAGCCAGGTCGTGACGGCGGCGTCGCCCCGGTAGCCCTCCGCGCGCCGGAAGGCGGAGATGAGCGCGTCCTGCAGCGCGTCGGCGGCGTCCTCAGGGTTGCCGATGGTGCGCAGCGCCACCGCCCAGAGCCGGTCCCGGTGCCGGCGGAAGAGCTCTCCGAACGCCTCGGCATCCCCGTCGACGTGAGCGGCGAGGAGCTCCCGGTCGGTCCGGGTCACCCCCGGACCTCGACCTCGGCGACCTCGGCGCGGAACTGGCCGCCCTCCACCTGGGGCATCTTCGTGACCCAGAGCAGGAGGTAGCGCGCCTTCAGGTCCTGCGACGTGAGCTCGAGGGTCGTCTCGTCGGCGATGCCCTCGGCGGCCACGTCGAGCCCGGTGACGTCCTCCGGGGGTGTGTCGCTGCCGTAGAGCCGGACCGTCGTGGGGCTGCCGACCAGCGTCACGCGCACCCGGCGCACGTCCGTCGACCTGCCGAGGTCGAGCATGAGCCCGACACCGTCCTTGATGCCGCCCTCGCCCATGTCCTGCTCGTAGGTGAGCGTGCTCCAGGTGGTCGACGGGTCGCCGTCGATGACCGCCCCGGTGCTCTCCGGGTTCTCCGACCCGTTGCCGTCGGGCCCCGGGTCGAAGTCGGACGCGGAGGCGATCTTCACCGGCGTGGCCGGCTCGGGGCTGGTGGTCGGGTCGTCGTCACCGCCGCCGAGCATGCCGCCGCCATCGCGTCCCCGGTTGAAGGCGTAGACCATCGCGAGCACGATGAGGAGGCAGACCGCGATCAGCGCCGCGACGCGCAGCCAGCTGCGGCCTGGGACGGGGCGCCGCGGCTCGGGCTCCTCGGCGATGGGCGGTGCCGGCGACCCGGTGTCGTCGTCGCCCCACGGCCAGTACGAGCCGGACCCGGTGTCGGCCGGCTGCGGGTGACGGGGCCGGCGCACCGGCTCCCCGGGCGGAGGGTCCGGGGCGAAGAGCGGCTTCGCGGGCGGATCCTCGAACGGCGGGGGCGGCGGGGGCTTCTCCTCGCGCGGTCGAGGCCAGTCCAGCTCCCCGTCGTCGAAGGCGGGGACGCCGGCCTGGGTCTCCTCCGGCTCTGCCGTGGCCTGCTCGCCCGTGGGTCGGTCGTCGCCCGCGGGTGGCCCAGGCTCGTCCGGGAGCGGACCGGCCGGAACGGGCCCGGGGCCCCCGTTGGCGGCGGTCTCGGGCCCCCGCGCGGCGGGCCCCGGCGTGGCGGGCTCGGGCGTGGCGGGCTCGGGCGTGGCGGGCTCGGGCTGGCTGGCCGGCTGGTCGGCCATCTGGTCGGCTCGCTGGTCGGCTCGCTGGTCGGACACCGGCATCGCGACCGTCTCCTCGCCGGGCAGGTCCTCGGAGGACGGCACCGACGGGGTGGGCACGACCGGGGGGACCCACGGCATGCGCGGCTGCGCCTGGTCGCGCATCAGGGCCGCCTCGGCCGCGGCGACGGAGGCCGGGTCGCCGACGTACTCGAGCAGGGCGTCGACGATGGCGCGGGCCGAGGTGTACCCGTGGCCGGACGGGGCGGAGCCGAGGACCTCGTCGCAGAGGGTGTCGAGCACCCGCGGCACCCCGGCGCGCACCTGCCGCGGGCGCAGCGAGTGACCGTTGTCACCCGGGGCGTCGGGAAGGCCGGAGACCGACGGACCGGCCCACTTGCCGGTGAGCGCGGCGTAGAGGATCCCGGCCAGGTCGGCGACGTCGACCGACTCGCGATTCGGCGCCAGGCCGTGGAGCGCGGCGTCGACGGCGAAGCCGATGATCTTGACCGAGCCGGTCTGGTCGATGAGCACGTTCTCGGGCACGAGGCGTCCGTGCGCCAGCCCCGCCTCGTGGGCGGTGGCGATCATCTGCCCGGCCTCGGCCGTGATCCAGGCGGCGCGGCGCGGGCCGAGCGGCGACTCGGCGATGAGGTTGTTGAGCGAGATGCCCTCGCCCCACTCGTTGACGACGAAGCAGTGGCCGTCGACGGTGTCGGTGTCGAGCACGCGCAGCAGGTGCGGGTCGTGGATGGTCGCGGACCGGCGCGCCGCATCGCGCAGCTCGTCGGCGCGCGGGTCGTCCTCGGCGATCAGGTGCAGCGCGACGTCGCGGGCGAGGATCTGGTCGAAGGCACGCCAGAAGCGGCCGCCGCTCCGCTCGTGCAGCAGCACCGTGAGGCGGTAGCGGCCCGCGAGCACGTCGCCGGGTCGCATCGCGTGGGGCACCGTCTCTCCTTCGTCGGCCGTCGTGCTCATCCTAGGTGCGGGCGCGTGGCTCCGTCGGGTGGCACGGCGCATCCGGGCGATCGGTTCGCGGGTCAGCGGCGGATCGGGAGGCGACGGGTGACGACCTCCACGAGGTCGGTGACCTCGCTGACCCGCATGCGGCTGGCCGCGACCACGAAGACCAGCAGGTGCACGCCGCCGACCACGGCCAGGGTCAGCGCGGCCTCGAGCTTGCCGCGCTCGCCGAGCAGGGCGTCCAGGCCCCACAGCACCGACGCGGACACCGCGGTCGCCAGCAGCGCCGCGAACCCGGCCCGCACCAGGAACCGCACGAGCTCCGGCACGCGGAGACCCCCCAGCCGCCGGCGGAGTACGACGAACGACACGGCCGCGCCGACGGCGTACGCCCCCGAGTAGGCGAGCACCAGGGCCGGCGAGGTGAAGGCGGCGCCGGTGGTGCCGACCAGCACCACGGCGAGGCCGATGTTGACGGCGCCGATCACGCACTGGATGAAGAACACGGTGCGGGTCTGCTCGAGCGCGTAGAAGCCGCGCAGCATCAGGTAGTGGACGGTGAAGAAGAGCAGGCCGGCGCCGAAGAGCGCGAGCGAGGGCGCGAAGTTCTCGAAGGTCTCCGACGCGGCGCCGTAGCCCCACACGATGCGCGAGAGGTCGACGGCCACCAGCGGCAGGACCACCGCGATCGGGATGACCAGGGCGAGCGCGGTGCGCAGCGTCGAGGTGAGCGTCCCGGCCAGCGCGGGCAGGTCCCGGTCGTTGGCGCTGGCCGACAGTCGCGGCAGGATCGCGGTGGCCAGCGACACGGTGATGATCGCGTGCGGTGCCATCACGAGCAGGAAGGCGGAGGAGTAGACGGCGTAGCCGGTGCCCTCCGTGCCGCCGCCGGACCCGCAGCCGCCCGAGGCGCCCTGCGCGGTGCCGCTCGAGGCCAGCCGTACGACGACGGTGTAGGCGAGCTGGTTGACGAGCACGACCGCGACGGTCCACATGCCGAGCCGGAAGGTGTGGCCCAGGCCCGTGCCGCGGAAGTCGAAGCGCGGCCGGTAGGTGAAGCCGGCCTTCTTCAGGTACGGGACCAGGATGAGCAGCTGGGCGGCGATGCCGATCGTGGAGCCGATGCCGAGCAGCAGCTCCTGGTTTCGCGTGAAACCACCGCAGATGTCCCGGGCCGGCCCGAACGCGAACAGGTAGGTCACCAGCACGCCGATCGCGATCACGTTGTTGGCGATCGGCGCCCACATCATCGGGCCGAAGCTGCCGCGGGAGTTGAGGATCTGCCCGACCAGCACGAACATCCCGTAGAAGAACACCTGGGGCAGGCAGTAGCGCGCGAAGTCGATGACGGACTCGCGCTGCTCGGCGAGGTCCGCGGTGTAGTAGTCGCCGTCGAGGAAGATGCGCATCACGAGCGGCGCCGCGACGACCAGCAGCACGGTGACCGCGAGCAGGAACAGCGCGGCGAGCGTGACGATCCGGTTGGTGTAGGCCTCGCCGCCGTCCGGGTCGTTCTTCATCGCGCGCACCAGCTGGGGCACGAGGACCGCGTTGAAGACACCGCCCGCCAGCAGGATGTAGAGCATGTTGGGGACGGTGTTGGCGATCTGGAAGACGTCGGCGTGCAGCGCGTTGCCGAGCGCCGCGGCGAGCAGGATCGTCCGCAGGTATCCGCTCAGCCGGGAGAAGACGGTGCCGGCAGCCATCACGGCGCTGCTGCCGAGGACGGTCCTGTCGGTCACGGGTTCCCTCTCGTCGTCGGCCGGCTCGAGCCACGGGCCTCCATCACGGGCCTCCATCAGCGGCCGCCTGCGAGGGTCCCATGCTCAGGTCGTGCTGCGCCGCCTGACCCGCCGCACGAGGCGGATGGCGATCGCCAGGAAGAGGATGCCCACGCCGACGCCCATGACCACCCAGATCACGACGCCGACCTGGTTGGACCGGACGTTGAGCTCCGCGGTGGTGCCGATCGGGCGCCCCTCGGTGTCGGTCGCCACCAGCGTGACGTTGTGGACGCCGATCGAGGTGGCCTGCGCCTGCAGGTTGATCGTCTGCGAGGCACCGGGGGGCAGGGTGATGGTCTCGGGGGCGCGGATCACGACCTCGGTGTCCGCGTGGGCCCGGAGCCGCAGCTGCACCGACTCGTCGAGGTCGTTGGTGACGGTGACGGGGAACGGCCCGGAGTCGGCCGAGAGGATCACGAACGGGGGCGTCTCGATGGTCACCGACCGCAGCTGCCGCTGGACCCAGCTCGTCGCCTGCTCGGCCGCGGTGGCCGCGGCGAACGGGTCCTCGCGCTGCGCGTACGAGAGCCACGACAGGCCCTCGCGGCTGGTCTGGGTGCCGAGGGTGTCGTTGTCGACGAGGATGTCGTCGAGCACCGTCCCCGCGCGCACGAGCCGCTCGACGCGGTCGATGTTGCCCTCCTCCAGCTCGGTGTCGGCCTCCTCCTTCGGGTACGCCGGCTCGTCGATCTCGGGCGGGTCGAGCTCGGACTCCACCGGGTGCTCGCGCAGGGCGAGGAAGGGCTGGTCGAGGGCTCGGAAGAAGGCACCGGTGAACGTCCCGGGGTCGGTGTCGCCCGGCAGGTTCACCAGCAGGGGCCGGTCGTCGTCGACGATCGCGCGCAGCGACGCCTCGGCCAGCACCCGCTGCCGTACGGCGAGGGCGCCCAGCCGCTCGTTGGGGCCCGGGCCTCCGAGCGACACCCCGGGGTCGTAGAGGCCGATGCGTCGCCCGTCCCACGCGATCGTGGCGGGCGGCGCGTCGTCACTCGCGTAGGGCTCGGGCAGCGCGTCCTCGGAGAGCACCACGACGGTCTCGTCGTCGGCTAGCCTCAGTCCGTCCATGTTGAGCAGCCCGGTGGGCGGCACGATCGCGGGCGTGGACCGGATGCCGAGCTCCCCGAGGGCCGCCTCGGACTGGCGGCGGGCGCGGGCGTAGATCGACGGCTCGTGGGCGCCGACCGCGGCGACGTCGATGTCGCCGTACGGGAGGGCGAGGACGGTGTGGTCGCCGGCCACCGACTGGAGGCGCTCGAGCCAGGCCCGCGCGGCCCGGGCGCCGGCGTCGGTGGTCGCCTCGGGCTCCTCGTCCGGGCCGCCGAGGGCGCGGGGCGGGTTGCCGCGGGCGAGCTGGCGAGCGGCGTCGACCACGGCAGGGTCGACGAGCAGGGGTGCGCCGGTCCCCCTGGCGCCGCCTGCGAGCCTCAGCACGTTGTGCAGCCGCCCGCCCGCGGCGAGGTCGGCGGCCCACTGGTCCGGGTCGCGCAGGCTGCCGTCGGATTCACGCTGGATCCCCTGCCGGACCGGCAGCACAACGCTGGTGCGCACCGGGTCGTGGCCGCGCTCCACGGCGGGGATGAACGTGCGTGCGCGGCCGTCGGAGATCTGGTCGCGGCCGGCGGAGCTGGTGCCGAGGACGTGGACGTTGAGCCAGTACACGCCCTCCACCCCCTCGGGGATGCCGAGCTGGTCGCGCGGCACCCGCAGCGTGTAGCGGCGGGTCTCGCCGGGCTCGAGATCGCCGATCGGCACGAAGAAGCCGGTCCGGCGGCAGACCACCATCTCGGGGGCGGACTCGACGGCGGCCTGCAGCTCGGAGCCGGTGGTGATCGGGGTGCGAGAGGTACAGGGCGCCACGTTGATGGCCGACCAGGTCTCGTCGGTGCGGTTGGTCACCCGGCCCTGCAGGGTCACCGGCCGGCGGGCCGGGACCACCGCCGGCCGCAGGGAGTCGAGGGTCACCTCGAGGTCGGCTCCCTCCTCGGCGTGTCGGAGGGTGCCGGAGCGGGAGAGGGCACTGGTCGGTGCGCGCGGCTCGGGCGCGGCGGACAGCGCGTCGGCACCCGGCACCCGTGGTCCCGGGGGCAGCTCCGCGACAGGCACGAGCCGAGTCCCGTCGGGGTCGGCGCCGGGGACGAGGGCGAGCCCGGCAAGAGCCACGACGACTGGCACGACGAGGGCGGCCAGCAGTCGGAACACGCGCTGACTCTATCCATGAGGCGGGCGACTACCCTTGACCCTCGTGTCCGAGCCCAGCCAGTCCCCGCTCCGTCTTGCCGACGTGCAGAAGCGGGTGGCCGACGAGCTGGACCGCATCGCGCCCGTCATCGACCCGCTCGGTGAGCTGTTCACCGGGGCCGGCCACGCGATCGCCCTCGTCGGTGGGCCCGTGCGCGACGCCATGCTCGGACGGCTGCACAACGACCTCGACTTCACGACCTCGGCGCCGCCGGAGGTGACCGAGGGCCTGCTCCGTGGCTGGGCCGACGCGATCTGGGACATGGGCCGCGAGTTCGGCACGATCGGCGCCCGCAAGGGCGAGTGGCAGATCGAGATCACGACGTACCGCTCGGAGAAGTACGACCCCGACTCCCGCAAGCCCGCGGTGGCGTACGGCGACTCGCTGGTCGGCGACCTGCGCCGCCGCGACTTCACCGTCAACGCGATGGCGATGGGCCTGCCCGGGCGGACCTTCGAGGACCCGTACGGCGGTGTGGTCGACCTGGCGCAGCAGGTGCTGCGGACGCCGGGCACGCCGGAGGAGTCCTTCGGTGACGACCCGCTGCGGATGATGCGGGCGGCGCGGTTCGCGGCGCAGCTGGGCTTCGAGGTGGCGCCCGAGGTGGTCGCGGCGATGACCGCGATGGCCGACCGGATCTCGATCGTCTCCGCCGAGCGGGTCCGCGACGAGCTGGTCAAGCTGGTCTGCGCACCGTGGCCGCGGCGCGGGCTGACCCTGCTGGTCCGGACCGGTCTCGCGGAGCACGTGCTGCCCGAGCTCCCGGCCCTGGCCCTGGAGCGCGACGAGCACCACCGCCACAAGGACGTCTACGAGCACACGCTCACCGTGCTCGAGCAGGCGATCGACCTCGAGGACCGCCTCGGCGGAGCGCCCGACTTCGTCTCGCGGTTCGCGGCGCTCATGCACGACGTCGGGAAGCCGCGCACCCGGCGCTTCCTCGACGACGGCACCGTGACCTTCCACCACCACGACGTGGTCGGGGCGAAGATCACGAGGAAGCGCATGCAGGCCCTGCGCTTCTCCAACGACACCATCGACGCCGTCTGCACGCTGGTCGAGCTGCACCTGCGCTTCCACGGCTACGGCACCGGCGAGTGGACCGACTCGGCCGTGCGTCGCTACGTCCGCGACGCCGGCGACCAGCTCGGGCGCCTGCACGTGCTCACCCGCGCCGACTGCACCACCCGCAACCGGCGCAAGGCCGACCGCCTGCGGCGCACGTACGACGACCTCGAGGCGCGCATCGCCCGGCTGTCGGAGGCCGAGGAGATGGCCTCGATCCGGCCCGACCTCGACGGCAACCAGATCATGGAGATCCTGGGCATCCCGCCGGGCCGTGAGGTCGGCGCGGCGTACAAGTTCCTCCTCGACCTGCGTCTCGACGACGGCCCCCAGTCCTACGACGAGGCGAGGGCCGCCCTCCTCGACTGGTGGTCGGCCCGCTCCCGGCGCCAGGCCGGCAGGTAGAGCGGCGCCGCGACCGCGAGCACCGCGCCGCCGACGTACATCGCCCAGCTCACGCCGGCGCCGTCGGCGAGCCCCGTCAGGAGCACGACCCCGAGGGATCCGGCCGGCTGGGAGACCATCGAGTTCAGCGACACCACGGTCGCGCGCACCGGCCCGGTCGCCTCGCGGTGGAGCAGCGTCATGTGCGCGGGGTTCGACGCGCCGTGGATCGCGTAGCAGAGCAGGTAGGCGACCAGCACGCCGACGACACCGCCGGCCAGGCCCATGCCGACCACCGTGGCGCCCTGCAGCACCCGCATCAGGGCGGCGGTGGGGGCCAGGCCGAGCCGGCGCCCCAGCCACGGCGTGAGGGCGGCGCCCGCGGCCGACGCCGCCCAGGCGGCCGCGCCGGCGGGACCGGTGATCGCGGCGGCCGCGTCGGCGTCGCCGAGGATCTCCTCGAGCCGGACCGGCGGGAGCGCCTCGAACGTCACCATCGAGAACCCCCAGAACACCTCCACCGCGAGGATCGCGGCCAGCACCCGGTTGCGCCGGACCAGCCTGATGCCGCGGGAGATCGTCCGCGGGGTGTCCCGTGCGGCGGCCCAGGCGGTGCCCGGGCCGGAGGCGCGACGCGGCTCGACCATGAGCACGGCCAGCCCGACGATCCCGAGCAGCTGGACGACGAGGCTCAGCGCCACCGGCGTCGCCAGCGCGTCGACCGCCGGGAGCGGGTCGAGCGCGACGAGGCCACCGGAGGCCAGGGCGCCACCGGCGACCGCGAGCCCCAGCACCACGCCGTACGCGCTGAGGCCGCGGTCGATGGCGGCGTGCTCGTCGACCGCCTGCGTGGTGTCGACGTACCACGCCTCCAGCGGGCCCGAGTCGAGCGCGCGGTGGACCCCCTGCAGCGCGAAGACCGCGACCAGCTCCGGCACCGAGCCGGCCACCAGGAACAGACCGACCGACGCCAGGCCGACGACGGCGGACCCGAGCAGGACGGTTCGCCGGCCGAGGGCGTCGGCGAGTCCGCCGGTGGGGAGCTCGAGGGCGAGGACGACGACCCCCTGCACGGCGAAGGCGACGCCGAGCTCCGCGAGGGCGATCCCGCGCTCGAGCGGCAGCAGGACCAGCACCGGGACGAGCAGCCCGACGGGCAGCCAGCGCAGTGCGCCCAGCACGAGGAAGCGGCGGCGGATGCCGGCCACCGTCAGCGGGCTCATCGCGGGCCGTCGTCGGGTCGCGGGTCCCCCTCGGGGAGGAAGTGGACGACGGTCCACACCGGCTCGGCACCGGGCTCCGGCTCGGCGGCGCGATAGCGCTCGAGGACGCCGTACAGCTCCTCCTGCATGGCCTGCAGCTGGTCGGGCGAGAGGTGGACGAGGTAGTCGCCGGACCCCGCGAGGTCGCGCCACCGCGCCGGCCAGGTGCGCTCGCGGGTGATCCAGCGCTGGGCCCTGTCGCTGAAGTGCCGCAGGTGCTCGGCGTGCAGCAGTGCCAGCGCCGCCTCGCCCTCGTCCTCGTCGACCAGATCGCTGGTGTACCAGGTGTGCATGTCGTGGGCGGCCCGCCACACCCGCTGCCGTCCGGTGCCGCTGCCGGTGTCCTCGACCAGGCCCACCTCCTCCAGCCGGCGCAGGTGGTAGCTCGTCGCGCCGGTGTTGGTGTCCAGGGTCCTCGCGAGCTGGGTCGCGGTGGCGGGCCCGTCCAGCCGCAGCTGCCCGAGCAGGCGGCTCCGGAGCGGGTGGGAGGAGAGCACGAGCAGGGTGCGCCCGTCGAGGCGGGGGTGGTCGGCCACGTCATGCACAATACCTGTGCACAGAGATTGTGCAACCGGGTCGGGTGCGGCGTGGTGCGGCGCCCCCGGGCACAGGGCGAAAACACCTCCGGAGCGGCTCGCGGAGGGTTAATCTCCGGCCAGCGGCTCGCTCGAACCGCGTTCGGTGCGGCCGCGGCCGTCGAGACCCACGGGGGTCATCATGAGGACTCGTCCCTATCCCGTCGCGCGCCGCGGTCGAGGCCTCGCGCTCGTCGCCGCCGGCGCCCTGGCGCTCACCACGGCGGCAGTCCCGACGCTGACGGCGGGCGCCGCCCCGCCCGCGGACGCGGGCAGCTGCCCGGCGTCGTACCCGGTCTCGGAGCTGGTCGACGACCAGCCGGTGACCGGCCTGACCGTCCACCGGGGCACCCAGCCCGCGCCGTTCACCGGCACCGTCCTGGGTGTGCTCCGGGACGGCATCGCACCCGGCCTCGACATGATCATGGTGGAGCTGACCTCCGAGGCGATCGATGACGTGGGCGGCATCTGGGCGGGCATGTCCGGCTCCCCGGTGTACGCCGAGGACGGCCGCCTCATCGGCGCCGTGTCCTACGGCCTGGCGCTCGGCCCCTCGCCGGTCGCGGGCGTCACCCCGGCCGAGGACATGCGGGCCCTGCTCTCCGGTGGGGCGGCCCCGGCGGTCGCCGAGCCGCCGGAGGAGGTGCCGATCCCGACGGCCATGCGACGAGAGATGGTCGCCTCCGGCGACGCGACGTCCACCGAGGCGCAGAGCGGCCTCCACCCCCTGTCGATCCCGGTCGGCGTCTCCGGCCTGACCAACAAGCGCGTCAAGCAGCTCAACCGGATGCTCGACCTCGACGACGTCCACCTCTACCGGGCGCCCTCCGGTGTCTCCGCCGACGGCACGTCGCCGGCGACGTCGGCCGCCGACGCGATCGTGCCCGGCGGCAACCTCGCCGCCTCGATGTCGTACGGCGACCTCTCGACCGTGGGCACGGGCACCACGACCCTGGTGTGCGGCGCCGAGGCAGTCGGCTTCGGTCACCCGTTCGGCTGGACCGGCCGGACCACGCTGACGATGCACGGCGCCGACGCCGTGTACGTCCAGAAGGACCCGACGCTGTTCCCGTTCAAGGTGTCCAACGCGGGTGCCCCGCTCGGCACCATCGACCAGGACCGCCTGGCCGGCATCAAGGGCGTGCTCGACGCGTTGCCGGACACCGCGACGGTGACCACCGATGTCACCAACCGGACGACCGGCAGGTCCCGGACCGGCGTCACGAAGGTGAGCCTGCCGGAGTTCACCCCCGACGCCGCTGCGTTCGGCCTGCTGGCCAACCAGGACCGCATGCTCGACAGCATCGGGGAGGGATCGGCGCTGGTGCACTTCACCGTCTCCGGCACCACCGGCAGCGGCGAGCCGTTCACGCTGGCGCGGACCAACCGGTACTCGTCGGTCTGGGACATCTCCTACCAGACCATCTTCGAGCTGGGTGGCTACGTCTGGGAGGTGCTCGAGAACCGCTTCACCAAGGTCACGTTCACCGACATCGACGTGCGGGTGACGGTCGACGAGGACCCGCGTGCCTTCGAGCTCTCCACGGTCCGGGTGTGGCGCCACGGGGCCTACCGGACGCTCACCGAGGACTCGGTCGTGCAGGCCCGGCCGGGCCAGACCCTGACGGTGCGCAGCATCTTCACCTCGAGCACGGCCGGGAGGAGGGCACTGACCCAGAAGGTCGTGGTGCCCCGCGCCCGGATCGGCACCCGCGGTGCGTTCTCCGTCTCGGGCGGCGGCGGGGGTGAGTTCTTCGAGGACGAGGAGGAGTACCCGACTGGGGAGACAGGACCCGGCTCGTTCGAGGAGCTGCTGCGCGCCCTGTCGCAGGCGCCCCGCAACGACCAGCTGACCGTCGCGTTGACGCTGTTCCGCGGGGAGCGGCCGATCACCCGGAGGAACAGGGCGCTGGCCGGTGACGTGGTCGAGGGCAGTGAGTACTGGCGGTTCCGGGTGGTGAGCTGACCAGCGGTCAGGACACCGCGGAACGCCCCGCGAACACCGGGCCGACACCGGGCGCGGCGCCCAGCGGCGCGCCGTGCCCGGTTCCCGCGCTGGAGGGACGAGGACCGCGACGGCTGCAACACCATGATTGTCTGCACTCTCGGCTCTCGCTGCCTGTAGAGCGTGCCGGCGATGATGGCGCCTCCCAGAGCCGTACGGCCAGTATGCAATCACCCACCTGAGCCATTCAGCGGGATATCGACCCCAGGTTCCGGCCCCCGAGAGCACACTGAGCTTCTCACTACTGAAGCACCCGGGGAGGCACCATGCTAGGAATCGAAGACGCAGTGGAGAGGGCATTCACCAAGACCCGACTGCTGCGCGAGGGATACGAGATCGCGGATGTCGATGAGTTCTGCGTCGACGTGGTGGAGGCGATCACCTGTCGAGACAGGGTGATCAGGGAACTGCAGGATCAACTGGTGCGGGCGCGCATGCAGCTCGTGGATGCCGGCGCAGAACGCGGAGACCCCGACGGCAACCCGCAAGAGAGCCCGGTGGCCGCTGCCAGGCTGCTCGAGATGGCTTCGGTCACTGCCGACCAGCTCGTTGCCGACGCAAGGGCCGAGGCGGACTCCCTGATGAGCGCCGCGGATGCCGAGGCCGAACGGCTCATCACGGCTGGTCGCTCCGAGGCAGCGCGAGTATCCGCCGAGTTCGCAGACGTAAGGGCCGCGCTCGAGGCGAGGGTCGAAACGCTGCGGCATCTGGAGAGCGAGCACCGCAACCGCCTTCGTTGCCACTTCGCCGAACAACTGGCCCAACTCGAGGACGACACGCCCGCGCCGCTGCGGGCTGTTGCCGACTGACCCCGACCATGCGCACCATGTCGGCACCTCCCGGGCCGTTTTCGGCTGCCCTGTCCGCAGCGGCCTTGGCGTCGGCGGCCGGCCGTCGGTGGATGACGTCGGAGAGGCGTCGCTGGCCGGCACTGGCGGGTCCGATGCCGTGGACGTCGGCCTGACCATCACGGTCACCTACGCCCGCTGACGTACGACGACGTGGCCCTTGTCACGGCGACGGCGGCAGCTGACGCCGTCTAGCCTGCGCAGGACACCCCCGTCCTCCCGAGGAGTCCCGCATGCCCCTGACCGACGTCGCCCCGCTCCGGGCCGAGATCGAGATCGCCGCCCCGCCCGCGAAGGTCTGGGCCCTGGTCTCCGACCTGCGCAACATGCGCCGCTGGAGCCCGCAGAACCGTGGCACGTTCGTGCTGGGCCGCGACACGAAGAAGGGTGCCAGCTTCCTCAACCTCAACCGTCGTGGCCTGGTCTTCTGGCCGACCCAGGGGAAGGTCGTGGAGTTCGAGCCGGAGAAGCGGATCGCCTTCCGCATCAAGGAGAACTGGACCGTCTGGTCCTACGAGCTCGAGCCGACCGCCGACGGCGGCACCCGGCTGACCAACCGCCGCGAGGCCCCGAAGGGCATCTCCGACCTGTCGGTCGGCCTGACGAAGACCGTGCTCGGCGGCGTGGACACGTTCACCCAGGAGCTGGAGGACGGACTGGCCGAGACGCTTCGCGCGATCAAGGCCGACGCCGAGGAGTGAGCCTGCGAGCCCCGCAGGTGTCGGCGAGTTCGGCCACAGCCGACGCCGAGGAGTGAGCCTGCGAGCCCCGCAGGTGTCGGCGAGTCCGGCCACAGCCGACGCCGAGGAGTGAGCCTGCGAGCCCCGCAGGTGTCGGCGAGTTCGGCCACAGCCGACGCCGAGGCCTGAGCTCCTACCCTCGACGGCCGAGGTCGGCGAGGGCGTCACCGGTGAGCCGGTACGTCGTCCACCCGTCCATGGGCGTCGCCCCGAGCGCCTCGTAGAACGCGATCGACGGAGCGTTCCAGTCGAGCACGCTCCACTCCAGCCGGGCGTAGCCGTGCTGGGTGCACTCCGCCGCGAGCGCACCCAGCAGCGCAGCTCCGAGTCCGCTGCCGCGCTGGGCCGGGCTCACGTACAGGTCCTCCAGGTAGATGCCGTGGACGCCCTGCCAGGTGGAGAAGTTGCGGAACCACACTGCGCAGCCCACGACCTCGCCGGCCACCTCGGCGACGTGCGCGAAGACGGACGGTGTCTCCCCGAACAGCGCGGTGCGCAGCTGGTCGCCGGTCAGGCCGCACTGGTCGGGCTCACGCTCGTAGGCGGCGAGCTCGTGGACCAGGCCGACCACGGCCTCGATGTCGTCCTCGGTGATGTGGCGGATGCGGGGGTCGCTCATGGGCCCATTCAAGTCGACAGTGCACAGAGCCGCCGCTCCCAGCGCCGGGACCGCGGCCCTGTGCGGTGGTCACATCTGGGGGAGTCGGCGGTTGATGTCCTGGCTCATGCGGGTCACGGCGACGTAGAACTCGAGCGTCATCCGGATCAGGGCCAGGTAGAGGATCACGCCGATCGGGCCGAGGACCAGGAAGACCAGACCCATGCCGGCGGACTGGCTGAACATCGCCACCGTGATCCCGAGCCAGGCGAGCACCACGCCGGCGACCGCGATGATGTAGACGAACTTCACGACCTTCGGCGTGATGAACTCGCTGAAGCTGAAATCGAAGAGCGCCCGGAAGAAGCCGGCAGCGTCAGTCTTCGCCGCGACCGGTGCACCGTACGGCGGCGGGGTCGGCGGGTAGGGCTGCTGTGGGGGCTGCTCGCTCATGTGTGGTCCTCTCGTTGGTCCTGCCCGGGATGGGCCGTGGTCCGAGCCTTGCAGCGGGCGGCGGCCCGGCGCAGCAGAACGAGCGAGATACCTCTTTATACTCAGCCGAAGTATAAGAAAGTATCAAAGGAGGCGTCGTGGGCAGCGTGCCTGACCC
>Ga0299913_10002477_pt1 | contig 14589 bp, 15 predicted proteins | sample RVTome_9_FD_201360 | JGI IMG/M metagenome (GOLD analysis project Ga0299913, IMG submission 201360) | Soil microbial communities from uranium-contaminated site in the Upper Colorado River Basin, Wyoming, United States - RVT155D38 (version 2) ... | reverse complement strand
GATCCCCGAGTCGATAGGGGAGCGCTCCTCGTGCATATCCCGCTCTTTGCGCTCCTCACCGGAGACGATCACTCCGTGGTCCTGGCCGAGTCGCGGCTTGACGCTCTCCAGGGCGCTCTCGTAGGCCTGGTTCATCTCCTCGTTGTCGGCGGACATGGTGGCGTAGGTGATCTTCATGGGCATGACCGTCCTTCGTGAGTGATGAGCCCGACGATAACCAGGAGCATCGAGGTACTCCTTGTGCGACGCAGGTAACGCCAAGCGCGGCTCTGCTACGAGGCAGAAGGGCCGGTCGAGCCGGTGCTCGCTCCCGGTGCTGGCTTCCGCAGTGGGCGGTTGCTGGCTAGCGTTCTGCGGGTAGATGCCAGATTCACCGTGGGTTTTGTACTGGCCTCTCCTGCTGGTGGGGGCTTATCTCCTGGGATCGATCCCATTCGCCCAGGTGATCGGTCGCGTCCGGGGCATCGACCTGCGACTGGTTGGATCCGGAAACGTGGGAGCGGGCAACCTGACCCGGGTGGCCGGCTGGCCCTGGGGGTTGGCCGCAGGCGTGCTCGACGGGCTGAAAGGCCTTTTCGCCGTCCTCATCGCTCAGGAGATGGGGTTCACCAGAGGAGCCGTCGGAATGGTCGGGTTGGCTGTCGTGATCGGTCACAACTGGTCGCTTTTCATGCGGGGCCGGTCGGGTCGCGGCCTCGCCACCTCTGTGGGAATGCTGGCGGCCCTCGACCCGGTGTTGCTGGTGTGGACCACGGGCTGGTCGGTCGCGGGTTGGAGGTTCGGCGGCGGAGTCGCCGGGTTCCTCGGTTGGGGCCTCCTTCCCATTGTGTCGGCCAGTCTGGGGCGGCCGGCGACCGAGTCGATCCTGCTCCTGGCTCTCTCGATCGTGCTCATGAGCCGGAGGGTGCAGGGCAATCCCGATAGCCCACGAGGGGTCCGTCCCGCCATGCGGCGAGCCATCTTCGACACCGATCCCGGCGGCGAGGGCTATCCCCACGGTGCGGACGATCTTCTGACCCCGTGAGCCCAAAGCGGGTGGCATGGATCGCCGCGATCGCGGCGATCCTCTACATAGGTTTTCTGGGGTTCATCCTCAACAACTTCGAGCTGCCCACGATGAGCTCTTTCGGCTGGGGCCTCGTCGCTCTCGCCGCCGCGGCGCAGATAGCCGCCGCATGGTTCTTTGGTCTCCTGTACAAGGAGTCGGTCGAGGAGGCAGGCGGGCATCTCAGGGCTTTCTCATCGTTCAAGGCCGCCCTGGTCGGGGCTGGAGTGGCACGTCTCATCCCTGCAGGCGGGGCCATCACACCGGTGGCCATGGGCTGGACCGTGCGCGACGAGGAGCCGGGGACGACCGGGGCGGCGGTGCGCACGGTGCTGCTCAACTACTCCGGTCTCCTCATGATGGCCGGGGTCGGGCTTCTCCTGGCTAGACCGCGCGACTCTGCCCAGATCTTCTCGACCAGCCTCGCCGTCCTCGCCCCTTTCGTCCTCCTCGCCGGGGTGCTTCTCATGTTCGGGTCGGGCAAGCTCGGGTACTTGTCCAGGTTTCTCCCGAGACGGCTCAAGAAGCGTCTCGACATGACGGTGATCGACCATCTCCCTGGCCCGGAATCACAGACCTATATCTGGTCCAGGCTGGTGCTCGAAGGTGCCGCGCTGGGTCTGGTCCTCACCGGGTTCGGGCTCGAGGTCAACGCCTTCCAGGTGATGGCTGCCTTCGGTGTCGCCCAGCTCGCCGGAGGCCTCCCCGGCACGCCCGGCGGCCTCGGGGTCACCGAGGCCGGTCTGGTGTTCATCCTCAGTGCTTATGGCTTCCCGGCCGCGACCACCGTGGCCCCGGTGTTGATCTATCGGATCGTCTCCTATTGGCTGCCGGCCGCGCTCTCGTTCTTCGCCGGTGGGATGACGTTCCTCAGATCGCCGGAGGCCAAGGCGGCTTCGGAGATGGACTAGCCGGTTCGACGGTCGGGTAGCCTCGGATTCATGACCCAGAAAGTCGAGTTCAGCCTCCCCAATCAGGACGGCGAGACGGTCGAGTCCGGGGACTTCGCCGGTCGGCGCCTGATCATGTTCTTCTATCCCGCCGCCATGACCCCGGGGTGCACCAAGGAGTCGTGCGACTTCCGGGACAGCTATGGCGAGTTCGCCGACGCCGGCTACGAGATCGTCGGGGTCAGTCCCGATGCGCCGACCAGGAACGCCAAGTTCAGGGAGAAAGAGGGTCTCAACTTCGACCTCCTCTCCGACGAGGACAAGGAGTTGGCGACCTCACTCGGCGCCTGGGGGGAGAAGACCCTCTACGGCAAGAAGATGGAGGGGCTGATCCGCTCCACCTTCGTCATCGGCCCCGACGGCTCGGTGGAGAAGGCCTACCGAAACGTGAAGGCCACCGGTCACGTCGCCCGTCTCAAGGAAGAACTCCTTTCCTAATGCATGGCGTCACGGATACGTGACGCGCTGCATAACGTTTCACTCTCCAAGCTCGATCCCGGCCAACCCCTCGAGGGCCTTGACCAAGGCGTGGTTGCCTTCGGCGCCGAGACCCTGCGCCTGTAGGGCGCGATAGAGCTGGAAGACCAGGGCGACACCGGGCATGGGCACACCCAGCTCGTCCGCGGCGTCGAGGACGAGGCGCAGGTCTTTCTGCTGGAGGTCGATGGTGAAGCCGGGACGCCAGTCGCGCCGGATCATCTGCGGGCCCCGGTTGGACAACATCCAAGAGCCTGCCGCACCCCCTTCGACCGCAGCCAGCGTCGTGCTCAGGTCGAGGCCTGCTCCCTGAGCCAGGAGCAAGGCCTCGGAGGCGGCCAGCTGGTTCAGCACCACCAGGGCCTGGTTGACCGCCTTGGCCGTCTGCCCCGATCCGGGCTCCTCGCCGACGTGGGTGATCGTCTTCGCGTATGCCTCCATGAAGGGCTCGACCTTCTCGAACGTGACGGACGGCCCACCGACCATGACGGCGAGCGTGCCCTTCTCCGCTCCTTCCGACCCACCCGACACGGGGGCGTCGAGCCAGGTGACTCCGGCCTCGTCCGCCCGTGCGGCGAACTCCTTGGTGGCACCGGGGGCAATGGTGGAATGGTCGACCAGCACATCGCCTTCGCTCATCCCGTGGATGGCGCCTTCGTCCCCGAACACCACCTGCTCGACGTCCGGGGTGTCGGAGACGCAGACGAACACGATTTCGCTCACCTCACCCAGCGCACGCGGGTTGGCCGCCACGTCGCAAACCAGGTCCACTGCCTTCTCCGGGGTTCGATTCCACACCGTGAGGTTGTTGCCGGCGGCGAGAAGGTTGGCCGCCATGCCGTGGCCCATGGTGCCGAGACCGATGTAGCCGAGTCGAGTCATAGCCGGGGACTCTAGAGGTGTGCTAGACCCTGGCCATATGCCACACCAACGTCTCGACGCCACTCTCGCCGCCGAGGTGTCGGCACTGCGTGAATCCGGCGTCGCCAAGGGCGCCGAGTTGGTGATCGTGGGTGTCGAGCCGGCCCACGACGGCGCCGGCCCCCGCTACCAGCTGGCAGGGGCGGACCGTCGATATCTGAGGATGAACTCCAACAGTTATCTGGGCCTGTCACGTCACCCGGATGTGGTGAACGCCGAAGAGGAGGCGACCCGCGAGTTCGGGGCCGGCCCGGGGGCGGTGCGCTTCATCTCAGGGACCTACCAGGCCCACGTCGACCTCGAGCTGAGCCTCTCCGCGTTCCACGACCGGTCCGCCTCGTTGATCTTCTCCTCGGCCTACGCCACCGTCGTCTCCACCCTGGTCTCGCTGATCAGCCCCGAGACGATGGTGCTCAGCGACTCGTTGAACCACAACTGCATCATCAACGCCCTCCGGCTCGCCCGCCCGGCATCGAGAGAGGTCTATCCCCATCTCGACTACGCCGCCCTCGACGAGATGCTGACCCGCGCCTCAGGGGCGAGGCGGGCGATGGTGGTGACCGACGGGGTGTTCTCGATGCGCGGCGACTTCGCCGATCTGGCCGCTCTTATGGAGATCGCCCGGGCCCACGACGACGACTTCGAGGAGAACGTGGTGCTGGTGGTTGACGACTCGCACGGTGTCGGCGCATTCGGGGAGACCGGGAGGGGGACCGAGGAGGTGACTGACTCCGGCCCGGTCGACGTGCTCATCGGCACCCTGGGCAAGGCATTCGGGGTCAACGGCGGCTACGTCACCGGAAGTGCCCACTTGGTCGATTTCCTTCGGGAGAAGGCGCCGATGTACATCTACTCGAATCCGATCACGGTCGGAGAAGCGGCGGCGGCGACGGCGGCGCTGAGCGTGGTCGACTCCGACGAGGGCCGCTCCTTGCTCGGCCATCTCTCTGCCATGACCCGCGACTTCGAACAGGGTCTGGTCGATCTCGGCTTCGAGACCATCCCTGGCCCTCATCCGGTCGTGCCCCTGATGGTGAGGGACACCGATCGCACCAGCGCCCTGGTCGATCATCTCTTCGAGAGCGGTGTCCTCGCCACCGGGCTCAACTACCCGGTCGTGCCCAAGGGCGACGAAGAGATCCGGTTTCAGGTAAACGCCGACCACACCGCTGTGGACATCGGTGTCGTGTTGGAGGTGCTTGCCGCCTTCGGGGGCTGACCGCTAGCCGATATCGCGCTCCACATGCTTGCGGTCGACTCCGAACTCCGCCAGCGTCACCGCCCCCAACGACTTCTCGTCACGGAGGAGGCCGAGCAGGACGTGCTCGACTCCGATGTGATCGCTCTGGGACCGTATCGCCTCGCGCAGCGACAGCTCCAAGACCTTCTTGGCGTCGGTGGCGAAGGGGATGTGCCCTTCCGTCTCGCCTCGACCCGGGCCCAGTGCTGCGAGGAGTCGCTCCCGCACCTCGACCGGCGAGACCCCCTCGGTGTCGAGCGCACGGTGGGTGAGCCCATCGGGCTTGTCGAGGAGGGAGAGGAGGATGTGGCCGGTACTGACCTCTGGATGCCCCGCCCGCCGGCAATGCTCCTCGGAGGCCACGACCACCAACCGAGCCTCGTCGGTGAAACGCTCGAACATCGACTTGGCTCCTCCCCGGCCCGCGGCGGTGTGGCCGAACCGGGTCTTGGGCACGAACCTCTTCTGGGCGGCCTGCTTGGTGACGCCCAGAGCATCGCCGATCTCGGCCCAGGAGGCACCGGCATCGCGGGCCTGGTCGACGAAGTGCCCGACGAGGTGGTCGGCGAGTTCGCCCAAGTGACTTGCGACACCGACCGACTCGCCGAGCTGCTGCAACGCCGTTGCGTCGGGATGACCGGTCTCGATGTGACTGACCAGGTCGTCGAACGGGGGGATTGGGTTGTCCATGTGTCAACCGTAGGTTGACATGGGCAGGTTGTCAACCTGAGGTTGACGGCGGCTCCGATCCTTTCGGCACGGTCGAGGCAGTCAGACGTCCGATAGGGTTTGGCTCATCCCGACGACGGGGAATCGATGAGCAGCAGGGATCTAGCCGAGCGCTATCTCCAGGCGACTTGGGCCGGGGATTGGGAGACCCTGGGGGCGCTTCGCCACCCGGATTGGACCGATACCTGGCCACAGTCGGGTGAGGTGGTCCGGGGGCACGACAACTGGGTCCGGATAACCGAGAACTACGAGGGCGGGCGGCCCAAGTGGGAGGTCTCGGCGGTGCACGGCGTGAGCGAGACCCAGGTCGTCACCACGCCTCTGGTCGGCCCGATCGCGATGCCGGTCACGATCATGGGCGGTGGTGACACCTTCACCGCCGAGGGGCGGCTTCGCTATCCGGACGGGGAGGTCTACCTGGTCGTCCTCATCGGCAGGATCGAGGGAGGCAAGGTGATCGAGCAGAGGACCTACTTCGCTTCTCCCTTCGATCCTCCGGAATGGCGAAGGGAATGGGTGGAGTTGGGGCCCTAGGGAGTCTCCTCCACCACGACCAGGATCGCCCCCGCCTCCACCTGGTCACCTGGGTCGAAGTCCACCTCGCGCACCGTCCCGTCGTGGGGGGCGCGCAGCGTGTGCTCCATCTTCATCGCCTCCAGGAGGAGAAGCACCTGACCCGCCCTCACCTGGTCCCCGGTGGCGACCTCGACCCTGATCACCTTGCCCGGCATGGGCGCATGGAGCGATCCCGGTGTCTCGGTGGGCTCGGCGGTGGCGAACCTCGGCATCGCCTCGAGACGGACCGGGCCGAGATCGGAGTCGAGGTGACGGGTGTCCCCATATCGGGCGACGGCGAACCGGTGCTCGACCTCGCCACGGCTCAGTTCGACGAGATCCGGCGTGCAGGTGATGACAACGAGATCGTGAAGCCCCCCGACGATGGGGACCGGGGTGGCCGAATAGCGGATGACGTGGGTCCCGTGCTCACCGCGATAGGCCCTCTCCTGCAGATGCTCCGGGCTGTTACGCCAGCCCGAGGGAAGGGTGGCGAGAACTCGAGCCTGCCTTCGCTCCAGCGACTGGTCGGAGAGGGCGGCGGCGACGGCGGCCAGATGTTCCGCCTCCTCGTCGGCGAGTGGGCGGGACAGCATCGTGAGGTCGTTTCGCTCGATGAAGTGGGTGTCGATCGCACCGGCAAGGAATTCGGGATGCTCCAGGATCCGAACTAGCAGATCGCGATTGGTGGTCGGCCCGTGGATGACCCCGCGCCGGAGCACCGAGGCAAGGGTGATCGCCGCCTGCTCCCGGGTGGAGGCGTGGGAGACGATTTTGGCCAGCATCGGGTCGTAGAACACCGAAACCGTCGAGCCGGACTCGACGCCGGAGTCGATGCGGACACCCGGCTCGACCGGGATCTCGAAGCGGTGGAGGGTGCCGGTTACCGGGAGGAAGTCGTTTCGGGGATCCTCGGCGTAAAGCCTGGCCTCGATGGCATGCCCCGAGATCGAGAGTGCCCCCTCTGGCAGCGAGCCACCGTCGGCGACTTCGATCTGGAGCCGGACCAGGTCGAGTCCGGTGACCATCTCGGTGACCGGGTGCTCGACCTGAAGACGGGTGTTCATCTCCAGGAAGAAGAAGTCGCGGTCCTGGAGGAGGAACTCCACCGTCCCCGCCCCGACGTAGCCGACGGCTCGGGCGATTCGAACCGCGGTGTCCCCCATGGCCCGGCGCAGGGCTTCGTCCAGGGCCGGTGAAGGCGCCTCCTCGACGATCTTCTGGTGCCGCCGTTGGATGGAGCACTCCCGCTCGAAGAGAGATACGACCTGCCCGTGGGAGTCGGCGAAGACCTGTATCTCGACGTGACGGGGTGCGTCGAGGTATCTCTCCAGGAACACCGTGTCGTCGCCAAAGGCCGAGGCCGCCTCGCGACAGGCACCCTCTATCGCCTCGGCCAGATCGCCTGGCCTCCGAACGATCCGCATCCCCTTCCCGCCGCCCCCGGCCGATGCTTTGACCAGGAGGGGCCAGCCGATGGACTGCGCCGCCTTGGCCGACTCGAGCACAGACAGACCGGTGAGGTCCACTGCCCCGAGAATGGGCACCCCGGCCGACTCGGCGACCTCTTTTGATCGAAGCTTCGATCCCATGATTTCGATCGCCTCGGGCGGGGGGCCGATCCATGCCAGCCCCTCGGCGGCGACTCGACGGGCGAACTCGGCGTTCTCGGCGAGGAACCCATAGCCGGGATGGATGGCATCGGCCTCGGACTGCTTCGCCGCTCCCAAGACGGCGTCGACGTCGAGATAGGTTTCGGTCGGGCTCGACCCGGGCAGTCTGACCGCCCGATCGGCCTCGGCGGTGTGAGGCTCGGTGGCGTCGGCATCGGAAAACACCGCCACCGTCTCTATCGCCATCAGATGACAGGTGCGGAAGACACGTCTGGCGATCTCCCCACGATTGGCTACCAGGATTCTTCGGAGCATCGCCGGGGTAAGGGTACCGGTGGAAACTATTCCGTCGCTCGCGACGTCAGACACCTGTGATCCGACCGAGTAGAGGAGCCGCTTCGAGATGAATGACACACAAGTGCTGGAAAGAGAGACGGTCGAGAGGCTGGAACCGGAGCCGAGACGCAGATCGGGTCTGATCCCGATGGCCATCGCGATCGGTGTCGTGGGCCTGTTCGTCGCGGTCGGCATATGGGTGGTTTCGAGTCTTCGTGATTTCGCCGACGCGGTCCCCACCCCGGCCGACCTGGCCGCGGTGTTCGAGCCCGAGCCCTACGAGGAGATCGGACCGGTCGTCATCAGCTCGCTTCGTGACCTGTCCAACCTGACCACGGTGGAGACCGTGCAGTACACCATCGTGGACAAGGGCACCGACCGAGGATGGCTCGACTGGGCCCGTGGCGACAGCCTTCAGCTGTTCGCTGTGGCCAAGATCGGCGCCGGTATCGACATGAGCCAGATCACGGTGCGCAACGTCTCACTCGACGACCAGGGGGTTGTCGAGATCGAGGTGCCTGCTGCCCAGATCCAGTATGTGTCGGTCGACAACGAGGCGACCCAGATCCTGGATCGGGAGACGGGTCTGTTCACCAAGGGCGACCCCAGACTGGAGACCGACGCCCGTCAGGTGGCTGAGGAGGTCCTGGTCGCGGGCGCACTCGAGGACGGCATCCTCGCCGACGCCGAAGCCAACGCCCGTCAGGTTCTGACCAACTTCCTGCTCGGTCTTGGTTACCGCGACGTGGTGGTCGACTTCACCGGCTGAACGTCACAGGATGTGCACACGACCGAACTGACCGCGGCCTTCGACGAGAGCTGACCGACACGGTCGTCGTTCGCTAATCTCCGACTCCGGCGTGCTCTCACGCCTCATCTGCAGACCGGGCGCCCACACCGTCCGGCAACGCGCAGGGAAAGGTGGCCTTTGTCATCGGGAGACGTCGAATGTCGTCGACTCGTGGTGGCCGTCGAACGGGGTGTGGGCTCTGGGCGCGCCGATGGAGATCGATGATGACTGCACACAAGAAGCTCAAGGAGCGCATCCGCGCCCGGATGGACAAGACCGGCGAGAGTTACATGACCGCCCGGCGCCAGGTGGTGGGCGGGGAGAGCCAGCCCTCGCCCCAGGTCGGTACTCACCCCGACACCTCTGCTCTTGCCCGGATCCTCGGTGATACCGGGATAGGCGGCCCCGACGGTCAGTTGTCTGAGGCTCTTTTGCTCGGGATCGGAGGCGGGCTCGGCGCCGGGTACATACTGTGGGAGTTCGCGCCGGGGAGCGACCACAGGCCTTCTCCCCATGCCCCGGGCGGCCGTCGGGTCGTCACCATCGGTTTCCGCAACCGCTGGCAATACCCCGACCGCTGGCTGGACACGTTGCTCGATCGGGTCGGAGTCGAGTTCCGACGGGATCAGACCTCGGGCATGGTCAAGGCGAGACGTCAGCTCGACGAAGCGGTAGAGATGGGGCATTCGGTGATGGTCGAGTTATCCGTCGCCGATCTCCCTTACTGGCATCTTCCCCCGGAGGAGGCGGGAGAGTGGGGTTATCCGATCGCGGTCGTGGGAGTCGACTCTGATCGCTATGAAGTCGACGACCGGAACGCAGGCCGGCTCACCGTTCCTGTTGAGGCGATGGCGACGGCGCGGGGCCGAATCCCCTCCTACAGGAACCGTATGGTCGTGGTCGTGCCAGCGGACGCTCTTACCGCCGACCGGCTGTCGGGAGCCGTTGAAGCTGGTCTCGCCGATGCCGTGGACCATCTGGCTTCGAGATCGGACTCGTTCTCGCTGCCTGCATTCTCGAAGTGGGCCAGGATGGTGACCTCCGATACCGGGAAGGGCTGGAAGAGGGTCTTCGCCGACCGAGTCGGGCTCTGGGGCGCCTTGCGCAGCACCCACGAAGCAGTCTCGGACTTCGGGATCTCTGGTGGCTCGTTGCGCCCGCTCTACGCCGAGTTCCTCGACGAGGCAGGCGCATTTCTCGGGCGTCCCGGGCTCGCCGAGGTGGCCGAGCGCTACCGCCGCGCAGGCGACGCCTGGGACGACGTCGGCGACGCCACCCTGCCCGACGGATTCGAGCCGCTGGAACAGGCGGTGGAGCTTTCTCGTCGCCGACGGGAGGCGGTTCGTCAGGGGGATGATGGCGACAGCGCCGCTGCCGATTCGGCCGCCTCCCTCAACGCAATGGCCGCCGAGTTCGAGCCGGGGTTACCGCTGACGGACCGGGAGATCGACGGGCTGTTCGAGTCGCTGGCCGGGGCGATCGAAACCGCTCACCGAGCCGAGCTGGAGGCACACGCCGCCCTGTCCGAGGTGATCAGGGGGGATAGCCACGACGCCACCGGGGGCCGGCCCCGGTAGCGTGAGGTGATGGACACCGAGGAGCTGGTGGTGGAGACCGGAGGTCGGCCCGCAGCGGTCGACATCAGCAATGGATTGGCCAGGTTCGCGTCCGGGCGCGGCGATGGCCTGCTCTCGGTTTTCGTCCCCCACGCCACGGCCGGCGTGGCCATCCTCGAGGTGGGGGCAGGCAGTGACCAGGATCTGCTCACCGCCATCGACGAACTGCTCCCGGCGGAGCGTGGCCGATGGCATCACGAGCACGGCAGCCCGGGTCACGGACGGGACCATGTGCTGCCGGCGTTCGTCTCGCCCAGCCTGACCATCCCCGTCGTGGCGGGACGCATGACCCTGGGCACATGGCAGTCTGTGGTCCTGGTCGACACCAACGTCGACAATCGGACCCGGAAGGTCCGGCTGTCGTTCATCGCGGGCTGATCGACTCGATGCGTCCCACGGAACGACCGACTCCATCCCTCGAGACTCTGAGACTCAGGCTCGACCCTCTGCGCCCGTTCGACGCCACCGAGATGGTGGAGGTCCTGGGCGAGCGAGGGCTCTACCTCTTCATCGGGGGCGAACCCCCAACGCTCGCCGAGCTTGAAGCCAGTTATCGATCTCAGGTCGCCGGGCATCGCCACCGAAGCCGCCCTTGCCATGTGTGTGTGGCTCATCGCGATCGGCATCGGCCGGCTCGTGGCCCACATCCACCCCGATCACATCGCCTCGGGAAAGGTGGCGTCAACGCTCGGTCTGCACCGGACCGACGCGATCGACTCGGACCGAGAGGTGGTCTGGGCGCTCGATGTCGGCGAGGCGGCCGCTACATCCTGAACACGCCGAAGCGGTCGGTCCCCTTCACCTCGGCAGAGTGGGTGGCGGAGAGAGCTATCCCGAGCACATGTCGGGTGTCACGGGGGTCGATGAGGCCGTCGTCGCGGACCCGGGCAGTGGAGAAGTAGGCGAGCTCTTCCGCCTCGATCTGGGTCTCGATCTCCTTGCGGCGCTTCTCGTCCTCTGCCTCGTCAAAGACCTCGCCCCGTGACTCCGCCGCCTGGCGGGCGATGATCGACATCACGCCGGCCAGCTGGGTGGGGCCCATCACGGCGACTTTGTGGTTGGGGTAGCCGAACACGAAGCGGGGCTCGTAGGACCGGCCCGACATCCCGTAGTTGCCTGCTCCGTAGGAGACCCCGGCCATGAGGGTGATGTGGGGGACCTCGGAGTTGGCCACCGCGTTGACCATCTTGGCCCCGTCCTTGATGATCCCCCGCTGCTCGTACTCCTTGCCCACCATGTAGCCGGTGGTGTTGTGGGCGAAGATGAGCGGGGTGTCGTAGCGGTTGCACAACTGGATGAACTCGGTCGCCTTGTGCGCTTCTTCGGAGAAGATGACCCCCTGCTGGTTGGCGATGACCCCGACGGGGAATCCGTGGATCGAGCCCCAACCGGTGAGGATCGAGGTGCCGTAGACAGCCTTGTACTCCTCGAAGCGGGAGCCATCGAGCGTCCGGGCCAGGATCTCCCGCATGTCGAAGGGAACCCGGAGATCGGGCGGGATGACCCCGAGGATGTCGTCGACGTCATGGATCGGCGAGTCTGGGTTCTTGGTCGGCCCGTAGCCCAGCTTGCGCCAGTTGAGATGGGCAACGATGTCCCGGCCCATCCGGATCGCCTCGTGCTCGTCCTGGGCGAAGTAGTCGGACAGCCCCGAGATCCTGGAATGCATCTCCGCCCCACCCAGCTCCTCGTCGGTGGACTCCTCCCCGGTGGCCATCTTGACCAGCGGTGGCCCGCCGAGGAACACCTTGGCCTGCTCCTTGACCATGATCGAGTAGTCGCACATGGCGGGGAAGTAGGCGCCGCCGGCGGTGGAGCTGCCGAAGACGATGGCGACGGTCGGGATGCCCTGCTTGGAGAGACGGGTCAGGTTGCGGAACCACTTGCCTCCGACGATGAACACCTCGGCCTGATCGGGGAGATCCGCCCCGCCCGACTCGACCAAGTTGATCAGGGGGAGCCGGTTCTCCATGGCGATGTCCATGATCCTCAGCGTCTTCGCCACCGAATAGCGGTTCATCGAGCCCGCCTGGCTGGTCGGGTCATGCGCCAGGATGGCGCACTCAACGCCCTCCACTACCCCGATCCCGGTGACCACGTTGGCCCCCAGGTTCTTGTCGGTGCCCCAGGCGGCCAGGGTAGAGAGCTCGAGGAAGGGGGCGTCTTGGTCGAGGAGGAGCTCGATCCGCTCCCGGGCGAGGAGCTTGCCCCGGTCCCGATGCCGCTGGATGTACTTCTCGCCCCCGCCCTGGCGGGCCTGCTCCATGAGGGCCTCGAACTCGGCGAGCTTCTCTTCCATCGCGGCCCGGTTGATCCGGTACTCCTCGGACCGCGGGTCAAGCTTCGTCTGGAGAACCTGCACGGGGGCAGGGTACGCATTCCTAATGTAAGGCGTCACGTATACGTGACGGAGTGCATAAAGAATGGATGCAGCTGCCCTTCAACACTTGGTCGACACCGAGATCGGGGTCAGTGACTGGCTCGAGATCACCCAAGATCGGGTTGATTCCTTCGCCGACGCCACCGACGACCATCAGTGGATCCACGTCGAGCCGGAGAAGGCGGCGGCCGGTCCGTTCGGAGGCACCATCGCCCATGGCTTCCTCACCCTCTCCCTGACCGTCACGCTGACCAGCCAGGTCGAGCTCGATGTGGGGTCACCCCGCATGGCGATCAACTACGGGCTGGAAAAGGTGCGGTTCCCGGCCCCGGTCCCGGTCGGCTCACGGATCCGGGCCCGGATCAGCCTGGTCTCGGTGTCCGATGTGGAAGGCGGGATCCAGGTCAACCGCCAGGTCGTCATTGAGGTGGAAGGTGGCGAGAAACCGGCCATGGTCGCCGAGACAGTGAGCCGGTACTACTACTGACCGAGCCACCGCGAGCGATCTCTAGCCTGCCCGACCCATGCCCGCACTCTTCAGCCTCGCCGGCGAGGACCTCATCCCGTCCCACCTGACGCGGGGCGGATGGTCGGATGACGCCCAGCATGGAGGGCCGCCTTGCGGGATCTTGGCACGGGCAGTCGAGAACGTGCCCACCCTCGAGCCGATGCAGGTGGTCCGATTCACGGTTGACCTGATCCGCCCCGTCCCACTCGAGCCACTCCAGATCGAGACCGAGGTGGTGAGGGAGGGACGACGGATCCAACTCGTCGACGCCTGGTTGCGGACCGGCACGCTGGAGCTGGGTCGCGCCCGGGCCTTGAAGATCCGGGTCGGTGACCTCGACCTGCCGGTTCCCGAGACCGACACCATGCCAGCCGGCCCGGAGAGCATGGACCGGCTCACCTGGCGGGGGCACTTCGGCGAGATCGGCGACCTGCATCGCTTTCACTACGACGCCGTCGAGATAAGGACCCTTGACGGCTCGTTCAGCAAATCCGGGCCAGGCGTCTCCTGGTTCTGTCTTCTGGTCCCGGTCGTCGACCAGGAAGAGCCGAGCGACTTCGTCCGGCTGGCCACCCTTGCCGACATGGCAAACGGCAACTCACAGGTCCTCGATCCGACGGTCCATGCCTTCGTCAACCCCGATATCGGTCTTCACATACATCGCATGCCACGTGGCGAGTGGATCGGGATGAGATCGGTCTCCTATCCCCAGCCACACGGGATTGGCATCGCCGACACCGCGCTCTATGACCTGGAGGGGCGCATAGGGAGAGTGGTGCAGTCCCAGTATCTCGATCGGCGCTGACCCCTGGAGAGACCGCAAACGTTATGCAGCGCGTCACATATCCGTGACGCCCTGCATTAGGAAGGCGGTTCAGCTCAGGCTGCGCCCGCCACCGACCACGATGACCTCGCCGGTGATGTAGCTGGAGAGGGGGGTGAGGAGCCACCAGACGGTGTCGGCGATCTCCTCGGGGGTGCCCATCCGATCCAGCGGGATGGCGGCCACCATCTTGTCCCTGACCTCCTCGGGGATCCCCATGCTCATCTCCGTCGAGACGAGGCCGGGGGCGACCGCATTGACTCTGAGGCCCGGGGCGAGACCCAGGGCCAGGGCTCGGGTCATACCCACCACCCCGCCCTTCGACATCGAGTAGTTGAACTGCCCGAAGTTGCCCAGATAGGCCCGGGAGGCGATGTTGACGATCGAACCGCCGTCGGGCATCAACGGGGCGAGCTCGGTGGTGAGCCGGTAGGCGGCGCCGAGGTTGACCTCGAGCACCTGGGCGAAGTCCTCGTCGGCCATGTTGACCAGCCGGGCATCACGGGTGATCCCGGCGTTGTTGACCAGCCCCACCAAGGGCATGCCGGCAGCTTCCACCGTCTCCCGGACGATCGACGGGCCCTCGGGCGAGGTCAGGTCGACCTG
>Ga0299913_10002476_pt1 | contig 14591 bp, 11 predicted proteins | sample RVTome_9_FD_201360 | JGI IMG/M metagenome (GOLD analysis project Ga0299913, IMG submission 201360) | Soil microbial communities from uranium-contaminated site in the Upper Colorado River Basin, Wyoming, United States - RVT155D38 (version 2) ... | reverse complement strand
AGCTACATCCGCAGGTTTCCGTATAACTTGACCGCCAAGGTGTTTGGTATGGGTTCTCCCCGAGAGTATTTCGAAGCGGCAGAAGGCGCCACCGAAGCGCCGAAGGTGCAGTTCTAAGTGGGTAAGTGGGTAAGCGGGTAAGCGGATAAGCTCGTAGGCCGATAGGTCTGAAAATAAAGCGGCCCTCCCATGACACTGGAGGGCTGCCTTCCTTTGTACTTACGCCTATCCGCTTACCCGCCTAGTCCGTCACCACACCCTCGGGCAACACATACTTGAGCGGATTCACCGGCCGGCCCTTCACGTGCACCTCGTAATGCAGGTGAGGGCCGGTGGCGAGACCGGAATTGCCGACCAGGGCGATGCGCTGGCCACGAGAGACGCGTTGGCCCGTGTGCACCAGAAGCTTCGAAGCGTGGGCGAATTTGGTGACGATGCCAAAGCCGTGGTCGATCACGATCTTGTTGCCGTAGCCGGCTTCCCACCGCGAGTCGGTTACTACCCCGGCGGCCGGCGCCTCTATTGGGCTGCCCATCGGAGCGGATACGTCGATCCCTTCGTGCGGCCGGGCGGTGTGCAGGATGGGATGGGCTCTCATGGACGAGAATGCGCTCGAGAGCCAGCCTTGAGTTGGCATGATCGAAGGTGTCGCAGCCAGCCTGGCCGTATGGAATGCAAGGCTGTCAGCCGCCTCCCGGAACGACGACGCCAGCAGGTTGGCTCTTCGGATCAAGGCGCTGAGATCAACGCGAACCTCCGCCGACCGCCGTGCCATACCGGTAACTCCCATCAGGCCGAGATTCGCGGACGGCCCGCCGATTCCGGCAGCCTGCACTTGGGGGTCGATCGGCTCCAGGTTGGCAAGCACCCGGATGCGGGCATCGCGCTGCGAGATACTACTGATGGTATCGGCCAGGGTAGCAAGCTGCCCGTTCAGTTCCCCCAACTCACGGGCGAGGGCGTCGTTTTCCTGTTGCAGTCGAGCAGTGCGGGAGAGATCGGTGGTATGGGAGAGCGTCGCGTAACCGGCAAGCAGAACCAGGACCAGGAACCCCACCGCCGCCGAGGCGGCCACCCGCAACACACCGTAAGAGACCTCGACAATGCGCGAGGGCTCCGACCCATGGGGGACCAGCACCAGAGTCCAGCGGCGTTTGGCCATAACTCTACCTCAAAAACGGGCGAAATATCCCGAGCGAAGCTCTCTCAAAACTGCGGTGAAGCTCCTCACTAAACTGCAATAGTGAGGCCTCGAGGGGAGTGACGAGAGTCACGCCCCGTAAGGCAAGGTGGCCCTTCGGGATTGCCATTGTCAAGGGTGGAAAACAGGTGATAACTCTTTCACTGTCAAGTAGTTTGGCAAGTGTTGCGGGTAACGCCTAGACACTCGCGGGCTTGGGAAAGAGTATGGATGCCCGGCTCGCCGGACGCCCGGGCAGCGGGGGACTTTCCGCCACCTCCCAGGCCGCTGCAGCCACCTCTCCTTCCATTCCTAAATTCTGCCAGAGAGCCTGAGCCTTCGCCGGCATGAAAGGACTCGTCATCACCGCCAGCCTGCAGAGCGCCCGAGCCAGGGCGCCAAGCACCTGATCGAGCTCGGCATCTTTGCCGGATTTTGCTAGAGCCCATGGTGCAGTTTGTTGCACAAACAGGTTCCCGGCGGATACGAGGGTCCATGCGGCCTCGGCGCCGCCCCTGAGATCGAGCGCATCCATTGCCCGAGTGTACTCATGAAGCGCCTTCTGCCCCACCTCGTCGAGTGCGGCACCGCCCGCATTGGCGGGCACTACGCCGTTCCGGTACTTGGCCACCATAGCCAGCGCTCTCGAGGCCAGGTTGCCGAAGCCGTCTGCGAGATCCGCGACGTACCGCTCATCGAAGCGTTCCCAGGTGAAGTTTCCGTCCGCCTCGAACCCGACCTCGCGAAGGAGGAAGTACCGAAGGGCGTCCGGCCCGTGCCGCTCGATCGCATCATCGAGGGTGACCGCGGTGCCGGCGGTTTTCGACATCTTGGTGCCTTCCCACTGTACGTATCCATGGGCCCAGACTTGTCGCGGCAGCTTCAGATCGGCCGCCAGGAGCATCGCCGGCCAGATGACGCAGTGAAACCGGGTGATCCCCTTCCCGATAACGTGCAGATCGGCCGGCCAAAGTCGTTCGTATCCGGCGTCCGGAAAACCTGTCGCGGAGAGGTAGTTGATCAGCGCATCGAACCACACGTAGACCGTCTGCTCCGTGTCGCCGGGGAAGGGAATACCCCACGGTTGCCGGAGCCGAGACACCGAGATGTCCTGTAGCCCGCCCTCGAGCAGGCGAACCACCTCATTGCGCCTGATTGCCGGTTCCACCCGCAACCTGCCGCTGACGATGAGATCCAGAATGGAGTCGCCGTAGCCACTCAGTCGAAAGAAGTGATTGCGCTCCCGGGTTGGTATCAAATCCAGCGTCGGATGCTCGATGCAGTGCCCGTTGACGATCTGGCTCTCCTGCTTGAACTCCTCGCAACCGGTGCAATACAATCCTTCGTACTCGGACACGTAGAGATCGTCGGGGTGCAGGCGCTGAATCCGAGTGAGCAGCTCCGTAACCGAGCGGAAGTGTCGCGGCTCCGTGGTTCGAATCCAATCATCGTTGCTGCATTGGAGGCGGGACCAGAAGTCCGCGAAGCGCGAGGCCATGCGATCGACCCATTCATCCGGGGGTACTCCTGCCTTTGCCGCGGCCTGCAGCACTGATTGGCTATGTTCGTCCATCCCCATGAGGAAATGCACCCGATCGCCTCGTAGGCGGCGGTACCTCGCGATGCAATCGGCGCCTACCTTCTCCAGCGCATGGCCCAGATGGGGGTCGCCATTGGAATAGTCTATGGCCGTGGTCAGGTAAAACTTGGGCACTTTGGCTCCTCTGGAGTTATTACGGCTGCGTCGAACTTAAACGCGGCGGCAAGCGAAAACCTCCTTTTGTGCCGTGGATCACCGCTGAAATTGTCTCACCTGTGCTATCTGCAGGCCAATCCATGACATCCTTCTCCGGGGGTAGCGATGGGAGTTCTCGACAAGCTGTTCGGCAGTGGCGGGAAAAGCGACAAGGCGAAGGCTGATTTCTCCGATGTAAGGAGCGGCAGCTCGTCTACCGCCCCGCCGTCTCAAGGTTCGAGTGCCGGCCTGAACCAGCGGACGTACACTGTCGTTGCTGGCGACAGTCTCTCCAAGATTGCTAAGCGTGAGTACGGCGATGCCTCGAAGTGGCCTCGTATATTCGAGGCGAATCGCGACAAGATACAGAACCCAGACCTCATTCATCCCGGCCAGGTCCTGAACCTGCCCCAGGGATAAGGGAGTCCTCATGCTGCGGTACCATTCGAGCGCCACGGCGCGAGCCGGCTTCCTCGCACTCATGCTGGTAGTTGTGGGGTGTGGCCGGAAGGACAGTGGATCGACAATTGAGGCGGGGAGCAGGGCCGAGACCAGGGCCGCCGTTCGCGTGACGGACGTGGAAGTTGGCCGGGAGCTTGGGGCCGACAAACGGCTCACGGATGAAACCGATGAGTTTCGTCCTACCGATGTGATCTACGCGGTGGTGAAGACTCAAGGGTCTGGGCCGAATACCGAGCTGCTGGCCCGGTGGACCTACGAGGACGGCCAGGTGGTGGATGAGTCGAGCCGGAACATTGCAGCTGAAGGAGAGGACGCCACCGAGTTTCACATATCCAAACCAAGTGGCTGGCCCACAGGGAAGTATAAGGTGCAGATATTCCTGAACGGCGAGCCTGCTGAGTCAGAGGACTTCGAGGTCAAATAGCCGAGGGCCGGACCCGATCAGCCAGTGCTCTCCGGGTTATCGGGTCTGCCCCCGCGCTGCTGCCGGTCGCGACGGCGAGCGTCCGCAGGCTTGGCTTCGGACGCCCGCAGCGCTTCTCGTGGCCGCGCGTCAGCGGTGGGAAAGAGCTCGCCCAGCCTTTCCACTTCTTCCCGTAGCTGGACCAGTGGGATGATGCGCGAGCCGTGTTCCTCGTGCTTGAGGAAAACTCGTTCCCGAAATATGTCCACGGCAATGACTTTCTCGACTCCGATGGCCGTCTTCAGCGTCTTCCCCTCTTTGGGAAAGCGCTTGCGTGCGGTTACGTAGAAGTCGTGCTCGTACTTGAGGCAGCAGAGCAGCCGGCCACACCCACCTGAGATCTGAGACGGGTTCAGCGAGAGATGCTGATCCTTGGCCAGGCCCAGGTTGACCGGCGAGAGTTCCTTGAGCCAGGTAGAGCAACAGTACTCCCGGCCGCATCGCCCGACACCCGATAACCGGGCCGCCTCGTCGCGCACGCCGATCTGTCGAAGCTCGATGCGGGTGCGAAATAACGAGGCGAGGTCCCGCACTAGAGTACGGAAGTCCACCCGTTTGTCGGCGGTGAAGTAGATCGTCAGCTTGTTCCGGTCCCACTGCCACTCGGTGTCGCTCACCTTCATGACGAGGTCGTGGGCCCGCACTCGCTGTATCACCTTCTGTCTGACGTCTTCCTCTGACGCTCGAATCTCCTGGTGGACCTTGAGGTCGTCTGCGGTGGCTCGTCGCACCACCCGCTTGGGCGACGCCGGCTCTTCAGCCGCCTCGCCTGCCGAGCAGCCGGCACAACTGGTACCGCACTTCTTGTCGGCGGCGTCCCCGATGGCGGTTACCCGCCCGAGGTCTCGCCCGCGTTCCACTTCGACAATGACGGCGTCCTTGACCCTTATCGGATCGGCCTCATCATCCCAGGTGAAGTACGCCTTGCGAGTGCCTTTGAAACGGACTTCTACGGTCTGTGGCATCATGCCTCGGTGAATGCGCCCATGGCGGCGTACTTCTCGGCCCGGCGCCGCACCAGCTTGTCAGGCTTGCTCTTGCGAAGCTCGGTGATGTGCCGGATGAGCGCCTCGCGCAGGGCCTCGCCGGCTGTGTCCGGATCGACGTGAGCGCCTCCGACCGGCTCCTTGACGATTTCGTCGATCAGCTTTAGGCGCAGAAGATCTTCCGCGGTGATCTTGAGCGCTTCCGCCGCCCGCTCCCGCTGACTGGCGTCTTTCCAGAGAATGGCGGCGCATCCCTCGGGAGAGATGACCGAATAGACCGAATTCTCCAGCATCAACACGCGGTCTGCCACCCCGAGCGCCAGTGCTCCGCCGGAGCCGCCCTCGCCGATCACGACTGCAACGCACGGAGTGGGAAGGGCCGACATCTCCAGAATATTGCGCGCCAGCGCTTCGGACTGGCCTCGCTCCTCCGCGCCGAGTCCGGGGTAGGCACCGGGCGTGTCGATGAGCGTGATGACTGGAGCCCCGAACTTTGCGGCGAGCTTCATCAGGCGCAGGGCCTTGCGATAACCCTCCGGGTGGGGCATTCCGAAGTTGCGCTTCAGATTGTCCTTGGTGTCACGGCCCTTCTGGTGCCCGATAACCATGACCGAGAGACCCGCGAGCCGCGCCCATCCCCCTACGATGGCGGGGTCATCCATGTAGAGCCGATCGCCGTGAAGCTCGATGAAGTCGGTGAAGATTGTGCTGAGATAGTCGAGGGTGTACGGCCGGCGGGGGTGCCGCGCTACCATGACCCGCTGAAGCGGTGTGAGACTCCGGTATATGTCAGCCCGGAGTGACTCGAGCTTGCCTTGTAGGCCTTCCAGCTCACCCTCAACGTCGATCTGCCGCTCGCTTCCAATACGCTTGAGATCATCGATCTGCCGCTCCAGCTCGAGCAGCGGCTTCTCGAAGTCCAGGGTATAGGCCGAGGCCATCGGGGTCATCCCGCCTTGACGTAGTGGACGGATTCGGTGCCCAGCAGATCGCGCAACGCCCGAACGAGATCGTCTTCCGCCGCGACGCGGACGCGCCGGGAGCGAAGCCTGACCGCCTCCCCGTTGCCGTCGCTCCACTCAATATAGAGTGGCGTTGGGCCCGGGTGGGCGGAACAGAGTGCGGCCACCGCCTGGAGCGCAGATGGTTGGGGTGCTGACGGGGACCGCCAGCGCAGGCTCAACGCAACCGCTCCAGAGCTCTTGAGCTCTGCCAGGGGCCGTGCGGTCTCCACGATGAAGGGGGCCTGGTCCTCGTCCCGATCCCGATCGCTGTAGCCGCCAGCCAATAGGAGAGCCGAGTCAGGCAAGATCGTCTGGTTGAGCTTGGCCCATGCATCTGGAAAGACGATCGCTTCCGCAGTGCCGTGGAAGTCCTCCAGCACCAGCCGGGCGTACTCCTTTCCTGTCTTCTTCGAGATCTGTCGTTTGACCCCTGTAACCACCACCGCCACGCTGACCTGCTGCTCGCCCCACTGCCCGAGTGTAGCGGTGGTCCTGGTGCCGAACAGCTCGACTTCCTGCCGATAGCGCTCCAGCGGGTGTCCCGAGATGAAGAAGCCGAGTACCTCTTTCTCCTTGACGAGCCGCTCCGCTTCGCTCCAGGGGGGGATATCGGAAAGGAGGGGAAGGTGAGCCCCGCTACCTTCCCTCCCGCCTTTCCCGCCATCCCCCTCATTCCCGTCACCAAACAGCGACCCCTGCCCGGCTTCCCGTTCCTCATGGAGGAGTTGCGCCTCGGACAGCGCCGGCTCGAGCGCCTCGATCAGCTGCTTGCGATGCCCCCCCAGTGAATCGCAGGCCCCCGCGGCGACTAGTGATTCGAGCACTCGTTTGTTGCACAGCCGAAGATCGATTCGGTCCACCAGCTCAGACAGCGATGCGTAGTGCGCCTGCTGCCGACCAGCGATAATCGATTCGATTGCACCCTCACCCACGTTCCGAATCGCTCCAAGCCCAAAGCGGATACGCCGTTCCCCCACCACGGTGAACTTGAAACCCGACTCGTTGACGTCGGGAGGCAGTATCTCGAGCTCGAGCTCCCGGGCCTCATTGATGTACTGCACGACCTTATCGGTGTTCCCGATTTCAGAGGAGAGGAGCGCCGCCATGAACTCTGCCGGGTAGTGGGTCTTGAGCCAGGCCGTCTGATAAGAGAGCACCGAGTAGGCTACCGAGTGCGACTTGTTGAACCCGTACCGGCCGAAGGTGACGATCTGCCGACCGAGCTCCTCTACCATCCTTCGCGGGTGTCCTTGCGCCACGGCCCGCTCCACGAACTTCGCGACCTCCTGGTTCGCCAGTTCCTGGTCTTTCTTGCCGACCGCTTTGCGGAGCACATCGGCCTCTGCCAGGCTGAAGCCCGCGATTACGTTGGCGATCCGCATCACCTGTTCCTGGTAGGTGATGACGCCGTAGGTCGGCTCGAGCACCTCCTGCAACGCCGGGTGGGGGTAAGTGACCTTTTCCTGGCCCAGCTTCCGCCGGATGAAGACGGTGTGCATGCCGGCATCGAGAGGGCCCGGCCGCAGCAGGGCGTTGGAGGCGACGAGATCATCGAAGCGGTCGCACCGCATGGCGCGGAGCGTGTCAGTAGCCAGCGGGGACTCGAACTGGAATACTCCGGCGGTGCGGCCCTGTCGCAGCAGCTCGTACACTTGCGGATCGTCGAAGGTCAGTGTCTCCATGTCGGGCCTGATGCCGTGGCGGGCCGCGATCATGTTCACGGCATCGTGAATGACGGTCAGCGTCTTCAGTCCGAGCAGGTCCATCTTGAGCATTCCGACTTTTTCCAGCGCACCCATCTCGTACTGCGTGATGATCGACTCGCCCTCGGCGGGAGCCCCGGCCCCCCTGGTCGGCGCGGTGCACACCGGCACGTACTCGGAGAGTGGACCCGGCGCGATCACCACACCGGCGGCATGGACCGACATATGACGGGAAATACCCTCTATCCTGGAGCTCAGCTTGATGAGCCGCTGATAGGAGGGATTGTCACGCACCAGCTCCCGCAGCTCGTCCACCTTCGTGGCTGCATCCTGCACCGGCAGGCTGTAGGCGGGACCTGAGGGAATGAGCTTGGTAATCCGGTCCGCCTCGCCAGGTGGAATCCGCAGTACTCGCGCGACGTCTTTGACCGCGGCCCTGGCCTTCATAGTCCCGAAGGTGACGATCTGGCCCACGCTGGCCCGGCCATATCGCTCGCGCACATACTCGATCACCTCACCCCGGCGCTCGAAGCAGAAGTCGACATCGATGTCGGGCATCGAGACCCGGGCGGGGTTGAGAAAACGCTCGAAGAGCAGGTCGAATCTGAGCGGGCAGACTGCGGTGATTCCGAGTGCGTAAGCCACCAGCGATCCGGCGGCCGAACCGCGACCAGGCCCTACCGGGATACCCCGCGCCCGGGCGGCGGCTATGAAGTCCTGGACAATGAGGAAATAACCCGCGTATCCAGCCGTGTTGATGACGCCCAGCTCGTAACCGAGCCTGTCCTGTACCTCTCGTGGCAACGGCGCGCCATAGCGCCGCTCTGCTCCCGTGGTGGCTAAGTAGTTGAGCAGGGCCTCGTCGGTGTCGTACTCCGCGGGACGGGGGAATTCCGGCAGGAAATATCGCTTCTCGAAATCGAACTCGCACAGATCCGCAACTCGGGCCGTATTGGCGAGCGCCTCAGGCTGGTCCGGAAAGACCGCCCGCATCTCAGCCTCGGACTTTACGTATGACTCCTGGCCGGTGAAACGGAAACGCTTCGGATCGTCGAGGTCGCTTCCAGTGCCGATAGCCAGCAGAACGTCGTGTGCTTCCGCGTCCTCACGCTTGAGGTAATGAGCGTCATTGGTGGCTACTACCGGCAGGCCGAGCTCGCGGCTCAGTCGAAGCATCCCATCCCTCACTGTTCGTTCTTCCGGAATCCCGTGCTCCTGGATCTCGAGCCAGAAGCCGTCGGAACCGAAGGTCGTGCTGAACCACTCCGCGCTTCTTCGGGCCTCGTCGAACTTTCCCTGGCGCAAGTGGAGCGCTATCTCTCCCGAAAGACAGGCGGCCAGGCATACGATCCCCTCGGAGTGCGCCGCGAGCACTTCCTTATCGATACGAGGACGGCGATAGAATCCTTCCGTGAAGCCGATCGAGGTGAGCCGAACCAGGTTCTTGTAACCGGCACGATTGCGGGCCAGCAGAACCAAATGGCTGTAGGGAGCCGGCGCCCATTGCGGCTTCTCCCGCCCGGCGCGGGGACCGAACGCCAGGTAGGCCTCGAATCCCAGGATCGGCCGGATCTTCTGGGCCTTGGCGTGCTCGTAGAACTCCCAGGCAGCGTGCATGTTGCCGTGGTCGGTAACGGCGAGGCTGTCCATGCCGAGCTTCTTGACGTGCGCGACCAGCTCGGGAATCTGGTTTGCGCCGTCGAGCAACGAGTATTCGCTGTGGGTATGGAGATGGACGAAGGACATTTATCTCGATCAAGAGGTCTCGGGTCAGACTAACCCTCGACTACTTGGTTCTGGCTTCCAGCTCCCTCAGCACGGCGTCGAACGCTATCCCGCGAGCCTGTAGGAGCACCAGTAGATGATAGAGGAGATCGGCCGCCTCGGACGCGAGACGTTCGTCATCCTCCGAATTTGCCGCCACGACCACCTCGACGGCTTCCTCGCCAAGCTTCTGCGAAACCTTTCCGACGCCGCCGGCCAACAGCTCTGCGGTGTAGGAACTCTTGGGCTTGTCCGCCGCCCTTCGGGCTATGGTGCGCTCCAACCTGCTCAATATGTGGCCACCCGGATCCTCTTCCGTCCGGCTCCCATTTGCCTGTTCGCCCGTCCGCCAGATAACATTCGAAAAGCAGGTCCGGGTTCCAGTATGACACGCCGGGCCGGTTTGATCGACGCGGTATAGCACCGTATCTGCGTCGCAGTCCAGACGGATCTCGACCACGCGCTGGACATGGGTCGATGCCTCGCCCTTCTGCCAGAGGACGCCGCGCGATCTGCTGAAGTAGTGAGCCAAGCCAGTGGCCAGGGTACGCTCGAGAGCGTCCCGGTTCGCGAAAGCAACCATCAGGACATCGCCGGAACGGCTCTCCTGGGTCACGACCGGTACCAGTCCGTCAGCACCGAACCTGACTGCCGACAGCCGCATGTTCTCGGACACCGAGAGAACCTACCGGCAGCTTGTGCGATTGTCAAAAGCCGTTGTCGCGCCTTATTTTGCTAGGTTCCCACAACCCTTCCGATGCTGTTTTCCCGCTTTCATCTAACCTGGAGTGCTCCTGAGGTGCCAAGAGTGCGCTCGCTGTTGACAGCTACCACCGGCGGTTTTCTACTGTTGGCCTGCAATAGCGGAACCGAGCCAGTCGATCCGCCTTCCCTCGTTTGCAGCGCCACGAGCACCGAGGCCTTGGTGATTGGCGAGCACCGGATCCTTAATCCGGGGCAGGAGGATGCCTGCGTTCGGCTGCCTGCAGCAGACGCCGGCGGTGCCGAGCACCTCTACGTGGCCGTAGCGACGGCGGCGGAAGAGACGGACGATGGTGTGTCCGACTCCTACTCCATCACCGGCTCCGCCGTGCCCAGTGCGGCTCCCCCGAGCCTGCCTTCGCCGCTGCTGGCCTCGTTTAAGCAGCAACAGCCCGCTGGCGCCTTTCATCGGATGCTGCGGAGTCGCGAACGAGCCCTGACGGAAAGCCCTGCGACCGCGCTCTTCGACATGGGCGGACGTGCGCAACGCGCGACGATACCTCCGGTCCCCGGCGAGCAGCGGGTGTTCAATGTCTGCAGCAGCCAGCAGTGTACCGCGTTCATTCAGGCGACCGCGACGGCGAAGGCGGTCGGTACCAGGGTCGCCATTTTCGTCGATGACGACGCGCCGGCAGGCGGCTACAGCGATGCCGACCTCGCCGAGGTGGGCACGCTGTTCGATGACTTTCTCTATCCGATCGACACGGTGGCATTCGGGCGGGAATCGGACATAGACGGCAATGGGGTAGTGATAGTGCTGCTGACTCATCGTGTGAATGCGCTCAGCCCCAATTGCGCCAGCACCGGTACCGTGGTTCTCGGATACTTCTTCGGGGCCGATCTCCTGCAGCAATCTGCCGGAAATCCCGGATCGAACGAGGCCGAGATCTTCTATGGCCTGGTGCCGGATCCCACCAATCCGAACTGTGACATTTCCGAGGAGTTCGCCCGGTCTCGATTGCCAACGACATTTATTCACGAGCTCCAGCACATGATCAGTTTCAATCAGCATGTACTGGTTCGTGGTGGAACTTCCGAGGATACCTGGCTGAACGAAGGACTCTCGCATTTCGCTGAGGAACTTGGGGGACGGCAGATTCCCAGCACTGAGTGCCCGGTCAGCGGCTCATGTGTACAGGACTACGTCCAGGGCGATCTGGAGAATGCTTTCGCGTACCTGTCCTCCCCCGAGGATCACTTCCTGATCGAACCCGGGAGTGGGTCGGCCGAACTGGCGGAACGCGGCGCTAACTGGCTGTTCGTCCGGTGGCTGGTGGACCACTTCGCAACCGACACCCTGCTGGGGGGAGATTTGACGCGCAGACTCCTAGGGACCAGACTGATCGGAGGGGCCAACGTCGAGGCCCAGACGGGCCAGAGCTTCTCAGTTCTCGTATCCGAATGGCAGATGACGAACTACCTGGACGACCTATCCGGATTCGCGCAGCCTGCCAGCCGTCTTCGGTACAAGACGTGGAACTTCCGCGAGACGGCGGACTCTCTCGGCTACCCCTCGTTCCCGCTGGCGCCTGACGTGACCGATGGGGCCGGCTATGCGCATACTGGAGTGATGCGGGCGGGGTCGGGAAGGCATGTGCTGGTCACTCAGCCCGCCGGCGCCTCCGCCGTTGACCTCCGGCTGACAGCGCCGTCAGGAGCAGAGCCGGTCTCTGCTACGGTCGATGCGCGTATCGGGTTGGTCCGGATTCGGTGAAGCGAATGGTTTTCTTCGTGCTGGTAGCTGCGCTGTTCGCGGGGTACGGTACCGCCTATCTGGCGAGCGATGATGTCAGGTACATCACGCGCGCTGGGTTCGAGGAGACCCGAATACTTCAGTCACGCCAGCCGATCGCCCGGCTGGTGCGGGACAGTGCCACGGACCCCGCCCTCCGCCAAACGCTAGGTCTCGTTCTTCAGACCCGTGACTACGCCGCGCGCCTCGGGCTCGAGGCGAAAGAGACGTACACATCGTACTCCGACGTTGGCCGCGACACTCTGCTGCTGGTTCTCCAGGCTGCGCCCAAAGACTGCATCTGTCCCTACACCTGGAAGTATCCCATCGTCGGGCGAATACCGTACAAGGGTTTCTTCGACCCGCAGGCTGCGCGGAGGGAGGCCGACCGTTTTGCCGCGAGAGGTTACGATGTCTACCTCCGTCCCTCCGGCGCCTTTTCGACGCTGGGCTGGTTCGAGGACCCGCTACTCTCCACTGCGATCAGCGGGGATTCCGTGGAGCTGGCAGCAACGATATTCCACGAGATAGCACACAACACCCTCTACGTCAGGAGCGCCACCCCGTTCAACGAGAGCTTCGCGCAGCTGGTCGGCTACCAGTCGGCGGAGGCGTTCTTCCGGGAGCGCGGGGACAGCGCCAACGCGAGGCAGGCAGCTGACCGCTGGCATGACGAGATCATACTCGGTGAGTACTACTCGGCACTGGTACGCAGACTGGACTCGGTTTACAGCCAGCGGCCCGATTCGGCGGTGCTGGAAGCAGGCCGCCGTGAAGCCGCCGCCTGGGCCAGGGATCAGCTGACGGGACCCGTGGGGCAGCGATTTCGCACCCTCCGAGTAGGACGGCTCGCGGAACGACCAATCAATAACGCGCAGTTGATCGGCTCCCGGATTTATCGCACGCGGCTGGACCTCTTCGACAAATGGTTCGAGCGTCACGGGAGAGACATTCGCCGCAGCGTAGCCGCGCTTGACACCCTGATGGAGAATGTGGAGGGTGACAGCGCGTTCAGCCGCCTGGAGCAGGCAGTTCGTTAATGATCCTACCCAAAAAAATGCCCCGTTTACGGGGCATTTTTCACTCGGCCGCTGATCGACCGCGGCGGGGTCCGAAAGGCCAGCTCAGTCGGCTCGAGCGGAGCCGGAGTCGCCCTGGTGCACTTCCGCACTATCGAGCGCGGAAGGTCGCTCCATTCCCTGATATTCTGGGGGGTTCTGACTCTCGTCGCCTTCGAGGCTGTCCTGCCGGGCCCGCTGGTTGACACGGTTGGTCGCATCACCACCAACCGATGAATCATTCTGTGGCGAGATCATATTTGTGTCACGTTCCATCCCCCGGTAGCCGGCCGGGTTCTGAACCGTGTCTGCTTCGCCGGCTGCCCGGCCCGGGATTGTGGAATCCTGTTGCGTGGTGTCGGTGGCTGCCTGCTTGGAGGTCTTCTTCCAGGTACCCTTCTTGGTTTTCGCCTTGTCGTGCTTCTGCACCCCTGCTTTCTTCGCGCCACCCGTATCACTCTGCGCGCTGTCCAGGCCGGCTGGACGCTCCATCCCCCGGTATCCCGGGGGGTTCTGATCTACCGCCTCCTCGAGACTGTCCTGCCGCGCCCGCTGGCTGGTGCGATCCGTCGCCCCGGCGCCGGGAGATACTGTGTCTTTATCTGGAGGAAACATGGTGGTGTCGCGCTCCATGCCCCGGTAACCCGCTGGGTTCTGAACGGCGGCGCTGTCAGCCGAGTAACCCCAGGTCGTCGAGTCCTGACCCGTCGTGTCCGATCGCGCTTGCTGACCGGGAGTGCTGTCGCGGGTGGAGGATGTGTCTTGAGCCTGGGCTGCCCAAGGGGTTACGAAGGCCAAGGTGCCTGCCAAAGCTACGATAGTCTGCAATTTCCTGGTGACTGCCATGATGGTCTCTCCTCTTAGCTTGGCCTTGTTGTTTAAGCCAGGTATGTAGTGCATACCGTGACCGGTGTCACGTCTCGACCCGGCTGGATCCTGGGTGTAGCTTCTGGGCTCGCCCCATCCCATCTCTTTACTTATGAGTGAGCATCGCCGATGGATCCAGGATTTGTCTCTCGGGAACGAGATCGCCTGCTGCAGGAGCTCTTCGCATTTCTGTCGATCCCCAGCGTCAGCGCCCTGCCCGCCCATGCGCCGGACTGCCGCCGGGCAGCCGGCTGGCTGGAGCAGCATCTCCGGGATCTAGGATGCCCGGTCGTGAGCATTGTGGAGGGTCCGGGGCACCCGCTGGTCTGGGCCGAGAGCCCCAGAGTACCAGATAAGCCGACGCTCCTCATCTACGGCCACTACGACGTTCAACCTCCCGACCCACTGGAGGAATGGACCTCGGCGCCGTTCAGTCCCACCATCCGGGATGGCAAGCTGTACGCGCGGGGGGCCGCTGATGACAAGGGTCAGGTCTTCTGCCTGCTCAAGGCTTACGAGGCTGTTCTCGACTCCGATCGGCGCCCGCCTCTAAACGTGCACTTCATCTTCGAGGGAGAGGAGGAGTGTGGCGGACGGGTAATCTTCGACCTGCTGCACGCCGAGCCCGAGCGCACCAGGGCCGACGCGGCCCTCGTCTGCGATATGTCCTATTATGCCCGGGGGTGGCCCGCAGTGTACACGGCGTTGCGCGGTCTCTGCTACGCGGAGATCTCGGTTCGAACCCTCCAGCGGGATCTCCACTCCGGTTCATATGGAGGTGTTGCTCCGAACGCAATCGAGACGCTGATTCGGATCCTTGCGCAGCTGAAATCGGAGACCGGTGAGATCCGCGTCCCGGGATTATATGAAGCCAT
>Ga0299913_10002475_pt1 | contig 14592 bp, 13 predicted proteins | sample RVTome_9_FD_201360 | JGI IMG/M metagenome (GOLD analysis project Ga0299913, IMG submission 201360) | Soil microbial communities from uranium-contaminated site in the Upper Colorado River Basin, Wyoming, United States - RVT155D38 (version 2) ... | reverse complement strand
AGTCCCGCTTCACACCGCGGGCAGCGGACCGAACGGCGGCAAGCGCCGCACCACACCGCTCGGGCGAACGCGGGGCTCGGGGCGAGCAAGGCCACCTTCCGTCCTTCCTGCAGAGTGCGAGCGATGCGGTCGTGGAGGTCCGAACCGATCGAACGGTCCTCGGGGCGATCGACGAGCTCCACAACGGGGCGGGCGGTGCGGCGAGCCGAGCGATCCGGCTGCACCGAACCGAAGCGTCCCTGGGTCGCCGCCGCCCCGGTTTCGACCGACGGCGACGCGCTCACGAAGACGCAGACCGCGCCTTGCCGAGCCGCACGATCGAGAGCCACCCTGCGCGCGTCGTAGCGCGGCGCCCGATCCTCCTTGTAGGTCTGGTGGTGCTCCTCGTCGACGACGATCAGCGCGAGGTCGGGAACCGGTGTGAGGGCCGCCGACCGGCCCCCACCGGCAAGCACATGCCCGGTCGCCATCTGGACCCACGCCCCCGAGCGGGCGACGTCGTCCTGGCCGCTGTCCACCCGCAGGAGCGCGGGCTGAGCCCGCGCCAGCCCGTCGAGGACCAGAGAGCCGTACCTAACCTCGGGAACCAGGACAAGGGCGGCCCCCGATGAGACCGCGCCGACCATCTCGGCGATCAACCGCCCGCGGTCCTCCCCCGGCAGCGCCTGTACGCACCAGGTCCCGGCCGTGCGGGCCGCGATCGCGGCATGCAGATCGCTTCCTCCGTCATACGTCGCCAATCGTTCCGGCGCGATTGCGGACACCTCGGGCGGAACGTCTGCTTCGGTCACGCGCACGCGCGGCGGTACGAGGCGGGAGAAGGCCCGGCCGCGGGGGACGACGTAACGGCGTGCGAGGTCCCCGATCACCGTGTCCATGGGGGGCGCGGCTAGGGGGGCCGCGATCACGACCCCCTTGATCTCTTCGAGTCCTGCGCCGTCACGCTCGTCGAGCGACAGCACGAAACCCCGAACGACCCGGCCCCCGAACGGAACCCGAACGAGAGATCCGAGCTGCACGCGGTCGCGGAGCTTGTCACCAACGACGTAGTCGAACGTCTTATCGACGCGCCACGCAGGAACGAGAGGTAGTACGCCTGCTACCGGAACCTCTGGAGGAGGGATCGTCCGTCAGGAAACGGCGCGCCGCAGGTCCTCGGCACGGTCGGTCCGTTCCCAGGTGAAGTCCTTGTCGCTGCGACCGAAGTGGCCGTACGCCGCGGTGTTCTGGTAGATCGGCCGGCGGAGGTCGAGATCGCGGATGATCGCGGCCGGGCGGAGGTCGAAGACCTCCTCGATGGCGGTGCGGATCTTGTCGGGGTCGGCGGTCTCGGTGCCGAACGTGTCCACCGACACTGATACGGGATGCGCGACGCCGATCGCGTACGCGACCTGCATCTCGAAGCGCTCCGCGAGACCCGCTGCGACGACGTTCTTGGCCACGTAGCGTGCCGCGTAGGCGGCCGAACGGTCGACCTTGGTCGGATCCTTGCCGGAGAACGCTCCCCCGCCGTGGCGGGCCATCCCGCCGTAGGTGTCGATGATGATCTTGCGCCCGGTTAGACCGGTGTCGGCGCGCGGCCCCCCTATCTCGAACACCCCCGTGGGATTGACCAGGATCCGCAGGTTCTCGGCATCGAGGCTCGCCGGGATCAGGGGATCGATCACGTGCTGGATCAGATCGGGCTTCAGCAACGTCTCGATGTCGACGTTGGGCTGGTGTTGGGCCGAGATCACGATGGTGTCGAGCGCCTTCGGGGTGCCGCCCTCGTAGCCGACGGTGACCTGGACCTTGCCGTCCGGACGCAGGTACGGAAGGACGCCTGCCTTGCGGACCTCGGAGAGGCGCTGGGCGAAGCGATGGCCGAGCCAGATCGGCATCGGCATCAGGTCGTCGTTCTCCTTACAGGCGTATCCGAACATCATGCCCTGGTCGCCCGCCCCCTGGCTGTCGAGGTCGGCATGTGCGGCCTCGCCGGAACGCTCTTCGAAAGATTGCGAGACACCCTGGTCGATGTCGGGCGACTGCTCCTGGATCGCGACCGCCACCCCGCACGTCTGGCCGTCGAACCCGATCTTGGAGCTCGTGTAGCCGATGTCCCCGATCGTCCGGCGCACCACAGCGGGGACGTCGACGTAGGTGGAGGTCGAGATCTCACCGGCAACGACAACGAGGCCGGTCGTGATCAGCGTCTCGCACGCGACCCGTCCGACGGGATCGTCGGCGAGGATCTCATCGAGGATCGCGTCGGATATCTGGTCGGCCATCTTGTCGGGATGGCCTTCGGTCACGGACTCGGACGTGAACAGCCGAAGGCCGGTCGTCCCGTGGGTCGTCATGGCGGCGAGTCTAACGGCCCGGGGTTGTCAGAAGACCGACCACCCGGTCCACCAGTGCACGAGCCAGGGCTCTCTTGGTTACGAGACCGACATCGGTGGTTCCGTCGGCAGCCGCGATCACGGCGCGGTTCGTGTGGACCTCGAAACCGGAGTCAGGACTGCCGACGTCGTTGGCCACGATGACGTCCGCCTTCTTGGAGTCGCGCTTCGACAGTGCAAGCTCGGCGAGCAGGTCCGGGTCGGGCTGGGTCTCGGCGGCGAAACCGACGACGACGGCCCCCGGCTTCAGAACGTGCCTCGACATGCCGAGCTCGGACAGGATGTCGGGTGCCGGCTCCAAGACGACGTCGGGCGGGCCTTCTGCCTTCTTCAGCTTGTGGTCGGCGTGCCAGGTCGGACGGAAATCCGCGACCGCAGCGGCCTTGATCACGACGTCGGCTGCCCCCGCGCGCGCCATCACGGCGTCGCGCATCTCCTGGGCGGTCTTGACCTTCACGACCTCCTGCACGCCGGGGGTCCGAAGCGTCGTCGGGCCGGACACGAGCGTCACCTTGGCGCCCCGCTTGGAGGCCTCCTCCGCGATGAGGTAGCCCATGAGCCCCGATGAGCGGTTGCTGATGTAACGGACCGGATCGATCGGTTCCTGGGTACCGCCCGCCGTCACCAGGACGATCCGGCCCTCCAGGTCTCGGGAGTGCCCGATCGCCTCTACCGCGGCCGTCACGATCTCGGGAGGCTCGACCATCCGGCCCATCCCGCTGTCACCCGACGACAGCGGCCCTTCGACCGGTCCCACGACCCGGACGCCGCGTTCGATCAGGGTCTCGATGTTGTGCTGGGTAGCCGGGTTCTCCCACATCTCGGTGTGCATCGCAGGGACGACGACCAGCGGACACCGCGCCGTCAGGGCGGTAGCAGAGAAGAGGTCGTCGGCGAAACCGAGCGCCAGCTTCGCGATGGAGTTCGCGGTTGCCGGTGCAACGAGCACGAGGTCCGCACCGCGTGCCAGCTCGACGTGTGGGACGTCGGGGCCGTCGGCGAAGAGCTCGCTGGCAACCGGATTACCGGTGAGGGCCGCAAACGTCTGCGACTCGACGAACTTGTGGGCCGATCGGGTCATGACGACCCTGACGTCGGCCCCGAGCTCGGTCAGCCCTCGAGCGACCTCGATGACCTTGTAGGCAGCGATCCCGCCGGTGACGCAGAGAACGATCTTCCGACCCGCAACGTCGCCGGCGCGGTCCATGTCCAGGTGCGCTACTTGATCCCGTCGGCGGTGCGTTCGAACGTGACGAGCTCCTTGGAGATCTCTTCGAGGGCGATCGACAGGGCCTTGGGGGCGCGGTCGGGGCTCAAGGGGACCTGGGGCGGGGTGTGCTCGGCAACGCCCTCACCGAGCTGGGAGAAATAGGCGTTGATCTGGCGGCTGCGCTTCGCGGCGAGGATCACCAGGGTGTACTTCGAATCCACTCCTTCGAGGAGCGTCTCGATCTTGGGCTCGATCATCCAAAGGTTCCTTTCCGGGGGTTGCAGCCTCAAAGGTACGAACGTCGTCAGCGGCCGCTTTCTTCCAGTATACGGAGCAATGCCGAAGCGGCCTCGTCGGGGTCGGAGTTCACCAGGATGTGGTCGTAGCGGCCCTTGTTCTTGACCTCGTCGTAGGCCGCCCTCAGGCGCCTCGACATCGTGTCGCGGTCCTCGGTCCCCCGGCCTCGCAGGCGCAGGAACAGGTCGTCGAGAGACGGGGGCTCGATGAAGACGAGGATCGCATCCGGCCGGGCCCGTTTGACCGCAAGGGCCCCCTGGATGTCGAGCTCGCAGATCACGTCGCGCCCTTCGGCGAGGGCCGAGTCCACGGGTATCCGGGGCGTGCCGTACAGGTTGCCGTAGACCTCGGCCGACTCGAGGAAGTCGCCGCGGTCCCGCATCGCCACGAAGTCGGGCACCGAGATGAACGAGTAATCGACGTCGTTGCGCTCGGCGGGACGAGCCGGACGGGTCGTCGCCGATACCGAGAGGTGGATGCCGGGTTTTCGTTCGAGCACGCGCCGGACGACCGTTCCCTTGCCGGCTCCCGATGGGCCCGAGATGACGAAGAGCTTGCCCGCGGAACCCGCCGATCTAGCGATGGGCGAACTCGGTGAGGAGGTTCTCTTTCTGTTTGGCGCCGAGGCCGCGCATACGGCGTGACTCCGAGATGTCGAGGCGCTCCATGATCTTGCGGGCCCGCACGCGGCCCACGCCCGGCAGCGACTCGAGCACGGCCGACACCTTCATCTTGCCGACGATCTCGTCACCGGTTCGCTCGATCAGCTCCCTGAGGGAGGTCCGTCCGCTCTTGAGCTGCTCTTTCAGCTCTGCCCTCTTGCGCCGAGCTATCGCCGCCTTCTCGAGAGCCTGACGGCGCTGCTCTTCGGTCAGCGGAGGGGGCAGAGGCATGGGTCCTCCCTTGGGTTTTCTCGCGCGGGGATAGCCGTCGGGATTATAGGCATCAGCTTCTGATGCGGCGCGAGCCTGGATCTTCCATCGGGGCACCCTTCGCACACAGGGGGCATCCATCGGGCTCCCACGAGCTCGTCTCGAGCTTCAGCAACGACTGCATGGGCACGCCGAACGAGGTCGGCTTGGCCGGGTCGACCCGGTCGATCAGGGCCCCCACCCCGATGGGCTCGGCCCCCGCGCTTCGAACGAGGTCCACGACCTCGAACGCCGATGCTCCGGTAGTGATGACGTCTTCGACGACGAGCGTGCGCTCACGCGACGCGAGCTCGAAACCGCGCCTGAACACCATCTTGTCGTCTTCCCGCTCGGCGAAGATGAAGCGGGCGTCGGCCGCGAGAGCAGTGGCGAACCCGAGCGCTAGTGCACCGACCGCCGGAGATGCAACGACGTCGAAGTGACGGCCGAAAGATTCGGCTATGGACTCCCCGAAGCGCTGCGCAAGGCGGGGATGTTCGAGGACCCGGAACTTCTGGACGAACAGATCCGAGTGCCGGCCCGACGAGAGCTTGAAGTGGCCGTGCAGCACCGCACCGCGTTCCTCGAGGATGCCGAGGATCTCGCTCGGGTTCACCCGAGCTCCTCCCTGAGCGCGCGGGCGGCTTCCGCGGGGTCGTCGGACGCGGTTATGGGGCGACCGACGACGATGATGTCGGCCCCAGTTTCCATCGCCTCGCGTGCCGAGAGCGTCCGGCGCTGATCGTCGCGTGCCGAGCCCGCGGACCGGATGCCGGGAACCACCAGCAACGGCCCGCCTTCGGATCGTCGCCCGAACGTCTCCCGAAGGACGGCGATCTCGAGGGGCGAACAGACGATGCCCGGTGCGCCCGCGCCGAGGGCTTCCTCTGCCAACCTGAGCACCGTGCTCTGTGCGTTGCCGGAGAAGCCGACGCGCTGCAACACCGCCGAGTCGATGCTGGTAAGGACCGTGACGGCGAGGATGGTCATCTCACCGGCTGCATCGACCGCGGCGCGCAGCATGTCGGAACCACCCGAGGCATGCACCGTCGTGTAGCTGGCGCCACTCGCGCGGATCGCTCCGACCGCGCCTGCGACCTGCGCGGGGATGTCGTGAAGCTTCAGGTCGACGAACACCGGGCGTCGTGCGCCCAGCTCCGATACCAGATCAGGACCGCTCCCGGCGAACGCGGTCAGCCCGATCTTGTAGATGCCGACATGGGGCTCGGTGGCGGAAGCCGTCCCGCGGATCGCGTCGGCATCCGGGAAGTCGAGCGCCACGCAGATCGGGTTGTCTATCTCGGTCACCCTCATGGTCATCCTTCGAGCTTCACTGCGCCCACGAGCTCGGAGATGTCCGAGACCCCGTGGCGCTCCATGTAGGCAGCGATCCCGTCGATCACGTCGAGCGAGGCGCGCGGGTTCACGAAGTTGGCCGTTCCAACGGCCACCGCCGTCGCACCGGCCAGGATCAGCTCGAGCGCATCGGTGGCGTTCGCCACACCCCCCTGGCCGATCAAGGGGACATGCGGGAACGCACGATGGATCTCATGGACCGCTCGTACGGCGATAGGCCGGATCGCAGGGCCGGAGAGTCCCCCGGTGGTACCGGCGAGCTTGGGCCGGCGGGTCTCGACATCGATCGCCATGCCGAAGACGGTGTTGATCAGCGACAGACCGTCGGCCCCGGCCCCGAGGGCCGCGTCGGCGATAGCGGTGAGCGATGTCACGTTGGGAGAGAGCTTCGGGAACACCGGGATCCGCTTCAGCGCTGCCTTGACCTGACCCACGACCGCGGCGGTTGCCTCAACCGAATGCGAGAACATGTTGTTGCGGTCTTCGAGGTTGGGGCACGAGATGTTGACCTCGACCGCCGCGATCCCCCGCGCCGTTCGGAGCTTGTCCGCGACCCGTACGAACTCGTCGACCGTATTACCGGCGATCGACGCGAACACCGTCGCTTTGTGCTTGACGAGCCACGGAAGGTCCTCAGTCACGAAGTGGTCGACGCCCTTGTTCTGTATCCCGATCGCGTTCAGCATCCCCGAGGGTGTCTCTGCCATCCTGGGGGTCGGCTTGCCCTTCCAGGGAACGACCGTCATCGACTTGACGATGATGCCGCCGAGCTTGGCGACATCGACGAGCGGGGCCGGCTCCCGGCCGGCGCCGAACGTCCCCGACGCAACCAGCACCGGGTTGGTGAGCTCGACCGCACCGAGGAGGACGGGGATCTTCGTCATCAGTTCCCCGGAGGTGCGAACTCGTCGTCGGGATCGACCAGGGCGCTGCGTGCGGCCGGGACGGAGGCCGGGGTCAGTTCGGACTGATCCGGCGATGCCACTACCTCGTCGGATCCGTTCCAGATCACATTCGCGCCGTTGAAGACGGGACCTTCGGTGCACGAGCGCGCGTAGACGATCGCGTCCTCGGGTGATTCATCCTTCTTCGCCTTCCGGCGAAGCGGCATCACGCACGTCATACACACGCCGTAACCGCATGCCATGAGCTCTTCCACCGCGACCTGCACGGGGATCTTGTGCTCGGTTGCGATGCGCGCGACGGCGGCGAGCATCGGATGCGGCCCGCAGGTGTAGACGACCTCGGTCGAACAGCGCTCGATCGTCTCGGCCAGGACATCGGTCACACGCCCGCGCTCCCCCGCGCTGCCGTCCTCGGTCGTGGTCACGGATACCGAGGCAAGGCGGCGGACCTCGATCGGGTTCAGCAACAGACCGACGTCGCGTGCGCCCAGGATCACGTCCACCCGATGACCTTCGTTGCGGAGCTCGTCGGCGAGGAAGAACAGGGGTGTCGCACCGATCCCGCCCCCGACCAGCAGACAGTGGGCACGGCGTTTGGGAAGCTGGAAGCCGCGTCCGAGGGGGCCGAGGAGATCCACGGTCGCATGGCCGCGCAGCTCGGAGAGGTACTTGCTCCCGGGCCCTCGGATGTCGAAGACGATCTCGATCGTCGATGCCCACCCACCCCGCTTGTGGACCCGGTAGACCGAGAACGGCCGGCGCAGGATCGTCGCACGGTTATCGCCGCACCGGACGTTCACGAACTGACCCGGCTTGATAGTCGCACCGATCTCGGGCGCGACGATCGTCAACGAGTGGAAGTGCTCGCCGTACTTCTTATGTGACAGGACCTCGCCGGTCGCCAAGATCACGTGGCATCCCCCAGGTAGCTCTGCAGCGACCGGACCGTTATCTCGCCGCGTATCAACGCCTCGATCCCTTGTACCGCTGCTGCCATGGCTGCCATCGTCGTCACGCACGGTACGCCTGCCTCGACCGCGGCCGTACGGATGAAGTACCCGTCCGAGCGGGCACCCCGGCCGAACGGCGTGTTGAACACGAGCTCGACCTCACCGTCGGCGATGCGCTCGACGACGTTCTTGGTCGAGTGATCAGAGGACGAGACCTTCGGGGCGATCTCGCATTCGACCCCGGCGCGACGAAGGACCCGGGCCGTTCCGCCGGTCGCTACGAGGTGGAAGCCAAGATCGGCCAGCCGTTTGGCCGGGAAGATGACCGAGCGCTTGTCCCGGTTCGCGACGGAGATGAACACGGTGCCCTTCACGGGCAGCCGTACACCGGCCGCCGCCTCGGCCTTCGCGAACGCGGCCCCGAAGTTCTGGTCGATTCCCATGACCTCACCGGTCGAGCGCATCTCGGGGCCGAGGACCGTGTCCACGCCGGGGAAACGCTCGAACGGCATCACAGCTTCCTTCACCGCGACGTGGTCGATGCCGTCGTGACCGACGGACCGTTCCGGCACGAGCCCTTCGCTGCGGAGCTCGGCCAGCGTCGACCCGGTCATGACGCGTGCTGCGATCTTCGCGAGCGACACCCCGGTCGCCTTGGAGGTGAACGGAAGGGTGCGCGACGCACGGGGGTTCGCTTCGAGCACGAAGACCTGCTCGTCCTTGACCGCGAACTGGATGTTGATGACGCCCAGCACCCCGAGGGCCCGGGCCAGCGCATCGGTGTGCCTGATCACCTCGTCGACCTGGTCCTGACCGAGGGTGAACGGAGGCAATGCGCACGCGGAGTCACCGGAGTGGATCCCGGCCTCCTCGATGTGCTCGAGAACGCCGCCGACGAAAAGCTCGGTACCGTCGAAGACCGCGTCGCAGTCGACCTCGACCGCGCCTTCCAGGAATCGATCGACCAAGACGGGATGCGACGGTGATACCTGGGCCGCGGTCGTCATGTAGCGCTCGAGGGACGTCTCCTCGTAGACGATCTCCATCGCCCGGCCCCCGAGGACGTAAGAGGGCCGCACGAGCACCGGGTACCCGATGGATGCCGCGATGGCGCGCGCTTCCCCGATCGAGCGAGCCATGCCGTTCGGGGGGTGCGGGAGGGCCAGGTCGGCGAGCAGCGCTCCGAACCGCTCGCGGTCCTCGGCGCGGTCGATCGCATCCGGCGACGTGCCGAAGATCGGGACGCCCGCATCGTGGAGCGCGTTCGCCAGCTTGAGCGGCGTCTGACCGCCGAGTTGGACGATCACACCTTCGGGCTGCTCGCGTTCGACGACGTTCATGACGTCTTCGAACGTCAACGGCTCGAAATACAGCCGGTCGGACGTGTCGTAGTCGGTCGACACGGTCTCCGGGTTGCAGTTCAGCATGATCGTCTCGTAGCCGGCGTCGCGCAGGGCGAACGCCGCTTGGACGCAGCAGTAGTCGAACTCGATGCCCTGGCCGATCCGGTTGGGGCCGGATCCGAGGATCAGGACCTTTCGCTTCGTGCTGTCGGCGACCTCGTCCTCGTCCTCGTAGGTCGAGTAGTGGTAGGGCGTGTGGGCTTCGAACTCGGCCGCGCAGGTATCGACGGTCTTGAAGGTCGGCACGATCTGCTGCGCGATCCGCCGGGCACGGACGTCGAGCTCGGTCGCACCCACGAGGGCCGCTATCTGATGATCGGAGAAACCCGACCGCTTCGCCTCCCGCATCGTGTGCTCATCGAGACTGTCGAGCGATCCGGTCTCTGCGATCGAGGTCTTCATCCGGGCGATGCGCGCCATCTGATCGAGGAACCACGGATCGATCCGCGTGATTGCGGAGATCTCCTCCGGCTCCATGCCCCGGTCGAGAGCCGCCATCGCGATGTGGAGCCGGGCCTCGGTGGGTTGGGCCATCGCGGCTCGGAGCTCGTCGAGCGTCGAGGCGCCGACGTCTTCTCCCAGGGCACGGCGGTCTTGCTCGAGCGAGCGGAAGCCCTTCTGCAGGGCCTCGACGAACGTGCGGCCTATCGCCATCACCTCGCCCACCGATTTCATCTTCGTACCCAGGGTCTGGTCAGTGCCGGCGAACTTCTCGAACGTCCAGCGCGGGATCTTGACCACGACGTAGTCGATCGATGGTTCGAACGATGCCGGGGTCTTCTTCGTGATGTCGTTGGGGATCTCGTCGAGCGTGTAGCCGACCGCGAGCTTGGCCGCTATCTTCGCGATCGGGAACCCCGTCGCTTTCGACGCGAGGGCCGACGACCGTGATACGCGCGGGTTCATCTCGATGATCACCCGCCTGCCGGTCTCGGGGTGGATCGCGAACTGCACGTTCGATCCCCCGGTTTCGACCCCGATCGCACGCATCACCGCGGCCCCGTCGTCGCGCATCGCCTGGTACTCGACGTCGGTCAGGGTCATGGCCGGCGCTACGGTGATCGAATCGCCGGTGTGCACCCCCATCGGGTCGAGGTTCTCGATCGAGCACACCACCACGACGTTGTCGTTGCGGTCGCGCATCAGCTCGAGCTCGAACTCCTTCCATCCCGAGATCGCTTCTTCGACGAGGACCTCACCGATCGTCGAGAGGCGGAGCCCCTCGGAGACGACCGTCTTCAGCTCGTCGGGCGTAGAGACGACGCCGGAACCACCGCCCCCGAGGACGTACGAGGGCCGGATGACGACCGGGTAGGTGAGCTCGTCGGCGGCGTGGAGAGCCTCGTCGATCGAATAGGCGAACTTCGACTGCGGAAGGTCGAGTCCCGCTGCGGTCATCGTCTCCTTGAACAGGCGGCGGTCCTCGGCGCGCCGGATCGCCTCGGCCTGGGCCCCGATCAGCTCGACCCCGTGGGCCTCGAACACCCCCGCCCCTTCGAGCGCCATCGCCACGTTCAGGCCGGTCTGGCCGCCGAGGGTAGGCAGGCACGCGTCCGGTTTCTCGCGCTCGATGACCTTGGCCACGTATTCGGCCGTGATGGGCTCGACATAGGTCGCGTCGGCGAACTCGGGGTCGGTCATGATCGTGGCGGGGTTCGAGTTCACCAGCACGACCTCGTATCCCTCGGCGCGCAGCACCTTGCACGCCTGGACGCCGGAGTAATCGAACTCGCAGGCTTGGCCGATGACGATGGGCCCGGAGCCGATCACCAGGATCTTGTGCAGATCGTCTCTCCGCGGCACCGGCTACTTGTCTCCTTCTACCTGGACGATCTCGATCGAGTTACCCGCCGGATCGCGCGTGAAGCAACGCTTGCGCCCGGGGACCTGCGCGGCTTGCTCGATGTGACAGCCGTTCGCCCTCAGTCCCGCGATGAAACCCTCGAAGTCGTCGACCTCGAGGCAGAAGTGAGCACTCTTGGGTGGGTTGTGCGGATCCAGCAACAGATGGAGCTGATGCGAGCCGACCTCGAACCACCCCACGGTCGCACCACCGGTCCTCTCGAGGCGCGTGAGACCCAGGGTGCCCGAGTACCACGCAAGGACCTCCTCCACGAGCTCCTCTGGAGTCGTGACGGTCACGTGATCGATGCCCAGAACGCGAGCCACTAGCGCTTGTTCGCTCCTCGTGCTTCGGCCTTGCGCTTGTCGCGCTCGCGCTTGCGCTTCTGACGGTCCCTCTTCCATCGCGTTGACTTGCGATCACCTCTACCCATCGGATGCCTCCTCTCGCCGGCGGATCATGCGTGTGCTCCAAGAGCCAGATCGGCGGGCTCGAAGCGGTCGATCAACTCGTGGAACGATGAGAACAGATAACGGGAGTCGTGGGGGCCGGGGCCCGATTCCGGGTGGTACTGGACGCTGTAGCAGGTCTGATCGACCGCAAGGCCTTCGACGGTGTGATCGTTCAGGTTCTCATGGGTCAGGTGGGCGGCGGTCTCCTCCAGCGACGTCGGGTCGACCGCGAAGCCGTGGTTCTGGCACGTGATCTCGATCCGGTCGTGGTCGATGCGCTTGACCGGGTGGTTGCTCCCCCGATGCCCGAACGGGAGCTTGAACGTCTTGGCCCCCAGAGCGAGGCCGAGGATCTGGTGCCCGAGACAGATACCGAACACCGGCACGCGGCCCACGAGCGCCCGGATGGTGTCGATCGCATATGTCACCGGTTCGGGGTCACCGGGCCCGTTGGAGAGAAAGACCCCGTCGAAACCACCCGAGAGGATCCGGTCGGTGGTCGTCGTCGCAGGGACCACGGTCACGTCGAAGCCGCACGTGACGAGGAGGTCGAGGATGTTGCGCTTGATGCCGTAGTCGAACGCAGCGATCGACCGGCGGGGGCCGGAGTGTCCTTCGAGCAGGGCCGCGGTAGCCGGCGAGTGCTCCTTGCCGGCGACGTAGCCGCCCTCGGCCCGCTCGGTCACGATCTCTGCGGTCCAGGCGTACTCGGTGTCCGTTGAGACCTCTTTCACGAGGTCCAGTCCGACCATGCTGGGCGCGGACCGGGCCCGGTCGACGAGCTCGTCGGCCGCGGTGATCTCGGTCGACAGCACGCCGCGCATCGCACCGCGGTCGCGCAGGTGACGGGTGAGCTTGCGGGTGTCGATCTCGGCGATGCCCGGGATCCCGTGGCGCACGAGGTAGTCGTGCAGCGAGCCCGTGGCGCGCCACGATGAGTAGGCCGCGACCTCGTCACGGACGACGAAGCCGGTGACCCACGGCTTGACCGACTGGTCGTCGTCGTCGTTGACCCCGGTGTTGCCGATCTGAGGCGAGGTCATCGTCACGATCTGGCCGTGATAGCTCGGGTCGGTGAGGACCTCCTGGTAGCCGGTCATCCCGGTGTTGAAGCAGACCTCGCCGGGTGACGTGCCCACCGCACCGAAGACGCGGCCCTCGAACGTCGTCCCGTCCTCGAGAGCGAGCATCGCGCGATCGGTCATCGCGCACCTCCCGCCGCTAGTGTGTCGGCGAGGACAATCGAGTCGCGCACCGTCTGGCGACCGCGGAAGAACGTGTGGCGCGCTTTCCCTCTCAGGGCCATGCCGGCGAAGGGCGTGTTGTGACTCTTCGAGTACGAGCTCGTGGCGTCGACAACCCACTCCGCCGTTGGATCGAACACGACTAGGTTGGCACCCGATCCCGCCGCGATCGGGCCGCCGTGATCGTCCAGCCCGAGGATGCGCGCCGGTGATGTCGACAGGCGGTCGAGCGCGTCGACCAGCGGCAAGTGGCCGGGCTCCACGAGGTTCGTGATCGTCAGGGCCAGCGCGGTCTCGAGGCCGATCAGACCCGGCGGTGCGTAGGAGAACTCCTGGTCCTTCTCGTGGTCGGCGTGGGGGGCATGGTCGGTCGCGATCGCGTCGATCGTCCCGTCGGCCAGACCCTTCACGATCGCCATCCGATCGGTGTCGGTACGGAGCGGCGGGTTCACCTTCGCGTTGGGGTCGTATGTAGTCAGGATTTCATCGGTCAACGAGAAGTGATGTGGTGTCGCTTCGGCGGTCACCCTGAGCCCATCGGCCTTGGCGCGCCGGACGAGCTCGACGGTCCCGACGGTCGAGATGTGAAGCAGGTGCAACCGGCACCCGGTCAACCGCGCGAGCGCGATGTCGCGGGCCGCCATCAGCTCTTCGGCCTCGGCCGGGATGCCGCGCAGGCCGAGCTCCATCGAGCGATCGCCTTCGTGCATCTGGCCGCCGGCCGCGAGGGCCGCGTCCTCGCAGTGCTCGGCGTAGACGCCGTCGAACGCCAGTAGGTACTCCATGCACCGGCGCACGAACAGCGAGTCCTGGACGCCCTTGCCGTCGTCGGTGAACAGCCTGACCCCGGCGATCGACCGTGCCATCTCGCCGATGTCGGACATCTCGGTGCCGAGCAGGCCCTTGCTGAGCGCCCCGGCCGGGATCACGTCCACGAGCCCGGCCTCCCGTCCGAGGGCCCACACCTTCTCGACGATCGAAGCGGAATCGGCCACGGGGTCGGTGTTGGGCATCGCACAGAGAGCGGTGTAGCCGCCGGCGGCGGCCGCCGCCGAACCCGAAGCGATCGTCTCCTCGTCCTCGCGGCCCGGCTCGCGCAGGTGGGTGTGCAGGTCGACGAGCCCGGGCGCGATCACCAGCCCGGTGCAATCGATCGTCTCGGCGTCCCCTGCATCGATCGCCGAGCCGACCTCGACGACGAGCCCGTCGCGGATCAAGACGTCGTTCGTCGCGTCCGTGCCCGATGCGGGATCGACCACGCGCCCACCGGTCAACAGGTATCCGCTCACGCCACCACCTCGCTCAGGTCCTCACTCGTGTTCCCGCCAAGCATCAGGTACAGGAGGCTCATCCGGACGGCGAGGCCGTTGCTCACCTGGTCGAGGATGATCGAGCGTTCGGACTCGCTCACGTCGGCGGCGATCTCGACCCCGCGGTTAAGCGGGCCGGGATGCATCACGAGAGCATCCGGCTTCATCCGGTGCATGCGCTTGGCATCGAGACCCCACATGGCGGAGTACTCCCGCAGGCTCGGGAACAGCGGCTCGGACAAACGTTCCCGCTGGACGCGCAGCAGGTAGCAGACGTCGATGTCCTCGATCACTGAGTCGAGGTCGTAGACGAGCTTGGCGCCCCACCCCTCC
>Ga0299913_10002474_pt1 | contig 14593 bp, 7 predicted proteins | sample RVTome_9_FD_201360 | JGI IMG/M metagenome (GOLD analysis project Ga0299913, IMG submission 201360) | Soil microbial communities from uranium-contaminated site in the Upper Colorado River Basin, Wyoming, United States - RVT155D38 (version 2) ... | reverse complement strand
GACCAACTGCTGGATGGTGGGCACCGCGTGGTTCCCCTTCGTTAATGAGTACTGGTCTCTTCGGTGATGCTGTCTGAGTTCGTACGGTCCTGCTGGGCTGCGCCGCGCGCCTCGTCGATGCTCCCCCCGCGGTCGGGCGTGTCGCCCGCTCCACGACTCACCGCGGATTTCTCCGCGTCAGAAGAGCCTCGATTGAACGCTGCGATCGCAGCCACGTGGCTCGCTGCGGATCCTCGTCCTTCGTCGCCGAAGGCCTGGTCCCGGTTCGGAGCACACGCGATGGCCTGGGTCGTCCCAGGCACGCTGAAAAAGATTACCGGCTCGCCGGAGCAGGGTCAAAACGAGCACCCGCACCCTGCGGTAGAGCCGAGCTGCGAGACATGCTCTACGGGGAGCCGGGCGCGAACAGCTCGGACAGGTGAACGGCCGCGACGCCCGCCAGGTCGTCGAGCTGGGTGCGGCAGGAGAACCCGTCGGCAAGTACCACGGCACCGGGCCCGGCCGCGCGGACCGCGGGCAGCAGGGCGTGCTCGGCGACGGCCACCGACACCTCGTAGTGCCCCTTCTCGACCCCGAAGTTGCCCGCCAGTCCGCAGCACCCGCCCACGCGGGTCACGACCGCACCGGCGCGTTCCAGCAGCCGCGCATCCGCCTCCCACCCCAGCACGGACGCATGGTGGCAATGGGGCTGGGCGACGACGGTCGTCCCCGCGAGGTCGGGAGGCGACCAGTGCGGGAGGGACTCCAGCAGCTCGGCGAGCGTGCGTACGCCGGCGGCGAGCTCCGCTGCGCGCGGGTCGTCGGTGAGCTGCACGAGGTCGGTGCGGAGCGCCGCGACGCACGAGGGCTCGAGGCCGACGACCGGCACCCCTGAGGCGACGAAGGGGTGCAGCACGTCGACGGTGCGGCCGACCACCCGTCGCGCGGCGTCGAGCTGACCGGTGCTGATCCAGGTGAGGCCACAGCAAGCCCCCTCCCCCACGACCGCGACGGTGAGCCCGGCGTGCTCGAGCAGGGTCACCGCCGCCCGGCCGGGACCGGTGGCGAAGTAGTCGGTGAAGGAGTCCGCCCAGAGCACCACGTCGGGTGACTCCACCCGGCCCCGGTCCCGTGACCAGCGTGACAACGACTGCGGGGCGAACCTCGGCAGGCCCCGTCTCTGGTCGACCCCGGCGGCCGCCTTGGCCAGCCGCTGCACGAAGCGGAAGGCCAGCATCCGGTTGGCCAGAGGTGCGACCGGCGCGGTGAGCCGGGCCCACCGGGGCAGCCGGCCGAGGGCGTAGTGGCTGCGAGGTCGGATCCGCCGCCGATAGCGCTGGTGGAGCGCCTCCACCTTGTACGTCGCCATGTCCACACCGGTCGGGCAGTCCGTCGCGCAGCCCTTGCACGCCAGGCACAGGTCGAGCGCCTCGTGCACCTCGGGCGAACGCCACCCGCCCCGTACGACGTCGCCGTTGACCATCTCCTGCAGCACGCGGGCGCGTCCGCGCGTGGAGTCCTTCTCGTCGCGGGTCGCGACGTAGGAAGGGCACATCACGCCGCCGGTGCCCGTGTTGTCGGCGACACAGCGCCCGACTCCCGTGCAGCGGTGGACCGCCTCGACGAGCGACCCCCGGTCCTCGACCAGACGGAGGGCGGTGCGTGGCCCGGGAAGCGGAGCGGCGAGCCGTAGGTCGGCGTCGACGGGCCGCGGGTCGACCAGCACACCGGGGTTGAGCACGTTGCCGGGGTCCAGCGCGCTCTTCACCGCACCGAACAGCCCGAGCGCCTCGGGGGAGTACATCGCGGGCAGCAGCTCCGACCTCGCCCGACCGTCACCGTGCTCACCCGACAGGGTGCCGCCGTGCGCAGCGACGAGTGCCGCGGCCTCGCCGAGGAACTCGCGGAAGCGGCGCCTTCCGTCGTCGGCACTGAGCTCGAAGTCGATCCTGACGTGCACACACCCGTCGCCGAAGTGACCGTAGGGCACGCCGTCGTACTCGTAGGTGCGGAGCAACGTGTCGAACTCGCGCAGGTAGGCGCCGAGCCGGCTCGGAGGGACCGCGGCATCCTCCCAGCCGGCGTGTGCCGGACGGTCGAGGCTGCGCGCCGCGAGCCCGGCGCCGTCCTCGCGGATCCGCCACAGCGCCGCCTGCTCGGCCAGGCCACTGACCACGCGGTGGTCGAGCGCGCCGGAGTCGGCGGCGACCGCGGCCGCCGCGGCCTCGACCTCGGACAGGGTGTCGCCGGTCACCTCGGCGAAGAGGAACCCGGTGCCGCGCGGCAGCGGGGGCACCGCTGCGGCGCCACGGCGCCGGGACACCACCTCCACGATCCGCTCGTCGAGGCCCTCGCAGGCAACCAGGGGATGGTGCAGGAGCGCGGGGACGTCGTCGGCGGCCTCGACCATCGACGAGTAGCCGAGCACGGCCAGCGCCCGGTGCGGGGCGTCCGCGACGAGGGAGACCGTCGCCCCGAGGACGACCGCGAGCGTTCCCTCACTGCCCACGAGGAACCGGTCGACCCGGCGACCCTTCTCCGGCAGCAGGTGCTCCAGGGAGTAGCCGGAGACCTGGCGCCCGAAGCGGCCGAACTCCGTGCGGACCGTGGCCAGCCCCCCTGCGGTGATCTCGGCGAGCCGCTGTCCCGCGTGCGAGCCCCCGGCGAGCTGTCCCTCCCCCACGACCAGGCGTTCCCCGGTCCCGGTCACCACGTCGAGCGCGTGGACGTTGTCGACCGTGCGGCCGTACCCCAGCGCCCGCGAGCCGCAGGCGTTGTTGCCGATCATCCCGCCGATCGTGCAGCGGCTGTGCGTGGACGGGTCGGGGCCGAACCGGAGTCCCCGGGCCAGCGCCTGCTGCTGGAGGTGCGCATGGACAGTGCCCGGCTCCACGGTCGCGGTCCGCGCCTCCTGGTCCACGGAGAGGACACGGTTGAGGTACTTGGCGGTGTCCACGACGATCCCCGGGCCGACCGCGTTGCCGGCGATCGACGTGCCCGCCCCGCGCATGGTCAGCGGCACCCCCTGCTCCCGGGCCACCTCCAGGGCCGCGACGATCTCGTCGACGTGGCGGGGGCGGACGACGACACGAGGGACCACGCGGTACAGGGACGCGTCGGAGGTGTAGAGCGCCCGAGCCAGCGACGAGTCGTCCACGTCGTCGATGCCCCGACGCCGCAGCGCCTCGGTGAGATCGTTCACCACAGCCTCATCGAGGCCCGTAGGATCCCCGCCACGTCCTCCGCGGACACCGCACGCGGCGCGGTGGCGAGCAGCCGTCGCTGCTTCATGGTGCCCTCCGTGAGGTCGTCGACGTCCCCCTCGTCGTAGCCGACGGCCGCGAGCCCGTTCGGCATCCCGATGTCGCGCATGAGGTCGCCGAGCACCTGGGGAAGGAGATCACGGAGGTCATCGGGGCGGGGCGCACCAGGGGCGAGCAGCTCAGCAGCACGCACGTGTCGCTCGGGAGCTGCGTCGAAGGTGAACCGGAACGCCTCCGCCGCGGTCAGTGCCACGGCCATCCCATGGGGGACCATCGGCTCACCGGGCGGGTAGTCGACGGGGTGGAAGCCCTTGACACGTCCGGCGACCGGGTAGGCGTTCGCGTGGGGGATGTGGACTCCTGCGTTGCCGAACCCGAGACCTGCGAACGTCGCTGCGAGGGCCATCTCACCCCGTGCCGCCTCGTCACCGCCGTGGCGGACCGCGCGGCGGAAGGACCCCGCGAGAAGGCCCATCGCCTTCTCCGACCAGAGGTCCGCGATCGGGTTGGAACCGCAGTAGGGCACCCGCTCCTCCGGCCTCTTCGCGTCGAAGGAGTCGTAGGGGCGCGCGGTGTAGCTCTCGAGTGCGTGGCAGAGGATGTCCATCCCCGCTGCAGCGGTGACCCCGGAGGGTTGGGTGAGCGTCAGGCGAGGGTCGACGACCGCCAGCGTCGGTCGGAGATCGGCGTGGCTGATGCCCGACTTCACCTTCTGGTCGAGCACGTCGAGCACGCAGATGGTGGTGCTCTCGCTACCTGTCCCGGTGGTGGTGGGCACCGCCACGAGCGGTTTGAGCCGGTGGGTCGGTGCGGCCCCTCCACCGACCGGGACGTTGACGTAGTCCAGGAGGTTCCCGGGGTTCGTGGTGAGCAGGTTGACCGCCTTGGCGGTGTCGATGGCTGACCCGCCACCGACCGCGACGAACGCATCCCACGGGCCGGTGTCGCGCGCATGGTCGATCGCCAGCCGGAGGCTCTCGTCCGTGGGCTCCACGTGCGCGAGGTCGAAGACGACAGCCTCGATGCCGTAGGAGCGGATCCGTTCCGCGACGCGTTGCGGGTGGCCGGTCGCCGCGACACCAGGGTCGGTCACCACGAGCACCCGCCGGGCGTCGTACCGGGTCAGGTCGTAGCCGATCTCGTCCGCCGCGCCCGGGCCGAACTTCAGTGCAGGGGCGCCGTAGGTGAAGACGGTTTCCTTGGCCATCAGGTGGTTCCCCCCGTGAGGTCCAGCGCGTGCCTCGCCGCGCTCAGCAGGTCGAGTCGGCGCGCCTCGGGGAGCGGGACCCAGGCGGCACGCGCCGTCGACCCGTCCTGCTCGACCACGTGCGGCGCCACGCCCACCGACACCGGGTCCAGGTCCGCGTCGAAGATCAGGTGGATGCCGTGGTAGTCCTCGACGACCCCGTCCGCGCGTTCGCCCACGAAGTGCGTGGCGTGGACGTCGACCACCCGGCCCGGCTCGACGTGCAGACCTGTCTCCTCGTAGACCTCCCTGCGCAGGGCGTCGCGGGGGTCCTCCCCGTGATCGATGCCACCGCCCGGGAGCGTCCAACGCCCCTCGATCCGGGTGCGCGAGGACATCTGGGTCAGCAGGACGTCACCCGCACGGGTCAGCAGCGCGTACGCCGCGATGCGCTGACGTTCCGGTGGGGCGGCGTCGACGGACATGCGGGTGAGTCTATGCATGGCGCACGGCACGTTTCCGCACCCTGTTCACCGGGCACGAGAAGAGCAGGCCCGTCCTTCTCCTGAGAGACCCATGTCGAGCACCAGCCCCCTGAGCCACGCAAGCCCCGGCGCACCACAACCCGAGGCGCCTCCGCCCACGCAGGGCGGCCGCGACACCTGGTTCGACAACGCCAAGATCGCGCTGGTGACCCTGGTCGTGGTGGGCCACTCCTGGACGCTCCTGCCCGACCACACGGCCCGCCACTGGGTCTACGACTTCCTGTACCTGTGGCACATGCCGGCGTTCGTGCTCGTGACCGGCCACCTCTCGCGGTCGTTCACGTGGACGCGTCAGAACCTGGTCCGCCTGGTCACCGTGGTCGGCGTCCCCTACGTCGTGTTCGAGGCTGCGATGGCGGCGTTCCGCATCCACGTCGGAGGGGAAGGCGGGATCGAGCGTCTGTTCATCCAGCCGCACTGGCCGATGTGGTTCCTCGCGGCGCTGTTCCTGTGGCGGCTGGCCACGCCGCTCATCCTGACCACCCCCGCGCCGGTGTCCGTGGCTGTCGTGGTCAGCCTCCTCGGCGGGCTGCTCGCCGGGGACATCCTCGACATCGGACGGGCCACCGCCATGCTGCCCTTCTTCGTGATCGGGCTCGTCGCGACCAAGGACCACATCGAGCTGCTGCGGCGGCGCACGACGCGAGCCGTGGCGGCGTGCGCGCTGGTCGTGGCGTTCGGGGCGGCGTTCTTCGTCGACGGCCGGATGCGCACCGAGTGGATGTACTGGCGCTCCGGGTACGACGCGATGGGGGTCTCGTTCGCCGAGGGAGCCCTGATCCGTCTGGGGCTCCTCGTGGCTGCGGTGGTGCTGGCGCTGAGCGCGCTCGCGCTGGTGCCACGCGGGGCCGCCTGGTTCACCCGGCTCGGTACTGCCTCCATGGTGGTCTACCTGTTCCACGGCTTCGCCATCCGCGGGGCGGAGTACTCCGGTGCGATGGCCTGGGCGTCACAGCTCCCCTGGTTGGGTCTCGTCGTTGCCACCGCTGCCTCTGTCGCGCTCGCCCTGGCTCTGGCCGCTCCCCCCGTGGCCCGACGGCTGCAGGCCTTCGTCGACCCCGTCGGCGCGTGGCGTCGTACAGCTTCGGGGGATCTGACCGACTGGCCGACGACCATCGCGGCGGCGTCCGGCACCAGGCCCCTGCCCGCCCAGTGGGAGCGCAAGGGCCCGGTGTCGATCCACCAGCTTCGTTAGGAGTCGTCCCGCACCCCACGGGCTCCGAGCAGCAACCCGGTCGCGAGGCACCACAGCAGGAACAGCATGAACACCGGGTACTGCACGAGCCAGGTCTCACGCCCCAGGTACCCCACGGTGGCAGGCCGGGAGGGTCAGCAACGGCACCGGGTAGAGCACCGACTGGCCCACCTGCTCAAGGAGCGGGTCGGGGACCGGTCGGAGATCCTCCGGGCGATCACGGAGACCGTCGCGGGACGCAGCGTCGTGGACCCGGTCGTCGTCGAGGCGCTGGTCCGGCGGCGGCTCCAGGACTCCGACGGGGGACCGTCGGCGCTGGCCGGGCTGACCGAGCGGGAGCCGGTGCTGGAGGAGATGGCCGCCGGGCGTTCGAACACCGCGATCGGCGAGCGGTTGCACCTGAGCCGCTCGGCGATCGAGAAGCACGTCAACGCGATCTTCACGAAGCTGGGTCTGGTCGAGGAGCCGTCCACGCACCGGCGGGTCGCCGCGGTGGTCGCCTACCTCTCCGACTCTCCCGGGCCGTCTGCGGGGTGACCCGGGAAGGGAAGGGCCCCGATGCTCCCTCACGGGTGCATCGGGGCCCTGTGCCGTCCTGGTCCGGGCGGACCGCAACTCTCAGTTCTGGTAGGAACCGAAGTCGAAGTCGTCGAGCGCCACGGCCTGACCCCCGGCACTGCTGCCGAAGTCGTAGTCGTAGTTCTCGTAGCCGGTGACGGAGTACGCGTTCGCACGCGCCTCCTCGGTCGGCTCCACCCGGATGTTGCGGTACCGCTCCAGACCGGTGCCGGCCGGGATCAGCTTTCCGATGATCACGTTCTCCTTCAGGCCGAGCAGCGAGTCCGACTTGCCGTTGATCGCCGCATCGGTGAGCACCCGCGTGGTCTCCTGGAAGGACGCAGCCGACAGCCAGGACTCGGTCGCCAGCGACGCCTTGGTGATCCCCATCAGCTGCGGGCGTCCCGCCGCGGGCTTGCCGCCCTCGGAGAGAACGCGACGGTTCTCCTCCTCGAAGCGCGCGCGCTCGACGAGGTCCGAGGGGAGCAGGCGCGTGTCACCCTGCTCCAGCACGAGCACCCGACGCAGCATCTGCCGCACGATGATCTCGATGTGCTTGTCGTGGATCGCCACACCCTGGCTGCGGTAGACCTCCTGGACCTCGTCCACGAGGTGCTCCTGGGCCTTGCGGACACCGAGGATGCGCAGCACCTCCTGCGGGTCGGGAGTGCCCTGTGTCAGCTGCTGGCCGACCTCGACGTGGTCGCCCTCGCCGATGGTCAGACGCGACCGCTTGCTGACCGGGTACTCCTGCACCTCGGAACCGTCGTCGGGAGTGACGAGGACCTTCTTGGCCTTGTCGGTCTCCTCGATCGTGACCCGACCTGCCGCCTCCGTGATCGGTGCGCGGCCCTTGGGCTGACGCGCCTCGAAGAGCTCGACCACGCGGGGCAGGCCCTGCGTGATGTCGTCGGCCGAGGCCACACCACCGGTGTGGAAGGTACGCATGGTCAGCTGCGTGCCCGGCTCACCGATCGACTGGGCCGCGATGATGCCGACGGCCTCGCCGATGTCGACGAGCTTGCCGGTGGCCAGCGACCGTCCGTAGCACTTGGCGCAGGTGCCGGCCTTGGCGTCGCAGGTGAGGACCGAGCGGACCTTGACCTCTTCGATGCCGGCCGCGACGAGCTCGTCGATCTTCACGTCGCCGAGGTCCTCGCCCGCGGAGACCAGCTTCTCGCCGGAGTCGGGGTGGAGCACCTCGACCGCCGCGGAGCGGGCGTACGCCGCGGTCTCGGCGTTCTCGGCCTTGACCACACGTCCGCCGTCGAGACGCTCACCGATCCGCTTGGGCAGGCCGCGCTCGGTGCCGCAGTCGTCCTCGCGAATGATGACGTCCTGCGACACGTCGACCAGCCGGCGGGTCAGGTAACCCGAGTCCGCCGTACGCAGCGCCGTGTCCGCCAGACCCTTGCGGGCGCCGTGGCTGGCGATGAAGTACTCCAGCACCGACAGGCCCTCACGGAAGTTGGCCTTGATCGGCCGCGGGATGATGTCACCCTTCGGGTTGGCCACCAGACCACGCATCGCGGCGATCTGACGGACCTGCATCATGTTTCCGCGGGCACCGGAGTGCACCATCATGTAGATCGGGTTGCGACGGTCGAAGGTGACCTCGAGCTCCTCCGCGACCTTGTTCGACGCCTGTGTCCAGATCTCGATGAGCTCTTGGCGACGCTCGTCGTCGGTGATCAGACCGCGTTCGAACTGCTGCTGGACCTTCTTGGCCTGCTCCTCGAACACTTCGAGGATCTCCGCCTTGCGAGGAGGCGTGACGACGTCCTCGATGGACACGGTGACCCCGGACCGGGTGGCCCAGTAGAAACCGGTGTCCTTGAGGGCGTCGAGCGCACGCGCGACCTCGACCTTGGTGTAGCGCTCGGCGAGGTCGTTCACGATCTGGCCGAGCTTCTTCTTGCCGACCTCCTCGTCGACGAACGGGTAGTCGGCCGGCAGCGTCTCGTTGAACAGCGCGCGCCCGAGCGTCGTGTCCATGATCATCGGCGTGCCGGCTTCCCAACCCTCCGGGGTCGCCATGTCGAGCGGGGGGACGAGCTCGGGGAGACGGATCCGGACCCGGCTCTGCAGCGCGATCTCACCACGGTCGAAGGCCATGATGGCCTCGGCGGTGGAGGAGAAGACGCGCCCGTCACCGGTCATCGGCCGGTCGTCGTGCCGGTGGGTGAGGAAGTACAGACCGATGATCATGTCCTGGGTCGGCATGGTCACCGGACGACCGTCCGACGGCTTGAGGATGTTGTTGGTCGAGAGCATCAGGATGCGGGCCTCGGCCTGGGCCTCCGCCGACAGCGGCAGGTGCACCGCCATCTGGTCACCGTCGAAGTCGGCGTTGAAGGCCGAGCAGACGAGCGGGTGGATCTGGATGGCCTTGCCCTCGATCAGCTGGGGCTCGAAGGCCTGGATGCCGAGGCGGTGCAGCGTGGGTGCACGGTTGAGCAGCACCGGGTGCTCGGTGATGACCTCTTCGAGCACGTCCCACACGACCGGGCGGGCACGCTCGACCATGCGCTTGGCGCTCTTGATGTTCTGCGCGTGGTTGAGGTCCACGAGTCGCTTCATCACGAACGGCTTGAACAGCTCGAGCGCCATCGGCTTGGGCAGACCGCACTGGTGCAGCTTCAGCTGCGGGCCGACGACGATGACCGACCGGCCGGAGTAGTCGACGCGCTTGCCGAGCAGGTTCTGACGGAAACGACCCTGCTTGCCCTTGAGCATGTCCGAGAGCGACTTCAGCGGCCGGTTGCCCGGACCGGTGACCGGGCGGCCACGACGGCCGTTGTCGAACAGCGAGTCGACGGCCTCCTGGAGCATCCGCTTCTCGTTGTTGACGATGATCTCCGGCGCCCCGAGGTCGAGCAGGCGCTTGAGGCGGTTGTTGCGGTTGATGACGCGGCGGTAGAGGTCGTTCAGGTCGGAGGTCGCGAAGCGGCCACCGTCGAGCTGCACCATCGGGCGCAGGTCCGGCGGGATCACCGGGACGGCGTCGAGGACCATGCCCGTCGGGCTGTTGTTGGTCTTGCGGAACGCCTCGACCACCTTCAGCCGCTTGAGCGCGCGGACCTTGCGCTGGCCCTTGCCGGTGGCGATGGTCTCGCGGAGCGACTCCACCTCGGCGTCGAGGTCGAAGTCCTCGAGGCGCTTCTGGATCGCCGCGGCGCCCATGTGGCCCTCGAAGTACTTCCCGAACCAGGTCTTCATCTCGCGGTAGAGCAGCTCGTCGCCCTCGAGGTCTTGGACCTTGAGGTTCTTGAACCTGGTCCACACCTCGTCGAGGCGGTCGATCTCGCGCTGGGCTCGGTCACGGAGCTGCTTCATCTCGCGCTCGGCACCGTCCTTGACCTTGCGGCGGGCGTCGGCCTTGGCGCCCTCGGCCTCGAGCGCCGCAAGGTCCTCCTCGAGCTTCTTGGCACGGTCGTCGATGGAGGTGTCGCGGCGACCCTCGAGACGCTTGCGCTCGAGGTCGACCTTGGCCTCGAGCGAGGACAGGTCGCGGTGGCGGGCGTCCTCGTCGACCTTGGTGATCATGTACGCCGCGAAGTAGATGACCTTCTCGAGGTCCTTCGGGGCGAGGTCGAGCAGGTAGCCCAAGCGGCTGGGGACGCCCTTGAAGTACCAGATGTGCGTCACCGGGGCGGCAAGCTCGATGTGGCCCATCCGCTCGCGGCGCACCTTGGATCGGGTCACCTCGACGCCGCAGCGCTCACAGATGATGCCCTTGAAGCGCACGCGCTTGTACTTGCCGCAGTAGCACTCCCAGTCCCTGGTGGGACCGAAGATCTTCTCGCAGAAGAGACCGTCGCGCTCGGGCTTGAGCGTGCGGTAGTTGATCGTCTCCGGCTTCTTGACCTCACCGTGGGACCACTGACGGATGTCGTCGGCGGTGGCGAGACCGATCTTGAGCTGGTCGAAGAAGTTAACGTCGAGCACAGTGGCTGCTTTCCTCGTTATGTAGGTCTGGTTCGCTGGTCATTGAGGGAGTCGGCGGGGCCGGTCGTGATGACCGGCCCACGCCGCCTCACACTTCTTCGACGCTGCTGGGCTCGCGACGGGACAGGTCGATGCCGAGCTCCTCGGCGGCGCGGAAGACGTCCTCCTCCGCGTCGCGCATCTCGATCGCCGTGCCGTCCTGGGACAGGACCTCGACGTTCAAGCAGAGCGACTGCATCTCCTTGACGAGAACCTTGAACGACTCGGGGATGCCGGAGTCGGGGATGTTCTCGCCCTTCACGATCGCCTCGTAGACCTTGACGCGACCGGGCACGTCGTCGGACTTGATGGTCAGAAGCTCCTGCAGGGCGTAGGCGGCGCCGTACGCCTCCATCGCCCAGACCTCCATCTCACCGAAGCGCTGACCACCGAACTGTGCCTTACCACCGAGCGGCTGCTGGGTGATCATGGAGTACGGGCCGGTCGAACGCGCGTGGATCTTGTCGTCCACGAGGTGGTGGAGCTTCAGGATGTACATGTAGCCGACCGAGACCGGGTCCGGGAACGGCTCGCCGGAGCGGCCGTCGAACAGCTTCGCCTTGCCGTTCTCCTTGACGACGCGGACGCCGTCGCGGTTCGGCAGGGTCGAGCCGAGCAGGCCGGTGATCTCGTCCTCGCGGGCACCGTCGAACACCGGGGTCGCGACGTTGGAGTCCGCGGGGGCGGACTCGGCGTGGATCTTGATCAGGCGCTTCTTCCAGTCCTCGTCGTCCCCCTCGACCTCCCAGCCGGTCTTGGCGAGCCAGCCCAGGTGGATCTCGAGGATCTGCCCGATGTTCATCCGGCCCGGAACGCCGAGCGGGTTGAGCACGATGTCGACCGGGGTGCCGTCCTCCAGGAACGGCATGTCCTCGATCGGCAGGATCTTGGAGATGACGCCCTTGTTGCCGTGCCGGCCGGCGAGCTTGTCACCCACCGAGATCTTGCGCTTCTGGGCGACGTAGACGCGGACCAGCTGGTTCACACCGGGGGGGAGCTCGTCGCTCTCCTCGCGGTCGAACACGCGGACGCCGATGACGGTCCCGGACTCACCGTGGGGGACCTTCATCGAGGTGTCGCGGACCTCGCGCGCCTTCTCACCGAAGATCGCGCGGAGCAGCCGCTCCTCCGGGGTCAGCTCGGTCTCGCCCTTCGGCGTGACCTTGCCGACCAGGATGTCGCCGGTCGTGACCTCGGCGCCGATGCGGATGATGCCGCGCTCGTCGAGGTCGGCCAGCATCTCCTCGCTGACGTTGGGGATGTCCCGGGTGATCTCCTCAGGACCCAGCTTGGTGTCCCGGGCGTCGACCTCGTGCTCCTCGATGTGGATCGAGGTGAGCACGTCCTGCTGCACGAGACGCTGCGAGAGGATGATCGCGTCCTCGTAGTTGTGGCCCTCCCACGGCATGAATGCGACGAGCAGGTTCGTCCCGAGCGCCATCTCGCCCTCATCGGTGCAGGGGCCGTCGGCGATCGGGGAGCCGACCTCCAGCCGGTCACCCTCGCTGACCAACGGACGCTGGTTGATGCAGGTGCCCTGGTTGGACCGGCTGAACTTCTGCATCCGGTACGTGCGGTAGGTGCCGTCGTCGTTCATCACCTCGACGGCGTCGGCCGAGACCTCCTTGACCACACCGGCCTGCTCGGCGACCACCACGTCCCCTGCGTCGACCGCGGCACGGAACTCCATGCCGGTGCCGACGAGCGGTGCGTAGTTCTTGATCAGCGGGACGGCCTGGCGCTGCATGTTGGAGCCCATCAGCGCGCGGTTGGCGTCGTCGTGCTCGAGGAACGGGATCAGGGCGGTCGCGACCGACACCATCTGGCGCGGCGAGACGTCCATGTAGTCGACCTCACCGGCCGGGATCACGTCGACCTCGCCGTGGCGCTGTCGGACCAGGACGCGCTCCTCGGCGAACTTGTTGTCCTCGGTCAGCGCGGCGTTCGCCTGCGCGATGACGAAGCGGTCCTCCTCGTCAGCGGTGAGGTAGTCGACCTTGTCGGTGACACGGCCCTTCTCGACCTTGCGGTACGGCGTCTCCACGAAGCCGAACGGGTTGATCCGTCCGAACGTCGAGAGCGAGCCGATCAGACCGATGTTCGGCCCTTCGGGCGTCTCGATCGGGCACATCCGGCCGTAGTGCGACGGGTGCACGTCGCGGACCTCGAAGCCGGCGCGGTCGCGGGAGAGACCACCGGGGCCGAGCGCGGACAGGCGACGCTTGTGCGTCAGGCCCGCGATCGGGTTGGTCTGGTCCATGAACTGCGAGAGCTGGGAGGTCCCGAAGAACTCCTTCAGCGCGGCCACGACCGGCCGGATGTTGATCAGGCTCTGCGGGGTGATCGCCTCGACGTCCTGGGTCGTCATCCGTTCACGGACGACGCGCTCCATGCGGGCAAGGCCGGTGCGCAGCTGGTTCTGGATCAGCTCGCCCACCGTGCGCATGCGCCGGTTGCCGAAGTGGTCGATGTCGTCGGCGCGAACCTCGATCGACTGCCCGTCGCGGTCCAGGATGTCGGCACCCTGGGCGTCCTTGAGCGTCTCGTTCCCGGCGTGGAGCTCCACGATGTAGCGGATCGCCGAGACGATGTCATCGGTCGTCAGCGTCTGCTGGTCGAACGCCTCGTGGACCCCGAGCTTCTTGTTGATCTTGTAGCGCCCGACCTTGGCCAGGTCGTAGCGCTTGCCGTTGAAGTAGTAGTTCTCCAGCAGCGTCTGCGCAGCCTCGCGGGTCGGCGGTTCACCCGGGCGCAGCTTGCGGTAGATGTCGAGCAGCGCGTCGTCCTGCCCCGCGGTGTGGTCCTTCTCCAGCGTGAGCATCATCGACTCGTACTCGCCGAACTCCTCGCGGATCTGCTCGTTGGTCCAGCCGAGCGCCTTGAGCAGCACCGTGACGTTCTGCTTGCGCTTGCGGTCGAGACGAACGCCGACCATGTCCCGCTTGTCGATCTCGAACTCGAGCCAGGCGCCGCGCGAGGGGATCACCTTGGCGGTGTAGATGTCCTTGTCGGACGTCTTGTCCGCGGTGCGCTCGAAGTACACGCCGGGCGAGCGGACCAGCTGGGACACGACGACACGCTCGGTGCCGTTGATGACGAAGGTGCCCTTGGGGCTCATCAGCGGGAAGTCGCCCATGAAGACCGTCTGGCCCTTGATCTCACCGGTCTCGTTGTTCATGAACTCCGCGGAGACGTAGAGCGGAGCCGAGTAGGTGAAGTCCTTCTCCTTGCACTCGTCCACCGAGTACTTCGGGTCGTAGAAGACCGGGTTCTCGAACGACAGTGACATCGTGTCCGAGAAGTCCTGGATCGGAGAGATCTCCTCGAAGATCTCCTGCAGCCCGGACTTGCGGCTGACGTCCTCGCCCTGCTCGAGACGTCGGGCGACGTTCTCCTGCCAGCGCTCGTTGCCGACCAGCCAGTCGAAGCTGTCGGTCTGGAGTGCGAGGAGTTGAGGAACCTCGAGGGGTTCCTTGATCTTGGCGAAGGAGATACGGCGCGGGCTGCTGGCGGTGTTGCTGGTGCTGCGCGAGGCGGCCAAGAGGGGTCCTTCCGAGGATCGCTCTGGTGAGAAGCAGTCGTACCGACCACAGACCAGCCACCGGGCAGGCTGGAATGCATATGAAGGCAGACGCAACGAATGAGCATACCTCAGACGGACAGCGGGCACAACCCAGCGCGAGCCGTCGGGCCCTTGCGTGGCACGAGCATGAACCTCCGGGCCGCGGTAGTCAAGGACCTCGGCCCGAAACCGGGCTCAGTACGACGTGATGCCGTCCACGAGCCAGGTCCCGTCGACCTCGACCATGTCGAACCGGACCCGGTTCAACGCCACGGACGGGGTCCCCTCGGTCGAGGCGTTGGTCGTGGCCTGGTTGAC
>Ga0299913_10002473_pt1 | contig 14594 bp, 15 predicted proteins | sample RVTome_9_FD_201360 | JGI IMG/M metagenome (GOLD analysis project Ga0299913, IMG submission 201360) | Soil microbial communities from uranium-contaminated site in the Upper Colorado River Basin, Wyoming, United States - RVT155D38 (version 2) ... | reverse complement strand
CATCTCGCCGCGCTCGGAGTCGCCGGTCGAGAACCCCGCCGGCACGTAGGTCTGGACGAACTCGGCCCGGGTCGGCCCGGCCGCGGTCAGCGAGTCGCGGACGGCGTCGAGCGTCTTCCACGCCTCGCTGCCGGCCGTCGACCGGGCGGCGGGCGCCGCGGCGGCGAGGAGCGGGACCAGGAAGAGGAGCGCGGCGAGGGTGGAGAGGAAGCTTCGGCGTCTCATGCCCTCCAAAACAGCCTCGCGCCGTCTCGCCTTCCCCGGCGGGTCAGTGCTTGAAGTGTCTGCGGCCGGTGAACAACATTGCCACGTCGTGCTCGTCGGCGGCGGCGATGACGTCGGCGTCGCGCTTCGAGCCGCCGGGCTGGACGACGGCGGTCACCCCGGCCGCGGCGAGGACCTCGAGCCCGTCGGGGAAGGGGAAGAAGGCGTCGGAGGCGGCGACCGCGCCGGCGGTGGCGAGGCCCGCCTGGGCCGCCTTGTCGAGCGCCAGCCGGCACGAGTCGACCCGGCTCATCTGGCCGGCGCCGACGCCGATCGTCCGGTCCGCGGTGGCGACGACGATCGCGTTCGACTTGACGTGGCGGGCGACCTTCCAGGCGAACGACAGGGCGCGGCGCTCCTCGGCGGTCGGCGGGCGGGTCGTCGGGCAGGCCCAGCTCCCCTCGTCCTCCGCCTCGTCGTCCGGCGCCTGGGCGAGGAAGCCGCCGTCGATCGCCCGCAGCTCGGCCGCCTCGAGGCCGCCGGCCGGCCGGTAGGGCGGGCACTCGACGAGGCGCAGGTTCGCCTTCGCGGCGAAGGCCTCCCACGCCCCCGGGCCGAATTCGGGGGCGGCGACGACCTCGACGAAGAGGTCCGCCATCGCCTCCGCGAGCTCGCGTCCCGCCGGCCGGTTGACCGCCACGATCGAGCCGAAGGCCGAGACCGGGTCGGTCGCCAGCGCCCGGCGGTAGGCCTCGACGAGGTCGTCGCCCCGGCCGACGCCGCACGGGTTGTTGTGCTTGACCAGGACGACCGCCGGCTCCTCGAACAGCGCCGCCATCCTCCGCGCCGCGTCGGCGTCGAGCAGGTTGTTGTACGAGAGCTCCTTGCCCTGGAGCTGGGTGAAGCCGCCGAAGATCCCGGCCCCGCCGGCCGTCGAGTAGACCGCCGCCGGCTGGTGCGGGTTCTCGCCGTAGCGCGGCTCGAGCTCGCGGGCGAGGTCGAGGAAGAGGTGGGCGGGGAAGCCGGCCTCGCCCGGCCGGGGGGCGTCGGAGGAGGCGCGGTCGAGCCGCTCGAGCCAGGCGGCGATCGCCGCGTCGTAGGCCTGGGTGTGGCGGAACGCCTTCGCCGCCAGCCGCCGCCGCAGCGCCTCGGGCGGCTCCTCGCCCCGCTCGAGGACGGCGAGCACCTGCGGGTAGTCCGCCGGGTCGACCACAGGGGTCACCGCGTCGAAGTTCTTCGCCGCCGCGCGCAGCATCGCCGGCCCGCCGATGTCGATCATCTCGATCGCCTCCTCGGGCGCGGTGTCCGGCCGGCGGACGGTGTCGCGGAACGGGTAGAGGTTCACCGCGACGAGGCCGATCGGCACGATCCCGTGCTCGCTGAGCTCCGAGGCGTCCGACGAGCGCTGGCGGTTGGCCAGGATGCCGCCGTGGATGCGCGGGTGGAGGCTCTTGACCCGCCCGCCGAGGATCTCCGGAAAGCCGGTCACCGACGACACGGAGACCACGGGCACGCCGGCCTCCTCGAGATGGCGGGCGGTGCCTCCGGTCGACACGATCTCGATGCCGAGCCGGGCCAACCCGGAGGCGAGCTCGACGATCCCCCGCTTGTCGTAGACCGAGAGCAGGGCGCGGCGGACGGGGTGCATGGGGCGAAGGCTACAGGAAGCGACCGCCGCTGCGGCGAGAGTGCTTGACGCTCGAACTTAACGCCTGTTAAGTTTGCGCCATGCGACCCGGACGGGACGCCATCGTGCGAGCCGCACGGGACCTCCACGGGAGATACGGACCGCACGCGATGACGATGCGTGAGATCGGCGCCAGGTGCGGCATCTCGGCCGCCGCGATCTATCACCACTTCTCCGACCGAGACGAGCTGCTGCGCGAGGTGCTGCGTATCGGGTTCGACCGCTTCGGTTCCTACCTGAGCCGTGGCGGCGACGTCGCCGACCCCCGAGAGAGGCTGATTGCTGTCGCCGAGGGATACGTCGACTTCGCGCTGGACCACCCGAGCGACTACGAGGCCATGTTCGGTCGCCGCGACCGCCTGCCGAAGAACGCGTATCCGGAGGGGCTCCGGGGCCAGCGGGGACGGGAGACACCGTTCGTCCGCCTGCTCGAGATGCTGCGAGGGTTCCGGCGGCAGGGGTCGATCACGGCGGATCCGGAGGAGACGGCCCTCCTCATGTGGTCCACCCTCCACGGTTTGATCGTGCTCTTTCTCGCCAGGCACATCGACCTGTCGACCGGGGAGTTCCGCCGGCTCTGCCTGAGACAGGCGTCACAGATCGTCGATCTGCTGTTCGATCGACCCGACCCGCCGCGCGCGGAGGAGGAGCGGTGATGACCCTACCGAAGAGCTGGACCGACCGCGACGTGGAGCGAGCCATCCGCGTGGGGCTGGGGTGCGGACTGGCCGCGGCGCTGATGTACCTCGCCTGGAGCTTCCTTCCGCTCCCCCCTCGCGTGAACACGCTGGCCCACGCCTTCTTCGGCCTGCTCCTCGTCCCCGGCTTCCTCGCCATCGGACTACGCGTGCAGGACACCAGGGCCTCGGTGGCGGCGCTCTTCGGGACGCTGTTCGGGATCATCGCCGGCCCGTTCTTCGCCGCGATGACGATCGTCCAGGTCTCGAACCTCGCCTACCTCAATCGATTCATCCGAGAGAGCGGGGACGAGGCGGCGAGGGAGAGGTATGGGGAGATCCTGCGCGGCGTCTTCACGGTCCAGCTCGGGCTCGACGTCGTGTGGGATCTCTTCGTGACGAGCGCGACGATCCTGATCGGCTTCGCGATGCTGCAGGTCCCCGGGGCTCGCAGGGCCCTCGGGCTCCTGGGCATCGCGGCGGGCGGGCTGACGCTGGGTTTGAACCTGTGGACGATGCCGGTTCCGCCGGCCGAGGCCGGCCTGTTCGACGCCGGTCCCGCGGTCGGCACCTGGTACCTCGTCGTCGTTTCGTGGATGCTCTGGTTCCCCGGTTCCGGCGTCGCCGCTCCCGCGCCTCGAGGGGACTGAGTCGGCCTTGCCCGTCGGCCACCCGGGCGAGGGAGGGACATCGCGGAGTCTCTGGATCGCGACGCACGGTGTGGGCCACGCCGACTCACCGCTCGGGCGGCAGGCGCGGGAGCTTGATCAGCCTTCCGCCCCGCTCCGGCAGGCCGTCCCGCGGGTCGCCGCCGCCGGCACGCAGCCACACCCAGCGGAGCGCGCGTGCGACGTCGGTCACCGCGTGGCTGAAGGCGAGCGAGGCGACGCCGAACGCGGTCGAGCGGTCGTCGAACCGACCCACCCCCGAGGCGAAGCCGATCCGCCGGTACTCGCGGCCGACCAGCGGATAGAGCCCGCGCGAGCGCGCCAGGGTCGCGGCGACGAGCGGCGAGACGTCCTCCCGCCGCTCGAGCCCCGGCATCGCGCCGTAGTAGACGAGTGGCAGGCGCGGCTCCGCGGCGTCGAGGTAGCGGTCGAAGTCGGCGTAGTACTCGGCCTCGCGCGGGTCGTCCGCCGAGGCGCCCAGCGGGTTGTTCGCGTCGGCGACGTAGTGGGCGACCACCCCGAGCTGGTGGACGATCTCGTCGAACGGCCGGTGGGCGCGGATCGCGTCGACCGCCCGCGCCGCCTCCTCGACGATCACCCGGTCGAGCCGCCCGTCCCCCTCCGCGACGTGCCGGGCCGGGTCGGCGTCGGCGAACGGCGCCGCCACCCCCTCGCGGTAGCTCGCCTCCCGCCGCTCGATCTGCCGCGCCAGGTCGGGCGGCGCGAGCCGCGCCGCCTCGAGCGCGATCCGCGCCTGCGTCCGCGGCGTCCAGGCGGCGGCCGGGAGGGCGGCGAAGAGGGCGAGGGCGGCGAGGGCCGGGATCGCGATCCGCCCGGTGGTGGGGGGGGACGCCGCGGCGGCGGGGGCGAGGGCGGCGAAGGGGGCGGCGGAAGGGGTGTGCGGAGCGGGGCGAGGCATCGAGCGGGCATCTTAGCGGCGTGGGGGATAATCCCGGCGATGAGACCCTCGACCGTTGGCTCCCCGCGCCGCCGCCCCGCGCCGCCCGCCGTCGTCTCGGCGGCCGGGCTCCTCCTTCTCCTCCCCTCCGCCGCGCCCGCCCAGCCCGCCGAGGGCTGGGACGCCCGGCTCGACGCGGCCGTCGAGCGCCACGCGCCGGAGGCGATCGCACTGCGCCACCGCATCCACGAGAACCCGGAGCTCTCGAACCGCGAGACCGAGACCGCGGCCCTCGTCGCCGAGCGGCTTCGCGAGCTCGGGTACGAGGTCGAGACCGGCGTCGCCCACACCGGGGTCGTCGGTGTGCTGCGGGGCGGCGAGCCCGGCCCGGTCGTCGGCGTGCGCGCCGACATGGACGCCCTGCCGGTCACCGAGGCGACCGACCTGCCGTTCCGCTCGACGAAGCGGACGACCTTCCTCGGCCAGGAGGTTGGGGTGGCCCACGCCTGCGGGCACGACGTCCACACCGCGGTCGGGCTCGGCGTCGCCGCGATGCTCGCCGGGATGCGTGACGAGCTGCCGGGGACGGTGAAGTTCCTGTTCCAGCCGGCCGAGGAGGGGCCGCCGCCCGGCGAGGAGGGGGGCGCCGACCTGATGATCGCCGAGGGCGCCCTCGAGGACCCGCGGCCCGAGGCGATCTTCGCGCTTCACGCCTTCCCCACCCTCGAGGTCGGCGAGGTCGGCTGGATCGAGGGGCCGACCTATGCCGCCGTCGACCAGTTCGTCGCCACCCTGAAGGGCCGGCAGGCCCACGGCGCCGCCCCCGACCTCTCCGTCGACCCGATCGTCATGGGCGCCCAGGCCGTTCTCGCCCTCCAGACCATCCGCTCGCGCAACCTGCCGCCGACCGAGCCGAGCGTCGTCACCGTCGGCATCTTTCGCGGCGGCGAGCGCTTCAACATCATCCCCGAGGCGGTCCACCTCGAGGGCACCGTGCGCACCTACGACCCCGAGATCCGCGCCACCGTCGAGCGCCGCATGCGCGAGATCCTCGACGGCGTCGCCCGTGCCGCCGGCGGCAGCTACGAGCTGACCTACGAGAACAACGCCCCGGCGACCGTCAACGACCCCGAGCTCGCCCGCCGCATGCGCCCCGCCCTCGCCGCCGCGGTCGGCGACGAGAACGTCGTCGAGGTCGAGCCGGTGATGGGTGGCGAGGACTTCGCCTACTTCGCCCAGCGGGTTCCCGGCTTCTACTTCCGCCTCGGCGTCGTCGCCCCCGGCACCGCCTCGGGCGGCCTCCACACCCCCACCTTCCGCGCCGACGACGGCGCCGTTCCGGTCGGCATGCGCGCGATGGCCGGCCTCGTCCTCGCCTACCTGACCGGCGAGGCGGTCCCGGCCGCGGCGACGGGCGGAGAGCGCTGAGGCCCGCGGCCGTGGCCGGACGGGACGAGCGATCGGCCGACTCGCCCTTCCTCGACGTCCGCGGCCTCTTCTGCCCGCTCCCCGTCCTCCTCGCCGAGCGCGCCCTGGCCGACCTCCCCCCGGGTGCCCGCGTCACCGCGATCGGCGACGACCCCGCCATCCACGGCGACGTCCCCGCCTGGTGCGCCGAGTCCGGCCACCGCCTCGTCGAGCTCACCGAGCTCGAAGGCGAGGAGATCCGCTTCGTGGTGGAGAAGCGGTAGTAGATCCGGTAAGATAAACGGTATGGCGACTGTCAAGACGGCCGTGTCCTTGGACGGCTCGCTTCTCGAGAGGATCGATGATCTGGCGGAGGAGCTCGAGCTGCCGCGCAGCCGAGTGATCGCCCGAGCGGCCGAGGAGTTCTTGAAGCGGCGGGAGAGTCGACGACTGCTCGAGGAGCTCAACGAGGTGTATGCCGACGAGCCTACCCCCGAAGAGATGGAGCTCCAGCGCCGCATGCGAGCGCTGCATCGCGAGGTGGTCACGGGCGAGTGGTGATTCGCCAGGGAGAGGTGTACTGGCTTGACGTGAAAGAGGCGGGCGCGCCCGGGCCGGCCCTGATCCATCCGCATCTCGTCGTCCAGAACGACGTGTTCAATCGTAGCCGCCTGCGAACGACGGTGGTCTGCGCACTGACCTCGAACCTGGCGAGCGCGCGATCTCCCGGGAACGTACGGCTCGACGAAGGAGATGCGGGTTTGCCCAAGGCGTCGGTCGTCAATGTGACCCAAGTCTTCGCGGTGGACAAGGCCAGACTGGTCGAGAAGATCGGCAACCTGTCCGAGGAGCGCCTGCGGTCCGTCATCTCGGGGCTCGAGCTGCTCCTCGAGCCCCGAGACATCGACCTCTGACCCGCCTCCTCACCCCCCGCCCGCCAGCAGCCGCGCCCGCTCGGCCAGCTCGAGGAAGTCGCGCCGGTAGCCGCCCGGGTCGTCGCCGAGGGCGCCCTGGGCGCGTGCGAGCAGCGCCGGGTAGGCTGCCCGGCCCTTGAACTCCGAGCCGCGGAGCAGCAGGCCGAGCTCGGCGACCGCGGTGGCGAAGCGGAAGTCGTCGCTGGTGGCCTGGAGGGGGACGTCGCGGTCGCGGAGGGGGAGCTCCATGGCGAGGCTCCGCTCGCTCCCCGGCGGCTTGTAGCGCAGCTTGACGGTGAGGAGCTCGTCGGAGGCGGTCGCGGCGGGGGAGAGCTCGGAGGTCTGGTACTTGAGCGGGTCGACCCCGGGCAGCTCCTCGTCGGAGCCGGCGGGGACGATCTCGTAGAGGAAGGTCACGGAGTGGCCGGCGCCGAGCTCGCCGGCGTCCTTCGTGTCGTCGGTGAAGTCGGTGTCGGCGAGGCGGCGGTTCTCGTAGCCGATCAGCCGGTAGCCCTTGACCCGCGCCGGGTTGAACTCGATCTGGAGCTTGACGTCCTTGGCGATCGTCACCAGCGTGCCGCCGAGCTCGGAGACGAGCACCTTCTTCGCCTCGAGGATCGAGTCGATGTAGGCGGCGTTGCCGTCGCCGTGGTCGGCGAGCTTCTCCATCTTCGCGTCCTGGTAGTTGCCGGTGCCGAAGCCGAGGACCGACAGCGCCACGCCGGACTTGCGCTCCTCCTCGATCAGCCGCACCATCTCGGCGTCGCTCGATGCGCCGATGTTGAAGTCGCCGTCGGTGGCGAGGATCACCCGGTTGTTGCCGCCGCGCAGATGGCTCCGCCGCGCCACGTCGTAGGCGAGCCGCAGCCCCGCGCCGCCCGCGGTCGACCCGCCGGCCTCGAGCGAGTCGAGGGCGCGGAGGATCGCGTCCTTCTCGCTCCCCGGCGTCGGCGGCAGCACCAGCCCCGCCGCCCCGGCGTAGACGACGATCGCGACGCGGTCCTCGGGCCGCAGCCCGTCGACGAGCAGCCGGAACGCCGCCTTGAGCAGCGGCAGCTTGTTCGGCGGCGTCATCGATCCCGAGACGTCGATCAGGAAGACGAGGTTCGACGGCGGGAGCTCCTCGGTGGCCATCCGCCGCCCCTGCAGGCCGACGAGCGCCAGCCGGTGGTCCGGGTTCCACGGTGCCCGCGACACCTCGGTGACGACCGCGAACGGCCGCTCGCCGGTCGGGTCGGGGTAGCCGTAAGTGAAGTAGTTGAGGAGTTCTTCGATCCGCACCGCGTCGGGCGGCGGCAGCCGGTGCTCCTGCTCGACGAACCGGCGGACGTTGGCGTAGGCCGCGCGGTCGACGTCGATCGACACCGTCGACAGCGGCTTGACCCGCGCCGGGACGAACGGCAGCTCGTCGATCGGGTCGTAGCCCTCGGTGTTCCAGTCGGGCGGCGGCGGCTCGGCCGCGATCATCAGGCCCGACGGGGCCGCCATCCTCCTCGCGTTCCCCCCGAGCCAGTGAGGCGGTGCCGGGATTCCGACCGCCTCCTCGACCTGGAGGTCGGCTTTCGCCCCGGCCGGCACGAGCCGGAAGTCGACGGTCGCCCGCCGCCCCGCCGCGACCTCGACGCCGGGCTTCATCGCGGTCACGTATCCCTCGGCCCGGCACCTCACCTTCCAGGTGCCCGGCGCGACGCCGTCGAGCAGGTAGACGCCGGCGCGGTCGGTCGTCGCCTCGCCGCTCGCGCCCTGGAGCGAGACGCGGGCGCCGGCGATCGGCTGGCCGGTCGCGTCGTCGACCACCGTGCCGGCGATCGCGCCGTGGGCGGGCGTGGTGGGCGGCCCGGGGGTGGGCGCCGGGGTCGCGGAGGCCGGCCCACAACCCAGCAGCAGGGAGAGCGAGAGGGCGCCCGCGCGGGCGGCGAGCGGAAATCGGTAGAGCGGTCGGTCGTGCATTGTCGTGCCTCCTTCGGGCGGCGGTTCGACGTCTCGCTCCCTTAGACGCACCTGGCAGCGAATCCGTCACCGCGCTACCCCCTCATTTGCAGTCGCTTGCCGCTCCCGCGTCCTTGACGCAGGGCGGCGCGGCTGGTAGAAATCAGGGCTTCGACGGGCCTCCCGGCCCGTCCCCCGCACCACCGGGGCCAGGTAGCTCAGTTGGTAGAGCACGCGACTGAAAATCGCGGTGTCGGCGGTTCGACTCCGTCCCTGGCCACCATCTTCTGAGCAACTGTCTCGAAGCAGGGTAGCTGCGCAGTCCTTTCCGCGGACCGTGGGTGTCGGTGCGGGGTTCGCGAGACGCGCTCGGCGAGCAGCGCCGAGGCCGGTGCGGTAGACTCGGGCTCTGCTGACCGCCGATAGGGCTGCGCGAGTGGCCCGCGATGTCGTGGGCGAGGAGCCTGCGACGCAGAATCTCGAGAGCCCGACCCTCGGGTCGAGCGAAAGGAGCGCGTGAGATGAATCTTGCGAAGATCATCGGTCCCCTGACTTGGGCGTACGCGATCATCGTCGGCTGTGTCCTGCTGATCACCCCGGACGGCATCGATCCGATCGTCTACCGAGTCGTCGGAGTCGTGGGCATCCTGCTCGGGATCGCCGCGTTCGCCCTCGGCCGGAGGGCCGTCGGGGCGACGGTCGGGTAGAGCGGCTCGCGGCTAGGCGCCCAGGTAGGCGCGTCGTACCTTCGGTCTCGCGGCATAGGCGACCACGGCACCGTTGACCGCCCCGGAGAGCCAGCCTTGGGGGATCCCCAGGCTGACCTGCCAGAGGCTGCCCAGGACGCCGATGCCGTAGACGATCAGGGTCAGGTGCCAGGCCCAGGGCCGGACGCGCCACGACGCCCCGGCGAGGGTGGCGAGGACGGCGCCGACGAAGAGCAGGAAGGCCCAGGTCCAGCCGCCGAAGAGCTCGACCATGAGGGCGCTCCCGCCGGAGACGACGAGCGCGTCCCGGAAGCCCGGCGAGAGGGCGCTGCCGGCTGCCATCACGAGGCACGCCAGGGCGCCCACGGCGTGGATCGCCGTCAGCAGGCGGAGGAAGCGGGGGAGCCTGCTCTCGGGAGCCGGCCGCCTGCGCCTCGGGTCGTCCGTCGTCGCCGAGTCCATGGGACCACGCTCGCGCTCGAGCTCGTCGGGGAGCTCGGCGAGGCCGTTCCGGCGAGCCGCAAGGGTCCAGCCTAGGGACGCGGCGACGCCGAAGCCGAGGGCGAGGACCGTTCCGTGGAGCGCCCGCATCGTCGGGAGGTCGAGGGGGAGCGCGTGGGCGCCGCGGAGCCCGTAGAGAGCCGCGAACGGCATGCCGAAGACGAGGGCCGCGCCGGCGACGAGCCAGAGGAGGCGGGCGGCGCCCGGAGCGCCGGGCCGTAGCGCCAGGGCGAGATGGAGCCAGGCGGCGAGCAGGCCCGCCGCCGCCATCCACACCGCCGCAGCGGCCTCGACGCCCGGCATGGCGCCGAGCTGGCTCGCGGTGATCCCGACCGCCACCGCCGGCACGCCGAGGATCACCCCCCAAGCCGCCGCCCGCGCCGGACCGCCGGACCGCCTCCGCGCGGCGAGGCCGGTGGCGAGCGGCAGGGCGAAGCCGGCGTAGTGGAAGTGGATGCCGGTGAGGAGGACGATCGCCGCGGAGAAGCCGAGGGGCCGGATGCCGGCGCGTGCGAGCAGGGTCCAGCCGCCGCCGACCGCGAGGAACGCGAGCGCGGCGTCCACCGCGAGCTCGGCGGGGTCCCGGCGGCCGGGTCGGCTCAAGAACCGGACCACGCCGCGGAGGCCGACGAGGAGGGTCACCGCGAGCCAGGGGAGCGCGAGGGCGCCGGCGAGCTCGCCCTCCGCCAGGCCGAACGAGAGGACGAGGGCGAGCGCCCCGAGCGGCTGACCGAGGGCCGACCAGGCGGCGAGCCGCCGCTCGGCCGCGGAGCGCGTCTCGGCCACCAGGCGCAGGCCGAGCGGGACGACGACCAGCGCCCCGAGCTGGAGCACCGCCTCCGCCCAGGCGACGTCGCGGAGGTCCGGCACGCCGCGCAGGAGGAAGAGAGCGACCCAGAGGGCAGCTCCCCCGGCGGCGCTGAGGCCGAGAACGCGGCCGGTGACCCCGGTGCGCACGCTCACGCCCCGGCGACCGCCCGGCGCATGCGCTCGAGGGCGCCGCGGCCGAACCGCCGCTGGGCGCGGCGGGCGAGCGGGTAGGCGAGCCGGACGAGGGGGTGGGCCGGGCGGGAAACGGCGAGGATCTCGAAGCGCACATCTCCGGTGTCCTGCCGCCATTCGACGAGGAACCGCTCCTCGCCCCGCTCGACGTGGCCGGGCAGGGTGCCGTAGGCGAAGCCGAACCGCCGGGTCCGCCGCGCTCCCTCTCCGGCCTCCTCGTCGAGCGTGTAGACGACCCGGCACGGGCTCACCGTCCAGAGGCCCCAGGCGCGGGCCCTCATCGCGACGACCGTCCCGGCCTCGACCGGCGCGCCGGCCGGGTGGATCTCGGCCCATCCCTGGCGGAACATCTCCCATCGCTCGACCGCCCGCCGGGCGGCGTCGAAGGCGGACCGGCCCGCGCCGAGGGTCGTTTCGTAGCGGTCCAGGTCGAAGCCGCGGACCGGCGGCTCGCCGTCGCGGGTCAGCCCCTGGGGCTCGTAGGAAAAGGGCCGGTCGCTGGCCTCCGCGAGCACCCGCGCCACGTCCTCCGCCGACGGCTCGCGCAGGCTCAGCACGATGCGTCGCGGCTTCGGGGAGCCCGGCCGGCGTCGCGGGGCAGCGGCGTCGGCGCGACGACCCGGTCCCCCGCCCGCCGGCTCACAGCTGCTCCACCACCTCGCCGCACGGGAAGGCCAGGGTGTCGGTGACCGCGTCGGCGCGGTGGCCCTGGGCGTTGACGTAGGTCTTCTGCAGGCCCGGATTGGCGAAGTTGCTCCCGCGGCCGAAGACGCGGAGCTCGAACTCGACGTTCGTCGTGGCTGCGAAGAAGACCCAGTAGTGGCCGTTGACCGGGCAGCCGTCGAGCACCTTGACCTGGAGCTCCCAGTTGTCCGGGTGGAAGAACCAGAACAGCACGCTGTCGTCGGAGCGGAACGGGACGCGGCGGCCGATCCCCTCGGTGCCCTGGCTGGTCGCCCACTCGGCGAGGACGCAGAAGGTCTCGTCCTGGACCGCGAAGCCGTCGCGGTCGTCGTCGACGAAGTCGACCTCGTCGCCGACCGGGAAGCAGGCCGAGCGACGGACCTCGCCCGGGCCGGTGATCCGGTTCCCGTAGCCGAAGAGCGAGGGATCGGGTTCGGCGAAGCCGGTGACCACGCGGTAGACGACGCCTTCGACGAGGTAGGCCTCGATCGTCGCCGCGGGGTCCGGCGCGTCGTCGTAGTACTCGACCGCGATCAGGTCGTCGAGCGGCAACGGCGGGGAGAAGCGTCCGGTGTAGAGGGCGACCAGGCCCGGGAAGGGCCCGTCCTCCGGGTGTTGCAGCTCGCTGGTCAGCGTGTACACCCCGCTCTCGGTGACGAAGATCGAGAAGGCGTGGAAGTCGAGCGAGCTGTGCTCCGACAGGCCGGTGCCGGAGGCGTTCGGCGGGGTCCAGCGCGTGACGCCGGGCAGCACCCCCGTCCAGCTGAAGGTCGCGGCGGAGGCCGGCGTCGCGGCGAGCGCGAGAGCGGCGGCGAGGGCGAGGCGGTGGAGCGTGACGCGGGCTCGGGAGCAGGCGGTGGTCGTCATGGGATCTCTCCTCGTGAGGATCGCCAGTCTACGGCCAACCGGTCCCGCACGGTCCGGCCCCGTCCGGGGCGCCGGACCGCCGGCCGGCCGGCGGCAGATCGCTTGCATCGTTCCTCGTCGAACGCGTGCCGGGATGCGCGAGGGAGCGTTCGACAAGCGATGAGACCGCGGCCGCCGTCGTCCTTCCTCGGGTTCGCCCTCGGGGCGCTGCTCCTCGCCGCCGCCGGTTGCCACCCCTTCCCGAAGGATCCGGAGAGCTCGCTCGAAAAGGCGCGCCGCCGCGGCGCCCTGCGGGTCGGCGTGAGCGAGGCGCCGCCCTGGGTGATCCGCGACGGCGACGAGGCGCGAGGCGTGGAGCCGGCGCTCGTCCGGTCGTTCGCCGATTCGCTCGGGCTCGCGGTCGAGTGGCGCTGGGGGAGCGTCGAGGAGCACGCGGCGGCGCTCGAGGAGCTCGGGCTGGACGTCGTCGCCGCGGGGATGACCGAGGGGAACCCCTGGACCCGAAAGATCGGGGCGACCCGGCCCTACTACGAAGAGCGGGCCGTGAGAGGGGCCGGCGGGAGGCGCGGCGCGCGCCGCCACGTCCTCGCCGTGCCGCCGGGCGAGAACGCCCTGCTCGTCCGGCTCGAGCGGCACCTCGAGGCGCGCCGGTCCGACGTGGAGCCGTATCTCCGACGCCGGGAGCGGGCGCCGTGATCGTCCGCCGGCCGTGCGAGGTCCCCCCGGACAAGCGGGACGCGATCCGTCGGGCGGTCCACCTGGAGTGGTGGACGCTCGGCTCCCTCACGACGATCGCCGTCGCGATGTATCTCACGATGGGGAGCTCGCAGGCGATGAAGACCGCCTGGGTCGAGGACCTGCTCAGCATGGTCCCGCCCATCCTCTTCCTCGTCTCCATCCGCGTCCACGACGAGCGGCCGAGCGCCCGCTTCCCGTACGGCAAGCGGCGCATCGTGATGATCGCCTTCCTCGGCGCCGCGCTGGCGCTCCTGGCGCTCGGCGGGTACCTGCTGCTCGACGCCCTGGTGAAGCTCGCGATGCGCGAGCACCCGACGATCGGTACGAAGGTCGTCTTCGGGCACCAGGTGTGGCTCGGCTGGCTGATGATCGCCGCGCTCGCCTACAGCATCGTCCCGCCGGCCGTCCTCGGGCGGCTCAAGAAGCGGCCCGCCGAGTCGCTCCACGAGAAGACGCTCCGCGCCGACGCCGACATGAACAAGGCCGACTGGATGACCGCGGCCGCGGCCATCGCCGGCGTGCTCGGAGTCGGTGCCGGATTCTGGTGGGCCGACGCCGTCGCCGCGGCGCTGATCTCCGCCGACATCGTCTGGGACGGCGTGAAGAACACCCGCTCCGCGGTCGAGGACCTGATCGACCGCCGCCCGACCAAGGTCGACAGCGCCGAGCGCGACCCGATCTACGACCGCCTGCGCGAGCTCCTGCTCGGTCTCGACTGGGTGCGCGACGCCGACCTCCGCCTCCGCGACGAGGGCCACGTCGTCGCCGGCGAGGCCTACGTCGTCCCGACCGACGAGCGCGACCTGCTCGCCCGGCTGGCGCGGGCCGAGTCCGCCCTGCGCGACGCCGACTGGCGGGTCTGCGACGTCGCCGTCGTGCCGATGGGCGCGGAGGCGTTCGCGGCGCGGCGACAGAGGGAGCCGGACGAGGCCGGCGGCGAGCGCTCGTGACCCGGTGAGCGGAGCGTCGGCTGTCGCCGCGAGCCGCGTGCCCGGAGGCGCCGCCGGGCGTCCAGATGCGCTACTCACCGGCGGGCCGGTACTGCTCCTTCCTCAGGCCGCAACGGCGCATGATGCTGGTGAAGGAGCGACGATCGATCTGCGCGATCGTCGCGGCCTGCCCGACGCGGCCCTTCGTCGCGGTCAATGCTTCTTGCGCGTAACGCCGCTCGAGCTCGGCGTTGAGCTCGGCGCGCAGGGCGGGCAGCGACCTCGAAAGCCACCCCTTGTTCCACAAGCCCCCGGCGACAGTGGCTACCAGGCCGTGATCGTCGCCGACCTGCTCGAGCGCCACGGATTGGACCACGTCCTGGGGTAGGTCGTCGATGCCGAGCTCTTCGGCGTCGGCCATGTACGCCGAGTGCTCCACCGTATGCCGCAGCTCGCGCACATTGCCCGGCCAGGAGTGGTCGTGGAGGATGGCGAGCGCTTCTTGGGTGAAGCGCTGGCCGCGGGCCCCGTTCTTGCGCGCCTCGTTCAAGAAGCGCTCGATGAGGCCAGGCAAATCGGCCCGACGATCGCTCAGGGGCGGGAGGCGCAGAGTGGTGGCCGCCAGCCGAAAAAAGAGATCGCGACGGAGCGGCGCCAGAACCTGCTCACTGCCCGGGCCGCTCTCGCGGCTGGTCGCTGACAGCAGGCGCACGTCGACGCTGAAGCTCCGATCCGACCCCAGGCGTTGGATCTTCTGGTCCTCGAGCACCCGCAGCAGCTTC
>Ga0299913_10002472_pt1 | contig 14597 bp, 13 predicted proteins | sample RVTome_9_FD_201360 | JGI IMG/M metagenome (GOLD analysis project Ga0299913, IMG submission 201360) | Soil microbial communities from uranium-contaminated site in the Upper Colorado River Basin, Wyoming, United States - RVT155D38 (version 2) ... | reverse complement strand
CCGCGCTCATCCGGCTGATCGGCGACCCGGCGCAACGCCAGCGCCTTGGGCAGGCAGGACAGCAGCGCATCCGGGCGGATTTTGATATGAAGGGCGGCATCGACAGCCTGGCCCGGCTGCTGAGCCAGCCGGACGGCGCCGCAGCCGCCGCCCGCAGAGCCGCCGAATAGGCCGACGTTTTTCTTCGCCCGAAGCCGAGATGCGCATCGCGTTCTACGCCCCGCTGAAACCGCCGACCCATCGCAACCCTTCCGGGGACCGCCAGATGGCGCGCATGCTCGTCCAGGCGCTGGAGCAGGCCGGCCACGAGGTCACCCTGGCGAGCCGCTTCCGCAGCCGCGAGGCGGCGGGCAACGAGGTCCGCCTGGAGCGTCTGCGGCGCGTGGGCGGCAAGCTGGCCGATCGGCTGGTCCGCCGCTACCAGGCCCTGCCGGCCCGCCAGCGCCCGCAGCTGTGGTTCACCTATCACCTCTACTACAAGGCGCCGGACTGGATCGGCCCCAAGGTGGCCCGGGCGCTGCGCATTCCCTACGTGGTGGCGGAGGCCTCGGTGGCCTACAAGCGGGCCAGCGGCCCCTGGGCGGCGAGCCACCGCGCGGTGCTGGAGGCGCTCGACCAGGCCGCCGCCGTGATCACGCTGAACCCGCTGGACGCCAAGCTGATCCCCGACCAGACCAGGCTGCAGCCGCTGAAGCCGTTCATCGACACCACGCCTTACGACGCGGTGCGCCCGCTGCGCGAGGACTACCGCGCGGTGCTGGCCAGCGAGCAGCAGCTCGACCCCGACCTGCCGTGGCTGCTGGCGGCAGCGATGATGCGCCCGGGCGACAAGCTGAAGTCGTACCAGATCCTCGCCCAGGCGCTGCGCGCCATCCCGGACATCCCCTGGCAGCTGGTGGTGGCCGGCGACGGCCAGGCGCGCGAGGCGGTCACGCAGGCCTTCACCTGGGCCCTGCCGGGGCGCGTGCGCTTTCTCGGCCTGGTGCAGCCGGAGGTCATGCCGGCGCTCTACGCCGCCAGTGACCTGCTGGTGTGGCCGGCGGTAAACGAGGCCTTCGGCATGGTGCTGCTGGAGGCGCAGGCCGCCGGCATTCCGGTGGTCGCCGGCCGCAGTCCCGGGGTGGAGAACGTGGTGGCCGAGGGCGTTACCGGCTATCTCAGCGACCCGGGGCTTGCCACCTTCGCCGCCAGCGTGCGCGAGATGCTGTCCCACAAGGCGAGCCGCCTGGCGATGGGCGAGGCGGGACCCAAGGTAATCGCCGAGCAGCACAGCCTGCTGGCTGCCGCGCGCCGGCTGAACGCCATCCTGCAGGAGGCGAGCCGCGGCGCCAAGGTGGGCGGGCGGTGACCCGGTTGCTGGTCATGCGCCACGGCGCCACCGCCTGGAACGAGACCGGCCGCATCCAGGGGCGCAGCGACCAGCCGCTGTCGCCGGCCGGGCGTGCCGCGGTCACCGCCTGGAGACTGCCGGCGGAGGCTGCCGGCGCGCGCTGGCTCAGCAGCCCGCTGCTCCGCGCACGCGACACCGCCGGCCTTCTGCACGACGGCCCGGTCGAGACCGAGCCGCGGCTCATCGAGACCGACTGGGGCACGTGGGAAGGCCGCACCCTCGCCGCCCTGCGCGACGAGCTGGGCGCGGCGATGGCGGCCAACGAGGCGCGTGGCCTCGACTTCCGCCCGCCGGGCGGCGAGAGTCCGCGCGACGTGCAGGACCGCCTGCGCCCCCTGCTGGCCGAGCTGGCGGAGACGCCGGCGAGCGTGGTGGCGGTCGCCCACAAGGGCGTGTTGCGCGCGCTCTATGCCCTCGCCAGCGGCTGGGACATGCGCGGCAGGGCGCCAGCGAAGCTGCAGGATGCTTGCGCGCAGCTCTTCGTGGTCGGCCCCGGTGGCGCGCTCCGCATCGAGCGCCTCAACGTTCCTCTGAGCGGCCAGCCGCTGCGCACTGCCGGCCGCCGGCGATGAGCGCGCGCGCCGACATCCTGCTCTACGTGCAGCATCTGCTCGGCATCGGCCACATCCGGCGTGCCGCGGTGCTGGCCCGGGCGTTCCGGCGGGCCGGCCTGGATGTGGTCCTCGTGACCGGCGGATTGCCGGTGCGCGGCCTCGGCCTCGACGGTATCGAGGTGGTGCAGCTGCCGCCGGCGCGCAGCGCGGACGAGACCTTCAAGGTCATCCTCGACGAGGCGGACCGGCCGATCGACGCAGCCTGGAAGGCGCGCCGGCGGGACCTGCTGCTGGCGACCTACCGGCGCAGCCGGCCGCGGGTGGTGATGACAGAGCTCTATCCCTTCGGGCGGCGCAAGATGCGCTTCGAGCTGGACCCCCTGCTCGAGGCCGCCCGCGGCACCGCGGCCCCGGCGCTCATCGCCTGCTCGCTGCGCGATATCGTCAACCGGCCCGAGCGCGCCGAAAAGACCGCGTGGATGGTCGACCACTTCACCCGGTTTTACGACCTGCTCTACGTGCACGGCGATCCGCGCCTGTTCCGCCTGGAAGACAGCTTCCCCGAGTGCAGCGCCCTGGCCGGGCGCCTGCACTACACCGGCTTCGTCACCGAGGCGGACGCGGCGGTGGCGGCGGCGCGCGCGGACCGGCGACAGCAGGACAATCCGCCGGCCGGCGCCGGCGAGGTCATCGTCTCCGCCGGTGGCGGCGCGGTGGGCACCGACCTGCTGCGCTGCGCCCTGGCCGCGCGGCCGCTGTCGCTGCTGGCCGCGGCGCCGTGGCGCCTGCTGGTCGGCCCCAACATGCCGGAGGAGGATTTTCAGGCGCTCGCCGCTTCGGCACCGGCGGGCGTCACGGTGGAGCGCGCCCGCAGCGACTTCGTCACGCTGCTGAGCCGCGCCCGCCTGTCGATCAGCCAGGGCGGCTACAACACCTTGATGGAGGTGCTGGCCACCGGCGTGCCCGGCGTGGTGGTGCCCTTTGCGGGCGGCAGCGAAACCGAGCAGACCCAGCGCGCCGAGGCGCTCGCCGCCCAGGGACTGATCACTGTGGTCGACGAAGCAGGGCTCGACCCTCAGCGCCTGGCGGCCGGCATCGGCCGTGCCCTGGCGCAGGGCGGCTCCCGCGGCGAGGCGCCGTTCCGCCTGGACGGCGCCGAGGAGACCGCGCGCCACCTGATCGCCCGCATGAAGGCCGCGGCATGACCGCCGCTGAGACCGCCGCCTGGCAGGACCTCGAGCGTGAGCTCGCCGCCTGGGCCGCCACCGGCCGCCGGGCCGAGCTCTGGTGGCGCGACGATGACGCCGGCGCACCCTCTCCGGCGCTCGACCGCCTGCTCGACCTCGCGGCCGCCAGCGGCGCACCGCTTGCCCTGGCGGTCATTCCGGCCCGCGCGGAGCCGGCGCTGGCGAGCGCCCTGGCGGCGCATGCCGCAGATGCCGGCGTGCTGCAGCACGGCTACGCCCACGCCAACCACGCGCCGGCGGGAGCCAAGAAGTGCGAGCTGGTCGACCCGGCGCTGCGCCCGCAAATCCTCGACGAGCTCAGCCGTGGCCGCGAGCGTCTGGCGGCGCTGTTCGGCCCCCGCCTGCGGCCGGTCATGGTGCCGCCCTGGAACCGCATCGACCCGGGGCTCGCGGCGCGGCTGCCCGGGCTCGGCTTCACCACCCTGTCGACCTACAAGGCGCGCAAAGGGGCGGTCGTCACCCCCGGCCTGGCGCAGGTGAATTGCCACGTCGACATCCTGCAGTGGCACCCGCAGCGGCAGTTTCTCGGCACGGCGGCAGCGCTGGCGCTGCTCACCGCCCATCTGGCCGCCAAACGCGCCGGCGCGGCCGATGCCGGCGAACCCAGCGGCATCCTCAGCCACCACCAGGCGCACGACGAGGCAGCCTGGAACTTCCTCGCCGCGCTGCTGGAGCGCCTCGCGCGCCATCCCGCCGTTCGCCTGCTGCCGGCGGCCGAACTGTTCGCCGTACCGCAGCAGGCGGCCCGGGAGCGCCTGCCGTGAAGCAGTTCCGCTACCCCGCACGCGTGCTCTACGGCGACTACCTGCGCAGCGGCGCCGGCCTTTTCGTCGGTCTCGGCGTGCTGCTGGCGGTGCCGCCGAGCCTGCCGGTGGTGGTCGTCTTCGGGTCCCTGGCCGCCCTCTTCGTCGCGTTCGGCTTGCGCACCCTGCACCGCCACAGCCTGCGGATTGCGGTGAGCGACGAGGCGATCGCCTGCCGCGGCGCCGTCACCAGGGTGATCCCCTGGCGCGAGATCGCTACCATGAAGCTGCGCTACTTCGGCTCGCGCCGCAGCAAGTGGCGGCCGCTGGGGAGCGGCTTCATGCAGCTGACCCTGAAGGGGCCGGGCGCCGCTATGACCTTCGAATCCTCGCTCGAGGGCTTCGACTGGCTGGCCGGACGCGCCGCGGCGGCGATGCGCGCCCGTGGGCTGGCGCTCGACGCCGCCACCGCCAGCAACCTGATCGAACTGGGCATCGACCCGCAGGATCCGGAGCCTGGGGGCGGAACCCCAACTGACGGGTGCGGTTCACCTCCAAACGTCCTATAAACGCTGCCGACAGAACGACAACAACGGAAATTCAAGGGGCCAGGGGTAGCGATCGTGCGGGACTTGCTGCGCATCAGGGATCTGCGGGTCAGCTTCGGGCTGCCGGAAGGCAGGCTCGAGGCGGTCCGCGGCGTGTCCTTTCGCGTCCCCGCCGGCAAGACGGTCGCCCTGGTCGGCGAGTCGGGCTCCGGCAAGTCGGTGGTCAGCCAGGCGATCATGGGCATCCTGCCGCGCACGGCGCGCATCGATGCCGGGCGCATCCTGTTCCACGATCCGGTGCTGGCCGCCGACCGCCCCGAAGGCATGATCGACATCGCCAGCATGGCGCCCGACAGCGCGCAGATGCGCGCCATCCGCGGCGCCCGCATCTCGATCATCTTTCAGGAGCCGATGACGTCGCTGTCGCCGGTGCACACCGTCGGCAACCAGATCTGCGAGGCGCTGCACCTGCACCGCAAGGTGAGCGACGCCGAGGGCGAATCCCTGGTGAGGGAGATGCTGCATCTGGTCGGTTTTCCGGACCCGGCCAAGGCGGTGAAGACCTATCCCTTCGAGCTCTCGGGCGGCCTGCGCCAGCGCGCCATGATCGCCATGGCGCTGGTGTGCCGGCCGGCCCTGCTCATCGCCGACGAGCCGACCACCGCGCTCGACGTCACCATCCAGGCGCAGATCCTGAAGCTGCTGAAGGACCTCCAGGCCGAGCTCGGCATGGCGGTGCTGATCATCACCCATGACCTCGGCGTGGTCGCCAACGTCGCCGACGAGGTGGTGGTGATGTACCACGGCGAGGTGATGGAGAGCGGCACCCTGGAGGACATCTTTCGGGCGCCGAAGCATCCCTACCTGAACGCCCTGCTGCGCGCGGTGCCGCGCTTCCACATGAAGCCGGGCGAGCGGCTGGTGCCGATCCGCGAGATCAAGCCGCAGGGCGACAGCGCCTTCCTCGGCAAGGCCGCGGCCCCTGACGCCGAAGGTGGCGGCCCGCTGCTGGCAGTCGAGCACGTCAGCAAGACTTTCTCGATCCGCAAGTCGGGCTTCTTCGGAGGCGACCACGCCGGCGACCTGCTGGCAGTCGACGACGTGAGCTTCACGGTGAAGCGCGGCGAGTGCCTCGGCCTGGTCGGCGAGAGCGGCTGCGGCAAGACCACGCTATCCAAGATGATCCTGCGCGCGCTGCAGCCGGACAGCGGCAGCATCACCTTCACCGACTACAGCGGGACGGCGGGCAAGGTCGGGGCCGGCAAGGAGATCGACGTGCTGGCGCTGTCGGGCGACGACCTGATGGCGTTCCGCAGGAAGATCCAGTTCGTCTTCCAGGACCCGTTCTCGTCGCTGAATCCGCGCATGACCGTCGGTGACATTCTGGCTGAGCCGCTGGTCATTCACGGCATCGGCACGCCTGGCGAGCGGCGCGGTATCGTGGAGGAGCTGATGGGCGTGGTCGGCCTCAACCGCCAGCACGTCAGGCGCTATCCCCACAGTTTCTCCGGCGGGCAGCGCCAGCGCATCGGCATCGCCCGTGCGCTCGCCCTGCGGCCGCAGCTGTTGATCTGCGACGAGCCGGTCTCCGCCCTCGACGTCTCGATCCAGGCGCAGGTGCTGAACCTGCTGAAGGATCTGCAGCACGACCTCGGCCTCACCTACATCTTCATCAGCCACAACCTCGCGGTGGTCGACTACATCGCCGACCGCATCGCGGTGATGTGCCGCGGCCGGCTGGTCGAGGTGGCGCCGCGCGCGCAGCTGTTCCGCACGCCGATGCACCCCTACACCCGGGCGCTGCTGGCGGCGGTGCCGGAGCCGAGCCTCGATGAGCGCCTCGACCTGACGGCGCTGATGGAAGGCCGCGCCTCCGATCCGACTGCCTGGCCTGAGCCCTTCCGCATCGACGGGGAATCCCGCCTGACCATGGTCGAGCTGGTCAGCGGCCATTGGGTGCGCGCCGCGGAGGCCGGCGCCGCGCGCCTGCGCCAGCAGTACGGCCGGGCGGCGCCCTGCGGCGCGAGCGCGCGCGCCATTCCCGAGTCGGCGAAGATTTGATTCCATGCTGAGCTATTTTGTCCGTCGCATCCTGGTGATGATCCCCACGCTGCTGGTCATCAGCCTGGTGGTGTTCTTCATCATCCAGCTGCCGCCCGGCGACTACCTGGAGACCATGATCAGCGAGCTGCGCGCGCAGGGCGAGAACGTCGATCCCGCGCGCATCGAGTTCCTGCGCCAGCAGTACGGTCTCGATCGGCCGATGATCGAGCAGTACTGGCTGTGGCTGTTCGGGTTGCTGCACGGCGACCTCGGCTATTCCTTCGAGTTCGAGCTGCCGGTCGCCGACGTCATCGGCAACCGCTTCTGGTTCACCGCCATCCTGGCGGTCTCGACAACGCTCTTCACCTACGTCATCGCCTTTCCTATCGGCATCTATTCGGCGGTCAAGCAGTACTCGGTGGGCGACTATGCGGCGACCTTCTTCGGCTACTTCGGCCTGGCCATGCCGAATTTCCTCTTCGCCATCATCCTCATGTACTACCTGAACAACTGGTTCGGACTGTCGATCGGCGGCCTGATGGACCCGCAGTACATCGACGCCCCCTGGTCTGCCGGCAAGGTTCTCTCGGTGATCAACCACCTGTGGCTTCCGATGCTCATCATCGGCACCGCCGGCACGGCCGCGATGATCCGCCGGTTGCGCGCCAACATGCTTGACGAACTGCAGAAGCAGTACGTGGTGACGGCGCGCGCCAAGGGCCTGTCGCCGATGAAGACGATCCTCAAGTACCCGCTGCGCATGTCGCTGAATCACGTGATCGCCGATATCGGCCAGATCCTGCCGGCGATGGTATCCGGCTCGGCGCTGGTTTCGATCGTCATGGATCTGCCGACCAACGGGCCGCTGCTGCTGCGCTCGCTGCAGAGCCAGGACATGTACCTGGCCGGCGCTTTCCTGATGTTCGAGGCCGTTCTGGTGGTGATCGGCGTCTTCATCTCCGACGTGCTGCTGGCGATGCTCGACCCGCGCATCCGCATGGGCGGGGGTGCCACGAAATGAGTGACCGCGAGCTGCTGCCCGGCGAACGCCTGCCACACTACGTGAACGAAGCCCCGTTCGACCCCCAGTCGGTCGAAAAGCTGACGTCGCAGCAGGAGCGCTACTACCAGGCCGCCGAGTGGCGCATCGTGTGGTGGCGCTTCCGCCGCCACCGCGTCGCGGTGTGGTCCGGCGCCTTCCTGGTTGCCATGTACCTCGCCATGGTGATCTGCGAGTTCCTGGCGCCCTACGACCTGCACAGCCGCAACATCCAGCACATCTATGCGCCGCCGCAGACCCTCCACCTGTTTCACGAGGGCGAGTTCGTCGGTCCCTTCGTCTACGGCTACGATCACAAGCTGAACATGGAGACCCTGTCGCGCGTCTACACGGCGAACCCGGACAAGGTGCAGCCGCTGCGCTTCTTCTGCCGCAGTGACCGCTACGAGTTCTGGAACCTGTTCAGCTCCGACCTGCATCTGTTCTGTCCGGCCGAAGGCGGCACCGCCTTCCTGTTCGGCACCGACCGCCTGGGCCGCGACATGCTAAGCCGTATCATCTATGGTGCACGCATCTCGCTCACCCTTGCCTTCATCGCCACCATCATCTCCTTCGTGCTCGGCATCGTCATCGGTGGTGTGGCCGGCTACTACGGCGGCTTTATCGACGCGCTCACCCTGCGCACCATCGAGATCCTCAAGTCGTTCCCCGAGTTGCCGCTGTTCATGACGCTCTCGGCGCTGCTGCCGGTGACCTGGAGCCCGATCGGCGTCTTCGTCGGCATCTCCGTCATCATCGGGCTGCTGGAATGGACCGGCCTCGCACGGGCGGTGCGCGCCAAGTTCCTCTCGCTGCGCGAGGAGGACTTCACCACCGCCGCTCAGCTGATGGGTGCCTCGCCGGCGCGCATCATCGGCCGCCATCTGCTGCCGAGTTTCACCAGCCACCTGATCGCCTCGCTGACGGTCTCCATCCCGGCCGCCATCCTCGGCGAGACGGCGCTGTCGTTCCTCGGCATCGGCCTGCGGCCGCCGATCACGTCCTGGGGCGTCGTGCTGAACGAGGCGCAGAACTTCAGCGTGGTGGCGGTATACCCCTGGCTGCTGCTGCCGATCATCCCGCTGTTCCTGGTGGTGCTGGCGTTCAACTTCCTGGGCGACGGCCTGCGCGACGCGGCAGATCCCTACAACTGAAAGTCAGGGCGCGACCACGACCAGGTCGATCGGCTCTTCGAGGCCGGCGATGCGGGCGCCCGTCACCGGCGTCGCCGCGCCCGCGGGCGTATAGCCCTGCGCCACGGCGCGCTCGTAGCTGGTACGGTCGCAGAGCGCGCGCACGCCGAGTTCCTTGTTGTGCTTCTCCAGCTTGGCGGCGAGGTTCACCGCCTCGCCGATGACGGTGTACTCGAGACGGGTGTCGTCGCCGACGGCGCCGAACAGCACCCGCCCGGTGGCCACCGCCCCGTTCACCCGGGGGCAGCGGCGGCCGGCGGCTTCGCTCTCCGCCTCCCAGGCCGCCGCCTCGACCATCACCGCCTCGAGCGCGGCGAGCGCCTCGGCCGCCGGGCGCTGCGACGGCCGCACGGCGCCGAAAGTCGCCATGATGCCATCGCCGAGAAACTTGTCGATGCTGCCGCCATGGCGCCGGATCACCGGCACCATGCGCTGCTGGTATTCGGCCAGCAGGCGCATGACCTCCTGCGGCGGCAGCGCGCCGGCGAGCCCCGTGAAGCCGCGCAGGTCGAGATTGAGGATCGCCGCCTCGCGCATCTCGCCGGCACCGGCGCGGATGTGGTCTTCGGCGCCCTTGATGCGCGCGGCGATCTCCGGCGCGAAGAAGCGCGACAGCTCGCGCGCGGCGGTCTGCTCCGAGACCGCACGCACCAGCAGATCCTTGGCGCGATAGAGCGCAGCCGCGATCAGCGCGGTGACGACCAGGATCGAGATGATCTTGTCGAACTCGGCACCGAGCAGCACCGAATTGGAGGTCAGGTAGGCGATGTAGTCTCGGGTGATCATGGTATCGCCGGGGTCGACGTAGACCACGTAGGCGATGAGCACGCCCCAGCCGAGCGCGGCCAGCGCGCCGGCCAGAATGACGAAGCGGGCGTCGAAGCGCAGCGCCCGGAGGGCGATGAAGATGAAGACGTAGAGCAGCGTCGGCGCCTTCAGATAGAATGAGGGCGGCTGCATGTACTGAATGTGGAAGCTCCAGATCAGCACCATCAGCAGCGTGACGTCGACGAAGACCGACATTGCCAGGGCCCAGTCGGGCAGGCGGCCGAGGTGCGACCAGGCGAGGCGGCCGAGGGTCACGGCGAGGTAGATGCCAAGCGCCCAGGGTACCGGCGCGAAGTCGACGCCGGCCGGCTTGGGCGCGAGGAAGTACAGCGTGCCGAAGGTGAGCACGATGGCGAGCTGCGCCCACGAGATCAGACGCTCGGTCGCGTCCTCCTGGTCACGCACGGCGAGGCGCACGCGCTCCGGCAGGTCCGCTTCAGGATCGTTGCGCCACCACTTCAGCATGCGCGTGTTCCTGCGTGGGAAACGGGGATCGCGGGCGCGCGGCCCGGGCGTGGGACGGCGCCGCAGCGGATATGGCGGAGCGTGGTCATCACCTGCACGTCACATCTGCGTGACAGCGTGCCGGCAGGCTCAGAGCTGCAGCACCAGGCCCTCGCGGGCCACCACCGTGCCCGGCCGCGCCGCCTCGGCGTCGCGGGCGACGTTGTCCATGAAGCCGTCCTCGTGACTCGGGTCGTGGTGGAACAGCACCAGCTTGGCGACGCCGGCCTTGTCGCAGAGCCGCACACCCTCCTGCCAGGTGGAGTGGCCCCAGTTGCGGTACTTGGGAAACTCCTCGTCGGTGTAGGTGCTGTCGTAGATCACCAGGTCGGCGCCGTCGATGAGCTCCAGGACATTGCGGTCCAGGCGGGCCTCGTCGTGCTCGGTGTCGGTCACGTAGCAGAGCGAGCGGCCGGCGAAGTCGACACGGTAGCCGGTGGCGCCGTTCGGGTGGTTGAGCGGCGCGGTGATCAGGCGCACCCCCGGCTTCGGCTCCAGGACATCGCCGGCGGTGAAGTCGTGGAACGACACGTTGGCGGCGAAGATCTTCGGCGGCACCGGGAACAGCGGCGCGTTCATGAACTGCACCAGCACGTCGTGCAGCGTCAGCTCCGGGATCAGATGGCCGGCCCACAGGCGGATGCGGTTGCGCTTATCGAACAGCGGGGCAAAGAACGGCAGGCCGACGATGTGGTCGTGATGGGTGTGGGTGAGGAAGATGTCAGCCTCGACGGCGCCGTTCTGGCACAGCTGCTTGCCGAGCGGCCGCAAGCCGGTGCCGGCGTCGAAGATCAGCAGTTTGTCGCCGCAGCGGACCTCCAAGCAAGAAGTGTTACCGCCGTACCGCGTGTAACTGACGCCAGGACAGGAGATCGAGCCACGGGTTCCCCAAAATCGGACAAAAAAATCTGAACCGTTCTGCAAATTGCCAGTATCCCTTCGGTCCGGCACTCTTTATTCAGGCCTGAAGATCCGGCGGCCCACAGAAATGCTTTGCCACAATTGCGGTACTCTAGCCTCTCGCCCGACGGCGCCCCAATGAAATTTAGCCGTGCCGCGGGCCCGTCCCGCCGGCCGCGCGGCGGCACACGCCCGCAATGAGCGAGCCGCAGCAAACCCGTACCGGCCTGGTCGCCCTCGGCCTCGCCCTGGTGGTTTTTGCCGCTTTCAGCCAGTTCAAGCTGCCGGTCGTGCTGCCGGTTCTGCTCGGCGACTACGGCTACGACCGCGTGCTGGCCGGCGGCTTCATGTCGATCTTCGCCGTCTTCGGCATCCTGCTGTCGGTGCCGATCGGGCGGGCTGTCGCCCGCCGCGGCGCTCTCGTCCTGGTGATGGCGGCGCTGCCCATCATGGCACTTGGCACCGCGCTCTGCCTTGCGGCCCCGCAGTCCGGCGCGATGATGCTGGCCGGCCGAGGTCTCGAGGGCGCCGCCTTCGCGGTCCTCGCGGTCGCCGGCCCGGCCCTTGTCACCGCCAACGCGGCGCCGCGCCACCGTGCCCTGGTGATCGGGCTGGTATCCGCCTGGGTGCCCTGCGGACAACTGCTCGCCGCCCTGATCGGCCCCCTCGCGCTCAGCACCAGTGGCTGGCAGAGCCTGTGGGTCGCCTCGCTGCTGCTCGCCGCCCTGCTGGCCGGCTGGACCTTGCATACCCTGCGCCGCGGCCCGCGCGGCACCACCCGCAGGGCTGTCGTGGCAGCGCCGGCGCCGCGCTGGAGCCGCGCCCAGTGGATCGCGCTGCTGCTGACCGGCAGCGTCTTCATGCTGTGGAGCGGCCAGTACCTCGCCTACATGACCTGGCTGCCGCTCTATCTGGTGGAGGTGCAGGGCCTCACGGTGGAGAGCGCCATCGGCGGCTACCTCATCCCGGTGGCGCTGGTCGGCGTTTTCAATCTGGCCACCGGCTTGCTGCTGCAGCGCGGCTGGCGCGCACAACGCCTGCTGTTCGGCGCGGTCATCGTGCAGGCCGCGATCTGGTGGCTGCTGCCGGTCACCGGCGGCGGGCTGGGCGGGCTCGCCTCGCTGGCAGTCTACGGCATCACCGCCGGCATCGCGCCGACCTGCCTCTTCGCCCTTTCGGCCCACTTGGTGGCGAGTCCCGGCGAGACGGCGCGTGCCTTCGGCGTCACCATGACAGGGCGCAACCTCGGCGTGCTGGGCGGGCCGCTGCTGCTGGCCCTGGCGGTGGAGGCGAGCGGCGGCTGGCTGGCCGGCAGCCTGCTGTTCGGCGGCCTCACCACCGCTGCCGTCGGCCTCTGCGCCCTGCTGCTGCACATGGTGCCGCGGGTCGAGGCGCACGGCTTGGCGGCAGCCGCCGGCTGAGTGGAGGCCGCGGAACCCCTCAGGGCACCAGGCGATAGCCGCCGGGCTCGGTGACCAGGATCTCCGCCGCCGAGGGATCCTCCTCGATCTTCTGGCGCAGGCGGTAGACGTGGGTCTCCAGCGTATGGGTGGTGACCCCGGCGTTGTAGCCCCACACCTCGCCGAGCAGCTTGTCGCGGCCGACCACGGTATCGCCGCTGCGATAGAGGTACTTCAGGATCGATGTCTCCTTCTCGGTCAGCCGCACCTTCTTCTTCGACTCGCCGTGGGTCAGCAGCTTGGCGCTGGGGCGGAAGGTGTAGGGGCCGATGGTGAAGACAGCGTCCTCGCTCTGCTCGTGCTGGCGCAGCTGCGCCCGCATGCGCGCCAGCAGCACGCCAAGTCGAAAGGGCTTGGTGACGTAGTCGTTGGCGCCGGCGTCCAGCGCGAGGATGGTGTCGGCGTCGGACTCCGCCGCCGTCAGCATGATGATCGGCGACTTCACGCCGCCGCGCCGCATCAGGCGGCAGACCTCGCGGCCGTCCATGTCCGGCAGGCCGACATCGAGCAGGATGAGGTCATAATGGTCCGCCTTGGCCATCTCGATGCCGCTGGCGCCGGTCGCCACCTCGGCGGTGTCGAACTCCTCGTGCAGGCGCAGCTGCTCGCTCAGCGATAGGCGCAGGGCCTCGTCGTCGTCGATCAGGAGGATCTTCTTGCCGCTCGCGCCGCTCATCCTGGGAGGCCCGTTTCCAAATAACCGCGGGGAGTACTGTGGATTTCTCAGATAGCACCGCTGCAACAAGGGTTCAAGCGAACCTCCCGGCGAGCAGCTGCTGCATTGCAGCGCAAAGGCCGTGGCGGCGGTCGCCGAGGGCATCCACCGCGCTGAAGTGATGCAGACCGGCCATGGCGACCTCGCCGAGGCGCAGGCCGCAGGCTTCCCAGGCGGCGGCATACTCGGCGTGCTGGCGCAGGAACTCGCCGGTCTCCTCGGAGCCGACGGCGAGCAGCAGCGGCGCCGCCCGCCGCGGCAGGCGGTGCAGCGGGCTCCACGGCTCGACGTCTTCCGCGGCGATGTTCAGCACCTTGTTGTGATAGCTGAGGCGGATCGGCTCCAGGTCGTAGACGCCGGAGATCGCGCAGCCGCCGGCCAGCAGGTCGTCCGGCAGCTCCGGGTCGAAGGCCGGCCAGTCGGTCGAGAGCGCCATGGCCGCCAGATGGCCGCCGGCAGAGTGGCCGGCGACCACGATGCGGCCGGCGTCGAGACCGTGCTCGGCGGCGTGGCGATGGAGCCAGGCGAGCGCCCGGCGCGCCTGATCGATCATGCTGCCGATCGTGGTGCCGGGCGCGAGGCCGTAGTTGAGGCTGGCGAAGGCGATGCCGGCCTCGACGAAAGAGGGCGCCAGATAGCTGTAGTCCCCCTTGTCGAGGCCCTGCCAGTAGCCGCCGTGGATGAAGGCCAGCAGCGGCGCCGCGCCGCTGCCGGCGACGGGGAAGAGGTCGAGGGTTTCGGCCACAGTAGCGCCGTAGGCGAGGTCCAGCCGGGCCGGCAGGCGCTGGCGCACCGCCGCGCTGTCGCGCGCCCAGCGCTCGAAGAACTGCAGGTGCTCTGGCCAGCGGGCACGCAGGTTCAGCTCCCGGTCGAGGGCCGTCTGGTCATAGTCGCGGAAGATCCTGGCCGCTCTCTCGGCCCCGGCGTTCGCCATGGCGCGAAATTCCTCCCCCGGCCCCGCCCGAGCCTTCTGTGCTGCGCCCGCGAAATGCTGGCCTTTTCGCCCGGGCGCCCTTATCTGTTGCAGAGATCGGCGCCGCTTGGGCGCCGCCCGGCCCGTAAAGTGACCGATGATCACCTGACAGTCCAGATGCAGCAGAGCGTCAACAGCCAGAAGCCACGGCCGAAGTCGCCGGACGCCGCCGTTCTCCAGGCGGTGGAGCGGGCGCTCGCCGAGCTGCGGCGCGGCGCTGGCATCGTGTTGCACGACTGGTCCGGCCAGGGCGCCCTGGTGCAGGCGGCCGAGCAGACCACCGCCGCGGGCCTCGCCGCTTTCGCCCGGCTGACCGGCACCGAGCCCCTGCTGCTGCTGACGGCGCGCCGTGCCCAGGCGCTCGGCCTGCCCGGCGCCGAGCCGCTGATCGCCAGCGGCGGTGTCATGGCGCTGGCGCTGGAGGCGCAGGAAGCCGAGCGCATCCGGGCGCTGGCCGATC
>Ga0299913_10002471_pt1 | contig 14601 bp, 14 predicted proteins | sample RVTome_9_FD_201360 | JGI IMG/M metagenome (GOLD analysis project Ga0299913, IMG submission 201360) | Soil microbial communities from uranium-contaminated site in the Upper Colorado River Basin, Wyoming, United States - RVT155D38 (version 2) ... | reverse complement strand
ACGCTGGAGCAGACGCGCGGCGACGTGCAGGTGCACAAGGTGAAGACGACGTTCCGCAGGTTCATCGACAATCTCAAGCGGGTGAAGGACTACTTCTTCACGGCGACTATGAGTTCCCTGCTCGGCTTTTTCGTCGGCATTCTGCCGGCGGCGGGCGCGACACCCGGATCGCTGATGGCCTACGGTATGACCAAGGCGATGTCGAACCGGCCCGAGACCTACGGCCAGGGAAATCCCAAGGGCGTAGCGGCCCCGGAATCGGCCAACAACGCCGCCTCCACCGGCTCGATGCTGCCGATGATCACGCTTGGCATCCCCGGCTCGCCCACCACCGCCATCCTGCTCGGCGGCATGATCATCTGGGGTTTGCGGCCGGGGCCGCTGCTTTTCACCGAGCACCCGGAATTCGTGTGGGGCCTGATTGGCAGCATGTACATGGCGAATTTGGCCACGCTCATCTTCAACTTGGCGCTCATCCCGGTATTCGTCAAAGTGCTGACGCTGAAGTTCACCATCCTGGCGCCGATCATCTTCGTGCTGTGCATCGTCGGCGGCTACGCGCCCGAGCAGAGCATCCACGATTTGTGGCTGATGCTGCTGTTCGGCGTCGCCGGCTATCTCTTGCGCAAGCTTGACTATCCGCTAGCGCCGGCGGTGCTGGCGATTGTGCTCGGGCCGCTCGCCGAGCAGTCGCTGCGGCAGTCGCTGCTCATGTCGCAGGGCCAGGCGAGCATCTTCTTCACGCGCCCGCTTTCGCTCATCTTCCTCGTCTGCGGCGTAATCCTGTTCCTCTATCCGTTCATCGTTGCGTGGCGGCGGAGGCTGCTGCAGGCGAAGGCGGCGACGCAAAGCGCCGAGTAGGAAGAGGTGGCAAGGACGGAACTCCTCCGCCGCCCGGCCGCCGCGTAGAAAAGTGGCGCTGCTCCGGCCGCGCCCTTTTCTCGCTACAGCTACCGGGTGATGGGAGGGCAGCTTCTATGCGACTGTCACCTTGAGGTCGCCGACGCCGTCGATGTGGCCCTCCAGGACGTCGCCGCGCTTGACCGGCCCGACGCCTGACGGCGTGCCGGTCATGATCGCGTCGCCGGGCGCCAGCCGGAACAGGCCCGACAGATAGGCGATCGTCCCCGGCACCTTCCAGATCAACTGGTTGAGGTCGCCCTCCTGCACCATGTTGCCGTTCACCTTGAGCCAGATGGCGCCTGATTGCGGATGGCCGATCTCGGCGGCCGGGACGACCTCGCCGCAGGGGGCGGAATGTTCGAACGCCTTGCCGACCTCCCAGGGGCGGCCGAGCTTCTTCGCCTCCGCCTGCAGGTCGCGGCGTGTCATGTCGAGACCGACCGCATAGCCGAACACATGATCGAGCGCCTTGCCGACCGGGATGTTCTCGCCGCCCTTGGAGAGGAAGGCGACCAACTCGATCTCGTGGTGCACGTCGCTGGTGCCCGAGGGGTAGGGGAAACTCCCGTCGCCGGGGACGAGGTTGTCGGGGTTCTTCTGGAAGAAGAACGGGGGCTCTTTGTCCGGATCGCCGCCCATCTCGATGGCGTGCGCGGCATAGTTCCGCCCGACGCAATAGACGCGCCTGACCGGAAAGAGCGCGTCGGAGCCACGAACGGGCAGCGCGGTGATCGCGGGCGGGGTGAAGACGTAGCTCATCGGGGTCTTTTCTTGGATATTCATTGCAGCCTCAGGTCAGGCACGGCTTGCCGCGTAATAGTCTACCCGGCGTTCGAGCCAGGCGAGCGCTTCGGCCAGCACGAAAGCAAAAGCGAAGAGAACGAGCAGCGCAGCCCAGAAATGCTCCATCAGGAAGCGCGAGCCGTAGAGCTTGAAGAGTGCGCCGAAGCCGACGATGGAGACGAGGAGCTGGCCGATGATGACGCCCTTCACGGCGCGGATCAGGCCGAGCCGCACGCCGGCCAGAATCTCCGGCAGCGCGGCCCAGACATAGATGTGCGAGAAGGCCTGCCAGCGGCTGGCGCCGAAGCTCATCGCCATCTCCACCAGCGAAGGCGAGATGGCGCGCACGCCGGCCCTTGAATCGAGCACGATGATCCAGATGGCGAAAAGCACGACGGTGAGAATGATGGTGGTCTGGCCAAGCCCGAAGAGCACCATGATGACCGGCACCAGCGCCGTCAGCGGCGCCGACAGGAAGAGGTTGACCCAGGGGAGGAAGATGCGGTCGGCGATGACGGAGCGGCCCATCAGGATGCCGAGCGGCACGCCGACCAGGATGGCGATGAGGTTCCCCACGACGAAGGCGTAGCCGGTGATCCACAGCGCCGAGAGGAAGGTCGGCGTCGGCACGATCTCCACGATGCGGACGGCGACGCGCGACAGCGGCGGCAGCAGGATCGTCACTTCGAGCTGCCCGACGATCTCCCACAGGATCGCCCAAAGGATGAGCGATGCCATCATCGGGATGCGGTAGCCGTGAATTACCATTGGGAGGACCTCAGTCGAGATATTGCTTGAGGCCGCGCCAGATGGCGTCGACCGTGTCGAGATAGACCGGATGCCGGCGGATGGCGTCGGGATCACCCTCGCGCGAAATGTCTGGTTCGATCACCTGCGATATGCGGCCCGGGCGCGGAGAAAGCAGCACAATGCGGTCGGAGACGTAGACCGCCTCCTCGATGGAATGTGTTACGAAGATGAAGGTCTTCTTCTCCCGGCCGATGAGGAGAAGCAGGTCCTCCTGGAACTTTCTGCGCGTCTGCTCGTCGACGGCGGAGAAGGGCTCGTCCATCAAGAGCACGTCGGCTTTGACGGAGAGCGCGCGCGCCAGGCCGACGCGTTGGCGCATGCCGCCGGAAAGCTCGTGCGGATATTTCTCCTCGAAACCGCCGAGCCCGACCTGGTCGATATAGTGGCGCGCCACACGCTCGCGCTCGGCGCTCGCCACGCCGCGCAGCTCCAGCCCGAAGGCGACGTTTCTCATCACCGTCGCCCACGGCATCAGGGCAAAATCCTGGAAGACGAAGGCGCGCTCCGGCCCCGGCCCGCTGACCGGCCGGCCGTTCACCAGCACATCCCCCGAGGTTGCCGGCAGCAGCCCGGCGATGATCTTCAGAAGCGTCGTCTTCCCGCAGCCCGATGGGCCGAGCAGCGAGGTAAGCTGCCCGCGCGGAAAGTCGACGCTGATATTGTCAAGCGCCCAGACGTCGCCGGGATAGGTCTTCGAGACGCCGCGCACCTCGACGACCGGTTCGGCGTGAGCGCGCGGCGCCGCGGCAAGGGCTGCGTTGGGGCGGCTCGTCATCGCCTTGCCCGCTTCTCCGGCCGGAAGACCGTGACCTCGACGCGCTCGATCACTTCGATGAACAGCACCGAGAATACGATGATGGAGAGAATCGCGGCGTACATCTTCGGATATTCCGCGATCGAACGATGATAGGTGATTAGGTCGCCGATGCCGGTCGGCGTGATGAGCAGCTCGGCGAGAATCGCGCCGATAAAGCCGGCTGCGCAGCCGAGCCTCAACCCCGCGAAGATCACCGGGCTCGCCGCCGGCAGGATGATCCTGAGGATGACCTGCCGGCGTGATGCGAGAAACGAGCGGCCCATCTCCACGAGCGAAAGGGGCGTGTGGCGTACGGCGGCAAAGGAATTGAGAACGATCACCGGCATCGCCATGATGCAGACGACCAGCGTCTTGGCCGTGAGCCCGATGCCGTAGGCGAACACGATCAGCGGGATGAGGGCGGCGAGCGGCGCCGCCTGCGCGATGATGAAGATCGGCGAGGCGAGCCATTCCGCCTTATCGTTGAGGCCCATGGCGACGCCGATCGCCACCCCGATCAGAGTCGAGATCACGAGGCCGATAGCGAGCGGCTGCAGGGTGATACCGAAGGCGCGGATCAGCGAGAAGTCGGCGATCATCGACCAGAGCCCCACCATCGTCTCGCCGAAGGTGGGAAAGGCGGGACTGATGGGGAGGCGGCCCGCCCATTCCCAGGCGAGGAACAGCACCAGCGCCGAAAGGATCCTGAGCGTCAGCGGGTGATTGAAAAAGGCGGCGACGGGATGCGTCGGCCGGTCGATCAGCGCCGCCCGGGTCCCGAAGGTCCCGAACGAGCTGAATCGCGACAGTCGGAGCCCGCCCGCGGGCTCCGCGCTTAAGTGCGAGGGACGCTCAACCACCGAGCGCCTGTTTCGCCGCTTCGAGCGGGCCGAGGTCCCAGTAGTCCTCCACCATGAGGCTGGTCCCGCCTTCGATCTGTCCTGCCTGAGTGTAGAAATCGAAGTCGAGCATCGCGGCCGCTTCGCCGCCGCCGTTCGGATCGAAAAGCCCGGCTTCGGTACCTTCCGTGTAGAAGCCCGTGACCTCCGCCAAGATCTCCTGCGGCTGGTCGGCGAGCAGGTTGCGGGCGGCGCGCTCCTCCTCGACGATTGCGGGATTCTCGTTCATCTCGCGCCAGAGCTTCAGCAGCTCCTCGACCAGGAGGTTGGCCTGTTCGCGGTTGTTGTCGAGCCATGCCTGGCTGGCGAAGACGACCTCGTCGCTTGCCTTCTCCTCCGGGGTCGGCAGGACGTGGAAGCGGTCGTCCGCCTGCTCCATCAGAATGTTCTTGTTGGCGAGGTCGAGGATGGTCGCCTTGATGGTGCCGTTCAGAAGCGCGATCACGCGGTTGTCCGATCCGGGCACGTACGACCGCTCGCCGAACTCGATTCCCTCACGGGCCGCGATGATGTTGCCGATCGCCTCCGTGCCGCTGCCGCGACCGTGGAAGGTGAAGGGCTGCCCGTTCAGGTCCTGCCAGCTCTGATATTCGTTGGCGACCACGGGATAGAAGACGAGGGTCGACATCTGGAAGATGATGCGCAGCGGCACCTTGGTCTTCTGGATGACGGAATACGGTGTGCCAACGCCGATGTCCGCCTGCCCGCCGACGATCGACTGGATGGCAAGCTCCTCCTCGGCGAACGACGTCATCTCGTAGTTGAGGCCGCGGTCCTTCGCACGCTCCAGCGCGATCAGGAATGCGAGCGTCTCGGTCGAGACGACGTCGCCGAGCGCCACGCGCACCGTGTCCTGCGCCTTGGCGATCGTGGCGCCGAGCGTAAGACCCGCCGCCATGAGGCCGGCGGCGAGCCCGCGGCCCAGTCTCATATGTATCGACATTCTAGTCCTCCCTCTGGCTGGCATTCGAACTCTCGAGGCGCCATCGGCGCGACGGTCAAGGCCATTGCCTAACCAATTCCGTATTGGTTAGAACATGCGCGGAGTTCGATCAAGACAAAGGCAATCTGGTGCGGGCCGAGGAAAAGAGTGGCGCGCTATACCACCCGTGGGAGGCTCGCGAGAATGGCGGCGACCGCGGCGAAAGCGCGCTGACGCAGCTGCGTGCCTGGCTGGCGCAGCAGGCGCTGCCGCCCTCGACCCGGCTGCCGCCGGAGCGCGAGCTGTCGGAAATGCTCGGCGTGTCGCGCGGCGAGCTCAGGAAGGCGCTCGCCATCCTGGAGCGCCAGGGCGAACTGTGGCGGCACGTCGGCAAGGGCACCTTCATCGGCGCGCGGCCGGTGGCGGAGGTCTCCTCCGTCGCGGCGATCGCCGCACAGACCAATCCCGCCGAAGTCATGCGCGCGCGCCTTGCCATCGAGCCCGAGATCGCGCGCGAGGCCGCACTTCATGCCAATGCCGACGACATCGCCGAGATGAGGCTCTGCCTCGCCGGCGCCCGCCGCGCCGAGACGTGGCGGCACTACGAGACATGGGACAACCGGCTGCACCGGGCGGTGGCCGAGGCGGCGCACAATGCGCTGTTGCTTGCCGTTTTCGACACCGCCAATGCGGTCAGGCGCACGGTCGTATGGGGGCGCATGCGTGCCGACGGCCCGCGTCCGCCGGCCGACCATCACAGCTTCGCCGAGCACGACGCCATCGTGGCGGCGATCGAGGAGCGCAACCTCGCCGCCGCCGCGAGCCGCATGCGGCTGCATCTCACGAACGTGCAGGCGTTCCTCTTGGAGCAGGCCGAGGCTGCGGAATAGCGGCCTTTACTCCGCGAGAGCGGGCCCTCCATCTTCTACGAAGCTTTCGGGCCGCCGCCGCTGCTCCGCCGCCTCATCCTGCCTGGCGATGTACGTGTAGAACATCGGCAGCACGAAGAGCGTGAAGAGCGTGCCGATCGCCATGCCCGAGGCTATGACGAGGCCGATGGAGAAACGCGCCTTGGCGCCGGGGCCCGAAGCGATGATCAAGGGAACGACGCCGGTCACCATGGCGGCGGTGGTCATCAGAATTGGGCGCAGTCTGACCTGCGCCGCGTCGACGATGGCCTGGCGCTTGGGGATGCCTGCCGCGCGCCGCTGGTTGGCGAACTCCACCATCAGGATGCCGTGCTTGGTGATCAGCCCGACCAGCGTGATCAGCCCGACCTGCGTGTAGATGTTGAGGGTGGCGACGCCGAGATTGAGCGGCACCAGCGCGCCGAAGATCGACATTGGCACGGTCAGCATGATGATGAGCGGATCGCGAAAGCTCTCGAACTGCGCGGCCAGCACCAGATAGATGATGATGACGGCGAGCCCGAAGGCAATCAGCGTCGTATTGCCCTCCTTGATCTCCAGCCGCGACTGTCCGGCGAAATCCTCGAAGAAACCGGCCGGCATCACCTCGGCGGCGATGTCGCGCACGGCCTTGAGCGCATCGCCGGTGGCGACGCCGGGCAGCGGCAGCCCCGAGATGGTCGCCGAATTCAGCCGGTTGAACTGCTCGATGGCGATCGGCGCCGCCTGGGTCTCGGTGCGGATCACCGCCGACAGCGGAACCATGCCGCCGGTGGCGCTTCTCACGTAATAGTCGCCCAGGCTTTCCGGGTTGAAGCGCTCGCGCTTCGGGACCTGGGTGATGACGTCGTAGCTACGGCTCTCGCGGTCGAACTTCGACACCGAGCCGCCGCCGACCAGCGCGGTCAGCGTCGTGCCGATCTCGCTTACCGGGACGCCGAGCGCCGCGGCGCGGTCGCGGTCGATCGTCACGCGCGCCTGCGGCTGGGTGAAGGCGAGCGAGTTCTGCACGACGATGAAGCGGCCGCTTGCCTGCGCCCGGTCCTTGATCGCTTCCGCCACCTCGAAAACCTCATCGGCGTCGCCGGTGGAGCGGATGATGTATTGCACCGGCAGCCCGCCGCCGGTTCCGGGCAGCGTCGGTGGGGCGAAGACGAAGGCCTGCACGCCGGCGACGGCGTCGATCTTGCCCTGCACCTCCTGCTGCACTTCCGCCTGGCTGCGCTGGCGCTCGTCCCACGGCAGCAGACCGAACCCGGCAAAGCCGGTATTGGTCCCGCCGAAGCCGACGACCGAGAAGCGCACATCGACCTCCGGCACGTCCTTGGTCGCGTCGCGCACCTCGTTCACGAACAGCTCCGTGTAGTCGGAGGTGGCGTAGGCCGGCGCGTTGATGACGGAGAACATGAAGCCGATGTCCTCCTCCGGCGCCAGCTCGCTCGACGTGTTGAGGAACAGGAACACCATGGTGGCGGAGAGCGCCGTCACGATCATCAGCGTCACCGGCCTGTAGCTTAGCGTGGAGGCGACGCGCCGACCGTACCACTCGCTGACGCGCTCGAAGCTTCTGTCGACGATCGCCTGGAAACGGCTCGGCCGCGCGCCATGCGGCTTCAGCACGCGGGCTGCAATCATCGGCGACAAAGTCACCGCGATGAAGCCGGAGATGATGACGGCGCCGGCGAGCGTGACGGCGAATTCGCGGAAGAGCGAGCCGGTCAGCCCTTGCGCGAAGGCGATCGGCGTGTAGACGGCTGCAAGCGTGATCGTCATGGCGACCACCGGCAGGAAGATCTCGCGCATGCCGGCGATGGCCGCCTGAAGCGGGCGCTCGCCGCGCTCCAGGTGCCGGTGGATGTTCTCCACCACCACGATGGCGTCGTCGACCACAAGCCCGATGGCGAGCACCATGGCGAGCAGCGTCAGCAGATTGATGGAGTAGCCGAGCAGATAAAGGACGAAGCAGACCCCGACGAGCGACAGCGGGATGGTGACGATCGGCACCAGCACGGAGCGGAATGAGCCGAGAAAGATCAGGATGACGAGGACGACGATGATGACCGCCTCGGCGATCGTCTTGAACACTTCATCGATCGAGGCGCCGATGGCCCGGGCCGCGTCATAGACAAGCTCGATCTCCATTCCCGGCGGCAGCTCGCGCTGGATGGTGGGCAGCTCCGCCTTGACCGCCGCGGAGGTATCGAGCGGGTTCGCCCCAGGCGAGGCGAATACGCCGATGAAGGTGCCCTCTTGGTCGTTGAAGGTGACGCGCACGTCGTCGCTTTTCGCGCCGTATTCGACGCGGGCGACGTCGCTGAGCCGCACGATCTCGTCGCCCTCGGCACGCACCGGCAGGGCGCCGAAGGATTCCGGCGTCTGCAAGGTGGTCGCCGTCTCGATGGCGTAGGCCACGAATTCGTTCTCGGTCTTGCCCGGCGCAGAGAGGAAGTTCGAGGCGCGGATAGCGGAGAGCACGTCGGCGGCGGTCACCGAGCGCGCCGCCAGCCACACCGGATCGAGCCACACCCGCATGGCGAAGTCGCGTCCACCGAGGATCTGGGCGTCGCCCACGCCCTCGACGGTGGCGAAGCGCGGCTGCACCACCTGCGTCAGGTATTCCGTCACCTGCTGCGGGTTCATGGTGGTGGAACGGACGGCGAGATACATCATCGCGAAGGCGAAGCCGGTGCCCTTCACCACAACCGGGTCCTCCGCGTCGCTCGGCAATTGCCCGCGCACCTCCTGCACCTTGGAGAGCACGTCGATCAGCGCCTGGTCCGGGTCGGCGCCGAGCAGCATGTTGACGGAGACGGTGCTGCGGCTGAGCGCGCTGGTGGAGGTGACGTAATCGACGTTGTCGGCGTTCAGCACCGCCTTGGCGATGGGCGAGGTTATGAAGCCCTGCATCAGATCCGCGCCGGCTCCGGGATAGACGGTGGTGACGGTGATCACCGATTCGTCCACTTCCGGGTATTCGCGGATCGTCATGCTCAGGAATCCCTGGATTCCGAGGAGCAGAATAAGGATTGCGACGACGAGGGTGAGGACCGGCCGCCTAATGAAGGTCTCGGAGAAGTTCACGGGTTGGGGTCCCCGCCGTCGAGCGCCAAGGCCGCCGGGTCGACGCTGTTGTCGATGGTCACCGGTGTGTTGTTGGCAAGCTTGTTCTGCCCCGACGTCACCACCGACTGGCCGGGGGTGAGCCCGTCGGCGATCTCGATCTGATTGCCCTGGCGGCGGCCGATCTCGACAAACACCTGCTTTGCGACGAGGCGCGGCGCGTCTGGTTCGGCTGGACCCTCCGCAGCATCGGCCGCAGGCGCCGCGGCGTCCGCCGCTTCCTCCACGACAAAGACGTAGTCGCCGTAAAGGCTGGTGACGACCGCGGTCTGCGGCAGCGCGATGACATCCTCCACCGGCGGCAGCTTGACCCGCACGCGGGCGAATTGTCCGGGCCTGAGCTGTCCCTCAGGGTTATCAACCGAGGCGCGCACGAAAACGAGCCGCGTCTGCGGGTCGACCTTGGGGTCGATGCCGATAATCTCTCCCCGATAGGGAAACGCCTCTTCCGTCAGCCCGAAGCTGGCCGCCTGGCCGATGTGCAGCGCGTCCATCAGCTGCTCCGGCACGGTAAAGTCCACCTTCATCGTATCGAGCTGCTGCAAGGTCGCGATGACCGTTCCGGGCAGCGCATACTGCCCCACGTCGACGCGCGGTATGCCGATCGTGCCGGCGAAGGGCGCCTCGACGGCCTTCTGATCCAACACGGCGCGGATGCGCGCCAGCGCGGACTCGGAGGCGGCGTAGGCCGTCTGCGCCTCTTCGAGATTCGCTTCCGCCGTCACGCCGCTCTCGCGTAGGCGGCGCGCGCGCTCAAGCTGCGCGCGGTCGCGCTCGACCGCCGCCTCCGCCGAGATCAGGTCGGCCCGCTCCACCGCATCGTCGATCTGGACAAGGAGCTGGCCCGTCTCCACCCGGTCATTGGCGTCGAACGCGATCGTCTTCACGGTACCGGCCGCCTCCACCGCCACGTCGACGCCCTGCGCCGCCCGGAGTGTGCCGATCGCCTCGATCTCCGGCGTCCAGGTCGTCGGCTCGACCCGCGTCGCCGAGATGGTGACGGCCGGCGCCTGCATGCTGGCGAAGAACTCGCCGATCATCTTGGAGCGGAACAGGTTGAAACCGACGAGGCCGCCGCAGACGACGACGACGAGCACCAACGCGATCACGAAACGCTTGAGCATGGCCCGACCGCCGTTTCCTGAAAGGATCAGAGAATGAGGCGACCTGCCCGCCGGGTGCGTGCGGTTGCGGGTCGTGTCGCCGGCAGCACCCGCGGGGTATGCGGTTGGCCGGGGGTGCCGGCGCGCTATACCGCAATGCAGCACCGATTGCCAGTCGGCGCGGGCCGTGGGCCAGTTTGACAGTGCGTTTGGTGCAGCCGCTCTCGATTGGCAATGTGCTTGGGCACAAACAGCCGGTTGCGTAGGCTTCTAGCAGGGCGGCGAGTTCATCCGTAAACAGCATCGCCCAAGCTATCGCGACCGCCGACAAGCCCATGGGGAGCAAGCTTCGTGTCGGCGTCAGTAACCCTGCACCAAGCCAGCAGGGCCGGACGATCCTCACTCGCGCGGAGCGACGGCGGCTGCAATCTTCTCCAGCAGCCGTCGCAGCTCGGCGATTTCGACCTCCAGCTTCGACACCCGTTGCGCGAGCCCATTGCCGGCCGGCAACGGCTTGGCCTCAACGTCGTCGAACGCGACGCCGACATCCCTGCCCTGCCTCCGCTTCATGATCGCGCGGCGGATCCGATGCTTCTTCTCGATGTAAAGGTCGAAGCGGTCAGGCAGGGCAACGTCGCCCTCCAGCTCGAGACGCGCCCCGGTCTCGGAGAGATCGCGCACCAGGCACGGCGTGCTCATCAGTCCGTCGTTGTAGCGGATTTCCGCCTTCAGGACTGCCCGAACCCGCGCTGCGGATCGATGCTCCAAGCCTTATCCTCCAAGCAACGGATGAACCGCTGGAGCGGGGAGCCGGATTCGAACCGACACCTCCAAGGTGGAACCTTGACGCTCTGCCGCTGAGCTATCCCCGCAGTCGCTTAAATTTTAGAGGAATTCTACCTAATCGCGCATGATTCTGCGCCCGCGGTAAAGATCGCCTTACTCACACGAGGTTGTGAGCGGGGGTGAAGGCTTAGCGGCCGCGGGGCCGCTTTGATCTGCCCGCGGGTGCAATTCCACCCGGCTTGCAGCATTCCGCCGCCGCGCTAAGACAGCACACGCAGGACGAGGGAGACATTGTCCCCACCGGTGAGCGTATAGTCGATGAGCGCCAGGACTCCCATGAAGAGCGCGACGCTGAGGACGACGCGAATCATGCGGAGAATTTAGCACTTTCCGTCCGCTCAAGTTCTAACCCGCGGGCGGCGTGGTGAACCGGGCGTGTGCGCCGACGCCGAGCAGGTCCGGTTTCCTAGCAATTTCAAAGTGTTGCAGAACCGCATCGGCAGCGGCCTGCGACAGCTGGCGGCAGGCCGCCGCGTGCTTCTCGTCGTAGCGGTCGGTATAGGCGCGCTTCACCGCCTTCGGCGCCAGCGCCAGCGCCACGGCGATGACCACACGCAAATGATCCCGATTCGGCCCGTCCATGCGGAAATCTTTTCAGGAATAAATTCCTTAACGTCAAGGCGGCCGCGGCTGGAAAGCCCCGGAAAGCCGGCTGGAGACGGAGCGAAAAAGTGGCGGCGAACCGGAGGTTGCGCCGCCACAAGGAGTGTCGACGTCATCAGGGGAGACGAGTCGACGCCCTACCCTTGACCCTTGCCCGTGCGCCTGTCCAGCGAAACCGGCGTGCACCCGGCGCGACCCCTCGTCACTCAGTTGTCTGGTAGGCTAAGCGGCTGAAAATACACCAGGATTCTTGTTTCAGTGGCGTCGGGAGCTCGCCGCGGCCTCACCGCCGCGCGGCGATCCAGCGGAAGCGATTCTTCAGCGCCACCCGTCCGTCGGCGGCGGCGAACGGGCCGAGGGCGGCCGCCAGCATGCGTCGCACCACCGCTTCGTCGGCGTGCCGCTCGGCGCGCACAACCGGCGCCGCCGAGCCGACGGCGCGGCAGGCGATGGCGAGGTCGGGATAGGCGAAGATGCATTCGACCTCGCCGCTTTCCGCAGGCGACAGTCCTGCCTCCCTCATCAAGCCCTCGATCGCGCCCGGCTCGGAAAGCGACACCGGCGACGGCGCGCCGGGAGGCGGCGGCGGAAGCAATGCCATGACCGCCGGCAGCACGCCGGTCATCAGCTGGCAATCTTCCCGGCGTCCCCAGATCAGCGTCGCCACGATCCCGCCCGCCTTGCAGACGCGGCGCGCCTCGGCGAATGCCCGCAGCGGGCTCTCGGCGAACTGGAAGGCATTGAAGGCGGTGACGACGTCGAACGCCGCGTCGGCGAAGGGCAGCGCCTGCATCTCGCCGACCTCGATCCGCGCGCCCGGCAGACGCTCACGCGCGATCGCCGCGAGCTGATGCGACGCGTCGAAGCCCGCGACCTCGGCGCCCGCATCGCGCGCCGCGACCAGCGCGCCGCCGGCGCCGCAACCGATGTCGAGCAGCCTCGTGCCAGCTCGGACGCCGGCGCTCGCAAGGAGCGATTCGTAGAGCGGCCGCCAGACGGGCTCCTGCACGTCGGCCCAGTCGCGCGCCTTGGCTCCCCAAAGCTCTCCTTGAACCTCCGCACTGCCCAAATCGGCCTCCGCAGGCGGTCGGCCGGCGGCTAAAGCCCCGTCGGCTCCCATTTGCCGCTCGTCTGGGAGCGGAAGATGGCGTCGAGAATCTGCATGTTCCTGACCCCGTCCTCCACCCCGTAGGGGAGCGGCGTCTCGCCGGAGAGGGCGCGGGCGAAGGCATCCGCCTGTTCGGCATAGTGGTCGGAGGGCGGCAGCACCTCCTGCACCGAAGAGGCGCCGCCAAGCCTGCTGCCATCGTCGAGGAGGATCGTCGTCGGCTGCATCGCCTCCGGATTGAAGGGGATGAGGATCTCGATCCGCCCCCTGGTGCCGCCGAGCGTAACGCGCTGGTGTGCGCCGAGCTGGGTGGAGACGACGAAGGAAAGCTGCCGGCCCTCGCCGAAATCGGCGATCACCGAGGAAAGTCGGTCGGTCTTGAAGTCGGGGTCGCGGTCGATCAAGGCGACGACGCGCTTGGGCTCCGCCTCGAAAGTGAAGCGGCCGGCCACGATACCGTAGCAGCCGATGTCAAGCAGCGCGCCGCCGCCGGTCTCCATGATGTTGCGGATGTTTTTCGGGTCGCGGTTCATGTAGCTGAAGAAGATCTGCACCGCCTTCAGCTCGCCGATCCTGCCGGAGCGGACGAGTTCGCGCGCCTTCAGCCATTGCGGGGCGAAGCGCACCATGAAGGCTTCCATCACCTGGCGATCGCCCGCAACGGCGCGGAGCCGCTCCGCGTCCGCCGCATCCATGCCGAGCGGCTTCTCGCAAAGCACGTGCTTGCCAGCCTTCAGCGCCGCAATCGTCCAGTCGATGTGGAGGTTGTTGGGGAGCGGATTGTAGATGGCGTCGATGTCCGGATCGGCGAGCAGCGCCTCGTAGGAGTCGTAGGCTTTGGCGATGCCGAGCCTCGCCGCAGCCTGCTTGCCGCGTGCTGCGTCGCGCGAGGCGATCGCCTCGACGCTGCCGCGCGTGGAGCGCTGAATGCCGGGAATGACCTTCTCGACGCCGATCTTGGCGGTCGAGATGACGCCCCAGCGAATCTTGCCGGCCATTCCTTCCTCCCAGGTGCTGCGACGAATCCTTTTCTAGCGCAGCGTCAGCGTGCTGCCCTGGCGCAGCTCGCGCCAGAAGTCGTACGCAGCCATCACAAACACGACCGAGAAGACGACGATCAACGGCAGCTGAGGAACGCGCCAGGCAATAATGCCGAGAAAGCTGGCGAGAAGCAGAAGTGCGAAGACGGCGAAGAGCTTGTCGATCATGTGACCTCGCGGACAGGCGGGCGACGACGAGCGTCGATTGCACGATTGTGTCGCCCGCTCACGCGGAGGTCAACACGCGCTGGCTGAGCCATCGGGCGGTGCGCAGGAGCCTCCCGTCGAAACCGCGGCGACCGACGAGCTGCACGCCGAGCGGCATGCCGGCCGGGCCGGTCATCAGCGGCAGCGTCACCGCCGGCACGCCGAGATAGGTCCACAAGGCGTTGAACGCAGGGTTGCCTGTTGAACCGAGTCCCGCCGGCGCCTCGCCCGGGGCGGCCGGGGTCAGGATCGCGTCATAGCGCTCGAAAGCCGGCTCAAGCGCAGCGTAGAGCTTTTCGCGGAGCTCGAGCGCGGCGACGTAGTCGGTTGCGAGCGTTGAACGCCCGGCCTCGATCGCTGAACGGATGCGATCGCTGAGCTGCCCGCCGCCTCGCTCGTAATAGCCGACAAGGTTCCGGGCGAACCCGGTCAGCATCAGAGTGCTGTGGGCCGCAGTGGCACCATCGAAGGCCGAAGAGAGCTCGACGTGAGCGCATTGATTGGCGAGCTCCTCGACCAGCTCGGCGAATGCCTCCTGCGTCGTCGGCTCGGC
>Ga0299913_10002470_pt1 | contig 14605 bp, 8 predicted proteins | sample RVTome_9_FD_201360 | JGI IMG/M metagenome (GOLD analysis project Ga0299913, IMG submission 201360) | Soil microbial communities from uranium-contaminated site in the Upper Colorado River Basin, Wyoming, United States - RVT155D38 (version 2) ... | reverse complement strand
GCGACCCGGCGGAACCGGGCGCTGTAGGAGCCCGCCATTGCGGGCGACCCCTTAACGCCTACTGCGCAATGCTTGCAGACGTAATCTCCACCGGGCAGCCGCTGCCCGCCACATAAGGTTTGAGGCCGGTCGGCACGCTGACGACTTCTCCGCCGGCGATTCGCCCCGTCAGTTGCCGGTCCATCCGCCGGGGCACGCCCGCGCTGTCGCGCACCTGCACGGACAGGCGCACGCCGGTTACGGCCACCGTCGTATTGTTCTTGATGGACACCACCAGTTCGTTGTCCGGGCCCGGGTCGCAGCGGGTCAACAGATAGGTGCCCGGATTCTGGCCGATGTCAAGCCGGACCAGCGATGCGCGGGCCGCATCGGCGATTTCTCCCTGACCGCCTGCGACGACCTGGAAGTGCTCGATCGCGGCCGCCCGGTCGCCGCGTTTCGCCGCGATATTACCCAGAATGAAATGCGCCGGTGCCGTCGGCAGGTACTCGAGGCTTTTCTGAAGGTCTCGCACCGCGCCGTCTTCGTTGCCCAGACGTTCGTTCGCGCGGCCGCGCTGCAGGTAATAATAGAAGAAATCGTCGCGGCGTTCTATCGCGTTATCGAAGTTCGTGACGGCCATGTCGTATTGTTCGTTGACAATGCGCGCATCGCCGCGCAAGGCGTAGAAATGCGCTTCCTGCGGAAGCAGGGCGATGGCCTCCTCCGCCTTTGCCATCGCGAGTTCCGTATTCTTGTCGGCGAGCGCTTTGCGCCCCTCGTCGTACGCTTTGTATGCCGGCAGCGCCCGGGTGGTTTTTTCCAGCGCTTCCTTGTAGCGCTCCGCTCCCGTTTCCCCGCCCGGCGGCAGCGACGACGCCGTGGCAATGTTTGCCTGCACGCGTTCGTCGGACGGCGGATGACTGGCGAACAGCCCGCTCAGCCAGTCGCTCTGCTGCCCCTCGCTGAGCCGCACGAATGTCTGCTGCAGGGACACCGCGCCCTGCGGGTCGTAGCCCGCCGCGGCCATGTATTTCATGCCGTACGCGTCGGCTTCGAGTTCGGCGCCGCGGCTGTATTTCAGTGTAAGCAGCTGCCCGGCGAAGTTCGCGCCGCCGACAGCAACGCGTCCGTAGTCGCTGTCGCTGGTGGCCACCGCGGTCGCGAGGATGAGGCCCTGCATCAGCATCCCGCGTTCCATCTGCCTGGCAGAATGACGGGCAGCCGCGTGCACTATTTCATGCCCGAGTACCGCGGCAAGCTCCGCTTCCGATCCGAGTTCGGTCAGCAACCCGCGGTTGAGGGCGATCTTCCCTCCCGGCAGCGCCCAGGCATTCGGGACCGAGTTGTTGAGGACGACGAACTCATAGGGCAGCGGACGGTCGCTCACGGCGGCCAGTTTGTTGCCGATGCCCTGCACATACTTTGTGAGCGCCGGATCGACGTCGTACTCGCCGCCCTGCGACTGCTGCATCGGCGCGTAGTTCTGTTCCCCCATTCCGATCTCGGTCGCTTCACCGACCAGGGTAATTTCGGACTTCCCGGTTACCGGGTTCACGGAACAGGCCGACACGGCGGCCAGCAGGACGAGACACGCAAACAGACGCTTGATCATCGCATTTACTCCAACCTCTCCGACATCAGGGTGCCGCAAGACCGGTACTCATCCCCAAGGTGACAGACAGCGGATTGTGGTCCGACGTGTCGACGACGGTCGTACTCGTTTCGAGCGTCCTCAAGTCTCGAACGTAGATGTGATCGAGCGCATATCCGAAGCGCCGCACCCTTTGGTCGACTTCGAACACGACAGCCCGCAGACCAAGCGAACCCGCGAGTTCCTCGACCACCTGCAAACGTCGGCCGCGCCAGGTGTTGAAATCGCCCGCGAGGATGATGGGTCCTTCGTGATCTCTCAGCGCTTCGCCGATCATCCGGAATTGAGCATGAAACGCGTCCACGCCTACGGTGAAATTTACGGCATGGACGTTGACGACGGCAAGCGTCCTGTCGGTCGCAGCGAGACCGTAGGTAGTAATGCTGGTGGCCTTTGGCGATCGCAACCAGGGCTCGACGGCCGTAAAGCTGCAACGCGCCAGCGGCTCGATCCGGCTCAGTGTCAGTACGCCGGTCACGCCTCCCCGAACATGGTGACCGGGTACGAACGACCAGTGGCGACCGGCCGCAAAGTCGCTGCTTGCGGCGGCTGTCAGCGGCGCTTCCTGCATAAGGACGAGATCCGAATCGCCCGCGAGCTCGTCATAGTCCCGCCTCCAGTCCCGGCCGTGTTTTTTTTGCACGTTCCAGGTAGCGATGCGGATGTGGTCGGCATCCAGCTCGCGCAGGTCGGCGGCGGGGAGACTGGATAGCAGGTCGCGGCAGGCGTCGAGTTCTTCGCTTGCTGTGGTTAGCCATTCCGCCGAGGTATGTATCGCCCGGCTTTCTCCATACTGATACGCACAGGAGGCGGTCGCCAGGGAGGCGCAGCAAATCACCAGGCTTCGCAATACGCGCTGGCAGGCGGTCAGAGCCGAAGCACTGGTCAGGTTCATGCAGGTCCCGGCGATGGCAGATCAGATCTTGGACCAGGGCATTGTAGCTTTAGTGCGGAGTCTCCGCGCACCGGTGAGCGTTCAGTTCACCGCCCGAACGCGGGAAACGCCCCTGTGGCCCGCTCCTCGAAGCCGCCCGCCGTACGTATCTGAAAGTACGCGGGAATCCCTTCGCGCTCGGCCAGGGCGAAGCCGTCATCGGGACCGAGGATCAGCAATGCGGTCGCCAGCGCATCGGCCAGTGCGGCGCTCTCGTCGACGACCGTGACGGCTGCGAGGTTGTGCGTGGTCGGCCGGCCGGTGCGCGGGTCGATCGAATGAGAGAATCGCTTCCCGCCGGATTCGAAATAATTGCGATAGTCTCCGGAGGTTGCCATCCCCTCGTCGGTCAGTCTGACGACGCGCATGACATTGCCGCCCGATTCCGCGGGCGTCTCGATCGCTACCGACCATGGTTCGTCATCGGCATTCAGTCCGCGCAGGCGAAGTTCGCCGCCAATTTCCACGAGATAGCGGTGAATACCGCGAGAATCGAGCAGCTCGGCCACGCGATCGACGCCGAAGCCCTTCGCGTAAGCGGACAGATCGACGTAGACGTCCTCCTTGTCCTTTCTGAGCGCCGGTCGCCCGCACCCGGCATGGAGCAACCGGTAATCGACCCGTTCGAGAGCAGCATCGATTGCAGCATCCGGCGGCGGCTCGAGTCGAACCGGCTCCGGCCCGAACCCCCACAGATTGACCAGCGGACCGACGGTAACGTCGAACGCGCCTTCGCTCAGCCGGCTCACGCCCGCGGCAATTTCAACTGCACGACAGGTATTTTCGGAGACGGAAAACCAGTCGGTGGAGGTGCTCGCATTGAAGCGAGAAATCTCGGAGTGCACCCGGTAAGTGGACATCTCGTTCTCCACCGCCTGAAGCGCAGCATCGATCTCCTGCTGCAGTTCGTCCCGCAAATCGCCGTGCATGGCTTGTGCGATCGTCACGGAAAATTGCGTTCCCATCGTGTTGCCGGTGAGCCGCCAGGACGGCGCCCGATCGCCGCATGAGGCGAGCAGTACGACGACGAGCATGAGACGGAAAGAGCGCATATTGGGCAGAGTATGCCGCTGTAGGAGCCCACCATTGCGGGCGAGTGCTTTCTATTGTCGTCACGACCCCCACAACCCCGGAGATCGTAGCAGGCGAATGCGACGCGGTTCCGACTGGCGTGGTCGCCCGCAATGGCGGGCTCCTACAGCGCGATCGATGGGACTGGCAGGATGTTTTTCAACGCCCTGCTAGTGTCCTGTCCGGCTAATTCCTTGATGTATTTCGGGCCCTTTTTTCGCCCTGCGTCGTTATGCCTCCTCGCCATAGGCCCGGCTATGCCTCGTCGGCATGCCTCGCAGGGCGACAAAATTGCCTCGAACTCCATTCAAGGAATTAACCGGACAGGACACTAGAACTGGTAGCCGAACTTTACCCCGACCGTCCGGGGGCGCGCCGGGCCGAAATCGTATTGGGTATAAGGGTTCGCCGGGTTGCCGCCGTCGCCGGCACCGTCGTACCACAACTCGTCGAACAGGTTCTCGACATAGAGGCTCGCGCTCCAGACGTCCGTCCGGTAGCCGACCGCCAGATCGGTCTGGTTAATACCTGCCACCCTCTGGTAAAGGATGTCCGGCCCGGCCCAGTCGACGCGACGATCGTCTTCCCAGGTCCATGCCAGGTTACCGAAGTATTCGCCGTCGCCTGCGGGAAACGCCGCGTTCAGAATGGCGTAAGCCGACCATTCCGGCGCCCAGGGAATCGAGTTGCCTTCGCAAGCGTCCGGGTCGCCGGTGATGCGTTCGCCGTCGCCGCAGAACGCCTGCACGTTGGTGGCTTCGCTGTCGAACCAGGCGACGCCCAGCCTGAAGCTGAGCACGTCGGTGATCGCGGTGTTCGTGTCGAACTCCACCCCCGTGCCGTCGACCTGGCCGATGTTGTCGACGATCGTGATCGGACCGAAACCGAAAATAGCCTGCAGATCCTCGTAGTCGTACCAGAACGCGTTCGCCGACAACTGCATGCGCCCGCCCATCAGCCTGCCCTTGTATCCGATCTCGTAGGACGTGACGGTTTCCGGTCCGAAGTCTGCCGGCCGGTCCACCGACGGGTCGGCGATATAACGGCCGTAGAGCGCGCCGGGGAAGCCGGGCGCGATATTGAAGCTGCCGAAGCCACCCGGTTTATAGCCGGTCGTGACGCTGCCGAACAGCAGCGTGTTGTCGTTCGGCCGCCAGTTGGCCACGACCCGCCAGGTCGTATCGCTCCAGTCCTGCTTGTCGACCAGTGGACCATCGGGCGTCTGGAACCCCGTCTGCACCCGGTAGGCGAGCAGTGAATTGCCCGGATCGGGCAGCGACTCCTGCGAGAAGTCCTTCTGGTCGTGGGTATAGCGGAGCCCGAGGCTCACGTCGAAGGCGTCGTTGAACCGGTAGCTCAGGTCGACGTAAGCCGCATAGCCGGTGTACTTGCCGATGATGCGGTTCCTGTCGTTGATCATGCCGGTCGGACTCGGCGTCCAGGTGTAACTTCCGAAGTAGGAATCGGGAACATAGGCGTAGGCGCCGCCCGCGTAGGTGTTGTAGTAATCGAACACGCCCTGGCACGTGTCGAACCAGTACGCCTGGCAGTAGGCATCCTCGGCCTGTTGTCCCAGGAACACGGTGTCGATGTCTTCCTGGTAGTACGAGGCCCCGGCGTACCAGCTCAACGGGCCGTCCGTCGACGATGTGAGACGGACCTCCTGCTCGAAATAGTCGCCTTCCTGATCCTGGCCGTAGTTGAACAGCACGATGGGCGCGCCGTCGAAGTCCTCCATGTAGTCGTACTTGTGTTTCTTGTAGCCCGTGATCGAGGTGAACGTCATTCCTTCCAGATCGTAGTCGACCAGCAGGCTGCCGGCGAAAATCTTGCCGTTATCGAAGCTGCCGGCCGAGTTGTCGTTGTTGACGGTCAATCCGTCCGGGGAAACTTCGATGGGAACGCCGCCGTTGATGCGCGTCTGCACGATCGAGAACGACTCGCCTTCGCCCGTCTGGCGATACACCGATCCGGTCTGGTCGCGATCCTCGTACTCGAAAATGAGGTCTGCTGTCAGCCGGTCGGTATCCAGGCGGCTCGATATGCGAAACGCCTGTTTGTCGTGGGCAATGAGGTCCGGACCGCCGGCCAGGTTCTTGACGTAACCGTCTTCCTCCGAGCTGTAACCCGACAGCCGCACGGCGAACTGCTCGCTCATCGGAAAGTTGAGGGCGCCTTCAAACACCACGTGATTGCGCTCGCCAACGTCGAGCTCCGCGTAACCCCCGAACTCGTCCGTACTCGCCTTGGCGGTGATGAGGTTCATCGCACCGCTGACGGAGTTGCGCCCGAACAGGAACCCTTGCGGGCCGCGCAGCACTTCCGCGCGCTCGAGATCATAAAGGCTCACGACCGCCGAACCGTTGCGGCCCTGATAAACGCCGTTCTTGTAAACGCTGACGGACGGATCGCCACCGTTGCCGTAGTCGATCGTTCTTATGCCGCGGACACTGATGTTGTCGAGGAAGCTATCCTTGGTGTTGCCGTCCATCACCGATTCGTTCAGGAAGGCCGACGCCTGGGGTCTGATATCCGGTTTCGCGGCGAGCGCCGCCAGTTCGTCCGCATGCGTGCGGTCGGTTGCCTTGCGCACGCCGGAAAGGAGCCAGTGCGCGTTCGGATTGCCCGGTTGCAGCCTGAGAACGTTATGCAGTTCGTCTTCGGCCTGTTGCAGATTGCCCAGGTACATTTGCGTGTTTGCGTGATTGACCAGGAACGCGACCTGGCGCGGCTCCTTGCGAACCGCTTTTCCGTACCAGTGAAGCGCATCCTGCTGCTCTCCGAGCATTGCGTACACGGTGCCGATCAGATCCTGCACTACCGGGTTACCGTCCTCGTGGCGGATGGCGTTTTCCAGCGCAAGATCGGCACGGTTCGGCTGGCCCGCCGTCATGAACAGCCGCGCCATCTGCGCCCAGGCCGCACCGTGATCCGGCTCGAGCCTGGTCACGGAACCGAAAGCACTCACCGCCGCCCAGGTCTGCTTCAGCTCCAGCGCGATGAGGCCGACAAGGAAATGCCCCTCGACCAGGTCCGGCTTCGCGGTCAGAAGCCGACGGCAGCATTCGGATGCCTCGTTCAGCCGGTTCGCGGCAAGCAAGGCGAAGCCTTCCTGCAGCGTGTCGTGCATCCAGCGCGCCGGTCGCACGGTCGAGGCGTCCGACGTTGCGTCAATCCCTTTCATAAACGACTTTTCCGCTGACCACCGTCATCAGAACGCGGCCGTCGAGGATACTCCCTGGATCCTGTTCCGCGAGCACGAAAGGATCGATATCGATCACCGTGATGTCGGCCCAGCGCCCGGGGGCGAGGATACCGGTTTCGTCTTCGCGAAAAGCGGCATAGGCGGACCAGTTGGTGTACGCCCGGATCGCTTCGTCGACGTTTACCGCCTGTTCGGCGAACCAGCCGCCTTCCGGGTCGTGTTGCTTGTCCTGTCGAGTGATAGCCGAATGCAGCCCATAAAAGATGTCGTGATCGGAGCCGGGATTGTCGGAATTGAAGGTGAGCGGCGACCCCGCCTCGCGCAGCGACCGCCAGGCATAGGCGCCGAGAATTCGGTCCGGCCCGAGCCGCGCTTCGGCCCACGCCTTGTCCTCCATGGCGTGCGGCGGTTCCATGGAGGCGATAACGCCCAGTTCTCCGAAGCGTGGAATATCGTCCGGATGCACCACCTGCGCATGCTCGATTCGATGGCGATTCATCGCCGTTCGGGGATGACGGGCGAATATCCGCTCCAGTATATCCAGCGCTTCGCGATTACCGGCGTCGCCTATCGCGTGGACCGCGACCTGAAATCCTTTTTGCATCGCCTCTTCGGTCAGCGCCTGGTTGAATCCGTAATCATCGCCGCTGACGCCGCGGTGCCCCGGCCGGTCTGCATAGTCGTACAACAGCCTCGCCCCGCGCGACCCGAGTGCTCCGTCGTAAAAAGCCTTTACCGCCCGAGTGACAAGCATGCTGTCGGTATCCTGGTCCGGACCCTTGGCAACCCACTTCCCCACGAGATCTTCGTCCCGCAGCGAGAGCATGGCGTAAACACGGATGGGAAGTCCGTCCGATGCTTCCAGCTCCTCGAGAATATCCATCTCGCGTGCATCGAGGCCCGCCTCGTGCACGGTCACGTATCCATCCTTCGCCATCTGCTCGAGCGCGGCAATCACCTGCTTTGCCACTCTTTCGCGCGGCGGCGGCGGCACTGCATCGCTGATCAGCGGCACGGCGCGGTTCAGGAACAGTCCGTTCGGTTCGCCGTCTGCGCCCAGCCGGATCTCGCCTCCGACCGGCGCTTCGGTATCGGCTGTTATGCCCGCAACATCCAGCGCCATCTGGTTGGCCCATCCGGCGAACGTGTGCAGGCTGGCCAGGAATACCGGATGGTCCGGAACGGCTTCGGAGAGCAGTGCCTTGTCCGGGTAGCGATTGGCCCAGGCCCCCTCGTCCCAGCCCCGCCCCACGATCCAGGAGCCTTTCGGAACACCTTGCGCGCGTTCTGCGACGCGTGCGACCGCTTCTTCCTCGGTGTCGACGTCGACCAGGTCGACCTGATCGAGCGCGGCTCCGAGTCCGAAGACATGGGTGTGGGAATCGACCAGCCCCGGGATGACGGTCGCACCGGCGAGATCGACGACGCGCGTTGCAACGCCGCGATATCCGTCCGTGTCCCGGGTATTTCCGACGAACACGATTTGCCCGTTCCTGACAGCAACCGCACTGGCGTCCGGCGTCCAGCCACTCTCGCCATGCGGTGCATTGCCCATCAGGGAGCCGTCCCCCGCGGGATCGCCCCAGGTCAGCGTATAGACCCGTCCGTTTATGAGCAGAAGATCGGCGGCCGCGCCGGTGGCTCCGTCATCACCGGATTCACCGCCGCAGGCGGTGAGGGTGACGGCGAGAAGAAATGTACATGTCCGTCGTATCATTTGCATTTTTGAGAGCCTCAGGCCTCGCAGCGCCGCGACGCCCTGCATCGAGGGTGACGGCGCGCACCGGATATCAATCGTAACCGAGTATGCCGCGCAAACCGGGGGCAGCGAAGTCCACCAGCCGCTTCTGAACGTCCGGCAACTGGTCCGGCACTTCGAACATGCTGCCAACCAGGTTTTCGCGCGCAGTACCGCTTTGCTTGCGGTCGGCGCCGATCCTGACACGTTCACGCCAGTCATCCGGCGCATTCCGGATCGCGCAGGCATCCAGCAGGCGCATGAAGAAGGATTCGGCATCGTCGGTGTCGAGGTTCGTAACGTGTTTCTGCAGTTCCTCAAAATGGAAGAGACTCACCTTCGTGCCCAGCCAGGAGGCGGCATTGTGGGTGAATATTTCATTGAGCGTCGGCGCCTTGTTGTGGATGCCGAAGATCATCATGTTCAGGACTTCGTCGACGGTCACGTTTCCTCCCTTGAGATGTTCCAGCGAACCCTGAAACGTGTCCGAAAGGAAAAAGCGCGCCCGCGCGAGCACCCAGTCGTACGGATCACGCACGAGCAATACGTGACGGACGTGGCGCAGGACTATCGATGAGTCGTCCGAGAACAGCAAATGGCCCCAGCTCAAATGGGGCATTGCCTCGGAGAATGCCAGCTGATGCTCGCGAAGAATCGGGTACTGAATAAAGGCTTTGTGATACTGCTGATCCAGGGGAACGAACATACGCAGTATGTTGCGCAGCAGGTGAGTCCCGCATTTCGGTACGCTGTTGAGGAACACCGGCTCGCGGAGCGGCTGCTGAACGAAATTCTCGTTAAGCTGGTCGAGATTGTCCCTTTTGGCAACTACTCGCGGCATCAGCCATCCCCAAAAAATGTGCCGGCACGAGGCCGGCACATAATCTAGCAGACTGCAGTGAGTTATTCGAAGGTGTAGGTCAGATTGACGAAGTATCGTCGTCCGATCGGATCATACTGGGATGCCAGCAGGGCGTTGCCGACCATGGTGTACTCGTTACCGCTCTGGATGAGGGTCAGCCTGGGCGGTGCTTCGTCGAAAGCGTTCGCGACGCCGCCCAGCAGGGTCAGGCCCGTGTCGAATCGGTACGCAACCGAGAACGCGTGGTAGTAGACCGCCTCGGTAAAGCGTACCGCCCGATAATCCACGCCGCGATAGGTCACTATACTACCGCCGAGCTCTTCCTCGCTGTTCGACGTACCGATGTAGTCCATGCCCCAGAAAAATTGCCAGTTGTCGCGCAGCAACGTGACCTGCGATTCACCGACCCATTCCGGGTCACCGATACGACCGTTGAAGTCTTCGGCGGTATCCTCGAACAGCGCCTGCACGTCCTCGACCTGACGCGTGGCCTTGAGATCGATCGACAGGCTGCCAAGCCTCGTTTCGGTCAGGTAGCGACCGGCGAAATCGTAGCCGCGATTCCGTTGCCGGGCGATATTGATGAAACTGTCCCGGATGTTGTCGATGCCATCGTTGACGCTGCTGCGGTCAAACAGCTGGCAAAGGGGTTCCGTGTTGCCGAACGCGAAGCCGAAGTCCGATTCGTAGCAGCTCGAAATGATCTGCGCGCCGCCCAGCTGGTCCACCTCGTCCTTGACTTCAATATCGAAATAATCGACCGACAGGCTCAGGTCGGCGAATGCCGGCTGCCAGATCAGACCGATGGTTTTCGAGTCGGACGTTTCTGCCTCGAGCAGCCCTGCGCCACCGCCGGTGAATACGGTCGGCGTAATCGTGCCGCCCGTGTAATCGGGTGGCAGTCCCGCCGGGTCCGCCGCGCAGTTGTCGCGTACGTTCTGCGAGATAACCCCATTCTGGAAGTTTTCCTCGTAATCGATACAGGGGTCCGAACGCTGGCTTATGCTGCTGGTCTGGTTCGCGAGAAACAGTTCGTACAACGCCGGCGCGCGGAACGACGTACCGCGATTCGCCCTGAGCCGCATCGATGATATGAATTCCCAGTTCAGCCCGACTTTCCAGGTTACATCGTCACCGTAAGAGTCCACATCCGTCCAGCGAGCGGACGCGTTCAGTGTCAGGTTCTCGAAGCCGGGCCTGTCGGTGAGAACCGGTATATCGACCTCGCCGAATACCGCGACTGTCGAGTCGTCGCCTTCCGTAATACCGGCGGCGTCGTCGAGCCAGGAATTGCTCTCGCCGGTCCCGGGGTTGAACGTGATCTCTCCCGGTACGTCCCGGATCTCGTCGTCACGGTAGTGGAAGCCCGCCGCTATGCTGAGCGGCCCCGCCGGCAGTTCGAACGCCTGGCCGGTGACAAAGCCGTCAACCGACATCTGCGTGTATTCGGTATTGCCCGTCTCGACGCCGAACAGGAAGTCCCGAACCTCCTGCGAGACGTTGCCGGCCAATAGTTGCGGATCGAGCCACGGGACGTCGACGCAGGGCACGCCGCGCACGGACGTCGTCGTGCCCTCACAGGAACCGAACAACCAGTTCTGATCGAAGATCGAATCGGCGAAGATCCGTTCATTGGTGTAGGTGCCATCCGACCGGCTGTACTGGAATGCCAGATCCCAACCCCATCTGTCGGTGATGTCACCCTGCAATCCGACGACGAAGCGCTGATAATCGACCTCCACGTCTTCGTCGTTGTGGTCGGTGATCGCCGTCGGGCTGTACCACTGCGCGCCATTCCAGCCGGCAGCCGCCGACAGCGAGTTGCCGCCAACGGGCTGCATGGTAAAAAATGGACAATCCGGGTCGTCTGGATTGGCAACACAAAACGGATCCACATCAAACGAATGATCACCGCTATAGATATAGCTCCAGTATTGACGATAGCCATCAGACTTCGTGGTGCGGCGGTTGAGCAGCACTTCCGCATACGCCGTCAGTTTTTCGGTAACCTGAAATTCGGCATCGGCGTAAAACGTCATCAGCTCGACGTCCGGCCACAGCGACTCCTGGTCCTGGAACGGGTGGTCGTCCTGCACTACCGCGTCCGAGTCCCGATCGAATCCTACCGGGAAAAAGCCCGCGGGTGCGGTCAGCCAGGAGGGATTGTTCGGGTCGGACGCATAGGGGGGAACGTACTGTCCCAAATCACCGTTGTAATCGAACTGCGACAGCAATGATGCCGAGGAGGGAATGTTGCTCGGGTCGGCGTAGTCGTAAAGCCAGACGTGGCCCCAGGTCAGGTCCTCGCAATGAAACTGGCCGGTCTGCGGATCGACGATGTCGGCTCGCTCGCCGGTATTCGTGTCGAAGATATACTGGTGACCGCAGTTGAAGTAATCGCGCTCGCCGCGCCGCAGGTGAGCCTGCTTGCTGTAATCGCCGGTGATGCGGAATCGGCCGCGGTTGAATGACTTCCCCCACGAGGCACTGAGGCGGCTTTCCTCGCCACCGCTGTCCTGCGGCAGCGACACGAAGCCGTCGATGACCAGGCCGTCGTCTTTGCGGGTGATGATATTCACCACGCCGGCGACCGCGTCGGAGCCGTAAATCGACGATGCACCGTCTTTTAGAATCTCCACGCGCTCGATCGTTGCCAGGGGAAGTACATTGAGATCGAACGAGGACGTGGCGCCCTGAACACCCGCCGGTCCGGCGCGGCGGCCGTTCAGCAGCACCAGCGTGCGATTCGCACCGAGGCCGCGCAGCGAAATTGTCTGGGCGCCGAGGCCGCCGTCCGTTACGAACTGAAACGAGGTCGCCGCGGTGACCTGCGGTGAGCCGGCTGCGGCACTGCTGCCCTGCAGCAGCTGACCTATGTTGGCGATGCCCTGTATCGAGGCTTCCCCGATGTCGATGACTTCCATCGGCGCCGAGCTGGTGAAAACGTCCTTCCGGATTCGAGATCCGGTGACGATGACTTCCTCGAGTGGCCTCTGGTCCTCGGCTTCGTCGTCCTGGGCGAGCGCCAGGCCCGGCGAGTAGAATGCACCGGCGGCGAGAATGGAACTGATCGCACCCGCTAAAGGCGTCTTTCTCATGGTTATTGTCCCTTATGCATTGCATTATCTGCTGGATCGAACCTGCGACCTCGGCCGGGTCGTGTTGCCCCGACTCATGACCGAATCGCCTGGTGCGGATATTTTGTTGCTATTTTACGGCACCAGCTCCAACATCCCGTTTATGCACCGTTTTACGCCAAAAGTCAAAGCCCATTTTGTTGTACGATAACCACGCCGAAGATGTCCGCAACCCGGACCGTGCCACCGTCAACCGCTGCCCGCGAGGGCCGGAAAGACCTTATCCGGCACGTAAGAGATCAGATGCCGGCTAAGCAGGTGCTGATTGTGGGCGGCGGTTCGGCCGGCTGGATGGCCGCGGCGTACCTCGATGCGGCGCTGAACCGCGATGGCCGCCATGTGGTCGATATTTCGCTGGTCGAGTCGCCGGAGGTGCCGCGTATCGGCGTCGGCGAGGCGACGGTGCCTCACATCAATCACATTCTCGCCGTCGTCGGTATCAACCAGCATGAGTTCATGCGGCGTGTCGACGGCACCTTCAAACAATCGATTCGCTACGTCGGATGGCTGCACGGCCGTAGCGAGTTCTACCATCATCCGTTCACCCGCTATCGACCGACGCCGCTCGACCATTCCGGCTTGCGCTGGCTCGAGAGCAATCGCTCCATTCCGTTTACCGAGACGGTATCGGCACAGCCGGTTATCTGCGAGTTGGGACTTGCCCCGCAGATGCTCGGTCCGTGGGACTTCGGCGCACCGCTGACGTACGCGTATCACATGAATGCGCAGAAGTTTGCGGATTACCTGTGCGAGCTGTCGACGGCACGTGGCGTGCGTCATCTGCGGGATCACGTGGTCGAGGTCGAGCTTGAGGAGAACGGCGACATCGCGGCGGTGAAGACCCGCGGCGGCGAGCGGCTTGAGGCCGAGCTTTACATCGACTGCAGCGGTTTTGCGGCGCTGCTGATCGAAAAGGCGCTGGGTGTCGGCTGGGTGGATTGCTCGAAGTGGCTGTTGTGCGACCGGGCCGTGACCATGCACGTGCCGTACGAACGGCATTATCCGGGATATGTGCGGCCGTATACGACGGCGACCGCGTTGTCGGCCGGCTGGGTGTGGGAGATCCCGCTGCAGGACAAGCGCTCGCTCGGTTACGTGCATGCCAGCGCGTTTGTGGATGACGAGGCGGCCGAACGGGAGCTGCGGAGCTTCGAGGGCCCGCATGCGGAATCGCTCGACGCGCGTGTGGTGCCGTTCAAGGTGGGCCACCGCGAGAAGGTCTGGGTACGCAACTGCATCGCGATCGGGCTTGCCGGCAACTTCATCGAGCCGCTGGAGTCGACCGGGCTGTACCTGAGTGATCTGGCGACGGTACTGCTGGCCGAGCATTTTCCCTACCGCGGCGACATGACGCCGCTTCGGTATCGCTTCAACCGCATCATGGCGAACCGCTTCTACGAGATTCTCGACTTCATCAACATGCATTATTGCCTGACCCAACGCGGCGACACGGCATTCTGGCGCGAAGTGCGACAGCCTTCGCGAATCCATGAGCGCTTGCAGGCAAAGCTCGACTATTGGCGCATCAAGCCGCCCTCGCCCTCGGACTTCGAGGATATGTTCCTGCCCGGCCAGCCAGACATGCCCCTGCCCACCGCCGGAACGCCGGGTGACCACCGCAGCCCGATCGACAACGGCCGCCTGTTCGGGGTCGACAGTTACGAAGCGATACTGTACGGCATGGATTTCCTGCGCGAAGAGTGCGCGCGATGGTATGGCGAGCAGCGCCCGCCGACTCGTGTCGCGCAGGTCGTTGCACAGCGGCTGGCGGCAGCGCCGCAGAAACTGCCGCCGCATGACATGTGGCTGCAACGATCGTCCGGCATGCCGCGTTACGGAGCGGCCACGGCCGCGAACCGGTAGACGCTGGCCGGCGTTCGTGCAGACTCGGCGGATCGTGATTGTGGGCGGCGGTTCGGCCGGCTGGATGGCCGCGGCGTACCTCGATGCGGCGCTGAACCGCGATGGCCGCCATGTGGTCGATATTTCGCTGGTCGAGTCGCCGGAGGTGCCGCGTATCGGCGT
>Ga0299913_10002469_pt1 | contig 14608 bp, 13 predicted proteins | sample RVTome_9_FD_201360 | JGI IMG/M metagenome (GOLD analysis project Ga0299913, IMG submission 201360) | Soil microbial communities from uranium-contaminated site in the Upper Colorado River Basin, Wyoming, United States - RVT155D38 (version 2) ... | reverse complement strand
GGAGAGCTCCTGTTCGCCGAGCACGGCCGCTCTCCGGATCCCTCGGTGCGGCGCTGGCAGGAACGCGTGACGCCGGTGTGGCGCCATGCGACGGGCGGCTGCCGGCTCGATCGCGATCCGCTCGCGATCCTGGCCGCGGCCGGTTTCCGGGTCGAGGAGGTCGACACGGGGTACGTGCCGGGCTGGAAGCCCGCCTCCTGGCACTACGTCGGAGTGGCGGTCGCGGCGTAGCCGCCCGTCCCTCCGTTCAGGCCGCCACCTCCGCCACCGCCGCGATCGCCGCCTCGACCTCCTCCGGCGTGTTCACGATGCTCGGCGCGAGCCGCACGTGGGTGGTGGCGTACGGGGTCACGGTCGCGACGACTCCCCGGTCCGCGAGCCGGCGCACGGCGGCGTCCGCCGACAACCCGTCGACGTCGAAGCAGACGATCCCCGCCGAGGTCTCCTGCGACAGCGGCGTGACCAGGCGCACCCCCGGGATCCCGATCAGACCCTCCTTGAGGCGCCGCGCCAGGGCGTGCGTGCGCTCCGCCACCCGGTCGCGTCCGATCTCGCGCAGGAAGTCGAACGCCGGGCCCAGCGCCCAGCGATGCTCGTACGCCTTGAAGCCCCCGGGCGTGGCCCGGCGGGCGGTGGTGCGGCCCCCCGGCGCGACCCCGCGCGCCCATGCGCTCCAGAGGCCCGAGTCGAGGAAGCTCGGGATCGTGGGCCGGTGGAGCGACCACGCCTCCTCCCCCCTACCCCACAGCACGCCGGTGCCCCGCGGCCCGAACAGCCACTTGTGGCAGCCGGCGGCGAAGAAGTCGAAGCCGGTCTCGTCCATGCCGACGTCCTCGACCCCGAACCCGTGCACCCCGTCGACGCACAGGAGCGGCCGGTCCGCCGGCGGGCGCCGGGCCGTCTTCTCCCGCACCGCCGCGGCGATCTTCTCGAGCGGGAGCTTGAGTCCCGTCCCGGAATGCACCCAGGTCAGCGCGATCACGCGCGTGGCGGGCTGGACCTGCCGCGCGATCCGCGCCGCGATCTCGTCGGCGCTGACCGCGATCCCATCGGGCTCGAGATCGTCCGGTCCGTGGAGCCGGATCCGGCGGACGGTCGCCCCGCGCTCCTCGGCGGCCATCCGGAGCGACTCGTGGGTGACGTAGTAGTCGTGCTCGGTCGTCAGGATCTCCTGGCCGCGACGGAGGCGGAGCCCGGCGTACAGAAGCCCGAGGCCCATCGTCGTGCTGTCGGTGAGCGCGATGTCCTCGGGCCGGGCATCCATGTAGCGACCGGCCGCGTCGAGCGCGGCGTAGGTCAGCTCGCGCTCGTGGCGCTGGAGGTACGGGACCGGGTCGCGGTCGAGACCGCGCCGATGGGTGTCGATCGCCTCGCGGACCGGCGCGGGATGGCTGGCGATGTAGAGTGCGCCCAGATGGACCACGCCCGGGGACAGGTCGAAGCTGTGGCGGACGGAGGACCAGTCGCCGGGATCGAAGGCGGGGAGCGCGGTCGCGGGTGCGGCCTGCGCCCGGCGCGCCTGCCGGGGAACGAGCGCGAGGCCGCTGCCGCAGGCGAACGCGCCGGCGGCCGTGACCCCGGCGCCGACCAGGAACCGGCGCCGGTCGATCTCGCTTCGAGCATCCATGCGTCGAGAGTACCGCCTCCCTCCGCGACCGGTTGTCAGCCTTCCGACACGCCGCGCCAACCGCTACGCTGACGACGTGACCGAGGCCGTCCGCATCCAATCGCTCTCCCTGCGGTTCACCGATCCAGCCCTGGAGTCGCAGTTCCGGCGCCAGTACCGCCTCTCCGCGACCCGCCAGGTGCGCGTGACGCTGCTGGTCGGCGGCGCGCTCTTCCTCGCCTTCGGGCTGGTGGACAGCTGGGCGGACCCGGGGCTCGCCGCACGCGCTTGGCCGGTGCGGCTGGCGGTCGCGGCGGCGTTTCTGGGAGCCGTCGGGATCTCGTTCGCGCAGTCGTGGGACCGGATCCGGGGCAAGCTGCTGTGGGCGATCGCCCTGCTAGGGGCGATCGGCATGTTCGCGCTGATCGCCATCGGCGGGCCGTGGCTCGAGCTCCGCTGGGTGGGGCTGGTGCTGGTGGTGCTGGGGGCCGACACCCTCCTGCGGCTGACGTTCCCCTCCCTGGTCAGCCTGTCGGCGGCCATCCTCGCCGCTTGGCCCGCGGCGCTGGCGGTCGCGGGTGCGCTGACGGCGGAGGCGGCGATGGGCGGCGCGGCCGCGCTCTCCGCGACCTACGTCGTCGGATTGCTCGCCGCGTACACGATCGAGCGCTACGCGCGGAGAGGGTTCCTGTACGAGCGCGAGGCCGAGCGCGAGCGCCAGCGGAGCGAGCGGCTGCTCCTCAACGTGCTTCCGGCGGCGATCGCCGAGCGGCTCAAGCACGAGGCGGGTCCGATCGCCGACCACCACGCCGAAGCCACGATCCTATTCGCGGACATCGCCGGATTCACCGCGATGTCGGCGGAGATGCCCCCGGGCGAGCTCGTCACGATGCTGAACGGGGTGTTCACGCAGTTCGATCAGCTCGCCCGCCAGCACGGGGTGGAGAAGATCAAGACGATCGGGGACGCGTACATGGCGGTCGCCGGCCTGCCCGATCCCGCGCCGGACCACGTCGCGCGGGTGGCGGACCTCGCGCTCGCCATGCGCGATCGGTCGATCCTCCCGATCCGGATCGGGATCGATACCGGGCCGGTGGTGGCCGGGGTGATCGGCGAGAGTCGGTTCATCTACGACATGTGGGGCGACGCGGTGACGACCGCGAGCCGGATGGAATCCCACGGCCTGCCGGGCGCCATCCAGGTGACGGCCGCGGTGCGCGAGCGGCTGGCGGATCGCTACGATTTCTCCGAGCGGGGCGAGATCGACGTCAAGGGTCGCGGCCCCATGCGCACGTGGTTGCTCGAGGGCAAGCGGCCGGCCGCCGGGAAGTGCTGACCGGCGCGAACGCGGGTCCGATCAGCGTGCCGGAGAGGACGCCGGCGACGCCGGTGCCGGGCCGCCGACGGGCGCTTCGAGCTCGATGTCCGCTACGATCCCCAGCGCCCCCAGCGTGAGGACCTCCTGGGTGACGACGAACACCTGACGTTCGCGGGCCACGCCGCACAGCAGACGCCACAGGTCGCGCGCGCGGTCCAGATCCAGGTAGGCGAACGGCTCGTCGACGATCATCGGGGGCCGGATCCCCGAGCGCGCGTGGAAGTCGCTCGCCCCGAGGCGGATGCCGAGGAGCGCGGCGTGGAACTCACCGTAGCTCAGGGGCGGGCTCCTCAGCTCGACCCGGCGGCCGCGCAGGTGGATCCCGGCCTCGGCCAGCGAGCCGGGCGCCTCGACGGGGCCGATCGCCCCGCCCGTCAGCTCGAGCATGGCGCGCGAGACGGCACCGAGGAGGCGGTCGCGATCGTGCTCGCGGAACTCCTGGTAGGCGTCCCGCACCAGGGCATGGGCCGCCTCGTGCACGCGCGCCTCGCGATCGACGTCCGCGCGCTCGGCCTCCAGGCGCTGGAGCTCGTCCCGCAGCGCGACCGGGCTCTCCTGCCCGGTGCCCTCCTGGAGGAGCCGGCTCTCGGCGGCGCGCGCTTCCGCCTCCACCCGCCGCCGCTCGGCCCGGCGCTGGCCCAGCGCGGCCTCCACCGCCTCGGGCGTCGCCGCCACCCCCTCCGGAAGCTCGAACGTCGCCAGGGTTTCGATCTCGATCCCGGCGCGCGCGATCTCCGTGCGGGCGCTCTCGGCGGCGTCGGCGCAGAGCGACAGGACCTCGGCGGCAGCCTGCATCGCGGGCGCGGCTCCCGCGGGGCCGCTGCCGTATCCCGCCAGCGTCCGCCGCGCGTCGCGCAGCTCCTCCTCGAGCGCGGTCCGCGCGGCGCCGACCTTCTCGACGGCCTGCCGCTGCGCCTCGAACGCGCGGCGGCGCTCGTCGATCGTCGCCGGCGACAGGCTGCGCGCGCGCGGGATGCCCACGAGCTCCCGCTCCAGCTCCTGCCCCAGGCTGTCGAGCTCCTCGTAGACGATGCGCTTCCGGTGGAGCGCCGTTTCGCGGCGGCGAAGCCGCGCGGCGCGGTGGAGCGCGAGCGCGGTGCCGGCTACGACCGCCACCGCCAGGCCTGCCAGCGCCGGCATGACCGAGCCCATGACCAGCGCGGCCACCGCCCCGATCGCCGCCACCGCCGCGGTCACTATGGGGGCGATCCAGGGCCGCGGGATGTCGGCGCTGCGTGGCTCGGCCTCGAGCCGGTCGCGGTCCGCGCGCAGGGCCGACTGCCGGTTCCACATCCACTCGAGGCGCCCCAGCCGCTCGAGGAAATCGACGGGATAACGCTCCTCGATCGGGACCGCGACCGCCTCCTCGATCGCGCGCAGCTGTCGCAGCGCGCGATCGAGACGATGGCGGGCCTTCTCGATCGCCGCCTGCCGCTCCCGGTTGGCGTCGATCCGCGCCTCCAGGGCGCGGCGGCCGTTCAGCGGGCCGAGCGCGGCTTCCAGCCCCGCGATGGCGGAATCGAGCTCCCCGAGGCGCGCTCGCAGCGCGTCGACTTCCTGCTCGAGCGGGACGCGCCAGCCGAGCACCGCGTCGGCGGAGTCGATCCGCGACCCGATCCCCGCGATGGCCGCGTCGAGCGCCTCCAGCCGCCCGCCCTTTCTCCTCGAGGGACCGGATCCGTCGATCATCCGGCTGGTGAGCTGGCGATGATCGTCGGTGATCCGCGCCAGCGCGTCGTCGACGTTGCCATAGCCGCCGCCCTCGATCTGCAGCAGGTCCTCGCGCAGCCGCGTGTCGAGGAGTCGCCCCTGGGTGATGCAGGCGGTGCTCTCGTAGAGCTCGATCTCGGAGAGGCCGAAGATCGCGGCCAGACGCCGGCGGTACTCGAGCGCTTCCTGATTGCCCGCCGCCGGGTTGCCGTCGCCGGCCCACCGGTCGCCGCCGTCCAGCGGCTCGAGCTCGACCCGGCCGGCGTCGAAGTCGCGGCGGACGCGCCAGCGTCGGCCGTCGCCACCCGAGAGCTCGACCGCGGCGCGGCATCCGCGACCTCGCCACGGCGTGCGCGAGGCGAGCCGCTCGCGGTCGGCGGGCTGCCGCCGGTCGAACCCGAACAGCGTCCGCACGAGCGCCTCGACCAGCGTGGACTTGCCGGAACCGTTGGGGCCCGCGATCACGACCGGGGCCTCCTTCTCCGGGATCTCGATCAATCCCTGAACGTGACAGCCGTACGCGAAATCGGCGCGCAGGAACCGCACGCGGGCGGTCACGAGACCTCGAGGGCGCGGAGCGCGATCCGGAGCGCGCGCTCGGCGACCGCCTGCTCGTCCGCCTTCGCTGCGGCGACCCGCTGCCTGCCGAGCCGCACGACGTGGCCCGCGACCGTGTCGTCGTCGGCGACCCGGTCCAGCCGCCCGCTGGCGTAGTACGTCGAGGCGTCGACGAGGCGGGCGAACCCGAACCGCTCCTGGAGCCGCCGGGTCAGGAGCTCGGTGTCCGGAGCGAAGTCCGGCACCCCGACGAGGCGGGCGATCGGCAGCGCGCCCGGCTCGACCCGGTCGGCGATCCGCCGCATCACCTCATCATGGTCGGTCGCGCCGCCGACGTCCACGTCGCCGAGGTCCTGGAGATGGGGGACGGCGGAGGGATGGTGGGTGACCTGCGGCGGCCTGCCGCTCTCGAGCTCGACGACGACGTATCCGCGCGGCCCGGTCTCGGTCGCGTCCACCGCGCCGAACGAGCCCGGGTAGCAGGCGCGCGACGACGCGCCTGCCCGGAAGCGGTCGGGCGATCGGAATCCGTGATAGTCGCCGAGCGCGACGTAGTCACAGTCCAGGCCCGCGAGATCGTCCAGCGGCAGGCGCAACGCGTTCCTGCCGATCCTCCAGTGCGGGGAGAACTCCGCCGACCCGTGGAGGAGGACGACGTGGGCGCCGGGCAGACCGGCCCGCGCGAACGTCCCCAGCGGCGCGTCCTCGCGACCCAGATCGTAGGCCAGCCCATAGACGTGCAGCGCCCCCCCCGAGGTCTGCACCTCGTGCCGCTCGAACGCCGCACCCAGGAAGACCCGCGCTCCCCCGAGCGGCTCCGAATACGGGTGGTGATGGAGGGTCGCGGAGTCGTGGTTGCCGGGCACCACGAATACCGGGCATCCCTCCTCCACCAGCCGCGCGAACGTCTCCGCCACGGCCGCCCGCGACTCGGCGTCGGGCCGCGGGCCGTCGAACAGGTCGCCGGCGATGAGCACGGCGTGCACCTCGTGGCGCCGGGCGATCGCGGGAAGCGCGCGGAAGGCGTCCAGCAGGGCGCCACGGCGCGCGTCGGCCGCGTCGCCGAACGACGACATGGAGGCGCCGATGTGAACGTCGGCGATGTGCAGGAGACGGAGCATGCGCATCCTAAGATACCCTACGCGCGGGCACCGACACGATCCGCGTTTGACCGCCGCGCCGCCGGGCGACAGATTGTCCGGGTATCGAGAGTTGCGCCGAGGGAACTGGCCCCGTGACGCGCACGGCAACCTGGTGAACGCCGCCAAGGTGCCAGGCCAGACCGGTTGACCGGACGATACGGCTCGGGACCGAGCAACTAACGGCCTGGGCCCCTCGTTGTCGCGAGGGGTTTTTTCTGCGCCACCTCCCTCGCCGGCCTCGGCGGCTCCGATCCACGATCGACGCGACCGTCCCTCCACGCATCCGTGCGGATGCAGAAAGGACGACATCATGGGTGCCATCTCCCACAGCGAGCCGCGCGTCAACGTCTCTCTGTCGGTCCCGCGCTTCGACGGCCCGCCGTTCCTCGCGACACAGCTGGAGAGCGATCTGTGCAACGTGACGCTGCTGCCGCGCGCGCCGATCCACGAGCTACTCGAGTTCGCCTTCGTCCAGTCCACCCGCAACGGCCTGCGGTCGGCGCTGATGCTGGACGCGCATTCCTGCGTCTCGCTCGAGCGCAGCGGGCGGATCCAGCCCGGCCGGGCGGTGCCGGTCGACACCGGGATCGTGGTCCACGAGCTCGCGACATGCGCCGAGATCCCCGGTTCGGACGAGATGCTCGAGCGGATGGAGCGGCTGGCCGCGCTCTGGGTCGCGCAGGGGGAGCGGGCGCTGCATCCCGATCGCCTGCGCGGGGGACACCTTGCGACCGCCGGCGAGATCGAGGAGCACGCGGGGCGCAACCCCGACGGTGTTCCGATCGGGCTCGGTCGCTGCGAGGAGTGCGGGGAGTGGACCGGCTGGTGCCTGGATCCCGAGCCCGACGGCGCCCCCGCGCTCGCGCCGGTCTACTGCCGCTGCATGAACGAGACCCGTTGCGCCCGCTGCGTCGAGCCGTTCGCCGAGCGCACGATCCACGGCTGCTGGTGGGACGAGCCGGCCGGCGCGCTCCGCTACGTGCCGGGAACGCTGGCACTCGCGCATCGCTGCGCTGATCGCTGAGCGCCGCGGGCCGCGGCCGGACATCGGGGACCGAGGGATCGCAGTGAGCCTGACGAGCCGCCAGCGCAGCCATCTGCGGAGCACCGCCCACGCCCTCGATCCCGCGGTCCTGGTCGGGCGTGCGGGCGTGACCGACGCGGTCGTGCGCGAGGTCGACGAGGCGCTCGAGGCGCGGGAGCTGATCAAGGTCCGCCTCCCCGGCGACCGGGACGAGCGCGCGCGGGCCGCGGCCGCGATCGCGGAGCGGACCGGTGCGGAGGTCGCCGGCCGGGTCGGCCGGATCGCGATCCTGTACCGCGAGAACCCCGACCCCGCCCGCCGCCGGATCGCGCTGCCGCCCGCCTGAGCGCTGCCCCCTCTACCCCCGCCATGGTATGGCGGAACCCCGCGCGCACCGCGAGATTTCGCGCCGTCCGAATGACGGGCTCCCGAACCCCCTTCCTGGAGGCACGATGCGGATGGCACGGTCGTGGTTCGTTTCCTCGATGGTCCTGATCGTCTCGGCTGCGACAGCCGCGCCGGGTCGCGCGCAGCAGCCGGTGCGGCCCCTCGAGATCACGATCTCCGCGCATGGCGGGGGCGCGATCTTCACGGAATTCCTCGAGCAGCGGGTCCAAGGCGATGAGGTTCTCGATGGCGAGCGGGAACTCGTGGCCAAGTCCTCACCGCTGATCGGCGGGTCGATCTCGTTCTCGCGCTGGGAGATGTCCGAGGTCCGGCTGGGCGTGGACTGGACCGGGACGGAGATCGAGTACCGGGACGACTCGGCGATCGAGTCCGACGAGCTGGACGAGGAGGGGCTGGCCGACCTGCACCTCGTAGTCGCCCAGTTGGCGGTCATCCGGCACCTGATGCCCCGCGACGCGCGCGTCTCACCCTACTTATCGCTGGGCGTCAACGTGGCCGTGTGGACGCTCGACGAACAGCCGGGCGGAGCTGTCGGCGCGACCGAGGAGACCCAGGTGCGGTTCGGGGCGACGACGGGGATCGGGGCCCGCTTCGCGGCCTCGCCCCGCATGGGGCTCCGGATCGAGATCGACCGGGCGACGGTAGGAAACCCGTTCGACGGCGACAGCGCCTACCGCGTGGCCGGCGACACGTTCGACGAGCCGTCGACGGTGGGGGTTCTGCGGCTCATGGGAGGGCTCAGCTACACGCTCTGACGAAGGCAGTGCCGCGCGGCCCGTGCCGGGGAGGTGACGTTCAGGTGACGGCCGGGCTCCAGCGTGATGGAGCATCCGTCCCTCACGCGAGGAGCGCCCGTGATCCCCGGACCCCGGAGCCCCAGCCCGCCGATCGGCCTGAGCCTCCTGCTGCCGGGGTTTTCCGACACGCCCTACCTGTCTACGCGGATCGAGCCGGAGCTCCATCACATCCTGCTGCTGCCGCGCCAGTGGCCGCTCTACAGTCAGCTCAATGTGGCCTTCCGCCAGGCGGAGGCGAACCGCCTGCCGACGTATTTCGTCATCACGCCGGACACGTGTCTTTGGATGCAGCCCAACGGCTCGGTGCTGCCGGCCCGGGCCGAAGCGCGGGACGTGGCGGTCACGCTGGGCAAGCTGGCGGCCTGCGAAGTCATGCCGAACGATGCCGATCTGGTCGCGCGCGAGCAGAGGCTGCGCCAGTTCATCCAGCAGCAGGGGGACCGGACGATCGGGTGCGATCCAGCGCGCGGCGGGTGCGTTCCCTCAGCGGAGGAAGCCGCGGCGTACCGCGGCCAGGGCGAGGAGGGAGTGCCCCGGGGCCTGGAGCGATGCCCGGAGTGCGGGGAGTGGCGTGGGGCCTGCCTGGACCCGAGGCGGCCGCTCGATCCGCTCCTGCTCCCGGTCTGCTGTCCGTGCGACAACGACAACCACTGCGCGTGGTGCGGCGAGCCCCTGTTCGAGCGCCGGCTGCAGTGCAACTGGTACGACGAGGAGGACCGCGGGCTGCACTATGTCCCGGGGTTCCACGCCCTGGACCACGTTTGCGGGGAGTGAGCTACCTTGCCCCCTCATGGATCTCGACGGGTTCATGGCGGAAGTGGTCGGGAGGAGCCCCGGGGAGCCCGAGTTCCATCAGGCGGTGCGGGAGTTCGCCGACAAGGTGCTGCCGGTCGTCAACGCGGACGAGCGCTATGGACGGGCGCGCGTGCTCGAGCGCATGGTCGAGCCCGACCGAGTCATCATGTTCCGGGTTGTGTGGGAGGCCGACGACGGAGGAATCGAGGTCAACCGCGGCTACCGGGTCCAGTTCAACAACGCCATCGGCCCTTATAAGGGGGGCCTGCGCTTCGATCCCACCGTCAACCTCTCGATCCTCAAGTTCCTGGGCTTCGAGCAGACGTTCAAGAACAGCCTGACGACGCTGCCCATGGGCGGCGCGAAGGGCGGCGCGGATTTCGATCCCAAGGGCCGGTCGGACGACGAGGTGATGCGCTTCTGCCAGTCGTTCATGACCGGCCTCTACCGCTACATCGGCAAGGATGTCGACATCCCCGCCGGCGACATCGGGGTAGGGGCGCGCGAGGTGGGCTTCCTATTTGGGCAGTACAAGCGCATCCAGAACGAGTGGAGCGGCGCGCTGACCGGCAAGGGCCCGTCGTTCGGCGGCAGCCCGCTGCGAACCGAGGCGACGGGCTACGGCTGCGTGTACTTCGCGCACGAGATCCTGGCGCGGGTCGCCGACGGCCTCGAGGGCAGGACATGCGTGGTCTCGGGATCGGGGAATGTGGCGCAGTACACCGCCGAGAAGCTGATCGAGCTGGGCGCGCGGGTGGTGTCGATGTCCGACCGCGATGGATTCCTGCACTACCCCGAGGGGATCACGCTCGAAACGGTGAGCGCGATCGGGGAGCTCAAGACCGTGCGCCACGGAAGCCTGGCGCAGTTCGCGGGCGAGACCGGGGCCACGTTCCACCCCGACCGGTCGCCGTGGGCGGTGCCCTGCGACATCGCCTTCCCCTGCGCCACCCAGAACGAGCTCGACGCGGCCGGCGCCCGAACTCTGATCGCGAACGGCTGTCGGCTGGTCTGCGAGGGCGCCAACATGCCGGTCACGTACGAGGCCTCGAAGATCTTCGAGGCGGCGCGCGTGTCGCACGCGCCGGGAAAGGCCGCCAACGCGGGCGGCGTGGCGATCTCCGGGCTCGAGATGGCCCAGAACGCCATGCGCATGAGCTGGACCCGCGAGGAGGTGGACGAGCGGCTGCGGCGCATCATGCGGCAGATCCACGAGCGCTGCGTGGAGCATGGCTACGGCAGCGACGGGTGGGTGGACTACGTGCGCGGCGCCAATGTCGCGGCATTCCTCAAGGTGGCCGAGGCGATGCTGGCCTTGGGGATCGTCTGATCTCCCGATATGGTAAGACCGCTGACTGCTGAAGCGCCGGATCCCGAGTAGGCTCGGAGTCCACCCGTAGATGGAGGACCCCATGGAAGGGATATCCGATACCCGTACGATTCCGCGCGCGATCCATCACGTCCCCGCCGAGCTCGGCGTCTTCCTGGCCAGCGATGCCCGCATCGAGCAGGCATACGAGCGGCTGACGCTGTCCGGCCGCCGCGAGCTCGTGGACTGGATCGAGCAGGCCGTCACCCCGGTCGAGCGACGCAGCCGGGCGCGACAGGCCGCCGCCATGATCCGGGGCGCCTGACCCTCCCCCGTCCATGAAACTGACCGAAAACGCGGCCCGGCTGGGACGCTACGGGGAGATCGCGCGTCTGTTCTGGAAATACGGGCGCGGGGATCTCGTCGAGCGAGCGGGCCTGGCGCCCGAGCTGCGCGACGGGGACGGGCCGCAGGACAGCGGCGAGCCGGCGCAGGCCGAGGAGCTGGCCGACGATCTGGAGGCGCTGGGGCCCACCTTCGTGAAGCTGGGCCAGATCCTTTCCACCCGTGCCGACCTCCTCCCCCCCACCTACCTGGCAGCGCTCTCGCGGCTCCAGGACGAGGTCGAGCCGCTCCCCTTCGAGACCGTCGAGCGGGTCGTCGAGGAGGAGCTCGGCATTCGCATCAGCAAGGCCTTCGCGATGTTCGCCGCCGAGCCGATGGCCGCGGCCTCGCTCGGCCAGGTCCACGAAGCCGCGCTCCGCGACGGCCGACAGGTCGCGGTCAAGGTCCAGCGACCCGACATCCACGAGCGCATCCGCGAGGATCTCGAGGTGCTGGCCGGAGCCGCCGCGCTGCTGGACCGCCACACGGAGTGGGGCCGTCGCTATCGGCTCGAGGCGCTGATCGAGGAGTTCGGCACTTCGCTGACGCGCGAGCTGGACTACCGGGTAGAGGCCGCCAACCTGGAAACCCTGGCGGAGCAGCTCAAGGAATACGATCGCATCCTGGTTCCGCTGCCGATCCACGACTACACGACCCGCCGCGTGCTGACGATGGAGCTGGTGCACGGGCGGAAGGTGACGGATGTCCCCTCCGTGGCACGTATCGAGCTCGACGGCGAGGCGCTCGCTGAGCAGCTCTTCGACGCGTACCTGAAGCAGATCCTCGTCGATGGCCGCTTCCACGCCGATCCGCATCCCGGCAACGTGTTCCTCACCGACGACGGATGCATCGCGCTGATCGATCTCGGGATGATCGGGCACATCCCCGACGACATGCGCGGGGACTTGCTGCGGCTCGTGGTGGCGATCGGCGAGGGCAAGGGCGGGGACGCGGCCAAGGTCGCGCTCGATCTTGGCGAGGTCGTCGAAGAAGTGTACGATCCGCTGGCGTTCCGGCGTCACGTCGAGGATCTCGTCCAGCGCTATCACGGCGCGCGTGTCGAGGAGATCGAGGTCGGCACGGTCGTGATGGAGATCTCGCGCGTCGCCGGCAACAACGGCGTCCGCGTCCCGCGCGAGCTGACGATGTTGGGCAAGACGCTGTTGAACCTCGACGCCGTCGGCCGCGCACTTTCGCCCGAGTTCGATCCCAACGCCGCGATCCGGCGGCACGCGGCCCAGCTGCTGGCGCGCCGGATGCGCCAGGAAGTGTCGCCGGGAAACCTCTCGGCCGCCGTCCTGGAGACCTTCGAGCTCATCCAGCGCCTGCCGTCGCGCATCAACCGGATCATGGATTTGGTCGCGGACAACGGGCTGGAGGTCCGCGTCGAGGCGATCGACGAGCGCACGCTGGTCGAAGGCTTTCAGAAGGTCGCCAACCGGATCGCGATGGGGCTCGTGCTCGCGGCCCTCATCGTCGGCGCGGCGGTCCTCATGCAGGTCGAAACGGCATTCACGATCCTCGGCTACCCGGGCCTCGCGATCCTGTGCTTCCTCGGCGCCGCGTTGGGCGGCATCGCGCTGGTCGCGAGCATCCTGTTGAGCGATCGTGGCGAAACGCGCCGGCAGACGCGATCCTGACTCCGAAAAAGCGTTTGTAGTGCGGCCCCGGTTGGGTTATCATGGTGGCGGGTCACCGCTTTCGGGAACCCGCTCCCGCACCCACGACAGCATCGACGACCGTCCAGAACCAACAACGCCTTCCTGGGGAGACGCACGATGGCGGAGCAGAAGAAAAAGAAGAGGAAGCCGAACCCCGCGTTCATGAAGCCGATGCAGCCGGACGTTCAGCTCTCCGCGGTAGTGGGGGACAGACCGATGCCCCGGACCGAGGTGACGAAGAAGATCTGGGACTACATCAAGAAGAACAACCTGCAGGACTCCAAGAACAAGCGCATGATCAACGCGGACGAGAAGCTGAAGTCGGTGTTCAACGGCAAGCGGCAGGTCAGCATGTTCGAGATGACCAAGCTCGTCAACCAGCATTTGAAGGACCCGCGGTAGCTTCAGGCCGATCCGAACACCGAACAACGAAGAGGCCCGCGGCATCGGTCGCGGGCCTCTTTTCGTTCGTCAGCCGCGGCCTCGACGGGATGCGGCGCTCCGCCTCACCCGCGCTCGGTAGGCTGGAGCATGGCGACCACGCGCGCGGCCAGCGGCAGCGGGACGACGCGCGCCCCCACGGATCCCAGCCGGTTCCAGACGCCGGGGATCGCGAGCCGCCGGCCGCGCTCGAGCGCGGTCCAGCCCGCCCGGGCGACGTCGGCGGGATCGCCTCCTCGCTCGCCGCTGAACAGCCGCGATCGCGACACCCGCGCCCGCTCGCGGAACGGGGTCCGGACCGGCCCCGGCGCCAGGCACGTCACCGTCACGCCCGTCCCCTCGAGCTCGATCGAAAGCGCCAGCGAGAACGACAGCACGTACGCCTTGGTCGCGTAGTACACCGCCATCCGCGGCCCGGGCTGGAAGGCGGCGGTCGAAGCGACGTTCAGGATCCGCCCGCGCCCGCGCCGCGCCATCTGCCCGGCGAGCCGCTTGGCGAGGATCGTCGGGGCGGCGACGTTGACCGCGATCATGTCCCGCTCGACCGCCAGGTCCGTGTCGAGGAAGTCTCCATAGAGGCCGAAGCCGGCGTTGTTGATCAAGACGTCGATCTCTAGCCCGAGATCCGCGGCGGCGGCGACCACCGCGTCGGGACCCTCGGGCGTGGAGAGATCGACGGGAACGACGTGCGCTCGTGCGTCGTGCATCCGGGCGAGCTCGTCGGCCAGCGCGCGCAGCGCATCCGCGCCGCGCGCGACGAGCACGACGTCGTGGCCGCGCGCGGCGGCGACCCGCGCCAGCTCGAGCCCGATGCCGCTCGAAGCCCCGGTGACGAGCGCGACGGGCCGGACCTCGGTCACGACGCCGGCGGGCCTTCCTCCCAGACGTTGTTCGAGCGGTCGACGTCGGGATAGTCCCGCGCGGCGTCGATGGTGACGGTCTCGATCGCGCAATCGACTTCGACCGACGTCTGCGTACGACCCTCCAGCCAGACGTCGACCGCGATCGTCCGCTCGATCGTCTCTCCGTCGCGGCAGTCGACCGTCAGCGGGACGGGCATCGGCATGCGCCCGCGGTCCTCGACGAACACGATCGAGCGATCGCCCTCCACCCGTACGCCGCCGACGGCCTGATCCAGCGTCCACGTCTCGTAGTACCAGGTGCGCCAGAACCAGTCGAGATCCTGCGCGCTCACGTCCTCGAAGGTCCGGAACAGATCCCACGGGTAGGGGTGCTTGAACGCCCAGCGATCGAAGAACTCCCGGTAGGCCCGCAGGAACGTCTCCTCGCCCAGGACCGCCCGCAGGGCGGCCAGCGCGGTGGCCGGCTTGTCGTAGGAGGCGATGCCGTAGGCGGGACCGGGGGTGTGGTAGTCGGAGGGGGTCATCATGGCGC
>Ga0299913_10002468_pt1 | contig 14608 bp, 8 predicted proteins | sample RVTome_9_FD_201360 | JGI IMG/M metagenome (GOLD analysis project Ga0299913, IMG submission 201360) | Soil microbial communities from uranium-contaminated site in the Upper Colorado River Basin, Wyoming, United States - RVT155D38 (version 2) ... | reverse complement strand
CCGCGCAGGTGGACTTCCCCTTTCACGTGGACGGGCGCGGGCGGACGGCCGGGACCGGCGACGACGACCACCTGCGCGACCTGATCGAGCAGGTGCTCTTCACCGCGCCCGGCGAGCGCGTGATGCGACCCGACTTCGGCAGCGGGCTGCTGAGGCTCGTCTTCGAGCCGGGTGGTCCGGAGCTCGTCGCCGCGACCCAGCATCTCGTTCAGGGCGCGCTCCAGCGTGAGCTGGGCCATTTGATCTCAGTGGACGCGGTCGAGGTGACCCAAGACGAGGGCACGCTCACCGTCGCGGTGTCGTACACCGCGTTGCGCTCGCAGGAGCGGGCGGCGGCGACGTTCACGAGGAGCCTCCCGTGAGGTACTTCTGCTGCGACGAGCGCCGCCTGCGGGCCGTCAAGGAGGCGGGCGTCCTCAACGGGATCGAGTACCTCGAGGTCTCGGACTCCGAGGCACCGCCCGGGCTGCGGCAGCGCACGCTCTTCGTCCGGCTGCTGAAGGGCCCGGCCGGGCTGACGAAGGCGAACGTCGTCATCGAGGGCGGCGAGCGAATCCCGGTCAAGGTCGAGTGGGCGCTGCCGGCGACGCCGCTTCCCGCCGGCGAGAGCGCGACGCTCACGGCCGGGCTCGACGAGCCGGCCAACGTGCTCCTCGTCCGCACCGACTCGACGGGCGACTATTCGCCGTACACGCTGAGGCTCGTCGCCGGCGTCGGCAGTGACGAACCACCAGCCGGATTCGACCCGCTGCTCGCCTCCGTCGAGTTCTCCTTCAAGGTCGAGTGCCCGTCCGACTTCGACTGCGCGCCGGCCTGCGAGTGCCCGCCGGAGCTCGCCGACGGGCCGGAGATCGACTACCTGGCGAAGGACTTCCAGTCGTTCCGCGCGCTCATGCTCGACCGGCTCAGCCTGCTCGCGCCGGAGTGGAAGGAGCGCAACGCCGCCGACCTGGGGATCGCTCTCGTCGAGCTGCTGGCGTACGTCGCCGACGAGCTCTCGTACCGGCAGGACGCCGCGGCCACCGAGGCATACCTCGCGACCGCACGGCTGCGTACGTCGCTCCGGCGGCACGCCAGGCTCGTCGACTACGTCGTCCACGAGGGCGCTAACGCCCGCGCCTGGGCGCGCGTGTTTGTCAGCGCCGAGGCCGTCCCGCTGCCGGCGGCCACGCCGGTGCTGACCCGCGTTCCCGAGCTCCCGAATCTCGTCGTGCCGGGCGGCCCCGAACACCGCGCGGCACTCGCCGCCGGCGCCGAGACCTTCGAGACCGTCGCCGAGGCGTTGCTCTACCAGTCCCACCAGCGCTTCGACTTCTGGACGTGGGGAGACGCCGGCTGCTGCTTGCCGCGCGACGCCACGTCGGCGACGCTGGCCGGCGACCATCCGGAGCTGAAGGCGGGGGACGTCCTCGTGCTCGCAGAGGTGGCGGGGCCTCAGACCGGCCAAGCGGCGGATGCCGACCCGGCGAAGCGCGTCGCCGTCCGGCTCACGCACGTCGTGCCGGCAAGCGATCCCTCCGGCGGGCGCTTCGACGACCCCCCGACGAACGCCGCCGTGGCGGTCACCGAGATCGCCTGGGACGAGGAAGACGCGCTCCCCTTCCCACTGTGCGTTTCTGTGGAGGAGTTCCCGGGGCTCGTCGTCGCCGAGGTCTGGGGCAACATAGTCCTCGCCGACCACGGCCGCACGATCGCCGTCGAGCCGCTCGGCGTCGTCCCCGATCCGGTGCTCTCCGCGGCGGCGAAAGACGGGTGCGATCCCTGCGAGCACGACCCGGCGCAGCCGATCCCGATCCGCTTCCGGCCCGGGCTGGCAAGCGCGCCCGTGACACAGGCGAGGGCGGCGCCGACGCGCGAGGTCGCGGAGAGCCCCACGACCGCCTCGCTCACCTCCGACCTCGTCTCGCTGACGTTCAGCCCCGAGCTGCACGACTGGCTCGAGGAGCGCGGCTTCTTCTTCCGCGCCGGGCCGGCGGTGGTCCGCGGCGGCGACGGTGCCTGGTCGGTCAGCGACGGCGTCACCGTCGCGCAGCTGCTGCTCGACGCCGGGACGCTCACCGCGCTCGCGCGCCCGTCGTCCGCGTCGGCGACGGCGGCCGCCGACCCGCGTGCGGCCCGGCCCCGGGTGGCGCTCGAAGGGACGCTCCACGGCGTCACGGAGCCCTGGTCGCCGCAGCTCGACCTGCTTGGCAGCGGCGCCGACGCAGCGGAGTTCGTGGTCGAGGTGGAGCACGACGGCGCCGCGCGGCTGCGCTTCGGCGATGGCGTCCACGGGCGGCGTCCGGAGACGGGGACCGAGTTCGAGGCGACCTACCGGGTCGGCAACGGCACGGCCGGCAACGTCGGCGCGGGGGCGATCGCGCACGCCGCCACGTCGGCGCCCGGCATCGTCCGCGTCACGAACCCGCTCCCGGCGGCCGGCGGCGTCGACCCCGAGCCCGCCGAGGCGATCCGGCGCGACGCGCCCGAGGCCTACCTGATTCAGCAGCGCGCCGTCACGGAAGCCGACTACGCCGAGGTGAGCGAGCGCCACCCGCGCGTGCAGCGTGCGGCTGCCACCTTCCGCTGGACGGGCTCCTGGCACACGGTCTTCGTCACGGCCGACCGCGCGGGCGGCTTGGCCGTCGACGACCCGTTCGAGGACGACCTGCGCCGCCACCTGAACCCGTTCCGGATGGCCGGCTACGACCTCGAGATCGACAGCCCGCGGTTCGTGCCGCTCGACGTTGCCATCCACCTCTGCGTGGAGCCGGATTACTTCCGCGCCCACGTGAAGGCCGCCGTGCTGGACGTGCTCTCGAGCCGCGTACGGAGCGACGGGACGCTCGGCTTCTTCCACCCCGACCGATTCACGTTCGGACAGCCCGTCTACCTGTCGGCGATCGTCGCGGCGGCCCAGGGCGTTCCGGGCGTCCAGTCGGTCGTCGCGAAGACGTTCCAGCGCCAGCGGGAGGACGTGTCGAGTGCCCTCGAGACGGGCGTCCTGGAGATGCAGCGGCTCGAGGTCGCGCAGCTCGACAACGACCGCACGTTCCCGGAGCACGGCGTCCTGGCCATGACCGCGGGAGGCGGAAAATGAGCACGGCGACGGCAACGTGCGGCTGCTGCTCGGGCGTCGCGCAGGCGACGCCGCTCACGGTCGAGAACCGGCCGGGGCTGTCGGCTGTGGCGTACCGCGTTGGCGTCCATCGGGACTTCCTCGCCTCGATGATCGCGGGGCTCACCGACGTCGACCGTCCGCGGCTCGCCGATCTCGGCACGCGCGACAGCGACGACTTCACCATCGCGCTGCTCGACGCCTGGGCCGTCACCTCCGACGTGCTGACCTTCTACAGCGAGCGGCTCGCAAACGAGTCCTACCTCCGTACGGCGCGCAGCAGGACCTCGCTCCAGGAGCTCGCGCGGCTGATCGGCTATCGGCTGCGGCCGGGCGTCGCCGCCGAGACGTACCTGTCGTTCGCGCTCGAGCCGCCGCCCGACGTGCCCCCCGCCGCGACCCGCGACCCCGGCTCCACGCCGCCGGTCACCCCGGAGTCGGTGACGCTCGAGCGGGGGCTCCGCGTGCAGAGCATCCCCGGTCCCGGCGAGCAGCCCCAGACGTTCGAGACGGTCGAGGAGGTCGAGGCCCGGCCGGAGTGGAACGCAATCGCGCCCACGCAGACGCAGCCGGCACCGGCGCTCGCGTCCACCGGCGCGTACCTGGAAGGGATCGGGCTGAACGTCAAGCAGGGCGACCTCTTCCTCGTGGCGACGACCTCTGCGCCTGCCGGATCGTTCGCGCTCCGGGCGATCAAGACCGTCGACGAGGACGCGGAGCACGCGCGGACAAGTGTGTCCTGGCGCGGGTCGATCACGCCGCCTGCGAGCCCGACCGCGCACCTGCTCAGGAAGCGACTGAGCGTCTTTGGCCACAGTGCGCCTCACAGGGAGCGCGTCCTGGGCGGATCGGGCGACTGGACGTTCGTCCTCTCCAGCGAGACGGCGGCGGGGAACTGGATCGACCTCGACGGCTCGCAGCCGGACGTCGTCCCCGACTCGTTCGTGGTTCTCGCGCGGCCCGGCGTCAGCTCCGAGCTCTGGCAGGTCGAGCAGGTGACCGAGCTCTCGCGAGCGGACTATGCGATCTCGGGCAAGGTCACGCGGGTCAAGCTGACGGGCCACGCGAACCTGTCGTCGTTCTCGGCCCAGGCGCGCACGACGATCGTCTACGCCGTCAGCGAGCCGCTCGACCTCGCGGAGACGCCCGACGAGAGCGCCGTCACGGGTGACGAGATCGACGTGACCGGCGACGTCTCGGGGATGGCGCCGGGCCGGCGCCTGATGGTGCGCGGGACGACGACGGCCGGGGAAGAGCACGCGGAGGCCACGGTCGTGAAGGAAATCGGCGACGCCGCGGACCCGTGGCACATCGTGCTCGAGAGCGACCTGGCGGAGGACTACGAGCGCGCGACGCTCGTGATCCACGGGAACGTCGCGGCCGCGACCCACGGCGAGACCGTCCACCAGCTCCTCGGCGCCGGGCGCGCCAGCGCACCGTTCCAGCGCTTCACGCTTGCCCACGCGCCGCTCACGCACATCCAGTCCACCGACGACCCCTCCGGCGCCGAGCCCGCGCTGGAAGTGCGGGTCAACGACGTGCGCTGGGACGAGCTGCCGACGCTCTTCGGCGCCCGCCCGGGCGACCGCGCCTACGTGCTCCGCACCGACGAGACCGGGGCGGACTATGTCCAGTTCGGCGACGGCGCGCGCGGCGCGCGCCTTCCCACCGGCTCGAACAACGTCCGCGCGCGGTACCGGAAGGGGCTGGGCGCGGCCGGCAACGTCAAGGCCGGCGCCCTCGCGCAGCTCCTCGACCGCCCGCTCGGCGTCAAGGGCGTCGCCAACCCGACCCCCGCGAGCGGCGGGGTCGATCCCGAGCCGGAGGAGGACGCGCGCGAGTCGATCCCGCTCGGTGCACGCACGCTCGGCCGAGCTGTCTCTCTCCTCGACTATGAGGACTTCGCCCGCGCGTTCATCGGGGTCGCGAAGGCGCATGCGGCCGTCCTCACGCTCCGGGCCGGCCGGACGATCGTCGTCACGGTCGCCTTCGAGGGCGGCGACCGGCTCGAGGATCTCGGCGAGCAGCTGAAGAAGTACGGCGATCCGCGCGTCCAGGTCGTCGTGCTCGCCGCGACCTCGGAGACGTTTAGGCTGGAGCTGAAGGTCGCCGTCGACGCGGCGTACGAGACCGACATGGTGCTGGCCGATGTCGAGTGGGCGCTCCGGAGCGCGTACTCCATCGACGCGCGCGCCCTGGGCGAGCCGGTTTTCGCCTCGGACGTGGTCGCGGTGGCCCACACGGCCGCGGGCGTGCTCGGGATCGACCTCGACCTGCTCTACAAGGGCACGGTCGCCGGGCGCGCCGACCGGCTGCTCGCGCAGCTGCCCGCCGTCGGGGCAGGCGGGACGGCGATCGCAGCCGGGCTGCTGGCGCTCGACGCCGCGGACGTCGACTCGCTCGAGGTGATCACATGACCGCGACAGGCCTGTACACCTCGGAGGAGATCTACCGGCTACTTCCGAGCGTGTACCGCGTTCGCGACGCAGAGCAGGGCGGTGTCCTGCGCGAGCTCATCGACGTGGTCACCGACCAGGTCAACGTGCTCGCCGAGAGCCTCGAGCAGCTTTACGACGACGAGTTCGTGGAGACCTGCGCAGCCTGGGCGGCGGCATACATCGGCGACCTGATCGGCTACCGAACGCTGCACGGCGTCCTTCCGGACATCGCCTCGCCGCGGGCCGAGGTGGCGAACACGATCCGGTACCGCCGGCGCAAGGGCACCGTGCCGGTGCTCGAGCAGCTCGCGCTCGACGTGACGGGCTGGCCGGCCCGGGCGGTCGAGTTCTTCGAGCTCCTGGCCACGACGCAGTACATGAACCACATCAGGCTGCACGCGGCGGCGACTGCCAATCTGCGCGACGAGGGCCGGCTCGAGCTCGCAGGGACCTTCCAGGCGGGCGCGTTCGACTCGTTCGCGCACACCGCCGAGATGCGGCGCATCGCCGCGCGAGCCGGTCGCTACAACATCCAGAACGTCGGCCTCTTTCTCTGGCGCGTGAAGGCCCTCCGGCTCGTCCGCTCCCCACTCGTGGACGCCGACGACCCGGGGCTGGGGCTGCGCTACCGCTTCGACCCGCTCGGGACGGACAAGCCGCTCTTCAACGCGCGACGGACGGAGCAGGAGATCACGCACATCGCCGAGCCGCTGGACCTCCCCATTCCGCTCCCGCGCCGTTTCTCGAAGACACACCTTCGCGATCTCTACGGCACTGGGCGCCCGCTGCTGCTGGAGACGGAGGACGCGGCCGGCGGCGAGCCGGTCGCGCAGGTAAGGATCTGCGACCTCTCGGACGATCCGGCGGCCCCCGGAACCTGGATCCACCAGCCGCAGCCGGGCGACACGCACGTCGCCGTCGACCCGGTGCTCGGCCGCGTCGCGTTTCCGGCGGCACCGGCGGCCGGGGCGCAGCGGCTCGCGACGTTCCACTACGGCTCCGCGCTCGCGATCGGCGGCGGCGGCTACGACCGGGCCGCCTCGCTGGAGCGCATGGAGACGGTCGTCACCGTCTCGGACGGCGACGCCGTCGGGCCCCCGCTGACGTCGGTTGCCGGAGGCGGCGCGGTGCAGATCCTCGACAGCCGCCGCTACGCAGCGCCGGCGACGATCACGGCGAACACGCCCGGGTCGGGCCCCGGCGACCGCATCCTCGCGCTGCGCTCCTCCAACCGCGCCCGCCCGCTGCTGGAGCGCGGCGAGCAGCTCAAGCTGGCCATGGACCCGGACACCACCATCGTCCTGGACGGGCTCGTTCTCGCAGGCGCGCCGCTCGTAATCGAGGAGTTCGCGGACACGAAGGCGCGCCGCCTCGTGCTGCGCCACTGCACGCTCGTGCCGGGGATCACGCGCGATCCCGACGGCGGCCCCCACGCCGTCGGCCGCGCGAGCCTGATCGTCCTCCACCCGTTCGCCTCCGTGACGGTCGAACACTGCGTCGTCGGGCCGGTCGTCGCGGTCGAGGGTGTGGAGGTGGAGGCGAGCGACTCGGTCATCGACGCCTCAGCCGAGGACGAGATCGCGTTCTGCGGCCGGGTGCCCGCCGGCGGCGGAGGGCTGCTCGGCGTCTCGTCGGCCTCGGAGCGGCAGACCGGGGACGGATTGGAGCCGGGCGGGCACCTGACGCTCGACTCGTGCACCGTCCTCGGCAAGGTGCACGCGCAGCGGCTCGACGTCTCCGACTCGCTGCTGCTCGCGCGCCTCGCCGCCGCGGGCGACCCGTGGCCCGCGCCCGTCTGGGCGGAGCGCCGCCAGGTCGGCTGCATGCGCTTCTCGTACGTGCCGCCGGGCTCGCGCACGCCCCGGCCATTCCACTGCGTAGGTGCCGACCCCGTGCATCGGCCCTCACACACCTCGCTGCGCTACGGCGACCCCGGCTACATGCAGCTGCGGCGCTCGACCCATGCTGCGGTCCGCAGCGGCGCGAGCGACGAGGGTTCGATGGGCGTCACGCACGAACTGCACGAGCCGCAGCGCGAGACGAACCTCAGCGTGCGCTTGGACGAGTACCTGCGCTACGGCCTCGAGGCCGGGTTCTTCTATGCCACGTAACGAAGGGAGAGAGGGATGGCCGCCGACATCAGCCGCGTGAGGTTCGATCCGCTCCGCGACTTCGCGGGCGTCGTCCTTCAGCAGGGGAGGTTGCTGCTCGACTCGGACTTCAACGAGCTCGTGGCCGTGCTCGAACGCCGCCTGCGCGCCGAGACGAGCGACCTCACCTCGTTCGGCCCCGACCCCGACCTCGCCGGCGTGGCGTGGGTGCCGCGCCAGACGCCGAACGCGTTCCAGATCACCGCCTCCGGCGGCTCGCTCTCCATCGGCCGCGGCCGCATGTACGTCGACGGGCTCCTCGCCGAAAACCACGGCGTCGAGGTGGACGGCTTCGACCCGCTGCTCTCCGAGCGGACGGGGACGGTCGACACCTCCTACCTCGCGCAGCCATACTGGCCGACTCCGGACTCGGTCCCGACGAGCGGCACGTTTCTCGCCTACCTCGACGTCTGGCACCGCGAGCTCACGCATCTGGAGGCCCCGGACCTCGTCGAGATCGCCGTCGGCGTCGACGCGACGGCGCGCTGGCAGACCGCCTGGCAGGTGCGGTTGCACGCCGTCCCGCCAGGCACTACCTGCACCACGGACGACGACGACATCCCCGGCTGGCTGGACGTCATCCGGCCGTCCGACGGGCGGCTGACCACCCACGAGGTCGACATCCCGGCCTCGGGCGATCCGTGCGAGCTCCCGCCGGAGGGCGGCTACCGCGGGCTCGAGAACCAGACTTACCGCGTCGAGGTCCACGAGGGCGGCCAGCCGGGCGGCACGGCCACCTTCAAGTGGTCGCGGGAGAACGCCTCCGTAGCGATGCCGGTGGTGGAGATGGTGTCTACGACGGTGCTGCGGCTCACCTCTGTTGGCCGGGACGACGTGCTGCGCATCTCGAACGACGACTGGGTCGAGATCCTCGACGACCGCCGCGAGCTCGACGGCGAGCCGGGTGAGATGCGCCAAGTCACCGTCGACGACGCCGAGCGGACGATCACGTTCACCGGCGCGCTGCCGGCCGACCTCCAGCCCGCCGACGCGGACGAGGCGGCGGCGAGGCATCTGCGCGTGCGCCGCTGGGACTCGGACGGCCTCATCGCCGTCCCGGCCGCGGACACGACGGAGATCGCGATCGAGCACGGCATCGCCGTCTCGTTCTCGCTGGCGACGTCTGGCGGCCGATTCCGCCGCGGCGACCACTGGATCTTCGCAGCCCGTACCGCCAACGCCGACTTCGACCGGCTCGACCACGCGCCGCCGCTCGGCGTCCACCACCACTACGCGCGTCTCGCCGTCGTCACCCCGAGCGGCGCGACGAGCTGCCGCCGGCTCTGGCCTCCGCTCCCGACGGAGGGCGGGGAGAGCTGCGACTGCACGGTTTGCGTCACGCCCGGGTCGCACTCTTCGGGTGCCCTCACCGTCCAGGATGCCGTCGACGCGGTCAAGGAGGCCGGCGGCGGCACGGTCTGCATCGCGGCCGGCGTGTACGACATCGGCGACGGCGTCGATGTCGACGACGCGAGGTCGCTCCGCATCCGGGGCCAGGGGCTCGCGACGATCCTCGTCGCGCGCGGTACCGCGCTCACGGTCACGCAGTCGGTGGGAGTGACCGTCGAAAACCTGGCCATCATCAGCGGCGCCGGCGCCCCTGCCGCAGTCCGGCTGCAGGGCGTTGCGCTGATGAACGTCATGGAGACGGCGATCCTCTCGTTCCCCTCCGGCGACGCGGGCGGCGCGGCCATCCAGCTCGCCGGCGTCGGGCTGCTCCTGAACCTGCGGCGCAACGTCCTCGTCGCACGCACGGGCATAGGGGTCGGCGGAGGCGACTCGATCGGCCTCTTCGGGGCCGGACTGAGGATCGAGGACAACGTCGTGCTCGCGTTCGACCGTGGCATCGACCTCGGCGGCACGTCCGCCTACCTCCTCGACTGCCGGGTGACTGGGAACGACGTCCTCGCCCCGCAGCAGGCCGGCATCCGGGCCACCGGCGCTGTCGCCCCCGGCGGCTCGCTGGAGATCGGACGCAACCGGATCGCTGCGCGGGGATCCGGCATCGTGGTCGGAGCCGACGCGACCGTGGACGCGAACACCATCAACACCCTCGGGGCCGACCCCGGAGCGGACGGCATCGTGATCGATCCGGGAACGCTCACGGTCCAGCCCGGGCACGTGCGCGTCACCGGCAACCGCGTGCACGACCGCGTCGGCACGGGCATCGCGCTCCGCACCTCGGTCCGCACGTTCATGGTCAAGCAGAACGTGCTCACGACGGTGGGCTCCGGGATCGCGATCGAGGAGAAGGGGACGGCCGAGCGGGTGGCGGTCGAGGACAACGAGGTCTTCGACGTCGCGACCGCTGAGCAGTCGGCGCGGTTTGCCGTGGGCATCCACGTCGCCAACAGCGGTTCGGTCGCGATCGTCGCCAACACCGTCGCCCGCGTGGGGCCGGGTTTCAAGGACGGCGCCGAGCTGGCCGGTATCCTCGCCACCGCCTCGGAGGACGTCAGGCTGGCCGGCAACACCGTCGACGAGATCGGCCCGCAGGACGGCTACGCCGGCTTCGCCGCGGGTATCGCCGTGGTTGGGCCGTTCGAGCGCGCGTCCGTCTCGGACAACTCCGTCCGCTTCGGACCCGGCTCGCCCGGGCCGAGCAGCGGCGTCTGGTGGGCCCTGCTGATCCAGTCGGCCGGCGAAGTGCGCACGCGAGTCGCCGGCACGGCGGTCGTACCGCTGGACAACGGCGCGCTCGCGGTCAGCCGCGCAGCGGCCGCAGGGGCCCCCAGGCGCAGCGACCACGCCGGCGTGGCGTCCAACACGCTCTCGGGCGGAGGAACCGAGCCGGCCTGCCTCGTGCGAATCGGCGGCGACGCCGTCGCCGACGCGAACCAGTGCCTGCACGAAGCGGCCGAGGATCCCTCGGCGATGGTGCTGCAGGCGTCCTCGATCGTCGCATCCTCGAACCGGCTCCGCGGCGGCAAGGCAATGCTAATCCTCCGAACCCAGGAGAACCGCTTCGCCGCTGTCGGCAACCTCGCCCCTGGCGGTACGCACCTCAACAGTCCCGGCTCCGGGCTCCCGAGCCCCTGGCAGTCGCTGAATCCGAACGTGTCCTGACCCCTAGTTGCAGGAGGTAGCGATGCCCACCATCGTCGTCGGCTCCGAGAAGAACTTCACGGCGCTCCGTCCCGTCCTCTTCGGGGGCAGGGTCTCGACCGCGGTCGCCAAGGAAGCGAAGGTGACGCTCCGCGAGGCGAATCCGCACGCGGACCTCGACAAGTTGCAGCCCGGGACGGTCCTGACTGTTCCCGAAGGCCTGCCGGGCGTCGCCGCGAGGCCCGCGCCCTTGCTGGCCGCGGGCTCCACGGACGCTGTCGGTGCGCTGTCGAGCCGCGGCAAGCTGGAGCTCGACGGGTTGTCCGTAGCGGCGAAGGCCCGAGAGGCCTCGACGAGGACCGAGCGAAAGCAGCTCGCCAAGGCACTCGAGTCGAAGGCCGTCGTGGCCGCGGCGAAGCGGGACAAGCAGCTGGCCGCCGATCTGAGCGCAGCCCGGGAGACGCTCGAGCAGGAGGACGCGCGCGCCAAGGAGCGCAAAGCGGAGCTGAAAAAGGCGCAGGCCGAATGGGCCGCCGGGCTCGACTCGCTGGCGGAGCTCCTCGGCAAGTTGCCGGGTGCCTCCGCCGCGGCCGGAGACGCGACGGCTACGCGGGTTTAGCCGGGCATGACCGCGTGATCTGTCGGGCATCCGTCTGGTCAGTTGTCTTATTTGACGACCGCTTTAGGGTCAACGCCAGGTCAACAAGCGTACGTCAACGAGCCCGAAGGTGGACGATCCCGAAGTCGCTCCACCACGCGCCTTCACGAACGTCCCCGAGACCCCGCGAGAGCATCGCCATCCACTTTTAATCCCAAGGTCGCTGGTTCGATCCCAGCACGGCCCATCAGGCTCGAAAGAACACGAGCCAGCGCGAGATTGCCGCCCGCGTGGCGCGAACTGATCCGAAATCGCATAGCCGCTCGGGACCACACGAAAACTCCCGAGGTCATCGCGGGGTAGGGAGCGCGAGAAGCGCTGAACGAAGCGAGCTACGCCAAGTCGTGCCGCGTCGGCCGCCGTCCGGGTCAACAGGAGGTCAACAACTACACCCGCGGATTACCGCTGTCCGCGCACGCCAACGCATCGTCATGCCGACGGCGAGCCTCGACGAAGAGGGTTCGAGTCCGTCAGAGAGCTCGCAAACTCCCCGTTACCTAACGAAGTTGTCGGTCACCTGAAGATTGAGTAAAACGCGACGGCGGGAAGCCGGTCTCCGGCCCTCCGCTCTCCGAAGCACCTCGCCGGCGGTCTCGACTAATCGGTTTGGCTGGCGGCCTGAATGGGCGCGCCGAGCTTACGCGCTTCGTCGAGCATCGTCGTCCGCCACCGACGGAGCTCGTCTGCGTCTGGCTGCGGTACGTTCGGCAGCAACGCCCATAGCTCGAGGAAGAGGGTGATCGCCATCGTGATCGTCTCCGCGATGCGGACGACGTCGGCGGCCAGGATCTGCTCGGACGAGAGTTGCCGCAAGCCCGGCAGCCGCCTCGAGGCGGAACAGCGCGTTGGCTTCTCCGGCATGAGCTGCAGGCCGGCGACCGCCGCGAGCACCTCGACGGGGGTCGTGATTGTAGCGCCCTAGGCGTGCGTCACTCCCGTGGCGTTTCGAACAAGGTTCCGAACTCCACCGACCTCGACGGCTTCCCCGATCGGGAGCCACCGAAGTGACCTTTGAATCCCGGCGGGTGAGCGGGCGAGCTCACGCTCAATCTCGGTGCGACCTTGCTGGAAGTGCTTCCAGCCCTCGTAGTGGATCGGGATCGCGAGTCTTGGCCTCATGAGGCTGCACAGCTTGACAGCGTCGCGCGCCGTCATCGTGTAGCGGACAGGCCCGGTGACAGGAAAGCGAACGCCACCCAAGTGAAGCAAGGCGACGTCAACGCGCACGCGCTCCGACACCTCCCGCACGCCGTCGTAGAGAACGGTGTCGCCCGAGATCCAGAGTACGCCGTCCGGATGGCCCTCGCAGCGGATCGCGAAGCCGACGACATCGCCGACGAGCGGCTTGCTCAGCGGAGGGCCGTGGCGGCATGGGGTGGCGACGATCTCGAGCGCCGGAAGCCGCCGCGCCTCAAACACGGCGGAACCCCAGGGGTCGAGCCCGCGTGCGTTCTCTCCTAGTCGGCGCGCGCCAGCGAGGGTAGTGACGACGCGGCCGGCCGACGGAAGGAGCGCGCGGCCGGCGGCGTCGAGGTTGTCGTCGTGGTGGTCGTGCGTTAAGAGGACGAGATCGATCGGCCCGATCTCGCCCGCCGGTATCGACGGCCCTGCGAGCTTGCGTGACCCCGTGCCCCAGCCGAAGCGATAGCTCCGGCCGGGGCTGTCGAACGTGGGGTCGGTCAAAATCCGCCATCCGCCGATCTCGATCAGGACGGTCGGCCCGCCGATATGCGTGAGCCGGAGCGACATCAGGCTCGGCTCGGCACCTGCCCTGAGGCGAGCCAGGCGGAGGACTGCTCGACCGCCCAGGCGAGCGCGTAGTCGGCGACCTCCTCCCATCCCTCCTGGGCCGGCATGAGGTGCGCCTTGCCCTCGAACTCCTTCACCTCGGTGACGGTGCTCGACTTGTAGTGCTTGGCGTTCGACCGCTGGACGCTCGGAGGCATGAGGTTGTCCTCGCTGCCGGAGATGAAGAGGAGCGGAGCCCGGTCGTCGTTCCGGTAGTCGACGTAGGTTGCGTCCTTGCCGGGGTGGATGTTCGCGAGCACGCTGCCCCAGAAGACGTTGCCCGACGCGGGGATGTGGTACCGCTCGTACAGCCGGCGCGCCTCCTCCTCGGTGAATGTGTTCGTGAACGCGTAGCGCCACTGGTCGAAGGTGAATCCGACGGCCTTGTGCCGGTTGGCCGGGTTCCGGAGCACCGGGAAGGTCGACTTGATCTGCGAGAGCGGCACGACTTTGACGCCCTCGGTCGGCGCCGAGTTGATCGCGACGCCGGCGGCGCCGTAGCCGCGGTCGAGGAGGAGCTGCGTGAACACGCCTCCGGCCGAGTGGCCCATCAGGATCGGCGGCGACTCGAGCTCGCCGACGACTGCCTCGAGGCGCTCGATGACCGTCTCGACCGTCAGGTTCTCGATCGGCGTCGGATCGGCGTTGAGCGCCTCAACCTCGACCTCGAAGCCGGGGTACGCGGGGGCGATCACTCGATACCCGCGGTTCTCGTAGCGCTCGATCCACTGTTCCCAGCTACGTGGCGTCACCCAGAAGCCGTGAATCAGGACGATGGTGTCGGGGGTCGTCGCGGTCATGCGGTGTCCTTTCGGGAGGAGGAGCCGACGAGCGTGGACTCATCGACCGAGTCGGTGAGAAATGCGAGCAGGTCGCGGCCGAGCTGCTCCTTGTGGGTGTCGGTGATCCCGTGCGGAGCACCCGGGTAGACCTTCAGGACGGCGCCGTCGATCAACGCGCCGGATGCCTGCCCGCCGACCGCGAACGGCACGACCTGGTCGTCGTCGCCGTGGATCACGAGCGTGGGCACGTCGAACTTCCGCAGGTCGTCCCGGAAGTCCGTGGCCGAGAAGGCCGCGATGCACTCGAGCGCGTTGCGGTGGCCGGCCTGCATCCCCTGGCTCCAGAACGCGTCGCGGATGCCCTGCGAGACCGTCGCTCCCTCGCGGTTGGCGCCGAAGAACGGCCCGTCGGCGAGTTCGCGGTAGAGCTGCGAGCGGTCGGCGAGGGAGCCTGCACGGATCCCGTCGAACACTTCGATCGGAACGCCGCCCGGGTTGTCGTCCGTCGCGAGCATGAAGGGCGGCACCGCCGAGACGAGCGCGACCTTCGCCACCCGCTCCGTGCCATACCGGCCGACGTAGCGGCTGACTTCGCCGCCGCCGGTCGAGAACCCGACGAGGACGATGTCCTGCAGATCGAGCGTCTCGAT
>Ga0299913_10002467_pt1 | contig 14609 bp, 19 predicted proteins | sample RVTome_9_FD_201360 | JGI IMG/M metagenome (GOLD analysis project Ga0299913, IMG submission 201360) | Soil microbial communities from uranium-contaminated site in the Upper Colorado River Basin, Wyoming, United States - RVT155D38 (version 2) ... | reverse complement strand
TGTCGACATCGAGGGCAATACCCTGATCCATGGCGCGAACCTGATCGATCTCCGCCTCTGTCAGGCGGACGCGATAGTTTCCTGCCGGATTACCGCCTCCCTCCAGGCTGAAATCGGACCGCATCGCATCGAGGCCCATTTTGACGACATGCGAGCCCTTGAGCCACGTCAGCCGCTGCTGGATCTGCAAGGAATCTTCTCGTTCATCGAAGGTGAAACCGGGGTGGCCGAGGATTGCAGCCGTCAGGCCATCCGGCGATTCGACGGTGACTTGCGGGCCGGCCGCCTCGAGCGGCGCTGCGTAGTCCCAGCCGAAGCTGCTGTAGGCAAGCGCGGTTTCCGACGTAAACGTGGCGGTATCGTAGATCGCCGACAAGCTCGCCAGCGTCGAGACTCGATCCTGCACGGAGCCCGCCGACGGGAACGTCACGCCGCCGTCGAGACCTCCTCCCTGTCGCTCGATGTCGATGTCTCCATGATTGACGCGCATGGCGAGTCGCCATTCGTCGTTCAACCGGTGATCCAGCTTGAGCGAGGCCAACAGCGACTCGTTTTCACCCGGCACGACGCCATTGATGCCCAGCGCGGGCGACGTCAGGCGGTTGTGTTTCTCATCCTGCGTGTACTCCACGTTCGCATAAAAAAACGTCCGGTCCAGTTTGACAGGACCTCCGAGCGACATGCCGATCTGGTCACGACGAAAGCCGTCGCGGACCGGGTTGCCGGACAGGTCGCGGCTGGCGAACGGCGAAGAAGCATCCACGGAAGCGCCCGGCCGAACGAGGTAAAAGACCTCCCCGAACCAGTCGTTGCTCCCCGAGCGGGACGTGACGTTTACGACGCCGTTACCCGTTCGGCCATAGCCGGCGGAATAGGACGATGCCAGCACGGTTACGTCCGACGCGAAGCCTGTCGAGATAGGAAACTTGGGGCCGCCGAGGAAATTCTCGTTGTTGTCGAGGCCATCGATGAGGTACTGCGTGAAAAGGCCGTTGGCGCCGTTGATGGACACCGGCGGCGCTTCGGGGAAGAAGCCCGTCGACGGAACGACGTTCGGCAACCGGATCAATGCCTTCGACAAGTCCCGGGCCTCGACCGGCAACGCCTGGAGCTCGCGGCGGTTGAGCGTGCTGCTGACCTCCGCATCGAGAGAATTGATTGCTGCGGACATGCGGCGAGCGGTTACCGTGACGTTGTCGATCAGGTCTACATGTACCGCACGGGATTCGTTGCTGCGAAGTCGGATATCCGATGCAAACAACGCATCCTCTACGAGGACCGCGTATCCCGCTGCCGCCGGGACTCCGGTGAATCGAGCTCGTCCTACGGCGTTGCTTTCCCTTCTCGCCTGAAAACCCGTCGACGAATTGCGAAGAAGAACGTCACGCCGGCTTGCCGCCTGACCATCCGCATCCGATACGGAGACGTCCACGGTAGCCGCCTCTGCATCGACCATGCAGATCCCGGCTGCGAGCAAAACCAGCACAGATTCCAGTCGTGGCAGGCGCATTCGTGTCTCGAAGAGTGGAGTCATCCCGTCACCACAGGGCCACGGACATTCTAAAGGAGACCCGTCTCCCCCCGGTTTTATTTCAGCGGTGGAAGCCAGCGACTCGCAGGCTCCTACAGCGCCGGTGGAAAACCCGGTATCCTGTACGGGAATCTCGCCATTCGAGGCGCGTTATGAAGTTTGCTCCGGTCGCCCTCATTATCGCCATCGCCGCGGCCCTGCTGCTGATCGCCGCCGGGCCCGGCACGCGCCTGGGCCTCTGGGAGTTCGGTACGGGATTCATGATGATGCGCTGGGCCCTGTATCTCGGCCTTGGCGGCGCCGCGCTGGCGCTGGTCTTGTTGTTGTTTCCGAGGACGCGGCGCGGTCGCGGTGCGATCTTGGCAGCGGCATTGATCATCGGAATCGGGACGGCGTGGGTACCGTGGAGCGGCTACCAGAAGGCCACTTCCCTGCCCCCTATTCACGACATCACGACCGACACTGTGAACCCGCCGCAATTCCTGGACGTGGCCCCGTTGCGCGCTGACGCGCCGAACCCGGTGGACTACCCCGGCGAAGACGTCGCAAAACAGCAGCGCGAGGCCTACCCGGACATCCTGCCACTGGAGCTTTCGGACTCCGCGGACCGGACCTTCGACCGGGCCCTGGAAACCGCCCGGGAACTGGGTTGGGAGATCGTCTCCGCGGTCCCCGCGGACGGGCGCATAGAGGCCACGGCCACGACCTTCTGGTTCGGTTTCAAGGACGACGTCGTCATTCGAATTACACCTGCCGGGACCGGCAGCCGCCTGGACATTCGCTCCAAGTCCCGTGTGGGCCGCAGCGACGTCGGCGCCAACGCCGCGCGAATCCGGAATTTCGTACAGAACTTCCAGCACCAGCCGTAAGCGGAAGAACGCCCCGGAGTGACCGCAACAGTTGAATGTCACTGAGTTAGGGATTAATCGCCCGTAGGACGGGCTCCTACAGCCCGCGAACTGGACTATTCGCGGGCTGTAGGAGCCCGCATTGCGGGCGATCCGCGTTAGGCCCCTAGCCCGGATATCTCACCGATCAGTTGGCACCTGGATAACTCCGCATTGTCGAATCAATACTCTTGCGGATCTCCGCCGCCCAGTACGGCGCAAGATGGGCAGCTTTCGAGACATTGGTCGCTGGTTGACCGGATGCCGGCGGAGCCAATGGCGGAAGTCGCCGCAGGTCGAACTGTACAACCCGATCGCTGTCGATGACGATGACCCCGGGCGTTCCTTCTATCCCGTAGGTTTCAGCAACCACATCACCGTCAGGCAGCAGCGTGAAGTCGTAGCCCGCGCTTTGGATGAACTCGACAGGATCGCCATCCTCTCGAATGTTTATGGCCAGTATCTCGATGCTGTCGCCATACTCCAGCCGCATGCTCTGCAGGTGGGGCATCAACGCCTTGCAGTACGGGCACCACGTCGCCCAGAAAAACAGTATCGTGGTTTGCTGCCTGGCCTCTTCGCTCAGTCGCAGCGTTCTGCCGTCGACCGTCGCAAGGGCCCAGTCCGGTGCAACCGTGCGTTCCGCTGCGGCGTCCTGGCCGGATGTTAGCAGCAAGACGCAAATACATAGGAAATACCCCGTTATCCACCTGCGCTGTGTCATGTCAGGCTCCGCTTTGCCCGCACGCCTTCCATTCGCGCCCGCGGAATGCGTCATCGAGCGGCGTCTCGGCGAAATGATTGATGTAGTTGCTCAGGGTCTTGAAGCTGATCGCGAGGATGACCTCGAGCACCTGGGCCCGATCAAAGCCGGCTTCCTCGAATTCGGCAATGTCATGCTCTGAGATCCATCCACGCCGGTCAACGACCGTCGTGGTGAACTTACGTAATGCCTCGAGACTTCGATCTTCTATCGGCCGATCCTGACGGATAGCCTCGATGGCCTGCTCCGGCACCTTCTGCATCCCTGAAATCGCGGAGTGAGCCGCCACGCAATACTCGCATCCATTGAAGCGACTCACGGCGAGAATCGCCACCTGGCGCTCTGCGGGTGAGAAAGACGATTCATCAAAAATCTTCCCGAGCTGAAGATAGGCTTTCAGTGCCGCCGGCGACTCGGCAAGCACACCGAGAAGATTCGGCAGAAAGCCGAACTCGGACTCTGCTTGCTCAAGCAATCTCTGCGAGCCTTCCGGCGCTGATTGCTTTTCGTGAACGACGAATTGGCTCATATTCTCTCCTTGAACTTCGACACAGGCGAACAGGGTATCCGGCTTGTGTGCCAGAAATTCGATTCACAGAGGGGGGTGCTGCTGAACGCCCCGACCCACGACGGACGGCAGTTCCGTGATGAGGTAGACCGCAGAACGAGGCGAATTATTACGAAGGCGCTGATCGCGATCGTGCGCCTCGCCTCCGTCAGACTGGCCAATGACCCGGTGCAGTGAGGTTGATTTTGCTCACATGAGGCATAGAATTGCATCAAATGAGCGTATCGACAAAGCAGATTGTGACAGTCCTGGGCGGCCAGCGCGGACTCGGCCGGCACGTGCGAACGATGCGCGACCTCGACAGCATCGTGCGTGAAGGTATGGGCGCGAAGTAGAGGAGATCATCGAGCGGGGCCTGCATGGCCTTCCGGCCTGACGTCCCACGGCGCGCTTTTCGCATCGTCGGCACAATGTACCCGCCGTTCGACGGGAGCGGAACGCACCGCTGGGGCAGCCGGTGGATCAGCCCCGGCCGCTGGGTGGTACACGCCGCCGAGTCCTACGCGCTGGCTGTCCTGGAGAACCTCGTTCATTGGCAGGCCAACAGCCTTCCCCCCGGCCAGATGTGTGTACCTGTGGAGGCCCCGGACGACCTGCCATTTGAATCAGTGGCCGCCAGCGACGTTGAGCTATGGCCGCCAACGAACGACTCACAGACCAGAGCGCTTGGCGACGATTGGTACGAACGACGCGAAACAGGTGTTCTATGCGTGCCGTCGGTCGTGTCTGCATTTGACAGGAACGTGCTCTTTAACCAGCGCCACCCGGACTTTTCACGGCTCGTCGTTCAGGATTCGATCCCGGCCAACATTGACGCACGACTGCTGCAATATCGTCAATGACGAATCGTCGTCGGAAAAGAGCATGACTGCGGTAACGGCTCTTGCTTCGACGATGCTGACCATGCTCGCGAATGTATCGAGCATCCCAGTCGACGATCTGGCGAACTGGACGGAGGCCGTCTATCGAGGAATACCGCCAAACCGGGTCACGGTCGAGAACGGAGCGCTACGCATTGCGGTGAAGAACTCATCGAGTCCGCTCATCTACCGGTTTGACCAACCTTTGCGGTTAACGGGATTCTCGGTAGAGGCTACCTGGAGCGGTGAGCTGAAAATCCCGGCCGGCGTAACACAAGGCGAAGACGGCGCTGACGATTTCGTGCTGAAGGTGGGGCTCATTGTAGCCGGGGACCGGACTCTTGGGTGGTTTCAGCGACGAGTTGCCGCTGACTGGATCTTGCGACTTTACGAGCTGGCGCCCGAGGGCAGCGGCATCGAGGGTGTCCGGTTCTATTCGACTACCCGACAGTTGGACCTGCTTGGCGCATCCCGCGCGCATCCGCTGAGTGACCTGTTCTATGAGGAACGTATTACTCATCTCGCAGACTCCGGCCCGTTTTCGCTATCCAAATCGTTCAGCGATCCGGTCGAGACGCTGGGATTGTGGATTTCCTCGGACGGCGACGACACGACGTCGGAACTGGAAGTGAAAATACACAGAATTCTATTGAAGATCGCTGACCGATAATATGTGATACGAATTCCCGAATCATGACGTTCCCCGACTTCTCTGGCGGTTGACTCAAATGGATAAGAACAATTCGATATGGCGGCAGTTACAACGCAACTTGATTGCAATTATCAGCCTGGCCTTCGCAATGACCGGCCTCGCCTACAATACCTGGCGAAACGAACAGACAGAGGAAAATCGCAATATAAGAGAGGCGACCTTCGAAGTACTGGTCAGGCTAGGCGATCTCCAGCGCGTGGTGTTTTTCAGTCACTATGACCACGACTTACTCGAGGGCAATCCCAGAAGCGGATGGGCGTATGCTCTGACGATTGCAGACCTCTCCCAGGTAGTGCCGGAACCTTTGCCTGCGTGTACTTCCCGGCTCAAGGAGACCTGGGGTCAGAGTTGGAGCGATCTCGGCAAAGACGAACAAAGCGTGCAGAAAATCGGATCGGCTATCGACGAATGTCGTGATGTCGCGCTGAAAATACTGCGTGAGCTGCGTTGATTCAGGGATTCTTTTCGTTTCCCGGCACTCCGCAAAACCCCTGAGCCGGCACGCTCAGTGCACTATTGAACTTGCTCGACAGATTCTGGAACGCAATCAAGGCCGTCAATTCCACGATAGCATCATCATCATAGTGCTCGCGCAGTCGCCCTATCAGCTCATCTCCGACCTGCTGCCCGGAAAAAGTCATCGCCTCGGCGTATTCGAGAGAGATACGCTCCCGGTCGTCATACAACGGGCTATTCCGCCAATTCTGCAGCGCATCTACTTTATCGAAGCAAACGCCGTGGCGTAGCAGCGTCGCTGAGTTCAGGTCGACACAGAAAGGGCAATCGTTGATTTGGGAAACCCTTACCGTGACGAGTGAGCGCAATGCAGGACACAGGGGCGAGGATCTCCGGTCAATCATCCCATACAGAACAGCGACCCCGATAAACAGACTGGGCGAACGAGCCCACAGCAGAGCGGAATCGAGCACCGATCCGTACTTGCGCCCCTGATTCCGGAAAAACGGCCGCAGATACCATGGGTACTGTCCTACCGGCTTGGCGTTGACGATCTGCTGCCGTTGCCTTACACCGAGGAGGCGGTCGCACACGTCGCCGAGCGGGTCCGGCGGGTCCAGGACTTCCTCGGCCGGCGCATTCTGCTCGAGAACGTCTCGAGCTACGTCAGCTTCCCGCAGTCGAGCATGCCGGAATGGAAGTTCCTGACGGCGGTAGCGGACCAGGCCGACTGCCTGATTCTGCTCGACATCAACAATGTCTACATCAGCGGCCACAACCACGGCTTCGACCCGGACAGCTATATCGAGTCCATCGATCCACAGCGCGTCTGGCAATTTCACCTCGCCGGACACAGCCGCCAGGGCGCTTACATCATCGATACCCATGACGCACCGGTCATCGATCCGGTCTGGGAGCTGTACGCTCGCGCCGTCCAGCGTTTCGGCCGCGTGTCGACCATGATCGAGCGCGACGATCACATCCCGCCGCTCGCCGAGCTGATCGATGAGCTTGGCCAGGCAAAGCGCATCGCCGAGTCTCGCTGGAGTCGATCGGCCGCATGAGCGAGCTTCGCAGTCTGCAACACCATTTGCAGCACTACCTGCTGCATCCGCAGACAGATTCCCCGCCGCATGTCGCCGGGCGCGACGCGGTCGATGCATTGGCGCGATTGAACATCTACGCATCGGACTATCGATTGCGGCTCGTCGACGCGCTGCGGACCAACTACCCCAAGCTCGCGGCCTGGCTCGGTGAGGAGGGATTCGCAGAAGTCGCGCTCGACTATCTGCAGGAGCAGCCACCTCACTACCCCTCGATCCGCGATTTCGGCGACCGGCTGGCCGAATTTCTCGAACGGACGGACCGACGGCGGCGCCGGCAGGCGCTCGCCGAGATGGCCCGGTTCGAATGGGCACTGGACGCGACCTTCGATGCGGCGGACGCGGCGCACGCGACTCCCGCGCAGATGCACGCGCTGCCCGCGCAGTGTTGGGCCGGCGTCCGGCTCGTCGTCCACCCGAGCGTGCGCCGCGTCGATCTCGACTGGAACGTCGTCCGGATCTGGAAAGCGCTCGACCAGAGAGGGCGCCCACCCCGCGCGAGGCGGGCCCGACGACGCACGTGGCTCATCTGGCGGCAGGATCTCGAGACCCGCTTTCGCTCGCTCGCGCCGGCCGAGGCCGAAGCGTTGAACGCGGCGATCGATGGGCGAGCGTTCGCGGAGATATGCGAGCAGCTTTGCGAGCATTACCCGGAAGGCAAGGTCGCCGTCCAGGCAGCGATGTTGCTCAGCGGGTGGCTCGAGAGCGGCGTCATAAGCGAGATTCACGCCTAGCAGCCTGTCGGACTTAGGACTGATCTACCCGGCTTTGGCTTCCTGCGTCGCCCTACCTCATCCATCCCCCACGCAAGTTTCAATTTGACTCTTCCGTATACTTTGTTAGCATTGTATACATGAAAAATATAGTGCATGCCAGGCTCGATGGTCATACGCGACAGATAATGCGTCGACTGCAACGCCGCCATGGTTGGAGCGACTCCGAAATCGTACGCCACGGAATACGTGCGCTCGGTGACGCGGACTTGCCGCCCGATCAGCGAAGCAAGCGCATCGTCGGCATGGGCAAATTCGCTTCCGGTAGTACGGACCTTGGAAGTAACGAGAAGCATCTGCGCGATTTCGGAAGATGAAGGCAGTTCTCCTGGATACAGGGGTGATCGTAGCTTTGCTGGATCGAAACGAACGACATCATTCGCAATGCGTGGAGGTCGTGTCGGACGTAGCGGGTCCAATGATAACCTGCGAAGCGGCCATCGCAGAGGCGTGCTACCTGCTGCGTCGTGTTCACGGGGCGCCTGAAGCAATCGTCAAGAACGTCGCCAATGGTGTTTTTCAGACGCCAACTCGGCTTGTCGACCGGGCGGCGTCTGTTGAAAAGCTGCTGACAAAATACCGCAACGTGCCGATGGATCTCGCTGATGCGTGCCTCGTTGACTTGGCCGATCAGATCGACACCGGCCAGATCCTTACTCTCGATCACGATTTTGAGATCTACCGGTGGCGCTCTCGGCGAAAGTTCGAGTTGTTAATCGATTTGTAACAAATTTCGAGCGATTCCTGGCCACTGCCCTGCCCCCAATTCCTGGCGAATTTCACTGGATGCTTTCGGTGACGTCGGAATCAGCACCGCCACACGGCCGGAAGTGAAAGCCCAGCTCGAGCCCTCGGCTTCAGCTATGGATTCTCGCTCGAAGCGCGGTCACGCTCTTACATCAGCTTTCGTTGTGATGGTTTCGCTTCGCGGCGGCCCTCCTCCTTGACCGTTCCGATAGCGTGCCGGAACCGGCGGAAGAAGGTTCGTAGCTCGTTGACGAGGAGATCGGGGGCCTCGATGGCTGGGAAGTGGCCGCCGCGCTCGAACTCCGACCAGTGCGTGATGTTGTGGGCTCGCTCGACGACGCTTCGGATGGGTAGCAGCGGGTCGTGAGGAAATACCGCCATGCCGGTGGGCACCGTGGACGGTTCACACGCGCCGGCCAGATCCCGGCCGGTCTCCTTGAAGAGGCAGGCAGAGGAGCCGGCCGTGCCGGTCAGCCAGTACACCATCACGTTCGAGAGCAGCTGATCGCGATCGACCGCGCCATCGGGCGCGTGGGTGGTGTCGCTGAACTCCGTGACTGGAGCCGTGAGCCAGCCGAGCAAGGCGTCTCGAATGCGCGCTCATAGCTTCTTCTTCCCATCGGACCTGGCAGCCTCCTCGAGCGCCGCGCCCAACTGTGCATGGTTGTAGAGGCGTCCGTACTCGAATCCCTCGGCAATCGAGGCGACGTAGGTGCCCTCGCTGCGCTGCGCCCAGGCCCGCGCCGCCTCTTCGGAGGCGAAGAAGTGGACATAGCAGCAGAAGGTTCCGACGACGTCCTTCAGATCGAATCCGGCGATGTCGTGCAACGTCATTACGGCGCGTTCGGGCAGGACGTCGCGTACGCCGCTCGCGTCGACCGTGAGCGAGATCGTCTCACCGGTCTCGGGACTGGTGGAGCAAACACGCGCGAGCCGACCGAGCAACTCCGGGATGAAGAGCGTGTCGAGCGAGCACCACGTGTAGAGGTGGCGCCCGTCCACCTCCAGAACGTGCGAGGTCGGCTTGAGCGTCAGACCTGCGTAAGCGACGACGCGTCCGCTCTCATCGCGCTGGACCATCGGCAACCGTTCGAGGTCGGAGGCAACATCAGTCGCCGGGAGACGCAAGCGCTCCGCAAGGTCCTCCGGCCGGACCGGCTTCCCTTCCGAGAGCAGCCGGAACAGCGCGAGCGCGAGGCGCTGCATTGAGCGGTCGAGGTCAGGGTGGACCGCGGCGAACTCGGCAGCCAGTCTCGTGATGTCGCGCGTTTCGGTTTGCATCTGTGCTCCTTTCCGTTTCACCAGGAATAGAATTCGGTGCGGACCTACACGGACTTATACATGCCGTAGAACGCGCCGGCTGCGGCAACACTCAGTGCTGCACCGGTTACTACTCGTCGTTGTGCACTCCGTGGCACATCCTGACTGTGCGCAACAGGAACCTCGCACGCTGCGGCAACTTCACGCCGGCCGTTGATAAAATCCCAGGCAGACCCTGCAAGAAGTGTCAGCAGGCCAACATACACGGACCAGGGTTGAGAAAATATGCCGGTTACCATCAACCACAAACCAGTGCCGCCGACTATCGCCCCTGTCAGGGATAACCAGAACGGTGTCAGCGAATGGTGTCCTCGTGCTGACCGGTAGAGGAGCCACAGACTTAGCCCGGCGAAGCCGACATACAGCGGGAACAGATACGCGTCGTGGACAATAAATCCGAGACCGACGGTACCAAGTGCCGCCAGAACAGCCGGAACACCCAGGCAGCACGCCGCCGCAACTGCCGCGCCGGCAAGAGTTGCGATTTGTTTGAAGATAGCCTTCATCCGGATAGTGCCTCCTGGTTTCCCGGGATCGGTCAACCCGCGCAACAGGATAGCTGCTTGACGTCTTTGAAAAACGTCTGCGCACAGAGTTTCAGACCTTCGACCATGGTGAGATAGGGAAAAAGTTGATCAGCAAGGTCATCCACAGTCATACCGTTGCGGATCGCCAACGCCGCAGCCTGAATCATCTCGCCCGCCTCCGGGGCAAGAATCTGTGCGCCGATCAGGCGATTCGAATCGGCGTCCGTTACGAGTTTGATAAATCCGTCCGTCTCGAAGTTCGCGAGTGCACGCGGCACGTTTTCGAGGCCCAGCGTTCGGCTGTCAACATTAATGCCGGCCTTACGGGCATCGGCTTCGGAGAGACCAACCGTCGCGACCTGCGGGTCCGTGAATATTACCGCCGGCATTGCCGACAAATCGAGTATGGCGTTCCCGGCTGTCATATTGATTGCGGCCCGCGTTCCCGCCGCGGCTGCGACATAGACGAACTGTGGTTGAGTGGTGCAATCGCCGACAGCGTAGATGTTCGGAGCCGACGTTCGCATGTGATCATCCACGACGATGGCGCCGTTGCCGGTCGTTTCGACACCCACGGCGGCCAGATTCAGGCCGGCAGTGTTCGGCGGCCGTCCGGAGGCAACCAGCAATGCATCGCCGCTTAGAGTTTCGCCATCGATCATTATGATAAATGTCTTGTTCCTGTAATCGACTTGCGACGCACTCGTTCCGGGCAGAACCCGAATGCCTTCTCTTTCGAATGCTGCAGTCAGGCCCTCACCCAATGCCGGGTCCTCCCGCGACAACAAGCGTGTCCTGGCAATTACCGTTACCTGCGAGCCAAGGCGACGGTACGCCTGGGAAATTTCCACCGCGACTACCGACGAGCCAATGACGATCAAATGCTCCGGTATCGCCTCGGCAAACAGTGCCTCTGTTGAGGTCCAGTAGGGCACCTCCAGCAGCCCCGGCACGGGCGGTACTGCGGGAGACGAGCCCGTTGCAATCAGAACACGGTCGGCGCTCAGGGTCTGTACACGTCCGTTCGACCGGGTAACGACTACGGTTCCGGCATCTTTGAACGACGCGCTGCCTTTAACCAGGGTAATCGAGTCATTGCCCTCAAGAATGCTTTCGTACTTCGCCTGTCGCAGTTCATCAACGCGGGCACTTTGCTGCGCAAGCAATGTTCTGCGATCGATGACCGGCTCGCTGTCTGCCAGGCCTTCAAAAGGATTGTGCCGCTGACGCTGCGCCAGTTGCGCACTCCGGATCATGATTTTGGACGGTACGCACCCTGTGTTTACGCAAGTGCCACCAATGATGTCCGCACGCTCAATCAGCGTTACTTTAGCGCCACCTTCAACGGCTTTGGTTGCTGCCGCAAAAGCACCGGACCCCGTGCCTATGATGACGACATGGAGCCCGTCGCCACCTTTCAACAAATCGACCATAAAACAAATTCTGCCAGTCAGTCGCTGACAGGTGTCGCCGGGTACCCGACTTCAGTCGACGCACGCGCGACCTCCGCCGCGGTCGTTTTCGTATCGTCGAAGGTCACTGTCGCCGTTTTAGTGTCGTAGTCCACATCAACGTGTTGCACACCGTCGACGCGCTCCATGGCCTTGCGCACAGTAAGCGGACACACCGCGCAGGTCATTTTTTCTACGTTCATGGATACCGTCTGGTCGGCCGACATGGCCGGCGGGACTCCACCGAGACTGGCGCCGGATAGGATTGCAAGAACGATCTTTTTCATTTCATACTCCTAAATGAAAAAAGGAAGAATAAGGTTGACGCCGAGTGCGAGGGCGACGAGCGCCGTCGCAAACCACAAGGCAAATTTGATGACGCGGTCCGATGTCGGGGAGGCGCAGTAGCTTCCATCGTTACAGGTTTTCCTCGGTTTCCAGTACACGTACCAGAATCCCGCGCCAAGAAATACCAGCGTCGCCGCGATAAAATACCCCTGATAGGGTGCCAGCACGGTAAGACTACCCATCCAGGCGCCGCTGACGCCGAGAGTTATCAACAGTAACGGTGCGATACAGCAGGACGAGGCCAGGACCGCGCCAATCACACCACCGGCGGCGATCAACCCTTTTCGACCCTCGTCCGAATTCTCTGGCAACGCCATCGTCTGCCCTTGCGTTAGTGTCCAACGAAAGCCACTATAAAGCCTGTAGTCACTACAGGCTCAAGCGTTATTTGGAGAGAAATCGTGCGTCAATTCACCATTGGCGAGTTATCCCGGCTCACCGAGGTCAATATCGAGACCATTCGCTACTACGAAAAAATCGGGATCATGCCGAATCCGCCGCGAAACAACTCAGGATATCGCATCTATTCGAGCTCACATCTTGGGCGATTGTCATTTGTGCGTCGAAGCCGGGAACTCGGATTCAGTCAGCCGGAAGTCCGCAAATTGTTGACGCTGGTCGATGAGCACAAATACACCTGCGCCGAAGTACAGGAAATGACTGCCAGGCACCTCTTGACGGTCCGTAACAAGATCAAAGACCTGCGAAAGTTGGAGAAAGCGCTCGCGAACATGGTAAGCGAGTGTGACGGCGGCGATATACCAGACTGCCCGATAGTCGACATACTGTCCGCCTGGCCGAGCGCCGACACCGGTCATTAAAAGAGGAGCGATCCTGTGCCCTATCTGCCTTCTCTCGGCTCGCGCGCGAGTCTGCTCGATGTGTTCCGAAAGTTTCCGGAGACGAGCAAGCCGCTCATCGAGTATCACGAGGTTCTGCTGCGTGGCCCGTCTCCCTTCACGGAGGCCGAGCGCGAACTGATCGCCGCCTATGTGTCCGGCCTGAACGGCTGCCGCTACTGCCAGGGCGTTCATACGGCCACAGTGGAACGGCTCGGAGTCGAAGCGGGCGTCGTCCGGCGGCTGATCGAGAATTTCGAAGCTGCTGCCATCCCGGACGAGATGAGGCCGGTCCTGCGTTACGCGCGAAAGCTTACCGAACACCCCGCCGGCATCACACAAGCCGATGCGGACGTGATCCTGGCGATGGGCTGGGATGAGTCGGCCATTTTCCACACCGTCGCCGTGACGGCCCTGTTCAATTTCATGAACCGGCTGGTCGAGGGGCTGGGTATCGAATTCAACCCGGCCTACGCCGGAGAAGCGTCGCAGCGACTGGCAGAACGTGGCTATCTGCCGCTGCTCGACATGCTCAGGCGCTAGGGACAATGGTATTTGGTTAACGCGGATCGCCCGCAGTGCGGGCGATTAATCCTTAGCCAAGCACCCTGTAATCGACGATTACCGCGATCGCCACTTTTGCACGCGATGGTTGCCGAAATCGGCCACGTACACGACACCGCCCGGTGCCGTCGCGAGCGCGACGGGATAAAGAAACTGTCCCGGGCCGCTGCCCTCTGAGCCGAAGCTGGTAAGAAACGTTCCGCCAGCATCGAATTTCTGCACGCGGTGATTGTAGAAGTCCGCTACCAGGACGTCGCCTCGTTCATCGATCGCGATGCCGGTCACGGTAGCGAACCAGCCGTTGAACGGTCCGAATACGTTCATGGCAAACGGCCCGCCCCATTTATGCGAGAAGCGGCCTTCCGCCGTGAATGCCTGCACCCGATCGTTGTAGCCGTCGGCGACGTAGATCGCGCCTTGATGATCGAGCGCCACGTCTGTCGGATAGTTGAAGGCCCCGGCGCCAATGCCGACCTCGCCGGTGCTTCCCCATTGCTTCACGAATGAACCGTCGGCGCGCAGGTGCTGCACGCGCTGGTTGTAGAAGTCCGCCACGAACAGATCGCCGTTCTCGGCGCGTTGTTGCTAATGATTCGCATTCAAAAAACGCCTCCGCGGAGGGATTCCATGTCTTTGTGGTTGTGCCGTTGGCGAAGTCGGAAGCGTGATGTGCGTCCGTCCGGAAGGACGCTCCCGGTATTACGCTCGGGAGGACTCCCTGGCGCGCGCCAGGACCCGATTTCCAGAAAACGTGGTCCCGGCAGCGAACTTTATCGAGACCATTCGCTACTACGAAAAAATCGGGATCATGCCGAATCCGCCGCGAAACAACTCAGGCTATCTCATCTATTCGAGCTCGCATCTTGGGCGATTGTCATTTGTGCGCCGGGATTGCCCTCAAGCCGGGGTCTGGTGAGGGTGTTGCGCGGCGCGACGGACTCTCACGGCCACGTCGATGCGTGAGCCCAAGCGGTTAATGACAGTCATCAGCCGATCCACGGTGAAGCGGCCGAGATCGGCATTGCGGATGCGGGAAAAATCCGCGGCCGCGATCCCCGTCCGGGCATGGGCCGCGCGCACGCTCAGCCCCTCGCGGTCGAGCGCCTTGATGATCTCGGCGGCCAGGATGCCCTTGAGCTGCTCAATGTCGGCGCCGGGCA
>Ga0299913_10002466_pt1 | contig 14611 bp, 12 predicted proteins | sample RVTome_9_FD_201360 | JGI IMG/M metagenome (GOLD analysis project Ga0299913, IMG submission 201360) | Soil microbial communities from uranium-contaminated site in the Upper Colorado River Basin, Wyoming, United States - RVT155D38 (version 2) ... | reverse complement strand
ACGGGCTCCGGGTGCGCGAGCCAGAGGCGGCGGCGACCCTCTACGTGCTCTACAGCCCCGCGGTGGCCGACATGCTGATGGGCGACCACGGCTGGTCACCGAAGCGCTACGAGCGGTGGTTGGCCCGGATGATCCTCGAGACCGTCATCCGCTGACACGGGACGAGAGAGGCCGCTCGGAGGGCGGCCCGTCTGTTCTCGGTGGAGCTGAGGGGACTCGAACCCCTGACCCTCTGCATGCCATGCAGATGCGCTACCAGCTGCGCCACAGCCCCGAGTGGATGCTGCCCGAAGGCAACTCGCGGAATACTAACGGGCGCGCCCCAGCCCGGCGAAATCGGGCGGTACGTTCCACGCCCGCAGCCGGAGGCCCGTCGGCGACTCCTCCAGCACCGCGATCGCGCCGTTGCCGAGGCCGCGCAGCGAGTCGCCCACCGCCGGGGGCCAGCCGAGCAGCGAGGCGGCCGCCAGTCGCAGGCAACCGCCGTGCGTGACGACGACCGCGGTGTCTCCGGGAGCGAGCGCGGCCAGCAGCTCGTCGTACGCCGGCATCATCCGCGCGAGGACGTCGTCGGGGGTCTCGGCGCCCGGGACGGGACCGAGCCGGCCGGCGAGCAGCTCGGAGTGCTGGGCCGGGAACCGGAGCGCGGCCTCGTCGAACGCCAGCCCGGTGCGCTCCCCCACGTCGAACTCCCGCAGCCGGGCGTCGAGCCGGGCGGCCAACCCGGTCTCCTTCTCGACGTACGCCGCGGTCTGCCGGGCCCGCGCCAGGTCGGACGACCAGAGCAGGGACGGTGTGAACGAGGCGAGGTGCGCGGCCACCGCCGCGGCCTCTGCGTGCCCGACCTCGTCGAGCTCGATGTCGGCGTGGCCCTGGAACCGGCGCTCGGCGTTCCACGCGGTGCGGCCGTGCCGGACCAGCACCAGGCGGCGCCCCCCGACAGGGGCGTCAGCGGTCATGCGCGACGTCGGCCGGCAACGCGATCGTGGGGCAGTCGCGCCACAGCCGCTCGAGCGCGTAGAACTCGCGCTCCTCCTCGTGCTGCACGTGGACGACGATCTCGCCGTAGTCGATCAGCACCCAGCGCCCGTCGCGCTCGCCCTCGCGCCGGATCGGCTTGGCGCCGATCTCGCGCAGCTTGTCCTCGACCTCGTCGACGATCGCCTTGACCTGCCGGTCGTTGCTCCCCGAGGCGAGCAGGAAGGCGTCGGTGATGGCCAGCTGGTCGCTGACGTCGAAGGCGAGCAGGTCGGTGGCGAGCTTGTCGGACGCCGCCCGGGCGGCGGTCGTCACGAGCTCGACGGCTCGGTCGGTGGCGGTCATGCGGCTCCGTCGTCGTGCGGGGTGTCGGATCGGGTCGTGTAGAGGCGGTGCTTGGCGATGTACTGAACCACGCCGTCGGGGACGAGGTACCACACGGGCTCCCCGCTGGCGGCGCGGTGACGGCAGTCGGTGGACGAGATGGCGAGCGCAGGGATCTCGACCAACGTGACGCGGTCGGTCGGGATGCCCGACAGCGTGGCGGCGTCCATGTCGTACCCGGGCCGGGTGCAGCCGACGAACTGCGCGAGCTCGAAGAGCTGCGAGGCGTCGCGCCAGGTGAAGATCTCGGCGAGCGCGTCGGCACCGGTGATGAAGTAGAGCTCGGCGTCCGGCAGCTTCTCGCGCAGGTCGTGCAGCGTGTCGATGGTGTAGGTCGGGCCGTCGCGGTCGATGTCGACCCGCGACACCCGGAAGCGGGGGTTGGCCGCTGTGGCGATGACGGTCATGAGGTAGCGGTCCTCGGCCGGCGACACCACCCGGTCGGACTTCTGCCAGGGGTCGCCGGTCGGCACGAACACGACCTCGTCGAGGTCGAACCACGCCTGCACCTCGGACGCGGCGACCAGGTGACCGTGGTGGATCGGGTCGAAGGTGCCCCCCATGACCCCGACCCGTCGGGCGGGCTCCGGGGTGGCGGCGACGTCGGATGGGGTGCTCAGCTGTGCTCGCGTCCCCCGCCGAACGCGGCGAGTGCGCCCATCAGCGCCAGCAGCAGGGCCAGGATCCCGGCGCCGATGCCGTAGCTGAGCGCCGAGTTGACCTCGTGGTGGGACTCCTCGGCGACCTGCATCAAGACGGCGTGCGCGATCATCGACATGGGGTGAAGCCTACCGGTCGTGACGGGCCCGGCGCCTGCGGCTACCGGGTGTGGCCGTCGCCGGTGACGACGTACTTGGTCGAGGTCATCTCCGGCAGCCCCATCGGGCCGCGCGCGTGCAGCTTCTGGGTGCTGATCCCGATCTCCGCCCCGAACCCGAACTCGGCCCCGTCGGTGAACCGGGTCGAGGCGTTGACGAGGACTGCGGCGGAGTCGACCGCGGCCACGAACCGGCGCGCCGCGGACTGGTCGGCCGTCACGATCGCGTCGCTGTGGCCGCTGGAGTGCCGGTGGATGTGCTCGATCGCGGTCTCGAGGTCGGGGACCACGGCCGCCGCGATGTCGAGTGAGAGGTACTCGCGGTCCCAGTCGTCGTCGGTGGCCGGCTCGACGCCGTCGTACGCCGCGAACGAGTCGTCGCCGTGAAGGGTGACGCCGGCCGCCTGCAGCGCTCCCACGACCCTGGGAAGGAACGCGTCGGCCACCGCGGCGTGCACCAGCAGCGACTCGGCCGCGTTGCACACGCTGGTGCGCTGGGTCTTCGCGTTGAGGACGATCGCGAGCGCCCGGTCCAGGTCGGCCGCGGCGTCGACGTAGACGTGGCAGTTCCCGACGCCGGTCTCGATCACCGGGACGCATCCGTTCTCGACGACCGTCCGGATCAGGTCGGCAGAGCCGCGCGGGATCAGGACGTCGACGAGCCCGCGAGCCCGCATCAGCTCCTTGACGCTGTCGTGGCTGTCGCCGGGCACCAGCTGCACGACGTCGGCCGGCAGCCCGGACCGCTCCGCCTCCGAGCGCAGCACATCGACGATCGCCGCGTTGGACGAGCGGGCGCTGGAGGAGCCGCGCAGCAGCACGGCGTTGCCCGACTTCAGGCAGATCCCGGCCGCGTCGGCGGTGACGTTGGGCCGCGCCTCGTAGATCATCCCGACCACGCCGAACGGCACCCGAACCTGCCGCAGCTCCAGCCCGTTGGCCAAGGTGCTCCCGCGCACCACCTCGCCCACCGGGTCCGGCAGGCCGGCCACGTCCCGGAGTCCCTGGGCCATCGCGGCGACCCGCTCGGTCGTGAGCCGCAGCCGGTCGAGGATGTTGGCCGGCGTCCCCGACGCCTCGGCTCGCGTGAGGTCCTCGGCGTTGGCGTCGAGCACCGTCCGGCTCGCCACCTCGAGGCCGTCCGCCATCGCGTGGAGCGCCGCGTCCTTCTGCGCCCGGGTGGCGAGGGCGAGGGTTCGTGAGGCGGTCCGGGCGCGTTGCGCCAGCGCTCGGACGTCATCTCCCGGATGGTCAGCCACGAAATCCAGCGTACGGCGGCAACCGATCGGTGCTCTGCCGCGTCCATGTCAGTGAACGGGGGCACCGGCCCCTCATGCCCGAAGGACTCCCATGCAGCTTCGCTCGCTTCTGGCCGTGGGGCTCGCCGCCACGGTGACCGCCGCAGGACTCGCGGCGGCCGCGCCCACCGCAGGTGCCGACGAACCGGCTCCCCTCCCCGACTCGGCGCTGGCGCTCACGGCGCCCGACAAGGTCATCGCCTACGCCTTCCGGGGCCGGGTCTACTCCGACCTCGGGCTGCGGCTGGTCGCCGGCCACGCACCCGTCGAGATCTGGAGCAACCGCGCGTCGTACGAGGACCCGATCACGAGCGTCTGGCGGTCCGAGGGCGGCGACGTCCCGCTCCCCGCCAACTCGATGAAGGACTTCGGCGGCCTCAAGAAGTTCACACACCTCACGATCACCGATGTCGCCACCGGCGAGGTCGTCAAGGCGCGGTACGTCCCGGGCTGCCTCAACGGCGACTCGCAGCGGATCCACCCCGATGCCCCGGCCCGCTCGCCGTACCCGTGGAGCTGCCCGTGGAACCCGTACACGACCGGCTCCGTGATGGGGATCCAGGAGGGGTGGTCGAACTCGGTGTTCCCCGAGTGGACCCGGTTCAGGCTGCCCCTGGGTCGCTACGACGTCACCGCCGCGATCTCGCCCGAGTACGTCGAGGTGTTCGGCATCTCCGAGGAGGACGCCTCCGCCACGACCCGACTGGTCGTGAAGCGCGAGTCGTTCGAGGGCCGGCCGGCCCGGCCGGCCGCCGGTGGGGCCACCCTCGAGCCGGCACTGCGGCCGACCCGGTCCGCCCGGGGCGTCATGGCCGTCGACGGCGCGCCCGACCTGCGCTCGCTGCCGGCGTTCGGCATCCAGCTCAACCGGCGCGGCACCGCGATCCGGTTCGCGGCCACCGTGTGGAACGGCGGGTCGGGTCCCCTGGTCGTGGACGGCTTCCGGACCGCCGACGGAGACCACATGGACGCCTACCAGTACTTCTTCGACGGCGACGGCGAGCAGACCGGCTACCAGCAGGTGGGCGAGTTCCACTTCCACGAGGCCAACCACCAGCACTGGCACTTCGAGGACTTCGCGCGCTACCGGCTCCTCAACGAGGACATGACCTTGGCGGTCCGGTCCACCAAGGCGTCGTTCTGCCTCGCCAACACCGACGCGGTCGACTACACCGTGCCGAACGCGGACTGGAAGCCGGAGAACACCGACCTCTCCAGCGCCTGCGGTGACGCCGGGGCGCTCTCGCTGCGCGAGGTGCTCTCCAACGGCTCGGGCGACACCTACCTGCAGTACCGCGCCGGCCAGGCGTTCCGGATCGGCAACCTCCCCGACGGCGACTACTACGTCTCCGTCGAGGCGAACCCGGACGACGACACCGACGGCCGCAACCTGGTCGAGGGTGACTACACCAACAACGACTCGGTGCGGAAGATCACCCTCGGCACCAACAAGCGCACGGGAGAGCGCTGGGTCGAGGCGGAGCAGGTGGGGATCATCGAGGAGCGGTTGCCCAACTTCTTCTGATCCTGACTCGCACGTGCGTGGGCCCCGTCACCGGCTGGTGACGGGGCCCTCGTCGTACGGCGTGGGGCTGCTCAGCCCTTGCGCTCGGTGATCTTCTCGGCGGCGGCCGGGAAGACGGTGTGGAGGTCGCCGACGACCCCGAAGTCGACGAGCTCGAAGATCGGCGCCTCCTCGTCCTTGTTGACCGCGATGATCGTCTTCGAGGTCTGCATGCCGGCCCGGTGCTGGATCGCGCCCGAGATGCCGCCGGCGATGTAGAGCTGCGGCGAGACGGTCTTGCCGGTCTGCCCGATCTGGAACGAGTGAGGGATCCAACCGGAGTCGACCGCGGCCCGCGACGCGCCGACCGCCGCGCCGAGGGAGTCGGCGAGCTGCTCGACGGGCTCGAAGTTGCCGCCGGTGCCTCGGCCTCCGGAGACCACGATCGCGGCCTCGGTCAGCTCCGGGCGACCCGAGGCCTGCCGCGGCTGCGAGGCCACGATCTGCGCCTTCTTCGCCGACTCCGAGACGGTCGCGGCGAACTCCTCCACCGCCGCTGCGCCCTCGGCCTCCTCCGGCGTGGCCGCGTTGGGCTTGACCGTGATCACCGGGGTGCCCTTCGTGACCTTCGCGTTGACCGTGTAGTTGCCGGCGAACACCGACTGGGTGGTGACAGGCGTGCCGTCGGCTCCCTCATCGGGCTGGACGTCGACCGCGTCGGTGATCAGGCCGGAGCCGATCTTGATGGCCAGCCGGCCCGCGATCTCCTTGCCCTCGAGCGTCGACGGGATCAGCACCGCGGCCGGAGACGTCTTGTCCACCAGCTGCTGGAGCGCCTCGGCCTTCGGGGCCACCAGGTAGCCCTTGATCTCGGCGTCGTCGACGACGTAGACCTTCTCGGCCCCGTACTTCTTGACCTTCTCGGCCACCGCGGCGCTCTGGTCGCTGCCCCCGATGAAAACGGCGGACGGCTCGCCGAGACGGCGGGCGATGGTGAGCAGCTCGTAGGTCGGCTTCTTGACCTCGCCGTCGGCGTGGTCGACCAATACCAGGACTTCAGACATGACTCAGGCTCCTCAACCGGGTGGTCAGATGAACTTCTTGGACGCGAGGAAGTCGGTCAGCGCAGCGGCGCCGGACCCGCCCTCGTCGGTGACGATCTCGCCGGCCGTGCGCGGCGGCCGCGCCGTGGTGTCGGTGACCTCGGTCCACGCGACCGACAGCCCCACCTCACCGGCGTCGACGCCGAGGTCGCCGAGCCCGTAGGTCTCCAGCGGCTTCTTCTTCGCCGCCATGATCCCCTTGAACGACGGGTAGCGGGCCTCACCGGACTGGTCGGTCACCGAGATCACCAGCGGCATCGTGCCGCCCACCACCTCGGTCGCGGTGTCGCCGTCACGCTTGATCCGGACCTGGTCGCCCTGCGTCTCCACGACCGAGGCGAACGTGACCTGCGGCAGGTCGAGCCGCTCGGCCAGCATGGCCGGGATCACGCTCATCACGCCATCGGTCGACGCCATGCCGCACATCACCAGGTCGACCGGCCGATCCTCACCGACCTTTGAGATCGCCTTCGCCAGCACCAGGCTGGTCGCGACCGCGTCCGACCCGGCGATCGCGTCGTCGACCACGTGCACGCCGGAGTCGGCGCCCATCTGCAGCGACTTGCGGACCGCGTCGACCCCCTTCGCAGGCCCCACGCACAGCGCGATCACCTGGGTGTCCTCCGGGCTCTCGGACTTCTCCTTGATCTGGAGCGCCTGCTCCACGGCGTACTCGTCGAGCTCCGAGAGGAGACCGTCGACCCCCTCGCGGTCCACCGTCTTGTCGGACTCGAAGTGCCGGTCGGCAGTCGCGTCGGGGACGTACTTCACACAGACGACAATGTTCATGGTTGCGGCCCGAGCGGGCCCCTCCTGTTTGATCTCGAGGTGATCGCGTGGCGATCCCTCAGTCAACGTGGGTAGTGCTGGCGAGGTTACTAGCGGGGAACCGGGAGCGGGAACGCGGACCGCGGTGGCATCGCTCACAGCCGCCCCGGGGCGTGGCGCGGGTCACGCGGACGCCAGGCGCGGTCAGGGACGGATGATCCGGTCCACGATCCGGCCGACCACGAGGTAGGCGACGGCCCCGATGCCCCAGTTGACGAGCGCGTTCTTGGTCGCCGCGTCGTCGCCGGCGAACTCCTTGATGCCGTTGTCGCGTGAGAAGACGCCCAGGTCGACGGCGTCGGCGCTGTCGAGCACGAACTCGACCAGCGGGTTGCCCTCGTTGGTCTTCAGCGCCACCAGCAGGGCACCCACGGCGAGGAACAGCGCGCAGACGACGAACAGCAGCCAGACGACCTGGGCCACCCGGGTCCGGACCCTGGTAAAGATCGACGGGCCGTTCGCGCGGTCGGTCGCCTTGTCACCGGGCCCGGGGGATCCTGGTTTGTCCGTCGTGCCTGCCATGCGCCGGATCATAGGGGCACGGGAACCCTCACCGGCCGACGAACCGCGCCTTCCCGGGGCCGTTCTCGACGAACGAGCTCATGCCGATCCCGCGGTCCTCGGTGGCGAACAGCGCGGCGAACTGCTGCCGCTCGATCTCGAGGCCGGTCTCGAGATCCACCTCGAGGCCGCGATCGATGGCCTCCTTGGCCGCCCGCAGGGCGTACGTCGCGGCGCCGGCGAACTGTCGCGCCCAGGTGAGTGCCTCGTCGTAGACCTGGTCGGCCGGCACGACCCGGTCGACCAGCCCGATCGCGAGCGCCTCGTCGGCCTTCACGAACCGTCCGCTGAAGATGAGGTCCTTCGCCCGGCTCGGCCCGACCAGCCGCGTGAGCCGCTGGGTCCCGCCCGCGCCGGGGATGATGCCGAGCAGGATCTCCGGCTGCCCGAGGACGGCGTCCTCGGCGGCGAACCTCACGTCGGCGCAGAGGGCCAGCTCGCAGCCCCCACCCAGCGCGTAGCCGGTGACCGCGGCGACGACCGGCTTCGGGATCCGGGCCACCGCGCTGAACGCCGACTGCAGCTTGCCGGAGCGCCGGACCATGTCGGTGTAACCCAGGTGGGCCATCTCCTTGACGTCCGCGCCTGCCGCGAAGACCTTCTCGCCGCCGTAGACGACGACCGCCTTGACGTCGTCGCGCTCGGCCGCGTCGTGCGCCGCCGCCCGGATCTCCTCCTGCACCTGGGCGTTGAGGGCGTTCATCTTCGGCCGGTCGAGCCGGATCGTGCCGACCCCGTCGGCCACCTCGAGACGCACGAACTCCGACATCGGTCCTCCTCTGCTCGCCCCGTGGCCGTCACGGGTCGGGTCGCCACGAGCCTAGCCACGGGCGGCCGGCGACCGCCGATGGGCTTGAATAGGCCGGTGAGTCTCTCCCCCTGGCGCTGGCAGCACTCCGACGAGACGGCACCCGTGTGGCCGGGGTCCCACCAGCGGCTCGGCGCGACCTGGTCCCCCGACTCGACGAACTTCGCGATCTGGTCGCCCGAGGCCACCTCGATGTGGGTGTGCCTGGTCGACGACGACGGCGACGAGACCCGTCACCAGCTCACCGAGCACACGCTCGGGGTGTGGCACGGCGCGATCCCCGGCCTACCGGTCGGACAGCGGTACGGCTTCCGGGCCGACGGGCCGTGGGAGCCCGACCGCGGCCGCCGTTTCAACCCGGAGAAGCTGCTGCTCGACCCGTACGCGCTCGCGATCAGCGGCGAGCTGGTCGACGGGCCCGACCCGCTCCCCTACGACGTCGCCAAGCCCGCGAAGCGCAGCACCGTCGACTCCGCGTCGGCCATGCCGCGCTCGGTCGTGGTGCACGACGAGTTCGACTGGGGCGACGACCAGCCGCTGCGCACCCGCTGGCGGGACACCGTGATCTACGAGGTGCACGTCAAGGGCTTCACCCAGCTGCACACCGAGATCCCGGAGGCACAGCGCGGCACGTACGCCGGCCTCGGCAGCCACACCGTGACCGACTACCTCAACGACCTGGGCGTCACCGCGGTCGAGCTGCTGCCGGTCCACCACTTCTTCACCGAGCCCGGCGTCGCCGACCGCGGCCTGGTCAACTACTGGGGCTACAACTCGATCGGCTTCTTCGCCCCGCACGCGGCGTACTCCTCCTCGGGCGACCGCGGTGAGCAGGTCACCGAGTTCAAGCAGATGGTGAAGAGCTTCCACGAGGCCGGGATCGAGGTGATCCTCGACGTCGTCTACAACCACACGGCAGAGGGCGGCCAGGAGGGTCCGTCGTACGCGTTCCGCGGGCTCGACGACCTCGGCTACTACAAGCGGGTCGACGCGGACAGCGACACCTACTGGGACGTCACCGGCTGCGGCAACACCGTGGACTCCACCAACCTCGGGGCGCTCCGGCTGATCCTCGACTCGCTGCGCTACTGGGTCACCGAGATGCATGTCGACGGCTTCCGGTTCGACCTCGCGTCGGCACTCGCGCGCACCGGGCACGACATCGACATGCGCAGCGCGTTCCTCACCACGATCAGCCAGGACCCCGTGCTGCGGCACGTGAAGCTGATCGCGGAGCCCTGGGACGCGTCGATGGACGGCTACCGCGTGGGCTCGTTCCCGCCGCCGTGGACGGAGTGGAACGACCGCTACCGCGACACCGTCCGCGACTTCTGGCGCGGCGAGCCCGGCGCCCGCGAGCTCGCCAGCCGGATGGCGGGATCGAGCGACCTGTACGCCGACGACGGCCGCTCGCCGTACGCCTCGGTGAACTTCGTGACCGCCCACGACGGGTTCACCGTGCGCGACGTCGTGTCCTACGCGCACAAGCACAACGAGGCCAACGGCGAGGGCAACCGCGACGGCACCGACAACAACCGCTCCTGGAACCACGGCGTCGAGGGCGAGACCGACGACCCCGAGATCCAGGCGCTGCGCCGGCGCCAGGCGGCCAACATCATGGTCACGCTCTGCCTCTCCAGCGGATCGCCGATGCTCACGGCCGGGGACGAGCGGGGTCGGACCCAGCGCGGCAACAACAACGCCTACTGCCAGGACAACGAGATCTCGTGGGTCGACTGGCGGCCGGACGACGCGTGGCTCGACGTCTACGACACCGTGAAGACCGCGTTGCGGCTGCGCCGGGAGCACCCCGCGCTGCGCCAGAGGCACCACTTCGCGGGGGCACCGACGATCGAGGGCGGGCCCAAGGACCTCGCGTGGCTCCACCCGCAGGGCCACGAGATGACCGAGGCCGACTGGCACGACGACTCGCTGCGCGCGATCGGGATGTTCGTCTCCGGCGACCCGCTCCGCTCCCCCGGCCCGCGCGGCGAGCAGCAGCGGGACGCGTCGTTCGTGTTCTGGTGCAACGCCGGACCCGACCCGATCACGGTCGCGCTCCCCGACAACGAGTGGGTCCGGACCGGCGAGGTCGTCCTGGCGACCGATCCGGAGCTCCACGCCGGCAACCCGGTCGTCGCGGGTGGCGAGCTCACGCTCGGGCCACGGTCCGTGCTGGTGCTGCGCCAGACCGCCGACCCGGCGTGAGGCCGACCGTCAGGCCGAACCTCAGGCCGGCAGTGCGATGACGCCGAGCTCGGCGGGGGAGGCCAGCAGGTCGTTCTTCGGCACCACCCGGACGGTGTAGCCGAACGCCCCGCTGCGCGCCAGCGTGACGCTGCCGTCGAACCGCTGGCGGCCGCCCTGGTAGGTCTCGGCCAGCCCGAGGCTCTCGATCGTGGTGTCGACCAGCTCGTCGTCGCCGTTGATGACCCCGTGCAGCAGCTGCACGTCGACGTCCTCGGGCGACAGCTCACCCAGGGACACGAACGCCCGGACCGACAGCAGCGTGCCGATCTCCGGGGCGTCGCCGACGCCGCTGCTCTCGACGTGCTCGACCCGGACGCCCTTCCAGCCGGCCCGCACCTGCTGCTTCCACGCCGACAGCTCGGCCGCGCCGTGGTAGTCGGCGTTGAGCTTGCGGCCGGTGATCGCGGCCGGGGTGTAGAGCTGGCGCACGTAGTCGCGCACCATCCGGGTCGCGAGCACCTTCGGGCCGAGCGACTTGAGCGTGTGGCGCACCATCTCGAGCCACCGCGACGGGACCCCGTCGGGACCGACGTCGTAGAAGCGCGGCGCGACCTCGTTCTCGATCAGGTCGTAGAGCGCGGTGGCCTCGAGGTCGTCACGACGGTCGTGGTCCTCGACGCCGTCGGCGGACGGGATCGCCCAGCCGTTGCTGCCGTCGTACCACTCGTCCCACCAGCCGTCGAGGATCGACAGGTTCAGGCCGCCGTTGAGCGCGGCCTTCATCCCGGAGGTGCCGCACGCCTCGTACGGCCGCAGCGGGTTGTTCAGCCACACGTCGCAGCCGGGGTAGAGCGGCAGCGCCATCGCGATGTCGTAGTTGGGGAGGAACACGATCCGGTGCCGGACCTCGGGGTCGTCGGCGAACCGGACCAGCTCCTGGATCAGCTTCTTGCCGCCGTCGTCGGCCGGGTGCGCCTTGCCGGCGATGACCAGCTGCACCGGACGGTCGGGGTGGAGCAGCAGCCGCTTGAGCCGCTCGGGATCGGACAGCATCAGCGTGAGTCGCTTGTAGGACGGAACCCGGCGCGCGAACCCGATCGTGAGGACGTCGGGGTCGAGCGCGGAGTCGATCCAGGCCAGCTCGGCCGGTGCGGACCCACGCTTGGTCCAGGACTTCGCCAGCCTTCGACGCGCGTCCTCGATCAGCTTCTCGCGCAGCAGCCGCTTGGTGGCCCACAGGTCCTGACCGGCCACCTTGTCGACCGCGGTCCAGAACGAGTCGGCGTCGTCGCCGTCGGCACCGTGCTCGGCAGCCAGCTCGAAGACCTCCCGCCCGACCCAGGTCGGCGCGTGCACGCCGTTGGTGATCGACGTGATCGGCACCTCGGCCTCGTCGAACGCCGGCCAGAGACCGTTGAACATCTCGCGGGAGACGTGACCGTGCAGCTGGGAGACGCCGTTGGCGCGCTGCGCCAGCCGGAAGCCCATCACCGCCATGTTGAAGATGCTGGGGTCGCCGCCCTCGTAGTCCTCGCGGCCGAGCGCCAGGATCCGCTCGACGGGAACGCCGGGCACCGGCGACGCGCCTCCGAAGTACTGCTCGATGAGGTCGCGGGCGAACCGGTCGATGCCGGCCGGCACCGGCGTGTGCGTGGTGAACACGGTCGAGCCGCGGCTCACCTCGAGCGCGGTGTCGAAGTCGAGGGCCGGCCCGCCCTCGACGGCCGACAGCTCGCGGATCCGCTCGAGACCGAGGAAGCCCGCGTGACCCTCGTTGGTGTGGAACACCTCGGGCTCGGGAGCACCGGTGATCCGCGAGTACGCCCGCAGGGCGCGGACGCCGCCGATGCCCAGGAGCAGCTCCTGGCGGAGCCGGTGCTCGCTGGTGCCGCCGTACAGCCGGTCGGTGACCTCGCGGAAGTGGTCGGGGTTCTCCTCCACGTCGGTGTCCAGGAGCAGCAACGGCACCCGGCCGACGTGGGCGACCCAGATCCGGGCGGCGAGGTCGACGCCGCCGGGCATCGCGATCCGGATCGTCGTGCGCGAGCCGTCGGGCTCGTGGAGCAGCGACAGGGGCAGCTCGTCGGGGTCGAGCACCGGGTAGGTCTCCTGCTGCCAGCCCTCGCGGGAGAGCGACTGCTTGAAGTAGCCCTGGCGGTACAGCAGCCCGACTCCGATCAGCGGGACACCGAGGTCCGACGCCGCCTTGAGGTGGTCGCCGGCGAGGATGCCGAGGCCACCGGAGTACTGCGGCAGCACCGCGGTGATGCCGTACTCCGGCGAGAAGTACGCGATCGCCCGCGGCCCGTCGCCACCGGACCGCTGGTACCAGCGGTCGTCGGCGAGGTACCGGTCGAGGTCCTCGGTGGCCGCCGCCAGCAGGTCGAGGAAGGCGCCGTCGGACGCCAGCTCGTCGAGCCGGGCGGCGTCGACCGCGCCGAGCAGCCGGGCCGGGTCGTGGCCGGTGGTCCGCCACACCTCGGCGTCGACCGCCGCGAAGACGTCCTGCGTCGGCGGGTGCCAGGACCAGCGGAGGTTGCCGGCCAGGGTGCCCAGGGCAGCCAGCGCGTCGGGCAGGACGGGACGGACGGTGAATCGTCGGATCGCTCGCACGGCAGGACGTTAGCGCCAAAATGTGAACGATCCAACCCGGCGGCTCCGTGGTGTGGGACACCTATCGGAGCACCCCGGCGGACCCACGCCCCGTCCGGCCCGGTCGTACCTGGCAGTAACCGATCCGGCGTACCGCCGTTGTGGGGACATGATTGCCTCCCTCCCCCGCAGGGGCGCCGGCCGGGTCCACCGTGCCCTCGCCGGCAGCGCCCTGCTCCTCGCCGCGCTCGTACCGGGGCTCACCCAGCTCCCGGCGATCGCCGAGACCGCCGCGCCGGCCACCGACCCGGTCGACCTCGAGCAGCTCGTCACCTGGGGCGACTCGGTCCCGGGCCTGGCGGACCTCGACACCCGCGGCACCGCCGGTCCCACGGCGGCCCAGCGTGCTGCCGCCCGGTCCCTGGGCGCCGTCGACCTGGGCTGGAACCGGTTCGGGACGCCGTCCTCGATCCTCCCGGCCGACGGCGTGCTGGCGCAGGCGACGTCCGACGACCCGGTCGTCGCCGCACGTGCCTGGCTGCGGAGCAACGCCGTCGTGTTCGGGCTGACGGCCGCCGAGGTCGACGACCTCGAGCTGGTGAGCAGCCAGCCCTTCGCCCAGAGCGACGCCCGCGCGGTGCTCTTCCGCCAGCGGTTCGGAGCGCTCACCCCCGCGCTCGGAAGCATGGTCACGGTCGGGGTCGGGAACGGCGAGATCGCCTACGCGTCGTCGAGCATCGTCCCGACGTCCGCTACCCCGGTGGCCGCCGCGCTGACACCCCTGGAGGGATGGCTCAACGCGGCCCGCGACGTCGGTCGGACGAACCTCGACGTCGGGGCGATCACCCGCACCGTCGACGAGGCGGTCGGTGACGGCGTCGCGCCGTGGACCCGGCTGCGAGTGCCCGGCTTCGCGCAGGAGCAGCAGGTCCGGCTTCGGGCGTTCCCCTTGGCCGACGGCACGGTGCGCCCGGTGTTCGAGGCGAACGTCGTCGACAGCGACCAGGGCGTGGCGTTCGCGTACACGTCGATGGTCGACGCGGTCACCGGCCGGGTGCTCCACCGGCAGAACCAGGTCGAGCACTCCCAGGCGACCGAGCCGTTCCAGGGCAGCATCGACGGCACGGAGTGCGGCGAGCCGCACCCGTTCGAGCTGACCGACGACAACACCCGTCAGGTGAACGTCGTCGCGAGTGCGGCGAACCTCGCCAACGACGCCGTCATCAAGCTCCTCGACCCGCAGGGCGACGTGATCACCAGCGCCGACCTGCTGACCAGCCCCGAGACGATGAGCTACACCGCCCCCGACCCGCTGCCCCACGGGATCTACAGCGTGCAGATCTGTCCGTTCGAAGGGGCCCCCTGGCTGCCCCCGACGAACTACGCCGGGCTCGTCGCGACGTCCGACTCCGAAGGCCCCACCTCCCCGGTCGGCTACCCGGCCTGGCGCTACTTCCCGGCCAATCCGTCGCTGAACTACTCCCCCGACCACACGCCCACCAACGACGAGATCGGTTGCTGGCGGATCGACGGCCGCGAGTACTGCTC
>Ga0299913_10002465_pt1 | contig 14613 bp, 27 predicted proteins | sample RVTome_9_FD_201360 | JGI IMG/M metagenome (GOLD analysis project Ga0299913, IMG submission 201360) | Soil microbial communities from uranium-contaminated site in the Upper Colorado River Basin, Wyoming, United States - RVT155D38 (version 2) ... | reverse complement strand
GACGGGGAGCGTGAGGTCCTGATCCAGGCTCCGACGGGTCGCCGTCCTCAGGCCCGCATCCTCTTCATCGAGGTGCACGACGAGAAACAGATGAAGAACCGCCTGCACTTCGACCTGCGCTCCGAACAGGACCAGGACGGTTACGTAGCCAAGGCCGAGTCGCTAGGAGCCACGCGCGTCGACATAGGCCAAGGCGACGACAAGCCCTGGGTGGTCATGGCCGACCCCGAAGGCAACGAGTTCTGCATCCTGCGAGACCGAGCCGCCCGCGAAGCCAACACAACCTAGGTCGGGCCGGCTGGGCGGCGGCCGCAGCTCGGCGCCCGGGGAGGCAGAGACGGCCTCCTAACCCCTTCTTTTCGCGATATCGGTTGCTCAGCCACCATTCCCGCGCAAAGAAGGGATCCTCATGCGCCGAGGGCTCGTCGTCCGACGGCCGCCTCCTTCCGGGTGAGGTGTCCGAGCGAACGGTGGTGGACGCACAGACGGACCGACCGTCGAAGCCGCACCGACTAGGTCGGGGTGGCTGGGCGACGCACGCCGCCGAGCGAGTTGAGGTGTCTGAGCGAACGGTGGGCGGCGCACAGACGCACCGACCGTAAAGAGAAGGCCCCCAGCGAACCGGGGGCCTGGGTTCTAGCGCTTGGAGTACTGCGGTGCTTTGCGCGCCTTCTTGAGTCCGTACTTGCGACGCTCCTTCTCGCGAGCGTCACGAGTGAGGAAACCTGCCTTCTTCAGGATCCCTCGTAGCTCGGGGTCAAGCTCGATCAGCGAGCGCGACAGCGCGTGTCGCAGGGCCCCCGCCTGCCCGCTGGGTCCGCCGCCCTCGATCTTCGCGATGACATCGTAGCGACCGTCGGTCTCGGTGATGCGGAAGGGCTCACTGATGATCATGCGGTGGGTCGGGCTGGGGAAGTAGTCCTCGAGAGGACGACCGTTGATCTCCCAGCGGCCACTGCCCTCGACCAGGCGGGCACGACAGACCGCTTCCTTGCGACGCCCGGTTGCACGGGCGAGCACGTTAGCCAACCGTTACCTCCTCGATCGTGTGCGCCTGCTCCGGGTTGTGCGGCGCGGCGACCGCCTTGAGATCCCAGGGCTTGGGGTTCTGCGACGAATGCGGATGCTCCGAGCCCGCATAGACCTTGAGCTTCTTCAGCATCGCGCGACCCAGGCGATTGCCGGGCAGCATCCCCCGCACTGCCTTCTCGACGGCGAACTCGGGGCGGGTGGCCATCAGCTTTGCGTAGGGAACCGCCTTTAGGCCGCCCGGGTATCCGGAGTGACGGTAAGCCTTCTTCTGGAGCAGCTTGTTGCCGGTCATGACGACCTTGGAGGCGTTGATGATGACGACGTGGTCGCCGGTGTCGAGGTGGGGGGCGTAGTAGGGCTTGTGTTTGCCCCGCAGCCGCTTGGCCACCTCGGATGCGAGCCGGCCGAGCACGACGCCGTCGGCGTCGACGATCCACCAGTCGCGCGTTATCTCACTTGGTTTAGTTGAATGTGTCTTCATAGATATTCCAGGCCTAGAAAGGCGAAGGGGCAGGATATCAAACCGGTCGGCTCCAGCCGCCGTCGTACTCGACGGAGACGAGACACAGGCCGTGGGGCGGCGCCACGGGACCTGCCGCCGAGCGGTCCCGGGCCGCGAGGATCCCCGGGATCTCGTCCGGACTTCGCTTGCCCTCCCCTACCTGTACGAGCGTCCCCACCAGCGACCGCACCATCTGCTGGATGAAGGCGTTCGCCCGTGCCCGGATCCTCACGATGCGACCGTCTCTCGCGGCCCTGAGCTCGTAGAGGACCCTCTCGGACGACGCGTCGGGGTCGGGCACCCGCCCGAACGAGGAGAAATCGTGGGGTCCGAGGAGGTGACCGGAAGCCTCTCCGAGAGCGTCGAGATCGAGCGGCTCGGCGTGCCACAGGGTGGTATCGGCCAGGAAGGGGTCCGGGACGACGCCCTCCAGCAGGGCGTAGACGTAGGTCCTCGAGCGAGCCGAGAAGCGCGCGTGGAAATCGTCTTCGACGCGCTCGGCCCTCGTAACGGCGATGTCGGGGCCCAGCATCGCGTTGAGGGTGTCTCTGACCTTGATCGGATCGGTGTCGTCGGGGGCCGCGCAGCTCATGACCTGACCCATCGCGTGCACGCCCGCGTCGGTCCGTCCGGCCGCGGCCGTCGTCACCTCGGAGCGGAACAGCTTCGAGAGAGCGGCCTCGACGTCTCCTTGAACGGTGCGGACGTCCGGCTGTCGCGCGAACCCTCGGAACGGCTTGCCGTGATACGCGAGATCCAGGCGCAGGTTCATGACGCCCGCCGTGCGCCGGCTATCCCTTGTCGTCGGTGAGGTTGCCCTCGGGCACGCCGCCGGCGCTCACGTCGTGAGGGGGCTCGCCATCGGCTTCCTCGGAGGTTGCCTCGATGGATGTGGCCTCGGACTCGGCCCGCGCGGTCTCGGTCTCCTCGACCACCTCGTCGGGCGCTTCAACGTCCGGACCCTCGCCCGAGCCCTCCGCAGAGGCCTGGGCTGCCTGCGACCGGGCGGGCTTGTCCTGGGGAAGCTCCTCGCTCCCGCTCCTGCGTCGCGGTGCGCGCAGACGTCGCCGGCGACCACCCGATTCATCGCCAACGGCCGTGGTCGCTCCGCCCGTGCCCTCATCCACGAGCTCGATCAGAGCCATGGGCGCACCATCGCCACTGCGCGGGCCCAGCTTGAGGATGCGCGTGTAGCCGCCATTGCGGTCCTCGAAACGCGGCCCGATGTCGTCGAACAGCTTGTGGACGACGTCACGATCCTCGATCAGCGAAAGCACCTGACGCCGGTGGTGCACCGATCCCTTCTTCGCCTTGGTGATCAGACGCTCTGCGTAAGGACGCAGCAGCTTGGCCTTCGCCTCGGTCGTCTTGATGCGCTCGTGCTCGAAGAGGGACGCGGCGAGACCCGCCAACATCAACCTTTGGTGCGACGGGTTCGCGCCGAGGCTCGGCCCCTTCTTCGGCTGCGGCATCTTCAGATTCTCCTTAGAACTCTTTGCTCTTCAGGCCGAGGCCCATCTCGTCGAGCTTGGCCTTCACCTCGTCGATGGACTTCTGACCGAAGTTGCGGATCTCCAGGAGGTCCTCCTCGCTCTTCTGCACGAGGTCTCCCACCGTCTGAACGCCCTCACGCTTCAGGCAGTTGTACGAACGGACGGTGAAGTCCATGTCCTCGATCGGCTTGGCGAGGATGCCGGACTGCTCGTCCTCGCCCGGCTCGGGTCCAAGGTCCAGACCAGGGCCCTGGCCGACGTCCGAGAACAAGGTGAAGAGGTTCACCAGCGTCTGGCCGGCCGCGCTGAGAGCGTCCTGCGGCGTGATCGAACCGTCGGTTTCGACGTCGAGGATCAACCGGTCGAAGTTCGTCATCTGTTCGACCCGCGTGGGCTCGACCTGGTAGGTGACCCGCTTGACGGGCGAGAAGATGGCGTCGATCGGGATCGTCCCGATCGCCTCCTTGCCTGCCCCGGCCGCGGCCTGGTACCCGCGACCCTGCTCGACCCGGAGCTCCATCGACAGGGATGCACCCTTGTTCAGGGTTGCGATGTGGTGCTCCTTGTTGAGGATCTCGATGCCGGCGGGCAGCTCGACGTCGCCTGCGGTGACCTCGCCGGGACCGGTCGCGCGGAGGTGGACCGTCGTGGCCTCCTCGTTGTCGCTGCGGATGACGAGGCCCTTCAGGTTCAGCACGATATCGGTGACGTCTTCGGTGACGCCCTCGATCGTCGAGAACTCGTGTAGGACCGAGTCGATCTTCACCTGCGTCACCGCGGCGCCGGGGATCGACGAGAGCAGCGTGCGCCGCAACGAGTTACCCAGCGTGTAACCGAAGCCGGGTTCCAGCGGCTCGATCGTGAACTTCCTGCGCAGCTCCGAGATCTCCTCCTCGGAGATCTGCGGGCGCTGAACGATCAGCAGATCCATGTAGCTCCTCTCCTGGTGGCGCTTAAGTCGGTGCTGTTACTTCGAGTAGTACTCAACGATCAATTGCTCTTGCACCGGAACGTCCATCTGCGTGCGCTCCGGCAGAGCAAGGACCTGAACGGACATGTCCTTCAGGTTGCTCGACAGCCACTCCGGGATCACGCGGCCCTCGGCGTAGCTGGTGTTCTCGACGATGCGGCCCAACGACTTCGACTTGACCTTGACCGACACCGTGTCGCCGGGCTTGACCCGGAAGGATGGGATGTCGACCTTGCGGCCGTTCACCTGGAAGTGGCCGTGGGTCACGAGCTGACGAGCCATCGGGCGGTTCATCGCGAAGCCCGCTCGGTACACCACGTTGTCGAGGCGCGTCTCGCACAGCCGCAGTAGCTCCTCGCCCGTGATGCCCTTGGAGCGGGCGGCCTCCGAGTAGTAGTGGCGGAACTGCTTCTCGAGGATCCCGTAGAACCGCTTGGCCTTCTGCTTCTCGCGCAGCTGGAGCAGGTACTCGGACTCGCGCACGCGGCCGCGGCCGTGCTCGCCGGGAGGGGGACGCCCCTTCTCGATCGGGCACTTCGGCGATTCGCAGCGCGTGCCCTTCAGGAAGAGCTTCGTCTTCTCCCTGCGACACAGGCGGCAGACCGGTCCGGTGTATCTCGCCATCAGACCCGCCTTCTCTTCCGCGGGCGGCAACCGTTGTGCGGCACCGGCGTCACGTCCTTGATGCCAAGGATCTCGAGCCCGGAGGCCTGCAGCGAGCGGATCGCTGTCTCGCGGCCCGAACCGGGACCCTTCACGAGCACGTCTACCCGGCGGACGCCATGCTCCTGTGCCCGGCGGGACGCGGCCTCGGCCGCCAGCTGGGCGGCGAAGGGCGTCGACTTCTTGGAGCCTTTGAAGCCGATGTTGCCGGCCGAGGCCCACGAGATGACGTTCCCCTCGAGGTCCGAGATCGAGATGATCGTGTTGTTGAACGTCGACTTGATGTGCGCGACGCCGTGGACGATGTTCTTCTTTTCCCGCCTGCGGGTCTTAGTCTTCTTCTTGGGAGATGCCATTACTTCTTACCTGCCTTCTTCTTGCCGGCCACCGTCTGGCGCTTCGGTCCCTTGCGGGTCCGCGCGTTCGTGTGGGTCCGCTGTCCGTGGACCGGGAGGCCGCGGCGGTGCCGCAAGCCCTGGTAGCTACCGATCTCGATCTTCCGTTTGATGTGCTGATTGACCTCACGACGGAGGTCACCCTCGACGCGATAGCTATTGCTGATCCAGTCGCGGATCCGCACGATCTCGTCGTCGGTGAGATCGCGCACCTTGGTCGCCGGGTTGACGCGCGCTCCCACGCACGTCTCAACCGCCTTCGTCGGACCGATGCCGTAGATGTAACGGAGACCTATGTCCAGCCGCTTCTCTCTAGGCAGGTCGACACCCGCGATACGAGCCACTAACGCGCCTCCTCTTCCTTAACCTTGTCGTTGCTTGTGACGTGGGTTGGAACAGATGACCATCACGACGCCGCGACGACGGATCACCTTGCACTTGTCGCACATCTTCTTAACGCTCGGACGCACCTTCATATGCCAGCTCCTACTTGTACCGGTAGACCACACGACCCCGGCTGAGGTCGTACGGCGACAGTTCGATCAGTACCCGGTCCCCCGGCAGGATGCGGATGTAGTGCATCCGCATCTTTCCGGAGATGTGCGCCAGGACCTGGTGACCGTTGTCCAACTCGACCTTGAACATGGCGTTCGGGAGGGGTTCGATTACCGTCCCCTCGACCTGGATGCCCTCTTCCTTACCGGAAGACTGCTGAGCCTTCTCTTTGTTCTTAGCCACGCGCAACAACCCCGTGATCCCTCATGGAATGACCGGGCCCACCCGTGACGGGCGCGCCCTCAGGGACGCGGCTGAACAGGGGGTTGGGCCGACCAGGCAGCATATCAGACGCCTCACCGGCCTCCCGGCTCGCACCGCTTCGCTCCGTCAGCACCTCCGGGCCCTCGGGAAGGATCGCGATGGTGTGCTCGAAGTGTGCCGACAATGACCCGTCGGCGGTCACCACCGTCCAGCCGTCGGAGAGGGCGACCGTGCCACCCCCACCGGCGTTGACCATCGGCTCGATCGCCACGGTCATGCCCGAGGCCAGGAGCTCGCGGCGTCCGGGAGGGCCGTAATTGGGGATCTGGGGATCCTCGTGAAGGTTTCGGCCGATCCCGTGGCCCACGTACTCCCTGACGATCGAGAACCCCGCGGCCTCCGCGGTCTTCTCGACGGCATATCCGACGTCACCGAGCCGGCGGCCGGGATGGCATTGAGAGATCGCCGCGTAGAGCGCCGCCTCGGTGACCTCGAGCAGGCGACGGGCCTCGGGGTCCACCTCACCGACCGGGAACGTCCAGGCTGAATCGACATGGAACCCGTCGAGGAAGACCCCCACGTCCAACGAGACGATGTCGCCCTCCTCTATGAGCTTCTCGCCGGGGATCCCGTGGACGATGACCTCGTTCGGGGACGCGCAGATGGAACCGGCGAACCCGCGGTAGCCCAGGAAACTCGGCTTCGCGCCACGCTTCTCCATCGTCGTCCGCGCGATGGTGTCCAAGCGCCCTGTGGTGACACCCGGCTTGAGGGCCTCCTCCATGCGGTCGAAGACCTCGACGAGAACGCGTGCACCCCGCCGCATGATGGCGATCTCCTCGGGAGATTTCTTGTAGATCACAGGTGCTCCCGACGGTGCATCACAACGAACTCGCGATCCGGGAGAAGACCTCATCGGGACTTCCCTGGCCCTCGACCGTCTTGAGGATCCCCTTGTCCGCGTAGTACTCGGTCAGAGGCTCTGTCTGCTCGTGGTACAGGTTCAAGCGCTCGCGCACCGTCGCCTCGTCGTGATCGTCCGACCGCTCGTTCACGTGTCCCCCGCAGGTGTCACAGGTCCAATCGTTCTCCGGCGGCGAATCGAGACTGTAGTTGCGACCGCAGTTCGAACAGACCCGCCGCCCGAGGATCCGCCGCAGGGAGACCTCCTCGGGAACCTCGATCACGAGTGCCCCGTCGAGGGATACCTCTTGGTCGGCTAGGAACGCATCGAGGGCCTTCGCCTGCTCGACGTTGCGAGGGAAGCCGTCGAGGAGGAAGCCCTCGGCGCAGTCATCCGCGCTCAAACGGTCGGTTACCACCTCGATCACGAGAGTGTCCGGAACGAGTTTGCCGGCATCGACGTACTCCGAGACCTTGTTGCCCAGAGCCGTCCTCCCCTTGATCGCCCAACGGAAGATCTCGCCGGTCGAGATCGCGGGGATGCCGTACTTCTCCGCGATCCTCGCTCCCTGCGTGCCCTTCCCTGCGCCCTGGGGGCCGAAGATCACCAGTCTCACTTCAGGAAACCTTCGTAGTGGCGCATCATCAGCTGCGACTCGATCTGCTTCATGGTCTCGAGCGTCACGCCGACGACGATCAGGATCGAGGTGCCGCCGAAGGGCAACTGCTGGATGTTCTGGGTCGCCAGGAAGATCGAGGGCAACAGGGCGATGAAAGCGATGAACAGCGCGCCCGGCAGGGTGATCCTCGTGAGGATCCTGTCGAGATAGTCCGCCGTCTGCCGGCCCGGCCGGATACCCGGGATGAAACCGCCGTACTTCTTCATGTTGTCGGCGACGTCAACGGGATTGAACGTGATGGCCGTGTAGAAGTACGCGAAGAACACCACCAGCAATCCGTACAGGACCATGTAGGTGATGCTCCGAGAGTTCACGAGGTTGTTGCTGATGAAGTTCTGCACGCCTTGGTTCTGGATCACGTTCTGCAACAGGCTCGGGATGTAGAGCACGCTCGAGGCGAAGATGATCGGGATGATCCCCGCTTGGTTCACCTTGAGCGGGATGTAGGTCGACGACCCTCCGTACATCTTCCGGCCCACCACGCGTTTCGCGTACTGGACCGGGATGCGCCGTTGTCCCTGTTCCATGAGGACGATGGCGATGACCACCGCAAAGGTGATGGCCATGATGATCAGGAAGATCCCGATGCCCTTCTGGTCCAAGATCGCCTTGAACTCACTCGGCAGGGTGGAGATGATCGAGGCGAAGATCAGGATCGACATGCCGTTCCCGATCCCTCGCTGGGTGATCAACTCGCCCAGCCACATGATCAGAGCGGTACCCGCCGTCAGAGAGATGACGACGATCGCGACCCGGCCCGGTGTGAAGTTCGGGATCAGATCGACGGGTTGACCGCTGGCCGACTGGATCTGACCGCGGTGGAACAGGAAGGCCAGGCCGGTGGACTGCAGGAGTGCCAGGACGACCGTGAGGTAACGCGTCCACTGCGTGATCTTCTTGTAGCCGCTCTCGCCCTCCTTGGACCAGGCTTCTAGCTTGGGGATCACGACGGTTAGCAGCTGCATGATGATCGACGAGGTGATGTAGGGCATGATCCCGAGCGCGAAGACCGCGAGCTGCGTGAGCGCTCCCCCCGAGAAGAGGTTGATGAACGCGAACACGCCGCTCTGAGCGCCCTGGGCGAACTGCTGCGCTCGCTCGACGTCGATGCCCGGTGTGGGCACATGGGCGCCGAAGCGGTAGATCGCGATGATCAGCAGCGTGAACAGGATCTTCTTCCGAAGATCCGGCACCTTGAAGGCGTTGACGAACGCCCCGAGGAGGTTCACTCGGCGATCACCTCGGCCTTTCCACCGGCGCCCTCGATCTTCTGGCGAGCGCTCTCGGAGAAAGCGTGTGCGCGCACGGTGACAGCGCGGGAGAGATCGCCGCCCCCAAGCACCTTGATCAGCTTGTCGCGTTTGTGGACCAGGCCGGCGGCCCGGAACTCGTCCGGACCGATGCTCTCGCCCGGCATGTCCTGCAGGCGCGACACGTTGACACCGCCGTAGTGCTTGCGGTTCGGAGGCGTGAAACCCTTCAGCTTGGGGAGACGCCGGGCCAACGGCATCTGCCCACCCTCGAAGAACGCGGGGACCTCGCCGCGCGCCTTCGTGCCCTTGGTGCCGCGCCCGGCGGTCTTGCCCTTGCCGGACCCGTCGCCCCGACCCTTGCGCTTCGACCGCTTATGCGAGCCCGGTGCCGGTTTCAACTCGTGAAGCTTCATCAGTTCTCCTCGACCTCGATCAGGTGCTCGACCACGCGCAACATGCCGCGGATCTCGGGCTTGTCCTCATGAGTGACCGTGTGACCGACGCGCTTCAAGCCGAGGGCGCGTATCGTGCCCTGCTGCTTGGCGGTGCCGGATACGACCGACCGCACCTGCTTCACCGTCAATCTCGTTGCCATCTGCTACCCCTCAGCTCGCGGCCGGTTCCGGGGCGCCGAGCAGCCACGGCGGAGCGACTTCCTCCGGCGTCTTGTGGCGCCGCTTGGCGACCTTCTCGGCCGTCTGCAAGCTCTTCAATGCCTTGACCGTGGCGTGCACGATGTTGATCGCGTTGTCCGAGCCCAACGACTTGCTCAGGATGTCGTGGATCCCCGCGCACTCGACGACCGCGCGGACGGGGCCCCCGGCGATGACGCCGGTACCGGGCGAAGCAGGCTTGAGCAGCACGACGCCGCCGGAGTCCTCCCCCGTTACCTGATGCGGGATGGTCTTGGCGATCAACGGGACGCGGAAGAAGTTGCGCTTGGCGTCCTCGATCCCCTTCTGGATCGCGGCCGGAACCTCACGCGCCTTGCCGTATCCGACCCCCACCTGACCGTTGGCGTCCCCGACGACCACGAGCGCGGTGAAGGAGAACCTGCGTCCGCCCTTCACTACCTTGGCGACGCGATTGATCGAGACGACCCTCTCCTCGAACTGATTGCGGTCGTCATCGCGGCCGCGTGGGCCTCTTCCCTGTCCTCCACCTCGTGCCATCAGAACTCGAGACCTCCTTCACGGGCGCCTTCGGCGACCGCTTGTATGCGTCCGTGGTACATGAACCCACCCCGGTCGAACACCACGCGAGAGATGCCCTGCGCCTTTGCCTTCTCGGCGATCTCGGCGCCGACCTTCTTCGCGAGGACGACGGGCTTGTCCCCGTTGCTTCCCGTTGGGGTACCGGCCGCCACCAGCGTGCGGCCAGCCGTGTCGTCGATCAGTTGTGCGTACACGTTCCTGTTCGAGCGATAGACCGCGAGCCGCGGACGTTCGGACGTGCCCGTCACCTTCTTGCGGACGCGCCGGTGCCTCTTCGCCAAGGATCGCGACTTCTGTTTCCTGTCCATACCTATGCGCCTGCCTTTGCTGCCTTGCCGCCCTTGCGGCGGATGTACTCGCCCTCGTAGCGGATGCCCTTCGCCTTGTACGGCTCGGGCTTCTTCACCGCCCTGATCTCTGCCGCCGTCTGTCCCACCAGTTCCTTGTCGATGCCCCTCACCGCGATGCGCGTCGGCTGGGGGACGTCGAACTCGATCCCTTTGGGGGCCGGGAACTTCACGGTGTGCGAGAAGCCGACCGAGAGCTCTATGTCGTTGCCCTGCTTCTGCGCCCTGTAGCCAACGCCGTGGATCTCGAGGCGCTTCTCGTAGCCCTCGGTCACACCCTGGACCATGTTGGCCAGCAGGCTTCGCACGAGCCCGTGGAGAGCCCGCACCTCCGGGGTCTCGGAATCGCGCACCACGCGGAGCTCGCCGTCCGTCTCCTCGATAGCGATCTCCTCGGGGAAGCTCTTCTGAAGCTCGCCCTTGGGGCCGTTGACCGTCACGGTGCGACCGACGATGGATATCGACACGCCGCTCGGGATGGTGATGGGGGCTTGACCGATCCTGGACATGGCTACCTCACCACACGTAGGCGAGGACCTCGCCGCCAACCTTCTGGCGACGCGCCTGCCTATCGGTCATGACTCCCTGAGAAGTCGAGATGATCGCGACGCCCAACCCACCGAGGACGCGCGGCAGCTCGCCGGCACCCCGGTAGACGCGTCGGCCCGGCTTGCTGATCCGGCGGATGCCGGAGATAGCGCGCTCGCGCTCCTCGCTGTAACGGAGGTGGATCCGGATCATCGGATGCCCGTTGTCCTCCTGCACCTTCTCGAACCGGTCCACGTACCCCTCGTTCTCGAGGATCCGCGCGATGTTCTCTTTGATCTTCGACGCGGGTATATCGACCTCGTCATGCATCGCCGTGGATGCATTACGGATCCTGCTGAGCATGTCCGCTATCGGATCGGTCATCGTCATGTCTTCGCTACGCTCCTACCAACTCGACTTCGTGACACCGGGGATCTCCCCGTTGTGGGCCATGGAACGGAAGCACAGGCGGCACAGGCCGAAACGGCGGAAGACCGCTCGCGGCCTGCCGCAACGAACGCACCGCGTGTACTCGCGCACCTTGTATTTCTGCTTGCGGTTCGCTTTCTCGACCAACGCTTTCTTTGCCATTACTCCGCCTCTCTGCCTTGCTGCCTGAAGGGGAAGCCCAGCGCCTTCAGCAGGGCCCGCCCCTCCTCGTCGTTCTTCGCGGTCGTGACGATCGTGATGTCCATCCCGCGGGTGGCATCGATGTCGTCGTAGTCCACCTCGGGGAACACCAGTTGCTCGTTGAATCCGAACGTGTAGTTGCCGCGTCCGTCGAACGAACGGGGATTGAGACCCCGGAAGTCGCGGACGCGTGGGAGCACTATCGAGGTGAGGCGGTCGAGGAAATCCCACATCCGATCGCCTCTGATCGTGGTGGCCACGCCGACCGGCTGCCCCTCGCGGAGCTTGAAGGTGGCCAGTGACTTGCGAGCTCGCCTCACCGCCGGCTTCTGCCCGGTGATGGTCGTCAGGTCCTTGATGGCTCCCTCGAGGACCTTGGCGTCCTTGGAGGCCTCGCCGACCCCGAAGTTCACCACGACCTTCTCGGGCCGGGGCACCTCCATGACGTTGGCGAGTCCGAGCTCGTCCTTCAGCGCCGCCACAAGCTCGCTGCGGTAGCGCTCCTTCAATCTCGGCGTGTAGGTCGTGGTTGCCATGTCTATAGCTCCGTTCCGCACTTCTTGCAGACGCGCACCTTGCCGGCCTTGCCGGACTCGACGCGGTAGCCCACCCGGGTGGGCCCGTCGTTCGGGCAGACGAGCGCGACGTTCGAGATATCCACCGCGGCCTCCTTGTGCTGGATGCCGCCCTCCTGTGCACCTCGCCGCGACATGCGGATCTTCTCGTGACGCGTTACGCGACCCACGCCCTCGACGATCACCTTCCGCTTGCGCGGGAGAACCTCGAGCACGCGTCCACGTGCCGTCTTGTCCTTGCCGGCGACGATCTCGACCGTGTCGCCCTTCTTGATCTTCAATGACATCAGATGACCTCGGGTGCTAGGGAGATGATCTTCATGAATCGCTTCTCGCGGAGCTCGCGTGCAACGGGCCCGAAGATGCGGGTCCCGCGTGGCTGCATCTGGTTGTCCACTATGACCACCGCGTTGTCGTCGAACTTGATGTAGGAGCCGTCGCCTCGACGGCGTTCCTTGGCCGTGCGAACCACCACGGCCTTCACCACCTCCGACTTCTTCACGGCGCCACCGGGGATCGCGTCCTTCACGGTGCACACGACCAGGTCCCCCACGCCGGCATAACGGCGACGGGACCCGCCCAGCACCTTGATCACGAGAACCTCCCGGGCCCCCGTGTTGTCCGCGACGCGACACCTCGACTCTTGCTGGATCATTTTGCGCGCTCCACCACCTCGACGACGCGCCAGCGCTTCGTCTTGGACAGGGGCCGCGTCTCCATGATGCGGACGATGTCGCCGACGTTCGCGTCGTTGCTCTCGTCGTGTGCCTTGAAGCGCGTGCCCCGGTTGACGATCTTGCCGTAGCCGGAGTGCTTCACTGCGTGACGCACCTCGACCACGACGGTCTTCTCCATCGAGTCCGAAACGACTCGACCGACCTCGAACTTACGGAGCGCACGCTCCGAACCACTCTGTTCCTGCATGCTCACTGCTCGTTCAGCTCCCTCTGGCGCAGGATCGTCTTGACCCTCGCGACGTCCTTGCGCAACTCGCCGATGCGCTTGTAGTTGTCGAGCTGCCCGGTGGCGTTCTGGAAACGGAGGTTGAAGAGCTCCTCCTTCGTCTCCGCGAGCCGCTTCTCGAGCTCGTCCTGAGTGAGATCGTGGATCTCCTTCGTCTTCGCTCGTGCCATCACTGGACCTCCAGGACCTGCTCGCGCGTTACGAACTTGCACTTGATCGGCAGCTTGTGCGCCGCGAGCCGGATCGCCTCACGGGCAAGTGGCTCGGGGATGCCGGCGATCTCGAACATCACGCGGCCCGGCTTCACGACCGCGACCCAACCCTCGGGGTTCCCCTTACCGGAACCCTGACGCGTCTCCGCCGGCTTCTTCGTGTACGGCTTGTCTGGGAAGATGTTGATCCAGACCTTGCCTCCCCGGCGGATGTGGCGCGTCATCGCGATACGTGCAGCCTCGATCTGGCGGTTGGTGATCCACCCGGGCTCGACGGCCATCAAGCCGTACTCGCCGAAGTTGACCACGGTGCCGCCCTTGCTCTGACCGCGCATCCGCCCGCGATGCTGCTTGCGATGCTTGGTCTTCTTGGGCATCAGCATCGCTACTCGGCACCTCCCTGACCGGCGGGGCCGCCGACCTCGGGTCCATCCTTGGCGTCACCCTTCGGTGCCTCGGTGACCGCGGTCTTGGCGGTGCCCTTCTCGCGCTCATCGCCCTTCGCGGCGTCGGTCTTGGTCGCCACCGAGCCCTTCTTGTCCTGCTTCGGCGACGGCGACGCGGACTGTCCGCCGGTGGAGGTAGCACCTGCCGCCGTCGAGCGAGCCTTGCGGGCACGCCTTTCCTCGGCGCCCCGACCGACGGTCTCGCCGGCGGCCAGAGCGGCCTCACGACGCAGACGTGCAGCATCACGCGCGGTGGCGTAGAGGTCCTGATATTCGCCCTTGTAGATCCACACCTTGACGCCGATGCGACCGAAGGTCGTCTTGGCCTCGGAGAAGCCGTAGTCGATGTCGGCGCGCAGTGTGTGCAGCGGCATCTGGCCCTCGATGTACCACTCGGTCCGGCTCATCTCGGCCCCACCCAGGCGACCGGCGCACTGCACGCGGATCCCCTTGGCGCCATGACGCATCGCAGTCGAGACGGCCTTCTTCATCGCCCGGCGGAACGACACGCGCGAGGCGAGCTGCTCCCCCACCCCCTGGGCGATCAACTGAGCATCGAGCTCGGGCTGCTTGACCTCGATGATGTTCAAGCGCACGTCGGTGGGCTTGCCGTACATCCGCGATTCCATCTCTTCGAGCTGCTTGCGGAGACGTTCGGCCTCGGACCCCCGGCGGCCGATGACGATGCCGGGCCGCGCAGTGTGAGCATCGATGCGGACGCGCTCGCGCGTGCGCTCGATGTCGATGCGGGAGATCCCGGCGTGCGGGAGCTGGCCCAGCAGATACTCACGGATGCGGAGGTCGGCCTCGAGGTAGTCCTTGTACTGCTTCTCCGAGAACCAACGCGACTTCCAATCGGTGTGGATCCCGAGGCGGAAGCCGTAAGGGTGAACCTTCTGTCCCACTACTTATCCCCCTCGGTCTTCTTCTTGGTCGTCTTCTTGGCGGTGGTCTTCTTGGCCGCCGTCTTCTTGGCCGTCGTCTTCTTGGCCGTCGTCTTCTTGGCCGTCGTCTTCTTGGCCGTCGTCTTCTTCGCGCTTGTCTTCTT
>Ga0299913_10002464_pt1 | contig 14623 bp, 12 predicted proteins | sample RVTome_9_FD_201360 | JGI IMG/M metagenome (GOLD analysis project Ga0299913, IMG submission 201360) | Soil microbial communities from uranium-contaminated site in the Upper Colorado River Basin, Wyoming, United States - RVT155D38 (version 2) ... | reverse complement strand
CAGATTTGACCCACTCGAAATCGATGATGGTTTCCACCCTCTGGCCGCGGCATAGAGCGCTGCAAGGAACACCCGATGTCTCACCACCCCGCCGAAGCACATTGAAGTTGGCGGCCATGTCCAGGGGTCGGTCAGGGTCTGCGATCGTTGGTTGGGGGAGACGGATCTTTCCGCCCAAGATCCTCCTCGACTATTACCACCCGGGCAGGGGTGGCTATGTGTTCAAAGTCATAACCGCGCGCCTTTCAAAACGGTTGGGTCCATTGGGTTGACGATTCGGTAGATTTGCTGATTTGGGGGGCTAGAGTTTTGACTCGGGAATGGGAGGAATGATGAAAAGAGTATTGGTTACAGGCGCGGGGGGCTTCATCGGCCACCACCTGGTCACGTTCCTGAAGGACCGTGGGTACTGGGTGCGTGGGGTCGATATCAAACACCCCGAGTACACCGACGTCGATGCTGATGAGTTTGAGATTCTCGACCTTCGTCGGTGGGACAACTGCCTCCAAGCCACAAGGGACGTCGATCATGTCTACGCCCTGGCCGCAGACATGGGCGGTATGGGCTTTATTTCCCAGAATCATTCTCGGATTCTGCGAAACAATGCATTGATCAACATCCATACACTTGACGCAGCGAGGATCAATGGTGTCGCGCGGTACCTGTACACCTCATCGGCTTGCATCTATCCCGAGCATCTCCAGGAGGTAACCGACGCCGCGCCGCTCAAGGAGTCGGACGCTTATCCGGCCAACCCACAGGACGCGTACGGCTGGGAGAAGCTCGTGAGTGAGCTGTTGGCCGAGTACTTCTCCGCCGACTTCGGCATCGAGACCCGGATTGTGCGCTTCCACAACATCTACGGTCCCTATGGCACTTATGGTGGTGGGCGAGAGAAGGCGCCGGCCGCGCTGTGCCGCAAAATCGCAGAGGTCGAGTCGGGCGGGGAGATCGAGATGTGGGGGGATGGCGAGCAGACCAGGAGTTTTTGTTACATAGACGATTGTGTTGATGGGCTCTACCGGATAATGAAGTCGGATCATCGGGCCCCTATCAACCTCGGGAGAGACCGGATGGTCACCATCAATGAACTGGCGGAGATGATCATCGAGATCTCAGGCAAAACCGACATCAGCATTCGTCATATCGATGGGCCGCAGGGAGTCCGTGGCCGCAACTCGGACAACAGCATGATTCGTGAGCTGCTCGACTGGGAGCCTCCCACACGGCTCGAGGATGGTCTCGTTCCCACCTATCGGTGGATAGAGAAACAGGTTCACGCCGAGTAGGCGCTTCCGATTTGCAGGACTTGCTCAACTCCGCTCATCGCGGTGTCTTCATGGTGTTGGTAGGGCCTGACGGCTCGGGGAAGACGAGCGTTGCAGGCGCGATCGCGGACCAGCTTGGGGACCGAGCCGGGTATTTCCATTTCCGTCCTGATCGTGGGAAGGGCTTGGCCTCGCGGCCCAACATGGGAGCGCCGCCGCAACCGAAAGCGATCAGGGCCGGCCCGATGATATTCGGATGGATGAGGTTGGTGTTGAACCTCTTCAGGTTCTGGATCGGCTATCTGTCGGTCGTGCGACCCGCCGTGCGCCGAGGCGTGAATGTGATCGGTGATGTATGGGCGTACCGATATCTGACGCAGCCCTTGGCGATGCGTTACGCCGGACCAGATTGGTTGGCACACCAGATGCTGAGACTCTTCCCCCAGCCCGATCTGGTGATCAATCTCAATGCACCGCCGGAAGTTATCGAGGCTCGTAAGGGAGAACTCGCGCTAAATGAGATCTCCAAAGAACTTGCCCTTTGGCCGACAATCCCATGCCGCTGTTTGGTGACACTAGATGCAGTCGATTCACCTCCGAGGATCGCCGCTGAGGTGATCGCGAAGGCAGGTCTGAGATGATGCGACTGCCCCGGATCACCGTCGTCACCCCCACTTACAACCAGGCGGAGTTCATCACCGAGACCTTGGAGAGTATCCACGGCCAGAACTATCCGGAGTTGGAGCACATCGTCATGGATGGCGGTTCGGACGACGGGACCGTGGAAATCCTCGAGCGCTGGGATGGACTAATCACCCACTGGGAGAGTGGTCCTGACGAGGGCCAGACGGACGCCCTGATCAAAGGTTTTCGGCACGCGACTGGGGATATACTCTGCTGGCTCAACTCAGACGATCTCTTTTACCCGCGGACTCTTCGGGAAGTTGCCGAAAGATTCACGGCAGACCGGAGAATGCAATTCATCTATGGCGATGCCACCTGGATCAACCGCCGCGGCGATCCCATAGTGACCAAACGCGAACATGGCTTCAACCGGTTCATATGGTTTTACGACCATAACTTCATTCCTCAACCGTCGGCATTTTGGACGAGGGATATCTACGAGCAAGTGGGGGGGCTCGACCCCTTGTTCGACTACGCCATGGATGCTGATCTCTGGATCCGATTTGCCGACGTCACCAAACCAGTGCACGCCAGACGGATGTGGTCGATGATGCGGTTCTATCCCGAACAGAAAAACACCCAGTTTCGTCATCGCACCCAGATTGAAGGTGGTCAGATCAGAAGCCGCTATGGGCCTCCGCCCTCGCAGGCGGTCAGCACGATTGCAAAGTATTCAGCCAAGACTCTGCGCAAGACCTACAAGCTGATCACAGGGGGCTATCCGATGAGTGAGTTTCCCGGTCACCTCCGTCGAACTCTGAGAGGGATCTCGTGGGAGGAAGAGGAGTTGGCTCGCCAGAAGAAGGCTTCCGTTGGTGATTGATAGTGATGGCGGTTTTGCCCACCACTGATTCCGAGGTCGCCCGGAACGCCGTTGACGTCCTGTTTCGGTCGGCCCCTTGTGCCTTGATGCACGGCTACGACGTTTTGGCAAAGGGCCCGGTGACGTCCGACGTCGACATAGTCTCGGGCGTGTCAGCGAGAGCCCTGATTGCCGGCAGCATCGCGGGTTTAGCGAAGATTGGACTAGCGCCGGTTGTCATTTGGAAATACGACCTCGGCGGCACCGCCGGAGTCTTTCTTGCATCACCTAACGCTGAGGCTGGAGTCCACATTGACGTCTTCCATGATCCGCGAGGGCGAGGACGATACGGGATATGCTCGGGTGCCGTACTCTCGGGCGCTGTTCAGTGCGGTCCTTGGAGATGTCTCAGCCCCCTCGACCAGAGTCTTTATAGATTGGCCAAAGCGGACGCCAAGGGCGACCCTGATCGTCTCAAAAGGACCATTCAGGGTCTCAGCGATAGCCAAGACGCGGCAGTTTCGAGAGCAGCCCAAGTGTTCGCGTCGTGGCAGCGTGGTCGGGTGATGGGACTCATCGAGGCTGGTGAGAGGGCGGAAGCTCGATTCCGCGCACGGAGTAGCTGGTGGCGACATTTGCCTCGGGGAGCGATGCGCCTTCTCGATCCTGTGGGCTTCTGGGCCCACGTCTCCCATGGGCGCGAGATCGCCGACGCGGTTGCAGATCGGTTCAGTCGATTCCTAGTCGATGCGTTGTCCGCCCCTGTCGCAGGTCGTGAGCGACGAATGCTTCAGACGATCGAAGCGACGCGACTTCGACCTCGCCTGTTCGTATCGCATGGCTCGCTGCCCAGATTCCCTACTCCTGATTTGGTGGTGACCGCCGAAAATGTTGACGAAGCTTGCGCGGAGATTGTCACCGCAATGGCTAGCCGCAATCATCGATGAAAGTCCTCATCTCCGCATATGCCTGTGAGCCAAGCAAAGGGTCGGAGCCAGAGGTTGGCTTCCGCACCGTTCTCGCCGCGGCTCGTCATCACGATGTTTGGGTCATCACGCGCGAAAACAACGTTCAGTCGCTTCGAACCGCCTTAAAGCGTGACCCAGCGGGCGCCAGTGTTCGCGTAGTTGGATTCGAACATGACAGCTGGATTCTGCATGCCAAAAAGTGGGCGCGACCGCTTCTCCACCTTTATTATGACCGATGGCAGCGGGGGGTGGCGCCTATAGCCACGCAACTCGACGCCCATGTCGACTTCGATCTGGTCCATCATGTCACCTTTTCCTCCTACTACGGACGAGTAGGTGTGGCGGCCGTTGACAAGCCGTTGGTCCTTGGCCCCCTCGGTGGAGCGGTGCGAGTGCCGCTCCTGCTTCTCCCTCTGCTCCGTTTTCGAGGATTGGTGTCATACGTCGCTCGATCTGTCCTGCATGGGGTCTCTTATGCGAGGCCGTCGGTGAGAGATGTGGTGGCCCGCGCTCAGGTTGTTCTTGTCCAGAACCCGGGGACCTATCGCCGCTTGGGGCGCGTGGATTCCGTAATTTTCCCAAACGCCGCGAGCGTCGATTTGGAGTGGTCGATGCAGGGACCTGTACGCGATGTCGATGTGGCGTTTGTTGGGCGCCTGATCCCGTTCAAGGCGGGCTCACTCGCCGTCCGAGCTATGAGATATGTGTCGGACGACCGCGTAACCCTGACCGTTTTCGGTAGCGGAAACCAGCGACGGCACCTCGAGAGGCTCGTGAAGCGATGGGGTCTTGGCGACCGGGTCCGCCTGGTGGGCGGCGTCGATCGAACTGAGCTCTTCGATCGCATTGCTGGAAGCGTGGCGTTGCTACATCCGTCACTTCATGAGGACGCCGGCCTCGCGGTGGCCGAGGCCCTAACTCTAGGGACACCAGTCATCTGCCTTGACAATGGTGGCCCGCCAGTGCTCATCGATCGATGGGCTACACCCGGGGTAAAGGTCCGTCCGGCTTCCCCCAAACTGACTGCGAGGAGGCTCGCCAGAGCGATTGGTGAGTTTGTGGCTAATCCGGCGCCAGCATCGATGGAGCCGGTGAAGCCAACTCCCGAGTATGAAGAGGGCCTCATGGATCTGTACGACCGAGCGGCCGGAAGCGCTGCCGCGATCGGACTATGAGCGGGAGATACCCCAACGGCCTCGGGTTTGCCGGTCGTCTTGAGTTGATCAAATACCGCACCCAGGGGCTGATCGGAGTGTCGCCACGGCTGTATCGGACGGGTTTGAGAGTGCGGGGCTCCAGCATGGGCACCTTCGTCGTGACCGACACAGACTTGTGCATTGAAGCACCTATGGGGTGTGGGAACAGCTTCATCATCCGCGCCGTAAAGATGGCCAATCCCGGAATCAAGGTGGCACACCATCACCACGTTCCAGCCCAACTCAAGGAGTCGGCGCGACTTGGCGTGCCTGCCGTCACGATCCTCCGCGACCCTGGCGAAGCCGCCCTCTCCAGGGCCGTGTCCTGGGGAGACGCTAGTGTGGCCGGGGCCTCAATTTACATGTGGGTTCAGTTCTGGGAGACCTGGAGGAAGATCTCGCCGACGGTCCCAGTGGTGGTATTCGAGGATTTGATCGCTCATCCGGCTGCGCTGCTAGAGCTGGTCAATCGCACGTACGGGACGGGATTTAGCACGGACATCGCACCACAGGAAGAAGTCTTTGAAAGCATGGATCATTACCGGTCGGCAACCTACGGACCCGGCTCAATGGAGATGCCCCGTCCTACCCGGCCAGACCCAGCCAAATCGTCGAGTCAGAACGCCTTACGACCCGAGGTCGAGCGTCAGCGGTCGCTCATGCGGGCAAGGCGTCTCTATCACTCTGTAAAGGAGCAGGTTCAAAGTGCTGGGCAGTGACCACAAGTAGTGCGGCGAGCAGAATTCCGTGGTGGATGGATACCTGAAAACGTCCGTAGGGCCAAGTAGCAAACAGAGTGGCCACGATCTCACTCGCTACGAAGACACCCGTAGCCGTCATGACCACACTGGACACTACCGAGTCGAGCCTTCGAAACGACGCCCGAATCCAGGCGTAGTGAAAACCGAGGTATGCGATGAGCCCCAGCACCCCGAACTTCAACCAAACATGAACCGGGGCACTGTGGACTACAAAACTCTCGGTTTTCCACGCTGAGATCCTGTTGGTTTGGTATGTCACACCCATGCCCAGACCTGTGATCGGACTAGCCCAGATCACGTCCATGGCATCGGCAATGTCATTGACGTGGTCAGAAGTCGTGGCCGCAAACGCATTGGTCCTTGCATCCGCATCGGGGTCGAAACTCGCCAGGCGAAGCGCCAGGTTCCCGGTGCCAAAGGCGATTACGGACCCGATGATGACAATGGATGCCATTGCCAGCGGGACTGCAGCTCGTTGTACTCCGGCGCGCCGCACTCCGAGGAGGGATACGGTTCCGACTCCGAGAACCCAGATCAGCCAATATCCTCGACGGAACGAGAGGGCTACAAGTAGCGATGAGAGAACTGACGCAGCGATCACCAGATGCGCATACCACCTCGGAAACGAGTTCAACCCGAAAACCCAGACTGCGGTTGTGACAATTGCGCCAAACGCGCTCAGGGTAAGGATCTCGGAAGAGAATATGGCAATGGTTGTTCCCAAACTGACGCTCCCCCTACCAAAGGCGAATCCGAACAGCGGCCCAATGGACAGGAGTCCGTAAACAACAGCGAGATCGAGCAGCATGATTCCTGCCCACTCACGACCTCCCAGCCATCGAGTAGCGGCCCACGTCACCGCCATGACGACTGCGATGTTTCGCCAGTCGATAAACAGGTTGTTGGCATCCCCGACCAGGGCCCCTGAGAAAGAGATGAGGATGGCGATGCCGCCAGCGATGAGCCAGCCGAACATCTTGAGGTATCGCATGGTCTTCTCGATTGGGAATGGCATTGTCCGCGATCTCACAAAAGGGATGAGGACTGCGACCACTGCAGCTAGGACCACATATTGCATCGGGATTCCAAAAACCCGGCCGCCCCGATACCACAGAGTCGGAGGCCCATCAGGGGTGGAGTGCTCCCTTCCCATCCAGGTCGCAATGGCCACTAAGGCAACAAAGCCAAGACGGTCTCTAAGTGCAAGTCTCGACCAAATCTTTGTGGTCATCGCCGAATCCTATTTGATCTCATGCCTGCTCGGTGAGAAGTCTTGGCCGAGTATCGCCCTGGAGAAGGTGAGATTCCGCCGCCGAACCAAGCGGTCGAAGCCGCGATAGATCTGCCCGTAGACATGTCTAGGGATGTCGGTGACCAGCTGTTTCCAATTGGTAGGCACCGCACCGAGTGGTGCCGAGAGGGCGTGGCGTGAGTAGCCGATATATTCGATACGCTCGTCGCCGATCGCTTCGAGGTAAATGCGCGCCCAATGACGGCGGAGGGGTGTGTTGTACACCGCGAGCCAGGCGCTCGTCGATTTCGGGTTGACCCGGATTGAATCTTCCTGGTTCTTGTCTCCCATCATCCCCTTGATAACGGGTAGCTCATCCTCGGCAAGTCGTGGATCTAGGTCGAGGTATGCCCAAACCTGCTCCAACACGGTGTTGGGAGTGGCCACGAGATCTTCGTACCTGACCTGGAGTGCGTTGTCTGTTGCTCTCGCAGATTTGACGAGCGACGCGAGCCCGACGTTGAGATCAATCTCATTGCGAAAGAGATTCCAGTTTCCCGACCCCCATGTGGTGATCATCGATGCAGCAACAGCTAGGGGGTTGCGCCATAGGAAGATGAACTTTGCGTCCGGGAAGATCCGGATCACCTCATCGCTAATAAGGTGATATCGGGGTGTTTTGTCAAGGAAATAGGGCTTGCCACGGGCCGCCTTGGTGTAGAGCTCGATCACAAACGACCGCACCGCCTCGAAATAGGAGTCTGGGCCGTCGGGCAAGGCGCGCGCAAACTCCCGCGTGCCCAATGCGGCAAGCTCATGCCGGTACTCGGCATAAACTCCGACCGGTCTAGTGGCGTAGAGGACCGGCAGCAGTATCCAGGGCTCCTGAAGTGTGGCAACGCCAGGATGAGCGGCGATAGAGCGTTGCAGGAGTGTCGACCCGCTGCGAGGAAGGCTGAATACGAAGATCGGTTTGGCTGGGGTCATGGGAACTTCTCAACTGCTTCACAAACTGCTTCCCAAAGCCTGCCCTCGCCAGGGCCAACCTCCGCTCGGATTCGGGCGAGTGTTACAAGCCTCCGAACCAGATATATCCCGTACAAATCAGGCACTAGGCCCAAACCCTCCGGCCAGACGGTCTTGATGTGGGCACGTATTACAGGGTTCCTCGCGATGTCGGTTGGCTTTGGCAATGACCCCAGTCGCTCCATGAATAGGAAATGGAACAAGTCGTGGCCGGGCGCAGCATCAGGTATAGACGCCTCCCAGTCCAAGAAGGCGAGCCCATTGGGTGTCTTCACAGAGTTCCAATGGGTGAAGTCTCCATGAGCCCGGCCGACAGGGATCTGATTCGTCCCCAAGCGCTCGATGATCCCCGCCCTTACCCTAGAGATGGCCACACCAGGCCTTTCGTCGGGGGCCCGATCCTCCGATCGATGCACCGGTATCACCTCCTCTGCTGTGGCACTAGACCGCGACGCCAGCATCAATTGGGATACATATTCTCCGTGCTCGGAGAGGAGTTGTCGCGGACCTGCGCGCCCCGCCATCGGCTTGGTGCTAATGATGTAATGCCCATTCCAACGGTTGGCTCCGATGAGAGTCGGAACTTGATGCTGCATCTCTGGGATTTCTCGCAGGCCTTTGAGGGTTTGCGCCTCATTCTGGAGGGCTCTTTCACTCAAATGTCCGACTGCCAGCTTGGCGTAGCCGACCAACCGGCCGTGTGGGTCGGTGAACTGCATCACGACCCGGCTCAGGGGCTCCTGATTACCGAAACGGAAGGTGATAGAGGTGGCCCCCGGTACGCGACAGCGCTCAACCAGCTCGGAGACTGCTTCCGAGGACAAGCGGAGCGAGGTCGACCGAAAGAGCAAAGATGCTCTCTGCGGTCCCCCCAACAATGTCAGGAGCCTCGGCCAGCGACTCTTCTTCGCAAGCTTCTCGGGTACCAACAGTACGGGTCTCTCGTGACTTGGGAACGCCAGGTAACGAAGTCCCTCACTCGTGGGTGCATATAGCTCGTCGAGCACCTCTCGATTCCTAGCTGCGGTCATTCGGAGGTGATCCACGCGTCGAGTTTCCGGCCGAGAATCGTCTCTAATTCCAGGACACCAGGTCGGAAGCGTTCCCGGAGTCGAATTTTGACTTCTGGGTCCAGGGGCGGAGCAATTATCTCCGGCGCCCGCTCCTGGATTCGCTTCCAAACACGGTCTCTCAAACCGGAAGGGATAACCCTCCGTAGGGGTTCCTTGAGTGGCGATTGGCTCGTATAGAGACGGACCAGCGGGCTTGATTTGAGATCCAGGTTCGGGTTGCGTGCTCTTCCGGGCTCGATACGGAATTGCGAGACTCCGAGAAAATCGAAGAGCCTGTCGAGAAGCGTCTCCGATTGGCCAGCCAGGTCTTCGAACAGGTTGAAACTGAATTGAGCAGGATCGAACATCCTCAACCAACGTGTGAGATGGGTGGCATAGGCGCTGGCGTATAGGTAGGAGCGAGCTCCCCAGAAGTACCGAGGGCAGGACTCTTCGGCCGCTACGGCCTCGCTGAAATCCTCTATGGGCTCGGTACCGAGGCGACGGTTCATCAGAAAATCCGAATACGCTCTCTCTAGAGGCTCCCTCAGGATCACGATCAGCTTGGCGTCGGGTCGCAACCTGGCCAAGACGGCCGAGACCTCGGGGTCTTGAAGATATGAGGGCGTAACTTCGCCACGTAGCAGATCGGAATCGTCCGACCAGACAGCCTCGTATTCTTCGGGGCTGGTTGTCGAAATCCGGTGTTTCCGTCGATAGGCATCGGCTGCATACTCCCTGCACTGAGTTGGACCGGTGGAGAAGCTTGGCTCGCCCGACAGGAAGTGCAGGTATCCCGGTTCCTTTCGTGTGACCGGTAGCGAAAGCTCGGGATGCTGGCTGAGGTAATGGTGCAGCGATGTAGTTCCGGCCTTGGGTGCGCCGATGACATAGAAGTCGGGGTATACCGTCATGTCGACTTACCCTCGTAGACTTCAACCAAGGCCGTTGCCAGGTGATCCCAGCTGTGGTCCTTGGCGAAGGCCTGTGCGTTCTGCGCCATCATCGCGTGTTCTCCCCGGCCCGATATCGCGCGGCGCAGGGCCGCCTCGAGGCTTCCGGAACTCAGGTCGACGTCGAATCCCAGATGCTCGGTCCGGGCCCAGTGACCGAGGTTCGATTCCTCACTGGCAATGATGGGGACACCCCTTGCCAAAGCCTCCCGCGCGGTACGCGCCATCACTTCCCATCGAGATGGGTGCAACAGGTAATGAGCCTCGGCGAAAGCAGCCTCCTTGGGCTCCCCGTCGAGGCGACCGCACATTTCGAGCGCGTTTGGCGGGACGACGGCGGTGATATCTCTCAGAAACTCCGCCGAGCCCTTGGCGGGGGGGCCTGCGACCTTGACTATGAAGTTCTCCTCTGCGTCCATGCGTGAAAAAGCATCGGCAATGAGATCCAGGCCCTTTTGGAATACGTCTAACCGTCCCAGGAATAGAAATCTGACCGGTCCCTCGATCGAGGTACGCGATTCGGTCTCGCGGGGTTGGGGCGGAGGATCGATCCCGTAAGGATGGATGAAGAGTCGGCGGGCACCATACTGCGCAGCAAGGTTTGCCTCATAGGGGGAGAGGACATGAACGGCGGTGGCGTTTGACATCACTGATGAGTCGAAGAGACGAAGATATGCCATTTTTGCCAGGCGCCAGCCCGGAATATCGCGTTTCGATCCGGCCCTTTTCTGCATGGTGTAAGGGTTGAAGATGTTGCGTGGGGTGACGACATAAGGTATCCCGGCCCGATTCATCTCCCTGGCCCAGAGAGAATGCTCCACGCGGAGAAGGCCGTGAATATGCGCCACGTCGAAAGGCCGCTCCGCGACAATCCGACGTAGGTCACCTATGCCGTTAATACCCCGATCGATCGCTGCGCTGTCGAAATCAAATCTGGGTAGCTGCGGCTTGTCCCTTCGAGGCGCCCCTATCGCGAGCACGTGATGTCCTTGCCTGTGCTGAGCCAATGCCAAGGATCGTGAGTTGTAGGGCCCGCCTCCAGGGCCAAACAATCCTTTGTGGAGATGAAGGATATTCATTTGGCATGGCTCCCGGAGTTTTGGTAGAACCTGGCGAGTACCTTGCTGTAACCAATGACCTGGACAATGGAAAGGGCCATTGCGGCCAGAGGACGCGCGAACGCCTGAGTGATCCCTGCAGTTGTCGCCACTCCGATTTGGGCGGCATTGCCGACAGTCTCCACAACCGTCATTTTTGGCTCGAGGCGTCCACCGATCATCTCGGATCTCAATGGGGATGAAGCCACGCTGATCAAATTGGCGGCGACCTTGGTAGCCAACAGCCAGGGCACGGCGTAGGCGGGTTCGAAGAGATTGACAAAAGGGTTGCCGGCCCAGTTCCACCCGAAGAGGCCCAGGTAAAGAACACCGCCACCGATGATGAGCACATCGAACCATCGAGCCAGTCGGCGAGCTGCCATTCGATCGTGATCCCTTGCCGCCTCCATCGATTGGGGACCGAGGACTGCCGACAGACCCAATCCTGCGACAACGATTGGCTGGGCGATCTGCCTGGCCGCCTCTGCATAACCCAATGCCGCTGAGCCGGCGAGGGCGGCAACAATCGCAGAAGTGACAAACCCCGCGGTATTCCGAACGGTGCCCGTGGCAAATAGCCACTTGCCTCGTTGTGCGAAAGACCTGATGGTGCGTCCGCGTTGACGATTACTTCTCGCCGCTTCGAGTCGCCAGCTCATTGTCAGTCCCGCACTGATTGACGCAATGTTGGCGATAACAAGCGAGCCAAGCGGGATCCAAGGCGCTTCCACTCCGGCTGAGTGCATCAACCAGATCGACATCAGCACGACAACGAATTGCACCAGCGACATGATCGACGCGGCCCACGATCTTCGATCGAGGTGAAATGTGCGGCGTACATGGTCCTGAAGCGGCGAGACCATAGTGAGAGCTAGAGATGTGACCGCTAGGGCAGCCACCGCTGAGGATGCCAAATTCGGGCCGAGGAACGGGACAGCCAGCAGCACAATGGGAGCGGCTGCTGCCGACAGTAAGAAGCCTCGACCGAAAGTGTCGAGTACCACAGATATTCGGGTGCCCTGTTCCAGATCGAGACCTTGGACCTGGGCCGGGATGAAATAAAACTGGGTTGGGACCGACGAGGTCATCACGAATGCAGAGAAAAACAAGGAGTAGCCGCCGAGCGTTTCCGGTGTCAACTGGCCCGACACGGCGTAAAGTCCAGCGGCGAATGTAGCCGCCGATGCCAACCCCACATCAACGAATCCCGCTGGAGCCGCCTTCCATAGCTGCTTCATTCGGACCGAATCAGGGGATCACAAATCCTTGGACGAGGTCCGTATAGCTGGTCCCGCCGGATGGTCCGCCTCCTGCCACATAGGTGCTCGAACCCACCGTGCCATGAGCTGTTCCATGACGTCCGGTCGGGGTCATTCCGGCGTATGTGGTCCATGTGTCGGTGGCAGGATCGTAAACCTCATGCTGGGGGAAGGTTCCCCCGGTGCCGCTCTTTTCACCGCCGATGACTTGAATCAGGCCATTTTGCATTCCAACTGCAAAGCTACGCCGTCCAGTGGGCATCGCAGCTCGCGGTGCCCACGAGCCCGACGTGTATGCGTCCATCGAAGAAAGAGTGGGATTGATATCGGTGCCGTCTGTGCGATGGCGCCCACCGAAAACGAACAGATCGCCGCCGACCACTGCGGAGCCACCATTATCTCTGGGAATCGGCAGGCTCGGTCCCGCACTCCAGGTGTTGGTTGATGGATCGTAGATCTCGACAACTGTCAACGAACTGTTGGAGGCGAGGCCGCCCATGACCCAGATCCGACCCTGGAAAACCTCTGCCATCGCCCCCGCCCTCGCAGTTGGCATCGAAGCAATGGTACTCCACGCGTCGCTCGCCGGGTCATAGACGTACGCCTGATCGGTTGCCCCTGAGAACGCACTCGTCGACCCCCCGAAGTGATAAACCTTTCCGTTGTATGTGACGGCGACCGCATTCTCGACGGCCAGGCCCGGCTTGTCGGCGACTTGAGCCCAGCTGTCGCTCACAGTGTTGTATGCATAGGTTGAGGTGATGTGCTGTTGTGAACCACTCTCGTCTACCTTGCCGCCGATGGAATACAAGACACCGTCGACTACGGCAGAAGCCGGGTCCAGGACCGCCGCCGGCATCGGAGCGAGATTCATCCAGCAGCCTTGGTCTTTTGGAGTCAGGACGGTTATCGATCCGGAGGAGAGGTTGCCAACCGAAAACTCTCCGACGATGATCGTTCCGTCAGGACCCATTAGCAGGGGCAATGGTTCGTCGAATCCACCGATCAACCGCGTGCTGGAGACGACTGACGTGCCAGTCGGGTCGAGTTCGACTCGGGTTATGTCGTCTCCCTGTGAATAGCTGGCGAGAAGAATGTCACCGTCCAATGCCCCACAGAAGGCGTCACCTTGGTATTCGATGACCCCGTTCACCGACCGATCGAGACCGAAGTTGAGCATTTCGAGGCGATAGCTCGGAAGCGGCGAGGCTCCCTGCAGCGATCCGTCCTTGAATACACACTCGCCACGGGACGGGTTGGGATGACCGTAATATCCATCTTGTTCCAGCAGGTTGAGGCGGTCGCCTTGGGGCCCCGGGTTATGGCCGGCCGGCCACAACGTCGGATCCCCAAATGCAGGATCGTCACCTGCGGGGTTGCCGTCCTGGAACCTACAGTCGCCGGTAGGGCTCGGAGGGAACGTTCCGGTGACTCCGAGACCGTTGTCTGGAGCATAGATTCGTCCGTTGCTATGGAAGATGAAGTCGTAGGTGTTTCGCAGTCCAGTGGCAAAGATGTTGACATCGCAAGTCACGGGAATCGTCATCTCGGGCAAACTAACTCCGGCGACTGTGAAGAACCCGGTGGCACATTGCCCATCGGTAGCCGGATCCCATCCCGCCCGGTTTACATCGAAGGAGATCAGCGCCGCCGAAAGGGGTTGTTCTCTTCTATCGCCAAACTCGGCTCGATTTGACGACGGAGGCGTACCGGTTCCTGTGATACCTCCAACGGCAACATAAAGACGTCCATCAGGCCCGAAATGGATCTCGTTGAGTGAATGGTTGGCCTTGGCACGGGGCAGGCCCGTGACAGCGTCGAGAATGGTGGTGAACCCTGGGCCCGAAAGGCGCGACAACACGCCCGTGTTGATTTGGCCGTTGCTCAAAGAACCATTGGCATGACTCACCCATAGGATCACATCGCCAGGTGTAGAGGCCGGGTCGACCGCGATGCCCAACATCAATCGATCCCCACCGTACGCATCGGTGACAGTTGTGATCACCTCGTCCGCGATGACATTCCACGAGTTGTCGAAGGTAAGGGCATGGATATTCCCCATGGTGCCGCTGCCTTCGGCATTCAGCTCCGTCACGTACAGCCGGTCATCAGGCCCCCATGCCATTGCAGTCGGGGAGAAGCCAACCGGATTCTCGATACGGTCGAAGTCAAGGGAACCTTCGCCCCCTGGGCCACCAGGATCTGCAGTGTCGACGGAGAACGTTGAGAACGGGAAGGTCAGTGAGTTCGGGTTTGACCGATCGGACGTCAAGAGCCCTGCGAAAGAGTTGGTGCCGATGTTCTGATTGATGCCAGCGCCGTCAAA
>Ga0299913_10002463_pt1 | contig 14628 bp, 10 predicted proteins | sample RVTome_9_FD_201360 | JGI IMG/M metagenome (GOLD analysis project Ga0299913, IMG submission 201360) | Soil microbial communities from uranium-contaminated site in the Upper Colorado River Basin, Wyoming, United States - RVT155D38 (version 2) ... | reverse complement strand
CCCCCCCAGCACCGCCGCCAGCGCCTGGACCGTCACCCGGACCACGTTGTTGAGCGGTTGCTGAGCGGTCAGCGTCGCCCCGTCCGTCTGGGTGTGGAACCGGAGCCGCGCCGCGGCCGGATCCTGGATCCCGAACCGCCCCTCGACCAGCCCGGCCCAGATCTTCCGTGCTGCCCGGAACTTGGCCACCTCCTCGAACAGGTCGTTGTGCACGCCGAAGAAGAAGGACAGGCGACCCACGAACGCCGCCGGCTCGAGACCGGCCCGCCGGGCCGCCTCGACGTAGCAGATGGCGTTGGCGAACGTGAACGCGACCTCCTGGGCGGCCGTGGCCCCGGCCTCGCGGATGTGGTAGCCCGAGATCGAGATCGGATTCCACTGCGGCGTCTCGCGCGCGCACCACGCGAACGAGTCGACGACGAGACGCAGGCTGAACTCGGGCGGGTAGACGTACGTCCCCCGCGCCACGTACTCCTTCAGGATGTCGTTCTGGATCGTTCCCCGCAGGGACGCGAGAGGCGACCCCTGCTCCTCGGCCACCAGCGTGTAGAGAGCGAGGAGCGTGGTCGCGGTCGCGTTGATCGTCATCGACGTCGAGACCCCCGCGAGCGGGATCCCGTCGAAGAGCCGGCGCATGTCGTCTACGGTGTCGATCGCCACCCCCACCCGCCCGACCTCGCCGGCCGCGCGCGGGTGGTCGGAGTCGTATCCCATCTGAGTGGGCAGGTCGAAGGCGGTCGAAAGCCCCGTCTGACCGTGCTCGAGGAGATACCGGAACCGGCGGTTGGTCTCCTCCGCGCTCCCGTAGCCGGCGTACTGGCGCATCGTCCACAGGCGGCCGCGGTACATGTCGGCGTGGATGCCGCGGGTGTAAGGCGGCTCGCCCGGAACCCCGATGTCCCGAGCGGAATCGAGCCCCGCCAGGACCTCCGGGCCGTACACGATCCGGATGTCGTGTCCGCTGGTGGTCCGGGGTGCCGGGTCTCCGGCCACGCGGGACCGTTCCTCGATTCTCGGTTCGCTCATGCGGGCTCTCCCGGCTCGATCCGGCAGATCAGGACGTCCTTCTCGATCGCCTGGCCCGTCCGGACGCCGATCTCGCGGACGGTGCCCGAGGCCGGCGCGAGGATCTCGTTCTCCATCTTCATGGCCTCGATCACGGCGAGACCGGAGCCGGTCTCCACGCGCGCCCCCTCCTCGACCAGGACGGCGACGATCAGGCCGGGCATGGGTGCCCGGACCTCGCTTGTCCGCCTTCCTCCCGGCGACAGGGAGCGCATCCTGCCCGCGCGGTGACGTGTCTCCGACTCGACCCGGAGCGGGTGCTCGACGCCGTCGACGACGAGCCGGCCGTCGCTCCAGCCGAACGCCAGCAGCGTCTCCCCGACCCAGACCCGCCCTCCGCCGCCGGCATCCCGGATCGGAAAGGTCCACACCTCGTTCTCCCGCTCGACGGTGGCGGTCCACCCCTCCGTGGAGACGGTCAGGACGACCCGGTAGGGGTCGGCACGGCCGTCGGCGGTCACATAGTAGGCCGCCGGGAACGTCATGTCCGGGTCAGTGCCAGGACGGTCTCCACGTGCGCGGTCTGCGGGAAGAGGTCGAAGGCGCGGACCCGATCGAGGCGCCACTCGGTCCCGAGCCGGTGGACATCCCGGGCGAGGGTGGCGGGATCACAAGCGACGTAGACCAGCCGCCGGGCCCCGGAACGGGCGATCCCCTCGACCACGCGCCGCGCGCAGCCGCCGCGTGGCGGGTTGACGACGATCGCGTCCGGTTGCGGCCGGCGCCAGTCGAGCCGGTCGGCGGTGATCTCGAGGACGTGGACGTCGCCGCCCGCCCCGGCCACGTTGGCGCGCAGGTCGCTGGCGGCGCCGGGATGGCTCTCGACGGCGGTCACGCGTGCGCCCGATCGCGCCAGCTCGCAGGCCAGGACGCCGATCCCGGCGTAGGCGTCGATCACGGTCTCGCCCGGCGCCGCGCCGAGCATTTCGAACGCCGCCTCGTAGAGTGCCGCGGCGGCCTCCAGGTCGGCCTGGAGGAAGCTATCGAAGCCCACCCGGAGGTTCAAATCGCGGTACACCAGACCGACCTCCCGTCGTGGCGCCCCGTCGGCCAGCCTGAGGCCTGCCCGGGCCCACCGTCCCCAGGTTGTCGGGAGTCCCGCGGCCGCGAGGGTCCTGGCGATCCTCCCTGCCGTTACCGGATCGGCCGTGAAGACGCCGCCATCGACCCCGTGGCCGGGCAGGGCGCGGAGGGCGAGACGCCCTTCGCTCGCCGCCTGGCCCTCGTCCCCCAGCGCGCCTTCGAGGGCCGAGCGGACGCCTGGGAGCCGCGCCGCGATCCGCTCGTCCAGAACCGGGCAGGCGGGGACGTCGACGACGGCCACGGGATCGCCCGCCCGGTGGAAGCCCACGACCACGCCCTCTTCCGACCGCCGCCACGAGAGGACGGCGCGCTGGCGGTAGGCCCATTCCCGGGGCGCCGGCTCGCACACGATCGCCGCGGGCGGACGCCGGCCGCCGACCCGCTCGAGGAGGTCGGTCACTGCGACCGCCTTGGCGCGCCGCTGAACAAGGGACGAGACGTGCTGGAGGCCGCATCCTCCGCACTCGGCGTGGATGGGGCACCGCGGCTCGATCCGCTCGGGCGAGGGACTGAGGATTTCCTCGAGCCGCGCCCGGGCCCAGCGCGGATGGTCCTCGACGATACGTGCCAGGACCGTGTCCCCCGGCGCGGCGCCGGGGACGAATACGACCCGCCCGTCCACGTGGGCGACCCCGTCGCCGCCGTGGGCGAGGCTCTCGATCTCGGCCTGGACGGTCCCGCTCACCGGACCCAGACCCACCGCTCGCGTCGCCACGCAGAGAGTCCGGCCGGCGGCGGAGAGGGTCGGACCGGACGTCCCCCAGTGTGGGCCGCCCACGCTGCCAGCGCGGCGGCGAGCGGCTCGCCAGGGCGCCGCGTCTCGGCCATCCGCGCCAGGATCTCGTCCAGGCGACGCTCGAGCCAGCGTGTGTGGACCCGCGCCGCCCGGACGTCGGGATGGTCGAGCAGGGCTCGCTGAAGGGACAGGTTCGTGGTCACGCCGCCGATCGTCGTTTCGGCCAAGGCGGCCCGCATTCGATCGAGCGCTTCGTCCCGAGTCCATCCCCAGGTGATGCACTTGGCAAGGAGCGGATCGTAATGAGGCGTGATCTCGAAGCCGGTCTCGATGCCACCGTCGAATCGGACGCCGGGACCGCCCGGAACCCGGAGCTCGGTCACCGTCCCCGTGGCCGGCCGGAAGCCGGCCGCCGGGTCCTCGGCCGCGATCCGGCACTCGACCGCGTGGCCGAGGAGCTCGACCGCCTCCTGCGGCAGGGGGAGGGGTTCGCCCGCCGCGACCCGGAGCTGAAGCGCCACCAGGTCGATCCCGGTCACCATCTCGGTGACCGGATGCTCGACCTGGATCCGCGTGTTCATCTCGAGGAACCAGAACTCCCCGTCGGGCGCGAGCAGGAACTCCACCGTGCCCGCCCCCTCGTACGAGACCGCGCGTGCGGCGCACACGGCCTCCGCCCCCATCCGCGCCCGGGTGGCCGGGTCGAGACCGGGTGCCGGGGACTCCTCCAGCACCTTCTGATGCCGGCGCTGGATCGAGCATTCGCGCTCGCCCATGTGGATCGTCCGCCCCTCCCGGTCGGCGAACACCTGGATCTCCACGTGGCGCGCCTCGGGGACATACTTCTCCAGGTAAACGGTGGGGTCGCCGAACGCGCTGCCGGCCTCGTTCCGGGCGGCCCGGAGGGCGCCCTCGAGCCCGGCCTCGTCCTGGACGCGACGCATCCCGCGGCCGCCCCCGCCGGCGGCCGCCTTGAGCAGTACCGGATAGCCGACTTCGGCAGCCCCTACGCGCGCCTCCTCGAGGCTCGCGAGGGGCTCGGCGGTCCCCGGGACGACCGGCACGCCGGCCGCCTGCATGGCCCGCCGCGCCTTGGTCTTCTCCCCCATCGCCCGGATCGCCGCCGGGGGCGGCCCGATCCAGGTCCACCCCTCGTTCTGCACCGCCTCGGCGAAGGCCGCGTTCTCGGCCAGGAACCCGTAGCCCGGATGGACGGCGTCGACGCCGAGCCGCCGGCCGGCGTCGAGGATCCGCTCGATCGAGAGATACGACTCGCGAGCCGGCGCGGGGCCGATCCCGACGGCCCGGTCCGCCAGGGCCAGGTGGGGGGCGCGGCGATCGGCCTCCGAGAAGACGGCCCCCGACTCGACGCCGAGCCGCCGGCAGGCGCGGATCACGCGGACCGCGATCTCGCCGCGGTTGGCCACCAGCACGCGCCGGAGCGGGATCCCGGGGCCGGGCTTTTTCTGGTCCGTCATCCTCTTGCGGGACTTGGGCTTCAAAGGGGCAAGTTACCGTGCTTTCGAGGTGGATTGGCGTCGCGCTTCCGGGCCAGCGCCCGAAGCCCGGTCGCCAGCCGGCGCCGGGTGTCGGCTGGATCGATGACCGCGTCCACGTACCCGCGCTCGGCCGCGACCCAGGGGTTGGCGAACCGCTCCCGGTACTCGGAGGCGCGGGCATCGATCGCGGCCCCCGGGTCCTCGGCCTGCTCAATTTCCCGCCGCCACAGGATCTCGACCGCGCCCTTCGGGCCCATGACCGCGATCTCGGCCGACGGCCAGGCCAGGTTCAGGTCCCCCCGGATGTGCTTCGACGACATGACGTCGTACGCTCCGCCGTAGGCCTTCCTTAGGATCACGGTCAGCTTCGGGACCGTGGCCTCGCAGTAGGCGTAGAGCAGCTTGGCCCCGTGCTTGATGATCCCGCCCCACTCCTGGGTCGTCCCCGGCAGGAACCCGGGCACGTCGACGAGCGTGACCAGCGGGATGTTGAAGGCGTCGCAGAAGCGGACGAAGCGCGCTCCCTTCAAGCTCGCGTCGATGTCCAGGACACCCGCCAGGACGGCCGGCTGGTTGGCCACGAGCCCCACCGTCCGGCCGTTCAGGCGCGCGAACCCCACGACCAGATTCTGCGCGTAGCCGGCGTGCACCTCGAGGAACGAGCCCCGGTCCACGATCTCCCGGATGACGACGTGGACGTCGTACGGCTTGTTCGGGCTCGCCGGGATCGCGTCCCGGAGAGCGGGTGAGGCCCGGTCCGGGTCGTCGCCGGTGTCGACGACCGGCGGGTCTTCGCGGTTGTGGGACGGCAGGTACCCGATCAGCCGGCGGATCCCCTCGAGGCACGACGGCTCGTCCGGATGCGTGAAATGGCTGACCCCGCTCCTGGCGGCGTGCACCGCGGCCCCTCCGAGCTCGTCGAACGAGACCTCCTCGTGGGTCACCGTGCGGACCACGTTCGGCCCGGTCACGAACATGTACGAGACTCCCTCGACCATGCACACGAAGTCGGTGATGGCCGGGCTGTAAACCGCGCCCCCCGCGCAGGGGCCCAGGATGGCGCTGACCTGCGGCACGACCCCGCTCGCCAGCGTGTTCCTGAGGAAGATCTCCGCGTACCCGCCGAGCGAGGCCACGCCCTCCTGGATCCGGGCGCCCCCGGAGTCGTTCAGCCCGACGACGGGCGCGCCGGTCTTGAGCGCCAGATCCATCACCTTGCAGATCTTCTCGGCGTGGGCTTCCGAAAGGGAGCCCCCGAACACCGTGAAGTCCTGGCTGAAGACGTAGACGAGGCGGCCCTCGATGGTCCCGTGGCCGGTCACCACCCCATCGCCCGGGATCTTTTGCGATGCGAGGCCGAACTCTTCGGTGCGGTGGGTGACCAGCCGGTCGAGCTCGAAGAAGGAGCCCGGATCGAGGAGGAGGTCCAGCCGCTCCCGCGCCCCCAGCTTTCCCTTGTCGTGCTGCGCTTGGAGGCGCTCCGGACCGCCGCCGGCCAGCGCCTCGGCCTCGCGCCTCCGGAGCTCCTCGAAGCCGTCGCTCACGGGCGGCTCACCATTCCACGGCCACCGCTTCGCCGGCTTGGATCTGGTGGACCACGACGGCCCGCCGGACCCCCTGGGGCGCGAAGCGGAAGAGCGCCGAGGCGCCGGGGTACGGCTGGAGCGCGGCGGTTCCCGCGCCGACCGGTGGCGGCGTGGACGGGCGCACCGCCAGGTGGGCGGCGTCGTAGCCCCAGGCGGGGATCAGGTTCGACGGCTCCTCGCCATAGCGTGCCGCGTAGGCGTCCGCAAACGCCTGCCATCGCGTCACCCGGGGGTCGCGGCTGAACGTGTCGGCGAAGTAGCCCCTCACGAACCCTCGTCCCTGACGGTAGAACGACTCGTCGTTCCAGGCGTCGGTCCCGAGCGGCATGAGACCGCCGAGCTCGAAGAACGCGACCTGATTCAGGATGCGCAGCGCCTCGGTCGGGCTCTTGGTGGCGATGAAGAGGGCGTCGGCGCCGGAGCGCACGATCTCGCCCAGCAGCTCCGTGAACTCGGTGGTCGCCGACGCGTAGGTCTGGCGGGCGACGATGCTCGCTCCGGTGGCCTGGACGGCCTGGGCGAAGGCGTCGGCCTGAATCCGGCCGTAGGCATTGTCCACGGCCAGGATCGCGAACCGCTTCCGGCCCAGATTGGTGGCGGCGTAGGTGCCGATCGTGTGGCCGATCGCGCCGTCCAGGGCATTCACGGTCAGCACGTTCGGGCCGATGTCGAGCATCCGGGCGTCGGTCGCGGTGGGGCTGATCAGGGTGACGCCCTCCTCGCGCGCGGCCTCGCCGGCCGGCAGCGCGAACTCGCTCGTGACGGGGCCGAGGATCGCCTGCACGCCGTCACCCCGCGCCAGCGTCCTCACCATCGCCACCGTCGAGTCGGCGTCGGTGATCGTCATCCGGCTGACGAGCTCGTATGGGCTCGACCGGCCGCGGTTGATCTCGTCGAGCGCGAGCGTCACCCCCCTTCGTATCGCCTCCCCCACCTCGGCGAACCGACCTTCGCCCGGCATGAGGACACCGATCCGGGGGTTCAGCGAACCTGCGTGCCCCGTCCGGATCGCGTTCGCCTCCGCGAGCACGTCGCCGGGCAGTCCGGGGAAAGCCAGCACCTTGTCGGCGAGCTGCTGGGCCTGGCGCCGGTTGCCGTCGGTCGAGGACCAGCGGGCGGCCTGCAGGTAGAAGGGCGCCATCCAGTCACGCGGCGGGTCCAGCTGCGCACCCCGCACCACCTGCTCGCGTGGAAGCTTGTCGACGAGGTCCCCTGCCAGGCCGAGGAAGCCCGGCAGGAGCGCGTCCGAGGCGTCCCGCACCTGGAGCGCCGCGTCCAGCGCCCGGTCGAAATCTCCGGTGCCGAAGCGGGCGTTCGCCAGCAGGAGGGTCGCGTGCTCTCTATTCGGCATGTCCGGGGCAAGCGCCAGGTAGCGCTCGAAGGCCGAAACGGCGAGGGAGTCCCGGCCGAGCTGATACAGGGAGCGCGCCTGCCAGTAGAGGGCGAGGGCCGAGCTTTCGCTGGACGGGTACCGCTCGACGATCGTCCCGAAGTCCTCGAGCGCCGCCTCGTAGTCGCCGGCCTGGAAGCGGCCGAGACCCCGCTCGTACGCCTCATGGGCGGCGAGCGCCTCGTCGCGCGAGATCGGTCCGGTGCCAAGGGTCGGAAGCCGGCCCGCCGACGCGCAGGAAACGACGACCGCGGCCAGGCCGGCGGCCGCGAGAAGATGCCGGAAGGAGGAGCCGGAACGGGGGGGGCCGGTCATGGGGCGGGCGGCGCGACCGGCGCTACTCCTGCTCCTGGTCCTCGGGCTCCTCTCCCACGAGGTCGGGTCGGGCCTCCGCCATCGCGTCGGCCATCAGGGTCGTGGGCTCGCTCTCGGCGGCGTCACGCACCCCCTCCTCCTCGTCCAGGTCGGCCCGATCGCGGTGGCTGGGGATGTCGATGACCGACAGCACGATCCGGCGGTTCTCGGAATCGGCCTCGATCACCTTCAGGATGAGCAGATCACCCTCGCGGAACTTGTCGGCCGGGTTCTCCAGGTTCCGGTAGCCGAGCTGAGAGATCGGCACGAATCCCTCGACGTCGCCGTTCAGGTCGACCACGACGCCCTTGTCGAGGAGACGGACGACCTTGCCCTCGGTCTCCACGCCCACCGAATACTGGCCCACCAGGCCCGACCAGGGATTCTCCTGCAGGTCCTTGATGCTGAGCGATATGCGCTTGTTCTCGGTGTCGATGCTGAGGATCTGGACCTTGACCGTCTCGCCCTTGCGGACGACCTCGGAGGGATGATGGATCCGCCGCGTCCATGACATGTCACTGATGTGGACCAGGCCGTCGATCCCCTCCTCGATCTCCACGAACGCGCCGAACGAGGTCAGGTTCCGCACCTTCCCGGCGACGACCGTCCCTGTCGGATACTTCGCCGCGAGGCCCTGCCAGGGATCCTCCTCGATCTGCTTCATCCCGAGGGAGATCTTCTCCTCTTCCTCGTTCACGTTGAGGACGACGGCTTCGATCTCGTCCCCGATCGACACCAGCTTGGAGGGGTGTTTGATGTGCCGGGTCCAGGACATCTCCGAGATGTGGACCAGGCCCTCGACACCCGGCTCGAGCTCGACGAAGGCGCCGTAGTTGGTGATCGAGACCACGCGGCCCTTGATCCGCGAGCCGACCGCATATTTCTGGCTGACGTCTTCCCAGGGATATGGCTGAAGCTGCTTGAGGCCGAGCGAGATCCGGTTGTTCTGAAGGTCGAGATCCAGGATCTTGACCTCCACCTCCTCGCCGATCGTCGCCAACTCGGACGGGTGGCCGACCCGGCCCCACGACATGTCCGTGATGTGGAGCAGCCCATCCGCCCCACCCAGGTCGATGAAGGCGCCGAAGTCGGTGATGTTCTTGACGACGCCCTTCCGGGTCTGCCCGACCGCGATCTCCTCGAGGAGCCGCCCGCGCTTCTGTTCGCGGATCTGCTCGAGGATCATGCGCCGGCTGACCACGATGTTCCGGCGGCGCTTGTTGAGCTTGATGATCTTGAACTCCATCGTTTGCCCGATCAGCGCGTCGATGTCGGGCACGCGCCGGAGCGCGATCTGCGAGCCCGGCAGGAAGGCGTCGACGCCGAAGAGGTCGACGATGACTCCGCCCTTGATCTTGCGGGCCAGCCGGCCCTGGACGATCTCGCCCGTTTCGTAGGCCTGGCGGATCTTGTCCCAGACCTTGTAGAAGTCGGCCTTCTTCTTCGACAGGACCACCCGGCCGTCCTGGTCCTCGAGGTTCTCGAGGAACACGTCGACCTCGGCCCCCACCTCCAGCGACTCGGTCTCCTTGAACTCGTCACGCGGGACCGCGCCCTCGCTCTTGAACCCGATGTCGAGCACGACGACGTTCTCGTCCACCCGCAGGATGTGACCGGTCACGATCTGGCCCTCGCGGATGTCCTGGATCGACTCCTCGTAGACGTCGAGGAGCGCCTCGTACTCGTCCAGCGAGTACTCCTCCTCGTCGAACAGGTCGCGTCGGATGTTGACGCTTCTCGAGGCGCGCTCGATCTCCTCGTCGAGGAGCTCGTCGACGGGCTTGCGGTCGAAGGCCAGCCCGGCGGCGGGCCGGGGCTCCTTCTCGACCTCGTTCTCGAGGGCTACGGTTTCGTCCATCGTGATCGGGTTCTCGTCAGGCTCGGTCATGGCGTACGGGTTCCAAGGCTCTCCATCGAATCGGCTGCAAAGTGTCGGAAAATGATCAGACTTATCAAGTTACCCGCTCGCTCGAAGGACTGTCAAGCGAACGCGCGTGGACGAGCATCAAGACCCGTGCCACCTGCGTCTCCACGTCCAGGTCGGTCGTGTCGAGACGGACCGCGTCCGCAGCCACCGTCAGGGGGGCGCTGGAGCGCTCGCTGTCGGCCCGATCCCGCCCGGCCAGGCTCTGCTCGTAGCTGGCCAGGACCGCCGGATCGATCGCCCGTTCGGGGCCCTCGGCCTCGAGGGCCCGCCGCCGGGCACGCTCGGTGAGCGTCGCTTCCACGTAGATCTTCAGGAACGCGTCCGGAAAGACCGCGGTCCCGATGTCGCGACCATCGACCACCGCCGGACCCTCGCCCACCTGCGCCCGGATTCCGGCGTTGACGATCCGACGCAGGTCCGGGTCGGCGGCGACCGCCGAGACCGCGCGCGTCACCGCGCGTGATCGGATCTCGTGCGTGACATCTTCTCCGTCCACGGCGACGTGGAGCGCGCCGCCCACCATCCGCTCGTGGATCTCCGCCGCCTCGAGCCGCCGCCTCAGGTCCGCCCGGTCCGCGGGTCGCCCCAGGTCCAGGCGGCGACGCAGCGCTATCAGGGCCGCCGCCCGGTAGAAGGCCCCACTGTCGACGTACGGCCAGCCGAGCCGGATGGCCGCCTCGCGCGCGGTCGTGGATTTGCCGCTCCCAGCCGGGCCATCGATGGCGAGGACGCGCCGGGTCACCTCACGGCGTCCGAACCGGTTCCGAGGGCGGGCAACAGCGCGGTCGCGTTCAGATACAGCTTCTCGAGCCCCGGGAGCATGCCCCGGAAGCCCGGATCGTCGGCGAACAGGATGACCCGTCCCCGGCCGCGGTCCCGGACCAGGGCGTACGGCCGGCCGGCCAGGACCCGGTGCGCGTCGGCCGGGAGGAGCCCGGCCCGTGGCGGCGCCCCCGTGAAACGCCAGGCGGCGTCTCCTCCCGAGCGCTCCAGAAGGATCGGATCCCAGGCCATCACGGTCGCTTCGCCGTCCGGGAACCCGTGACCGAGGGGGTCGGCGGGATCGACGCGGACGGTCATGAGGACTCCGGGAACCCCCCCTTGCATCGGATCCGCGGCCCGGCCCCGCCCGGACGACCGGGTATTCGGGGACGGGCCGACGGCCGAACCGAGGTCCAGTCCCGCGCCGCCCCGGCCGACGGCGAGCGCGGCCGCCCCAGCCCGGACGCCGACCAGCGTGCCGCCGGCCTCGACCCAGGCCTCGAGTCTTGCTCCGGCCCCTTCGAGGCGGCGGGCGTAGCCGTCGACCTCGGCGCCGTCCGGCAGCACGATCACGTCCCATGTCTCGAGGTCCGCCGCTGCCAGCTCCGCGAGCTGGACGAGATCGGCGTGGACGCCTGACCGGGCGAGCAGGTGGCGGACGGCCCCCAGCGAGGTCTCGAGGACCGGCTCCCCGCCTGCCAGCGCGACCCGCGGCGCCCGGAGCCGCCCCAGGACGCCCAGAGCCTCCTCCAGCGGGGCGGTCAGGACCACGGTCGCGACCCCGAGCCGGGCGAGCTCCCGGGCCGCTTCCGCGGCCCGCCCCTCCCCGACCGGGAGAACGAACGTCCCGCGGGGAAGGTCGGCGTCTCCGATCGCGATCCGGGTCTCCGTGAGCCGCACCGTCTCGCCACGTCCGGCCAGCCGTAGCGCCGCCAGGGCGTCCACGAGAGACGCGTACGGCCAGGCGAGCGCGGTGACGCCCGCGAGGGTCCCGGGGGCGACCTCCACCTCCCCGCGCCACCGCCTCCGCTCGACGGCGAGCCCCGCGCCGGCCGTGTAGGCGGGAACGTCGAAGAGCAGGGGGAGGGCCCAGGCCGAGACGTCGGAGGTCGTCGAGCCCGTCAGCGTGACCGGATCGAGCATGGCGACCGCGAACCGTCCCAGAGGCTGGTCCGACGGGACCACCAGCGTCCCGGCCGGCAGGGGCCCCGAGGGGCGTGCCGAACCTGGTAGCGGCACCACGTCCGCCCCCTCGACCGGTCCAGCCGTGGTCTCGACCCGGACGCCCTGGGCCTCGAGCAGGGCCGCCAGCCCGTCGGCCCCAGGGCCGGGAGGAACGAGATAGAAGGGATGGGCGTCGGTCGGGGCCCGCTCGGACGGTGCCCAGAACAGTGCGAAGTCGGCCATTCGCTCGGCCCGCCGGGCGGCCGCCTCCGCGAGGGTCGCCAGCGCGGCTTGAAGGTGGTGGTCGACCCTCTCCTCCAGGGTCAGCAGGCCTCCACCCACCTTCAGGGCGAGACCGGCCCGGCCCCCCCCCGCCTGCTCGTAGGTCATCCCGGTCGCGCCGTGGAAGCTGGACCAGGCGTCCCCGTATCCCGGGTAGAGGAGGTCGAAGTCGCGCCGCGTGTAGTACGCCCAGCCGCGGCTCCGGAAGGCGGACGCGTTGGCTTGGCCGAACCGTTCGGCCCAGGCCAGCGTGCTGGCCGGGAGGAGCGGATGGATCGGCTCGGCCGGCGGGAAGAAGAAGTACGTCGAGCCGGGGTCCATCTCGTGGAAGTCGACCACGACCTGGGGGAGGGTCTCCAGGTAGACCTTCCAGCGCGCCCGGGTCTCCGGCATGATCCCCCACGCCCAGTCTCGATTGAGATCGAAGAGGAGCCCGTTGGTGCGGCCGCCGGGCCAGGGCGGTCGATGCTCGGGGGCGCGGGGATCCGGATCCGGCACCGGTCCGGACCGCGAACGGTAGCCGTCGACGTATCGGTCGTGTCCGTCCGGGTTCTGCAGCGGATCGACGACCACCACGACCCGCTCGAGCCACGACGTCGTGATCCGATTCCGGCTCGCCGCCAGGTGATAGACCAGCTCCAGCGCGGCCTCCGGGCCGGCCGGCTCGTCGCCATGGGCGCCGAAGGCGAACCAGATGAACAGCGGCGCCTCGTCGGTGAGGGTCCGTGCGGTGTCGCTCCACGCGACGGCCGTGTTGGCCGCCCGGAGCTCGTCCAGGTGGTCCAGGTTCGCCGGGGTCGAGATCCACGCCAGGACCAGGGGTCGGCCCTCGACGGTCGTGCCGTATCGTTCGAGCAGGACCCGCGGGGACGTCGCGGCGATCCGCTCCAGGACCCGAACGACGTCGGAAGCGGTCGAGAAGGCGGCTCCCGTCGGTTTCCCGCGGATCGCGGCCACCGTGGGGACTCCCGGTTCGTACGGCCCGGGCCCGGCCGGAAAGGCCTGCCCGGAGGCGATCGTCGTCCAGCCGGTCAGCATCGCCGCCGCTGCCAGGGTCCGCGAGATCGCGCTCAGATCCAGCCGCGCCTCCGGAACCCCCACAGCAACCCAGCCGCCACCGCCAACATCACTGCCCATACCATGAAGTAGCCGTAGCGCCAATGGAGCTCCGGCATGTGATCGAAGTTCATCCCGTAGACGCCGACGATGAACGTGAGCGGCAGCAGGATCGTGGCGATCACCGTCAGTACCTTCATCACCTCGTTGATCCGCTGGCTCACGACCGACAGGTAGGCGTCGAACAGATTGGTAAGCAGGTCGCGGTAGGAATCGGCGGTCTCGGCCAGCCGAACCGTCGAGTCGTAGAGGTCGCGATAGAAGACCGCGCTCTCCTGGGCGATCATCGGGAACGAGTCGCGTCCGATGCGGGTGAAGACCTCGCGGTGGGGCGCGAGCGTCCGTTTGATCTCCTGGACCCGCCGCTTGGTCGCGAGGACCCGGTCCAGCGTCTCCGGCCCGCAGTCTCCAAGGAGCTCGTCCTCGATCGCGTCGATCTCCTCCTCCAGGCTCTCGAGGACCGGGAAGTAATGCTCGATCAGGTGGTCGAGGATCTCGTACAGGAGATGATCCGCGCGCCGGAAGAGCCCGCGGCCCGACTCCTGGGCGTAGCGCTCGCCGACCAGGCTGACGCTCCGCATCGGGCGCCGGTGATACGTCACCAGGTAGTTGGACCCCAGAAAGACGGCCAGCTTCAGGGTATGGAAGCCGGCCGCAGGCGGGTTGGAGTCGATGCCCCGGAAGATCAGAAAGAGGGTGCCGCCGAAGTCTTCGACCTTCGGCTGATGCTCGGGAGTCAGGCAATCCTCGATGGCGAGGGGATGGAAGCGGAACGGATCGGTGAGGATCGCGAGCTCGTCCTCGGTCGGGGCCTCGAGGTCGATCCAGACCGCGTCCTCGCCGTCCGGGGTCCAGCCCGCCGCCGCCAGCTCGTCGAAGGTCCGGACGCTCCCATCGGGCGAGAAGCGGAACACCCGGACCATCTTCAGCGACCGCTCAGCCGGAGTGTTCGATGCAGCGGAACGCCGTGGGCAGCTCCTCCAGCCGGTCGCGCGGGATCGATCGACCGCAGATCTGGCAGAGCCCATAGCTTCCGTCGTCGATCCGCTCGAGGGCGGCCTGGATTCGACGCAGCTCCGCGGACTCGCGTTCCTCGAGCCGGATCAGGATGTCGCGATCCTTCTCTTCCTGAGCCCACTCCTCGAGCTCCCGGGGCATCTCCTGGAGCCCGCTCAGCTCGTCCCTCAACCCCTCGAGCCGGCGCACGATGCGCTCCCGCTCCTCGAGGAGACGGCCGCGGAAATGGTCGAAGAACGCCTTGTCGCGGCGCGCACCACGCGCGCTCTTCTTCCGAGCCGGCCTGCGCGACGGCGTGCGCGAGGCCGCGGTCTTTCGCCGGCCGGACTTCTTCGAGACCTTCTTCGCGACCTTCCGGGACGGCTTCCGAGCGGCCTTCTTCCTCGGGGACTTCTTTCGCGCGGCCTTTTTCTTCGAGGCCTTCCCGGGAGCGGACCGCTTCTTCTTCGACGATTTGGCGGCCTTCTTCCTTTTGGCCTTTTTTCTGGCCTTTTTCGAGGACTTGCCGCCGCTCGACTTCGTGGTGGCCATTCGCGCTCCGGACGAGGGTTGGAGGGGGCGCCATTCTAGCCATGACCTCCGGCTACCGCAAGCGGTCCAGGCCCGGGATCCGACCCAGCCAGCGGCGCCACCCTTCGCCCTCGGCG
>Ga0299913_10002462_pt1 | contig 14628 bp, 17 predicted proteins | sample RVTome_9_FD_201360 | JGI IMG/M metagenome (GOLD analysis project Ga0299913, IMG submission 201360) | Soil microbial communities from uranium-contaminated site in the Upper Colorado River Basin, Wyoming, United States - RVT155D38 (version 2) ... | reverse complement strand
GTTCGATGAGCTCGATCTCGGAGACGGAGATACTAGGGCGGTGCCCCACCCGTCCGGAGGCGGAGCTTCAGAGCTCGCGGTCCCAGTAGTCGACGTCGCTCTCGCGCCGGACCATGACGTCGTCGGCGCCGTCCTCCGTGAAGACGCCGATCTTGTCGCTGTCCGGGTAGACGGCGACCCCCGGGCCGCCCTTCGTCGAGAGGATCATGATCCGCACCGTCTGGTCCGTCCGGTTCGTGACCTTGTGGGCGCCCCCCGGGCCCTCCGGGAAGCCGACGAGGTCGCCGGGCTCGAGCTCGTCCTCGCCGCCCGGGTGACGGAGCGTGGGCCGGCCGGTTACGACGAGGAGCCACTCCTCGCAGCCGTACTCGTAGTGGTACGGGAAGCTGCTCTGCCCGGGCGGCAGGTCGTAGACGGACGCGCCGAGCCTGGTCGCGCCCAGAGCCGGCGCCAGGCGCGCGAAGGCGAGCCGGTAGCCGTCGGGCCGCTCGCCCGAGTCCTCGGCGGGCACGGCGAACAGGTTGACACGGTGGAGGTCCGTCATCCCGCCAGGCTCGTCAGCCCGCGTGGGGCGACCACCCGCTCGCGCTCCGCTCCCACGGAGATGAGGCTGACCTCGATCCCGAGCTCCGCCTCGACGAAGGCGACGTACGCGCGCGCGGCCGCCGGGAGGGCGTCCATGGACTCGGCCCGGTCGAGCGGCTCGCCCCAGCCGGCGAGCGTCTCGTACACCGGCTCGGCGTGGTGGAAGTCGCTCTGGTGGGCGGGGAACTCTTCGGTCTCCGAGCCGTCGGGAAGCCGGTAGCGGACGCAGACGGGAAGCTCGCCGAAGGCGGAGAGGACGTCGATCTTCGTCAGCGCGAGGCTCGTCATCCCGTTCACGCGCACGGCGAAGCGGAGGGCGACGAGGTCGAGCCAGCCGCAGCGGCGCTCGCGGCCGGTCGTCGTGCCGTACTCGGCGCCGAGCTCGCGGACGCGCGCCTGCTCCGGGCCCTCGATCTCGGTCGGGAAGGGCCCTTCGCCGACCCGGGTCACGTAGGCCTTGGCGACGCCGAGCACGCGGTCGATCCGCGTCGGGCCGATTCCGACGCCGGTCGTCGCCGCGCCGGCGATCGGGCTCGAGGAGGTCACGAACGGGTAGGTGCCATGGTCGAGGTCGAGCAGCGTCCCCTGGGCGCCCTCGAGCAGCACGCGCTTCCCGTTCCGGAGCGCCTGGTCGACGAGCAGCGACGTGTCCGCGACGTAGGGGCGGAGGCGGACGGCGTGCGCCTCCATCCGCTCGGCCAGCTCCTCGACCTCGAGCGGCGCGACGCCGTGGACGCGCTCGAGCACGACGTTCTTCTCGGCGAGCGCGGTCTCGAACTTCTGGCGCAGGATCTTCGGGTCGAGGATGTCCTGGACGCGGATGCCGATGCGCGCCGCCTTGTCGGCGTAGGCCGGGCCGATGCCGCGCCGCGTCGTGCCGATCTGCAGCCGCCCGAGCCGGCGCTCGCTCGCCGAGTCGATGGCGACGTGCCACGGCATGATCAGATGGGCGTTGCCGGAGACGCGCACGCTCTCCGTCGGGATGCCGCGGCCCTCGAGCTCGTCGAGCTCGGCCACGAGCAGCTCCGGGTCGACGACGCACCCGGCACCGACGACGCAGAGCTTGCCGGAGAGGATCCCGGACGGGATGTGGTGGAGCGCGAAGGTCTCGCCGCCGAGCACGATCGTGTGCCCGGCGTTCGGGCCGCCCTGGTAGCGGCAGACGACGTCGGAGTCCAGGGCCAGGAGGTCGACGATCTTCCCCTTGCCCTCGTCGCCCCACTGGGCGCCGACGATGACGGTGGCCGGCATCCTCCGGAGCTTACGTCCACAGGGGGATGTGGAGAGAGGGAAGAAACTCTCCGCGTCGAGCGGGAAATCGCTCCACAGGGCCTGGGGGTCCCGCTGGGTAGGACCAGCCGAGGTTTGTGCGAACATACGTTCTCTCACCTGCAACTGGCGGAGTTTTTCACCTGTGGACGATCGCAGCGCGCAATCAACAGGTCTCGGAACGAGACGGCCAGGCCTCATAAAGTCGCGTCCGATGGCGACGAACGGAGCCCGGACCCCGGCCCTCGCCGAGCCGCAGGTCCCCCCGCAAAACCTCGACGCCGAGGAGTCCGTCCTCGGGGCGATGATGCTGTCGCCGGCCGCCATCGCCGCGGTCAGCGAGGTGCTCTCCCCCGACGGGCGGGAGTACTACCGGGAGAGCCACGCCAAGATCTACCGCGCGGCGCTCGCGCTCTACGCGAAGGGCGAGCCGGTGGACGCGATCACGCTCGTCGACGAGCTGGACGAGCGGGGCGAGCTCGAGGACGTGGGCGGCAAGGTGCGCGTCCACGAGCTGGCGGCGCTCGTGCCCGCGAGCGCCAACGCCGGCCACTACGCCCGGATCGTCAAGGAGGCGGCAACCCTCCGCGGGCTCATCCGCGTCGGCGGCGAGATCGCGCAGCTCGGCTGGGAGCGGCCGGGCGAGACGCCGGAGCTCGTCGACCGGGCCGAGCAGATCCTGTTCGAGCTCTCGCAGGAGAAGGCGACCTCGGAGTTCAGCCACATCGAGACGCTCCTGAAGGAGAGCTTCGAGCGGATCACGCAGCTCTACGAGTCGGGCGCCGACGTCACCGGTGTCCCCTCGGGCTTCCGCGACCTCGACCGCATCACGTCGGGCTTCCAGGAGGGGAACCTCATCGTCATGGCGGCGCGCCCGAGCATGGGGAAGTCGGCGCTCGGCCTCGGCGTCGCCGCGAACCTCGCGGTGCGCAAGAGCGTGCCCGTCGCCCTCTTCACGCTCGAGATGTCGAAGTCGGAGGTGACGCAGCGGCTCATGTGCAGCGAGGCCAAGGTCGAGTCGCAGCGGCTCCGCACCGGCAAGCTCTCGGCCGACGACTGGCCCCGACTGACGGCGGCGTGCGACAAGCTCGCCAAGGCGCCGATCTACGTGGACGACACCGGCTCGATCACGATGATGGAGATCCGCTCGAAGGCGCGGCGGCTGAAGGCGAAGCACCCCGACCTCGGGCTCATCATCGTCGACTACCTCCAGCTCATGACCTCGGGGACGTCCGTCGAGAACCGCGTCCAGGAGGTCTCCCAGATCTCCCGCTCGCTGAAGGTGCTCGCGCGCGACCTCGACGTCCCGATCGTCGCGCTCTCGCAGCTCTCCCGCGCGGTCGAGCAGCGCCACGACAAGCGGCCGATCCTCTCCGACCTGCGCGAGAGCGGCTCGATCGAGCAGGACGCCGACATCGTCATGTTCATCTACCGCGACGAGTACTACAACGGCGAGGAGTCCGAGTCGCAGGGCCTCGCCGAGGTGATCGTCGCCAAGCATCGGAACGGCCCGACCGACACGGTCAAGCTCTCGTTTCTCAAGCGCTACGCGAAGTTCTCCGACCTCGCTGCGTCCTGATGGTGAGCGGGGCGCCGTGCCGCATTCGGCGCCCCGCCTCCTGAGGAGGGCCCGTGGCGTGAGCCGTGTGCCTGCTCACCCGACGCGGGAAACGGGCGATTTCTTCCCTCCGGGAATCGCGGCGCGCCGGCCGGCGTTGACGAGGGCATGATCGCGCGCTGGTGGCGGGGCTGGACGGCGACGCAGGAGAACGCGGACGCCTACGAGGAGCTCCTGAAGACGACGATCCTCCCCTGGGTGGGGAGCCACGACGGCCACCGCGGTTCGTACCTCGTCCGCCGGAACCGCGAGGACGGCGTCGAGTTCGCCACGCTGACGCTCTGGGACTCGCTCGACTCCGTGAAGGCGTTCGCCGGCGAGGACTACGACGTCGCAGTCGTCCCCGAGCCCGCCCGCGCGGTGCTGTCGCGCTGGGACGAGCGCTCGCTGCACTACGACGTGGTCGACGAGCGCCCGGCCGGGAGCTGAGACAGGTTCCTCGCGCGCGGCGCGGGTGAGGATCTACGCCTGCTCGTCGTCCGGCGCGGCCTCGGCGTCGCCCTCGGGCGCTTCGGCGACCGGCTCGTCCGCCTGGGGCTCGACTCCCGGCTCGGTGGAGTCGCTTTCCGCGACCGGCTCCTGTGCCTCCGCCTCAGCCGACTGCTCGGCTTCCTCGGCCTCGGCCTCCTCGGTCTCCAGCACCTCCACGACCGCAGCCTCGACCTCGGCGTGCATCTCGACAGCTTCGGCCTCCGCCGCCGCGGCGGCCTCGGCCTCGGCCGCGGCCATCGCCTCGAGCTCCTCCTCGGGCGGGAGCTCGCCGCCGATCGGCACGACCAGCGTCTTCACCTCGACCCGGACGTCCTCGAAGACCGTGATCGGCACCGCGTAGCGCCCGATCCGCTTGATCGGATCCGGGAGGTCGATCTTGCGCCGGTCGACGCGGATCTTCCGGGTGCGCCAGATCTCGTCCGCGATGTCCGTCGAGGTGACGGAGCCGAACAGCGTCCCCTGGGGACCGGCGTTCACGTCGAACGAGAGCACGGTCTTGCGCAGCGCCTCGGCGATCTTCTCCGCCTCGTCCGCCGAACGCGCCTCGTGGCGGGCGCGCCGGGCCTCGCGCCGCTCGAGCTCGGCCACCTTCGGCTCGGTGGCGGCCTCGGCGAGCTTGCGCGGCTGCAGGTAGTTGCGCATGTAGCCCCGCGAGACCGAGACGACCTCGCCGCGCAGGCCGACCTGGTCGACGTCCCTGAGCAGGATGACGTCCATCAGCGGTTCCCGCCGCTGACGTGGTGCGAGTCGACGTACGGCAGGAGGGCGACCTCGCGCGCGCGCTTCACCGCCACCGCGATCTGTGCCTGGTGGCGCCGGCAGGCGCCCGTGATCCGGCGCGAGCGGATCTTTCCCTTCTCGGAGATGTAGCGCCGGAGCTGGTTGTAGTTCTTGTAGTCGACCTCGTCGATCTTCTCGCGGCAGAAGTAGCAGCTCTTCCGCCGGGTCGGGCCGGACGAGGGGGACGTACGGCGCTGCCGCTTTGCTTGCTCTCGTGCCATGCGGAGTCGACCTCTTCTCTAGAACGGGATGTCGTCGTCGGTCGCGGCGGCGCCGGTCGGTGCGAAGTCGCCCCGGTCGGGCGCGACGTCGGACGACGGGATGTACTGGCTCTCGCCGCCGCTCTCGCCACGGCTGTCGAGGAACTGCACCTGGAAGGCGACGACCTCGACCTTCGAGCGCTTCGAGCCGTCCTGGGCCTCCCACGAGGACCAGTCGAGGCGGCCGTCGATGCCGACCCGGCGGCCCTTGGCGAGGTGCTGCGAGAGCATCTCGGCCTGGTTGCCGAAGACCTTCACGTCGAAGAAGTTCGGCTTGTCGGTCCAGTTGCCGGCGTCGTCCTTCTGGCGCCCGTTCACGGCCAGCCCAAGCTGGAGGACGGGCGAGCCCGACGGCAGGTGGCGGAGCTCGGGGTCGCGGGTGAGGCGACCGACGAGCGTGACGCGGTTGATGTCTCCAGCCATGGTTCTCAGCTCCTCAGTCGAACGTCTGTTCTATCCTACTCGCCGGCCTGGACGGCCTCGGCCGGCGCGGGTGCGGGCGCCTCGCGCTCGCGCGCGGGGGCGGAGGACGGCTCGCGGGCGGGCATCGTCGCCGCGGCGGGCAGCCGCCGCACGGCCATGTGCCGCAGCACGCCGTCCGTGATCTTGAGGACGCGCGTGAGCTCGTCGAGCGTCTCCGCCTCGCAGTCGAACTGGAGCAGGTAGTAGAAGGCCTCGGGCTTCTTGTCGATCTCGTAGGCGAGCTTGCGCCGGCCCCAGGAGTCGTCGCCCTGCCACGCGCCGCCGCGCTGCGTGACGAGCTCGCGGATGCGCGTCAGGATCTCGGCCTGGCGTTCCTCGGCCAGCTCGGCGTCGAGCAGCAGCATGATCTCGTATGGGTTCACGGTTCCCTTCTCTCCTTCCCTCGGTCTAACGGCCCCGCCGTGGGCGCGCCGCTCAGGGATTCAGCGGCGCCTGGCGAAGCGAGAAGCTCGTCGAGTATAGCGGCGCCGCCCGGGTTGCCCGGCGGCTCGGTGTCATGAAAGAGTGCCGGAAGTGGGACGGATCAGAAACCTCGCGCTCGTCGCGCTCGCGGGCGCGGCGGTCGGCGCCGTGCTCGCCCGCCTCCGCCGCCCCGCCGAGGCGCCCGCGCCGCCCGCGGACGACCGGGCGGACGAGCTCCGCCGCAAGCTCGACGAGGCCCGGGCGGCGGCGGCCGACCAGGACGACTTCGAGGCCGCCGGCATGGGCGCCGAGACGATCGTCGAGGAGGCCCCCCGGGCCGAGCCGAAGTCAGAGCCGGAGCCGAAGCCAGAGCCGAAGTCCGAGCCGGAGCCGGAGCCGGAGCCGGAGCCGGAGCCCCCGGCCCCGCCCGCCGACCGGCCGAAGGCCCCGCCGCCCGCGCCCGCCGCGGGCGAGGCGCCGCCGCAGGACGAGTTCGAGGCGATGCGCCGGCGCATCCACGAGGAAGGCAAGGCGGCAGCGGAGGAGATGCGCCGCTCCGCGGATCCCGAGCCGCCGGACAAGCCCGAGAGCTGAGCGTCCACCGGAACGAGCACGCGGTCGAGATCGCGGCGCCGCCAGCCGACGTGTTCCCCTGGCTCGTGGGCTCGGGGGAGCGGCGCCGCTGGATGGGCGCGCTCGTCGAGAGCGAGCCGCTGGACGACGGGCCGCCCGCCGTCGGCAGCCGCTTCCGTGACGTCTTCGAGGACCTCGGCCGCCGGGTCGAGCTCGAGGCGGAGGTCGTCGAGCTCGAGCCGCCCCGCCTCCTGGCCGTCCACCTCGTCTCCGACGTCTTCGAGGCGACGAGCACCTCGCGGCTCGAGCCGGCCGGCGGGGGCACCCGCCTCCGCGCCGAGATCGAGACGACCTACACCGCGCTCGCCGCCCGCCTCCTCGCCCCGGCGGTCACGCACCACGCGCAGAAGCGGCTCGAGGCGGACCTCGCCCGCCTCAAGGAGCTCGTCGAGGCGCACTCGTAGGGCCGGGCTCCCCGCTGGTGTAAGGTTGCCCTGACATGAGCGCGACCATGATCCGGGTCGACGGCATCTCGAAGAGCTTCGGCACGGTCCGCGCGGTGCAGGACGTCACGCTCGAGATCGGCCGCGGCGAGTTCGTCGCCCTGCTCGGCCCGAGCGGCTGCGGGAAGACGACGCTCCTCCGCCTCATCGCGGGCTTCGAGGCCCCAGACGCGGGCACCGTCCGGATCGGCGGCGCCGTCGTCGCGGGCGGCCCCTGGGTCCCGCCCGAGCGCCGCCACGTCGGCATGGTCTTCCAGGACTACGCGCTCTTCCCGCACCTCACGGTCGCACGGAACGTCGGCTACGGCCTGCCGCGCGGCGGCCGCGAGGCCCGCGTCGGAGAGGCGCTCGCACTCGTCGGCCTCGCCGACCACGCCGACCGCTATCCCCACCAGCTCTCCGGCGGCCAGCAGCAGCGGGTCGCGCTCGCGCGGGCGCTCGCCCCCGAGCCGTCGGTCGTGCTCCTCGACGAGCCCTGGAGCAACATCGACCCGGTGCTCCGCTCGTCGATGCGCGACGAGCTGGCCGCCATCCTGCGGGCGACCGGTGTCACCGTCCTCCTCGTCACGCACGAGCAGGAGGAGGCGTTCTCGCTCGCCGACCGCGTCGCTCTCATGCGCGAGGGCACGATCGTCCAGGCGGGGACGCCGGAGGAGATCTACTACGGGCCGGCCACGCGCTGGGCGGCCGAGTTCGTCGGCGCCGCCAACGTGCTCCCCGGACGGCTCGCCGGCGGGCTCGTGGAGACGCTCGTGGGCCGCTTCCCGGCGCCGAACGGCGACGAGCCCGGCGACTTCGAGGTGCTCGTCAGGCCCGAGCTCGTCGCGCTCGCGCCCGACCCGGCCGGCGAGGGCGAGGTCGTCTGCCGCGAGTTCCGCGGCCACGACATCTTCTACCGGGTGCGGCTGCCCGACGGGACGACCGTCTGCTCGCAGCGGCCCTCCAACGAGTCGATCCCGCTCGGGGCCCGCGTCGCCCTGCGGCCGCACGCCGGCCGTGTCGCCCTCTTCCACTAGAGGGATTGGCGAGATGCCGCTCGACGGCACAGCCGGTTTCTCGCCGAGGCGTCCTGGACCGCCGCTCCTGCTCGGCGCGGCGGCCGTGACGGTCGTCGCGCTCGTCTGCCTGCCGCTCGCCTACCTCGTCGTGCGCGTGGTGGACGGCGGCGTCGACGCGTGGACCGTGCTCGGCCGGGCCCGGATCGCCGAGCTCGTCGCCAACACGGCGCTCCTCGTCGTCCTCGTGACCGGCGCGGCGCTCGTCCTCGGCGTCCCGCTCGCCTGGCTGGTGACCCGAACGGATCTCCCCGGGCGCCGGCTCTGGGCGGTCGCGGCCGCGCTCCCCCTCGTGATCCCGAGCTACGTCGCCGCGCTCGTCCTCCTGGCCGCGTTCGGGCCGCGCGGCTTCCTCCAGCAGGTCCTCGAGGTGCCCTTCGGCGTCGAGCGCGTCCCCGAGATCTACGGCCTCCCCGGCGCCGTGCTCGCGCTCACGATCTCGACCTACCCGTACGTGTACCTGCTCGCGGCCGCGGCCCTGCGCGACCTCGACCCCGCCCTCGAGGAGGCTTCCCGCAGCCTCGGGCGCTCGCGTGCGGAGACCTTCCGCCGGGTGACGCTGCCCGTGCTCCGCCCGTCGCTCGGGGCCGGGGCGCTCCTCGTCGCGCTCTACACGCTCTCGGACTTCGGGGCGGTCTCGCTCATGCAGTACAGCTCGCTCACGCGCGCGATCTACGTGCAGTACCGGTCCCTCTTCGACCGGACGCCCGCGGCCGCGCTCGCGCTCGTGCTCGTCGTCCTGACCGCGATCGTGCTCCTGCTCGAGTACTACGCGCGCGGGCGCGTCCGCTACCACCGGCGCGCCCCGGGGACGGTGCGGCCGCCGCAGCAGGTCCGCCTGGGAGGCTGGCGCTGGCCGGCCCTCGCCTTCTGCGCCGCCGTCGTCGGCTTCGCGCTCGTTCTTCCGCTCGCCGTCATCGGCTACTGGCTGGAGCGCGCGGTCTCGCTCGGCCGCGACCTCGGCGATGTCTGGGGCCCGGCCCTCAACTCCATCCTCGCCTCGACGCTGGCCGCGGGCGTGGCCGTCGCCGCGGCCCTGCCCGTCGCGGTGCTCGCGGTTCGCTACCAGGCGGGCTGGACGCGCGCGCTCGAGCGGCTGTCGTACTCCTCGAACGCGTTGCCGGGAATCGTGATCGCGCTCTCGCTCGTCTTCTTCGGCGCAAACTACGCGGGCTTCGCGTACCAGACGCTGGCGCTGCTCGTCTTCGCCTACGTGGTGCGCTTCTTCCCGCAGGCCGTGGCGAGCTCGCACTCGGCGCTCCTCCGGGTCGACCCGCGGCTCGAGGAGGCAGCGCGCGGCCTGGGCAAGAGCCCGCGCCGTGCGTTCGCCTCGATCACGGCACCGCTCGTCGCCCCGGGCCTGCTCGCGGGCGCGGCGCTCGTCTTCCTCTCGACGATGAAGGAGCTTCCGGCCACGCTCCTCCTCGCGCCCATCGGCTTCGACACCCTCGCCACCGAGGTCTGGACGGCGACGACGGTGGCTGCCTACTCGGAGGCGGCGCTGCCCGCGCTCCTCCTGATCGTCTTCTCCGCGCCGTTCGTCTACGCGCTGACCGTGCGGCGCGGGCCGGGCGTGGACGCTCCCGGCTAAGAGCCCCTAACACAACGAAGGGCGATGCCGTCTGGCCGCGCTGGGCGGCCCGAGGCGGCGTCCTCAGTCGCGCCCATACCCCTGCAGGTATGAGCGCTCCCTGCGTCCTTGCCTCGAACCACCCATCACACCCAGACAGCGGGCCATCATTCTGTTAGGAGCTCTAAGAGGCCTGATGCGAAATTAGCAGCCCCCGGCTTCCAGGTACCCGCGCCAGCGCGCGCCCGCGTCGCGGTAGACGGCGGAGCCCGTCCGGGGGGCGAGGAGCTCGAGCAGGCTCACGTGGTAGGAGTGGTACTCGAGCGTCGCCGGCCTCCCGCCCAGGGAGTAGAGCGACCAGCAGCCGGTGTCGAAGAGGCCGAGCGCCGACCTCGCCGTCTCGTCGAGGCCGGCGACGTAGGCGCGCGCGTTCTCGTCCCCGGTCAGCTCGACGTAGTCGAGCAGGGAGACGATCGACTGGAGGTGGGCGTTCAGCACGGCCATGTCCGAGTAGCTGTACTCCTGGATCCAGTCGCCGCCACCGGCCGTCAGGGTCAGGTCGCGCGGCACCGCCCGGAAGGCCGCCGTGGCCGCCGCCGTGAGCGTCTGGTCGCCGAGGAGCCTGCCCGCCTTGGCGAGCGCCTGGGCGCCGACCGCCTGCGCGAAGCCGGAGGTCCAGACCTCGGGGCTGCCGCCGAACGGGAAGCGGTACTCCCAGAGGAGGGCGTTCCCTCTCCGGACCCCGCGCGCGACGAGGGCCGGCGCCAGCGCGCGCACGGCCTCCCGGCGGCCTCGCTCCACGAGGTGGTCGAGCCTCGTGAAGTTGGCGAGGGGGTGGAACTGGTAACCCTGGCCCGGGAAGGAGCGATAGGCGACGCCGGAGCCGTCGAAGACCCGGTCGCGGGCGAACCTCGTCGGGCCCTGCACCGTGGCGTCGAGCTCCTCGAAGAGGGCCGCCCGGCGCGCGCCGTACGCGTCGGCAAACGCAGCGACGTCGTGCAGGGTCACGCCGAGCACGGCCGCCCGGCCGGGGCTCTGCGCGCCGATCGCCTCGACCGCGGCCGCGACCGCCGCCCGCGCGTGCTCAGCCATCTCCGGGTCGAGCCGGCCCCGCTGCACGGCCGCGTCGATTCCGGCGTTCGCTGTGGCCGCGTCCTCGCCGGCGCGCTCCGACAGGGCCTGCAGGAGCGCCGCGGCCGTCGCCGGACCTGCCACCCCGTCGGCAGCCAGGCCGCGCGAGGCCTGAAAGCCGGCGACCGCCGCGGCGGTCGCCGCCCCGTAGTCCCCGTCTGCGGGCGCCGGGAGCTCGAGCTCGGTGAGGGCGGCCTGGAGGTCGCGGACGCCTGCGCCTTCGGCGCCCGGCTTCAGGATGACCGTCTGGGCTGCCGCCCCCGGGGCGGAGGCGGCCGGCGCGGCCGCCGGCGCCGTCACCGCGCCCGGCGCCGCCCCGGCGGGAGCGTCCTCGCCGCCGAGCGAGAGGCGAACGGCCACGGCCAGCGCGGCCACGAGGGCGAGCGCGACCAGCCCCGCCGCCGCCGCGGGGAACGGCGAGCGCCGCTCGAACACGTCCCGCAGCCGCCGCAGGTCGCCGGCCAGCGTCCGCGGCGGCGGCCGGCGGCGCGGCCGGGGCACGGCGACGGCCGGAGCTGCCGCCGCTCCCGGGGCGACGTCGCCCCACCAGTCGAACTCCTCGTCGCTGAAGAACACGTCGGCCACGTGCCGGTCGGCACGAAGGGTACGGGAGCGTGCGGATGGTGACCAGAGGTAGGCGCCGGGGTACGACAGGCAAGTGAAGCCCGTGCACATCGGCTGCTCCGGCTGGAGCTATCCCCACTGGCGCGGGGTCGTCTATCCCGCGGAGCTGCCGACGCGGCGCTGGCTCGAGCACTACGCGACGCTCTTCGACACGGTCGAGGTCAACGCGACCTTCTACCGGCTCCCGCGGCCGGAGACCGTGGCGGGCTGGGTCGAGACAGCGCCGCGAGGCTTCCTCTTCGCGGTCAAGGCCAGTCGCTACCTCACCCACGTCAGGAGGCTTCGCGACCTCGCGCCCGGTCTCGCGCGCTTCCGCGCCGCCCTCGAGCCGCTCGTCTCCTCGCCCAAGCTGGGCCCGGTCCTGTGGCAGCTCCCCGAGACCTTCCACCGCAACGACGCGCGCCTGGCGGAGGCGCTCGGCCGGCTGCCGGCAGGCCGCCACGCCTTCGAGCTCAGGCACGAGAGCTGGTTCGACCCGGCGGTCTACGAGCTCCTGCGCGCGCACGGCGCGGCGCTCGTCGTCGGCGACCACCCGGAGCGCCCGTTCCAGACCCACGAGCTGACGGCCGGGTGGACCTACGTGCGCTTCCACCAGGGGAGCCGCGGCCGGCGCGGCAACTACTCCGACCGCGAGCTCGACGAGTGGGCGGAGCGCCTCGGCGCCTGGCGGCGGCAGGTCGAGGTCTTCGCCTACTTCAACAACGACCAGGAGGGCTTCGCCGTCCGGAACGCGCAGGGCCTCGCGCAGCGCCTGGTAGGGCGCTAGCCGTGAACCGAGCCGCCGCCGGCGCCTGCTCCGGCGTTCGCCGGATACGGCTCGAGGTCGTCCACGAAGCCCGGCGTCGCCTCGACGCGGCGGAGCCAGCCGGCGATCGCCGGGTACGCGGCCAGGTCGATCCCCGCGTCGCCGGCGACGTGCGCGTAGGCGTAGAGCGAGACGTCCGCCACCGTGTAGCCTCCGGCGAGGAAGTCGCGGTCGCGCAGGCCCTCGTCGAGCGCGCCGAGCGCCGCCCGCGCGGACTCGAGCCGCGCTGCGAAGACCTGCGGCTGCCCGGCGTCCCGGCCGGTCAGTCGCCAGAACCGCGCCGTGCCGACGTTCGGCTCGAAGAGGTTCTGCTCGAAGAAGAGCCACTGCCACACGCGCGCCCGGTCGAGCAGCTCGTCCGGCACGAAGGGCGTTCCCTCGCCGAGGTAGAGGAGGATCGCGTTGGACTCCGCGATGGTCTCGCCCGAGTCGAGCTCGAGCACCGGGGTCCGCCCGGCAGGGTTCTTCTCGCGGAAGGCCTGCGAGGTCGATTCTCCCGCGAAGATGTCCACGGGGACCCGCTCGTACGCGAGCCCGAGCTGGGCGAGCAGGAGCCGTGCCTTGTAGCAGTTCGCGGACGCCGGATAGTCGTAAAGGAGCATGCGGACATCATGGCAGGGTGCTTCACTGTGACGACCAGATTCCGTAACGGGAACGAAAAAGGCGCAAATGAGACTGCGCACCGCGCTCGCCCTCGCGCTCGCCGCCGCGCTCGCCCTCGCCGCGCTGCCGGCTTCGGCGGGCAAGCCGTCCAAGCCGCCGGCGGGCACGAGCTCGAAGGACCTGACCCTCGTGGGCGAGACCGGCGACAACCGCCGGGTCGTGACCTTCGGCGAGGCGTTCTTCACGGACGCCGCCTTCCAGGACGACTACGCCTACCAGGGGACCTGGAACGGCGGCTTCCGCGTCGTCGACATCTCCAAGCCGTGGCGGCCGAAGCCGGTCGCCGAGGTCGACTGCGGGACGTTCCAGGGCGACATCGGGGTGTACGGCGACCTCGTCTTCCGCTCCATCGACACCCCGGTCGCGGCGACGACGCCGGAGGAGACCTGCGATGCGGCTCCCGCGGTGCCGGGATTCGAGGGCATCCAGATCTTCGAGGTGGGCAAGCCGGGGAAGGCGAGCGCTGACGACCTCGTCACCGCGGTGGCCACCGACTGCGGCTCGCACACCCATACGGTCGTCCCCGACCCGAAGCGCAAGCGTGTCCTCCTGTACGTCTCGGCGAGCGCGACGTCGCCGGTGTACGACAACGACCCGGTCTGGGGGCACGAGTGCTCGGTCGAGCACGACAAGTTCCAGATCGTGTCGGTGCCGCTCGACGCGCCCGAGGACGCCGAGGTGATCGCGGACGTGCCGCTCGAGGGCGGCCACTCCTGCCACGACATCGGCGTGCTCCTCTCGAAGCGCACGAAGCTCGCCGCGTGCGCGGGGATGCAGGGGATCGTGTTCGACATCAAAAACCGGGTCGAGCCCGAGCGGCTGAGCTCCTTCACCTTCGAGGGCGTGACCGGCTGGCACTCGGCCATGCTCTCCAAGGATGGGTCGGTCACGGCCATGGGCTGGGAGCCCGGCGGCGGCGTCGGCCCCGAGTGCGAGGCCGGCGACCCGGACTTCTTCAAGAGCATCTTCTTCTACGACACGGAGTCGGGCGACCTGCTCGGGACCTGGGTGCTTCCCCGCCCCCAGACCGCCCAGGAGAACTGCACGATCCACAACTACAGCGTCATCCCGAACCGCAAGCGCGACCTGCTCTCCGTGGGCGCCTACCAGGCGGGCACGTACGTCGTCGACTTCACGAACCCGGAGCAGCCGAAGACGGTCGCCTGGTACGACCCGCCGCCGCTCGACCCGAACGCCCTCACGCTGGGCGGCTCCTGGGGGAGCTACTGGTATCGCGGCTTCGTCTACTCGAGCGACATCACGAAGGGCCTCGAGGTCTTCAGGCTCGAGGACCGCACGGTGAAGGCCAAGTCGGAGAAGGTCGACCTGCTGAACCCGCAGACCCTCGTCTGGGACGGAGTCCGCGGCAAGAAGAAGCACCGGCGCCGGTAGCGCTCGGAGTGGGTAGGGATACCTGACTGACCGCGTCAGGTATCCCTTACACTCCGCCCTTGGAGACGCCGAGCTTCCGTGAGCTCCGCTGGCGCCGCTTCGAGCTCGCGCTCGGCGCCTGGCTCGACACGCCGGAGGGCCGCTTCGCCCAGTTCTGCGCGTGCCGGGAGCGCGAGCTCGCCGAGCGGCGGGCGCTCCTCCGCCGCGTGGCCCTCGCGTCGTCCGTCCTGCCCGCCAGCTGCGTCGGCTGCGCGCTCCGGCTGGCGCTCGTCTCGCGGGGGCGCGCGGCGGAGCAGCTCGACGAGCTCCTCACCGGCGCCCGCTGACGCGGGAACTTTCTCCGCTCGCTCCCGGTCGAACCGCGAAACGAGACCGGAGGAGCGAGATGAGACGCGTAGCCACGACCGCCGCAGCCGTTGCCGC
>Ga0299913_10002461_pt1 | contig 14630 bp, 9 predicted proteins | sample RVTome_9_FD_201360 | JGI IMG/M metagenome (GOLD analysis project Ga0299913, IMG submission 201360) | Soil microbial communities from uranium-contaminated site in the Upper Colorado River Basin, Wyoming, United States - RVT155D38 (version 2) ... | reverse complement strand
CGAGGGGGCTTGGCTGCGGACGGACGGTGGCGCGCCGAACTTCGATGCCATCAGCGGCAACCGCATCTCCGCCCGGACGGTCATCGTGCAGGTCGTCCGCCAGGACGTGCTGATCGGCGAGAACGACCCCGGCGGCTTCCCGCGGCGCTACCAGTACCTGACCGGGGAGGGTGACGGCGTCCTGTACATCGACGGTCGCGGGCACGACGTCCGCTGGTCGCGGGAGGCCGCCGGGGACGTCACGACCTGGACCTACGCGGAGAGCGGGGACCCGGTCATCCTGCCGCCGGGGCGCATCTGGTGGCAGATCGTGCCGATCGGCTCGGGCATCGGCGAGGGCTGACCCTCACCGGGGATCAGTGCTCCGGGCCGGGCCGCTCGTGCTCGGAGATCGGCGGCGCGACGGTCGGCGGGATCGACGGGGAGAAGAAGGCGTCCATCGCCCGCCGCACCTGGTGATCGGGATCGAATGAGCGGCTGGCGGTCGCGATCCGGCGACGGACCTCCATGGGATCGGGCTCGGCGTCATCGGCCTCGACGTCGCGCCCGGTGATCTCCGGTCCGACGACCGGGCCGAGCGGGACCGCCACCGCGCGATCATCGGCCGGTGTCGGCGGTGGCGCGGAAGGCTCGACCACGTCGTCGCGGGGCGCGACGGGGTCGGGTCGGGGCGCTGGAGGCGTGATGATCGTCGGGGTCGGCTCGAGGGTCGAGCGACGCGCCAGCAGCGCGGGCCTGGGGCGGGGGTTGCCGCTGATCTGGTTCTTGCCGAGCGACTTGGCCTGGTACATGGCGCGGTCGGCGGCGACCATCAGCTCCTCGGCGGAGAGACCGTCCTCGGGGTGCGACACCAGGCCGATGCTCACGCTGGCCTGCACTTCCGGCCCGAGCGTCAGCTCGAGCTCCTCCGCTCCGACCCGAACCTTCTCGGCCACCACGAAGGCACCGACGATGTCGGTCTCGGGAAGGAGGACCACGAACTCGTCGCCGCCGTAGCGGTACGCGCTGTCGACGGTGCGGATCGAGCCGGAGATCACGGTGCCCAGCGACCGGAGCACCTGGTCACCGCGGAGATGGCCGCCGGTGTCATTGATGGCCTTCAGCCCGTCGAGATCGATCATGAGCAGGCAGAACCCACGGTCGCTGCGGCGCGTGCGGCTGACCTCCTGCTCGAGCGTGACGAACAGCTGCGAGCGGTTGAAGAGCCCGGTGAGCGGGTCGGTCCGCGACAGGTCGATGGCGCGGCGCATCGCGCGCCGCTGACGGTCCGCGTACGCCACCGCCACGAACGCGAGCAGCCACGACGCGCCGAGGCCGAACGACAGGCGCAGCGCGTCGTCCGCGGTATAGGTGGCCAGTGCGGGGTCGACGAACAGCACCGCGCCGAAGGCGATCGTCGACAGCGCGGCGGCCGTCAAGCCGGCGCGCGGGCCGAAGCCGAGCGCGGCCGCCACGGCCACGAGCGCGAAGAGGACGGCGAAGGGCGACGAGGCGTAGCCGGAGAGGACCAGCAGGCCGGCGACGAGGGCGATCGCCGCGACGAGCTCCCCGAGCCTCGCCAGCCTGCCCCGGCGGGCGGGACCGATGAGCTCGTGGAACACGACGACGGCGAGGACGCCGGCGCCGCCGAGCAGGAAGATCGGTGCCTGGTCCGCGGCGAACGAGCCGCTGATGCCCACCCCGAGCAGGACGATGGTGATCGTCAGCCACCACACCACGCGCAGCGTCGAGTCGGTGCCCGGCGGCTCTCGGTCAGGATCCCGGGGGATCCCTCCGGCGCCGGGGGTTGGCGTCTCCAGCTCCCGCATCGGCTCCGGACCGGTCCGTCCGGAAAGCATGACCGCCACGATCAGGAGGCCGGCCAGGAGCGCGGTGACGGCGATAACGGTCAGCTCGAGCGGCAAGGGCGCTGGTTCCCCGTACGACGTGGCCGGCTCTCCGCCGGCCGGGCCAGTATGGGGGCGCCGGCGGAGGTGGCGCAAACGTACTAACCCACCCGTACTACTCCGGTCGTGGACAGGACGCACCACCTTGGAGTGCCGGCGGCCGGTGATACACTCGGCGGCCTGTCATGGCCGACGATCCGAGCCCTCCGGCGGTCGACTCCAGACCGCGGCGTCCCTGGCTGGCGGCACTCCTGTCCTTCCTGTTCCCGGGACTGGGTCAGGCGTACGCCGGCCGTCGTCGTGCTGCCCTCATCTTCGCCGTTCCCACCCTGCTCCTCGTGGCCGTCGTAGCCGCCACGCTGCTCGGCATCGTGGACCCGCCACGCAACGTGCTGCTGTCAACGGGGTTCCTCGTTGGCGTCCTGGTCGCCAACGGCGCGATCTTCCTGTGGCGCTCGGCGGCCATCGCCGATGCCGGCCTGTGGCCGTGGCGCGGAACGCTCTCCCGCGAGCGGCCCTGGGCCGGGCTGGCGGTCATGGCTCTGCTGGCCGGAACGCTCGCGATGCACGCCTGGATCGGCGTCGTCGTCGTCCGCCTCGAGGACACCCTGACCGACGTCTTCGCCGGGGCCGATCCGGGACGCCGTGATCCGCTCCCGGGCGCGTCCGGGGCCGTGCCCACCGATGATCCCGGCGAGCCGGCCGAACCCGTGGACCGCTGGAACGGGACGGATCGGATCAACATCCTCCTCCTCGGCACCGACGCGGCTCCCGGCCGAGATGCGGTGCTGACCGACGTGATCCTCCTCGTGAGTGTCGACCCGGTCGCCGAGACGGCGGTGATGATCTCGGTCCCGCGCGACACCGGCTTCGTGCCGCTGTCCGACACGAGCGTCGTCCCGACCGGCATCTATCCCGACAAGGTGAATGGCCTGCTGGCCATGGCCACGCTCGACCCGGATACGTGGTGCCCGGACCTGGACGGCGCCGCCGAGCGATGTGGCCTGCGCACGATCGAGGAGTCGGTCGGCCTGTACCTCGGCGTCGAGATCCACCACTACGCGCTCGTCGACATGACCGGCTTCGCGGAGCTCATCGACGCGCTCGGTGGCCTCGAGCTGTGCCTGCCGGGCCGGCTGGTGGACCCGGAGTTCGACGGCAGCCTCCTCAACGAGGAAGTGATCGAGCCGCTCGAGCTGCCCGCCGGCTGCCACCAGTACGACGGCCTCGATGCCCTTGCCTACGCGCGGAGCCGGAAGGGCTGGATCGAGATGCCCGACGGGGAAAACGTCCCCCAGAACGACTTCACCCGCAGCGATCGACAGCAACGGGTGCTGCTCGCCCTGCGCCGCGAGCTCGCCGAGGCCGATACGCTCTTCGAGCTCCCCGGCGTGCTCGACGCCATCGGCCGCACGGTCAGCACCGACTTCCCCCGCGACCAGGCCGGCGATCTCGCGTCGCTCGTGCCCTTGATCACCGGGCCCGACATCGAGCGGCTCGTGCTGTCCTACCCCGAGTTCGTGGACCTGCCGGAGAACCCGGACGTGAACTACCTGCTCGTCCCGAGGCGCGACGCGATCCGTGACGAGATGGAGCGGATCTTCGGGGCCGACGAGCTCGAGGGCTGGTACCTCACCACCGATGGGGACGGGCCTGACGACGAGGCGGCGACCGGCGCTCGATAGCGGTCGCGGCGAAGCCCGCGTTGACGTACCCTTAGCGCCTCGCCACCCATCGATGCTGGAGGTCTCCTTGCCGGCCACGCGGTCGCGGTGATGCTCGACGGTCTGTCGGTTCCACCGCAACGGCTGCGCAGTTTCGCGGCGCCCTTCGGCGTCGCTGCGCTCGCGCTTCTGCTCCTCATCGGCGCCACGCTGGCTGCCCAGGCGTCACCATCGGCGTTCGCGGCGTTCGGCGTCGGGCTGGTGCTGCTCGCCGCGGTGGCGGCCGTCCGCTGGCCGCGGACCGCCATCGTCCTCGTGGTCCTCAGCCCGATCCTCGACCGCTACATCGTGGCGGACATGCTGCCCGCGAACCTCGAGACGGCCGCCCACTACCTGTCCGAGGCGATGCTCCTCGTCGTTTCGCTGATCCTGGCCGGCAAGGCGCTCGTCGAAGGCCGGCTGGTTGCCGCCTTCCGGCACCCGGTGACGGTTGCGCTGATCGCGTTCGTCGCCATCGCAGGGGTCTCCGCCGTCCTCAACGGGGTGCCGCCGGTCATCGCGGCCGTCGGTGTGCTGTTCACCGTCGACGCCGCCGCGCTCTTCTTCCTGCCCCGCCTCGTGGGCTTCACCCCGCGCCAGTCGATGATCGCCGTGGCCGTGATCGGGGCCATCGTGGTCGTGGCGGCGCTGCTCGCCATCGGCCAGGGACTGCTTACCCCCCACCTCTTCGGCATGATCCCGGTCCGCGGTCGGTTCGGCGAGGAGCTGCGCCTCGCGTCGCTGTTCGGCGACCCGAACGTGTTCGGTGCCTTCCTCGTGGCCGCGGTGCCGTTCGCGTTGCTCGGTGCCGCGCGGCTCCCCGACCGTCGGTTCCGCTGGGCCAGCGGGGCGATCGCGTTCGTCCTGCTGCTCGCGCTGTGGCTGAGCTTCTCGCGCGGCTCGTGGATCGCGCTCGTGCTCGGCGTCGGCACGATGCTCGCGATCATCGACCGCCGGGCACTGCTCATCGGCTTCCTGCTGGCGGTCACCACCTTCGGGACGGCGATCATCATGCCGAGGAACCTCCTCATCCCCCAGCAGCCGGCGCCGAACATCGTGGACTCCACCGTCGACCGAGTCGGCGCCATCGGCGTCGGTGGTGACCTGCGCACGTTGTTCGTGATCCAGTCGCTGCCGATCATCCGGGACCATCCGCTGCTCGGCGTGGGGCCGGGTCGGTTCGGTGGCGCCGTCGCGTTCAACTACGGCACGCCGATCTACGACGAGTACGGCTTCGGCCCGCTCTTCTGGAACCCGGCGCAGCGCACGGTCGACAACTTCTGGCTCCACCTGCTCGTCGAGACCGGCGTCCTCGGGGTCGCAGCCTTCCTGGCCGCCGCACTCATTCCCGGCCTCCGAATCCTCCGTGCCGCGCGGCGCAGCCTCGGATGGCGGCGCATCCTGCTGGGCGGCATGGCCGCCGCCACCACCGCCATGGCGGTCAGCTCGGGCACCACGATGCTGCTGGAGGCGAACAGCATCGGCTTCGCCTTCTGGTTCCTGCTGGGCATCGGCGCCCTGGCGGTCGCGGCCGCGTCGGTCACCGAGATGCGCGCGACCGAGACCGCGGGCTAGCCTCGGGCGAGGCGCCCGAGGATCACGGCGAGCATCGCCAGGCCGGCGGAGAGCGCGGTGAGTGACAGCATCGCGTCGCGCTGGCTGAAGCCCAGGCGCAGCAGCTGGTGGTGGATGTGCCCGCGATCGGCGACGAAGAAGGCGTCGCCACGGGCAGTACGCCGGACGACGGCCCAGATCGTGTCGATGATCGGGACGCCGAGGGCGACGATCGGGACCCACGGCGCCTGGGGATAGACCCCGTCCTGCATCAGCGAGATCGCCACCGCGGCCACCACGAAGCCGAGGACCATCGATCCCGTGTCGCCCATGATGATCGTGGCCGGGTGCAGGTTGTAGGCGAGGAAGCCGACCGCTGCGCCGATGGTGGCCGCCACGATGAACAGCGTCGGGTCGACGCCGTCGGCGGCCGCGAGAAGGCCGAACGCACTGAGCACGGTGAGCACCACGCCCGTCGCGAGGCCATCGAGCCCATCGATGAGGTTCACGGCATTGATGACGCCCACGATCCAGGCCACGGTCACCACGACGGCCAGCGGGCCGAGCTCGACCGTGCCCCACGGGAAGAACAGGCGGTCGATGCTCAGCCCGAGCCACCACGCGAGGAGTGCCGCGGCGACCTGGAACGCGAGCTTCACGAGGGCACGCATGCCGCGCACGTCGTCGACGATGCCGACCGCCAGGAGGAGGCCGACGCCGGCCAGGATCGCCGGTGCCCGGTTCGGCCGCAGGCCGAGGGTCGAGCCGAGGTCCGGGTTCACGAGCGTCGCACCGCCGAGGGCCACCGCGTTGGCGATCGCCATCGCGACCCCGCCGAGCCGTGGGATCGGCACCTCGTGCACCTTGCGCCCACCGGGCTGGTCGAGGAGCCCCCGATGCTGCGCGTAGCCGCGCACGATGGGAGTCACGATCAGCCCGATCACCAGGGCCGCCGCGAACGTGAGGGGGATCAGCATCGGTGGCTGATGGTAGCGCGTCCAATGCGCTGGTCGGGGCGGCCGGATTCGAACCGGCGGCCTCCTGCTCCCAAAGCAGGCGATCTACCAGACTGATCTACGCCCCGTCGTGCGCCGCCAATTGTACGGGCGCATTCCCGATGGAGCCCGCGGGGTCACGACCATCGACGCAGGAACGGCCGTCGGCACCCTCCTCGGGGTGCCATGGTGACCGCGGGAAACGGAATCGGGAGCCTCACGTGAAGACGCAGCTGGCCATCCTCGTGGGCGGCAACCTGGCGCTCCGCACGGCGTGGGTCCTCGCGGTTCACCCGCAGCCACAGTCGGACTTCGGGTTCTACTTCGGTGCGGCGACGCGCATGGCGGCCGGTGCGGGCTACACGTTGAACGGCGAGCCCACCGCCTACTGGCCGATCGGCTGGCCGGCATTCCTGTCCCTCGCCTTCCGCGCTCTCGGCCCGAACCTGTGGGTCGGCCTCGCCGTCCAGGTCCTGATCACCACGGGGATCGCCGCCGGGGTGTACCTCATCGCTCGTCGGATCACCGGGTCGGGGACGGTCGGCCTCGTCGGCGGGCTCGCGTGGACGCTCCTGCCGGACCAGCTGGCGTGGACATCGATCCTCGGCAGCGAGCCGCTGTTCGCGTTGCTCCTCCTGAGCGGGCTGTACGCGCTCGTGGCGCTCGAAGGATGGCAACGGCCGGCGATCGCCGGCCTGGCGCTCGGCGCGGCATGCGTCGTACGGCCGACCGCCCTCCTCGTCCCCGCGGTCATGGTCATCATCCTCGTGGTCCACCGCCGGCGAATCGCCCCCGCGCTGGCCGAGGGCGCGCGGCTCCTGCTGGTGATGCTCGTCGTGATCGCCCCGCTCACGATTCGGAATGCCGCGGTGCTCGGGACGCCGGTGCTCGTCTCCACGAACGGCGGCGTGAACCTCTGGCAGGGGGTGCACGCCGACGATCACTACTGGTGGCCGACTGACCCGGAGGTCAACCCGCTGGCGGCGATCGACGATGAGGTGGCCCGCGATCGGATGGGCCGGCGCCTCTTCCTGGAGCACCTCGCCGCGAACCCGGCGGGGGTAGCGGGCCATGCGGTGCTGAAGATCCTCGCCCTCTACGAGTCCCCCGACACCGCCTGGTGGTGGGCCGCAGGGGCCCAGCCGAGGGCCTGGGTCCGGATCGCGCAGGACCTGTCGGCCATCCCTTACTGGATCTTCCTGGGTTTGGCCGCCGTTGGCCTCACGATCGGCTGGCGCCGATGGCGATGGGGCACGCTGGTCCTCGGCGGGTTCGCGGCCTACCACACGGCGATCTTCGGGCTGTTCCCCGCGTCGGACCGCTTCCGCTATCCGCTGATGCCGGTGTTCGCGGTCTTCGTCGGGATCGCGCTGGTCGCCCTGGCGGCGCGGCTGCGGGGCGCGGACCCGCCATGGGGAGGCTCAGGGCCAGAGCGCGCGGATCTGGTTGCGGACCGAGTCGCTGACCGCGTTCGGCCCACCGACGATGACGATGTTGGTCGGATCGAGCCGGCGGAGCTCGGTGGCCACGGCGGCCGGCAGCGACGTGCCCGGCACGAGGAGCAGCGGCCCGCCGCGCATGCCCGCGATCGGCCCGGCCGTGAGGCCATCGGGGAACGTCTTCCCGGTGGCGACGTACACGATCCTCGGCCCGTTGGCCGCGAACGACGCGGCGCTGAGCGCGACCGAGGACGCGTATCGGTCAGGGCCTGACACACGGGTGACCTGGCCGAACGCGGCGAGCTGCGAGGCGACGCCACTCCCCACGACACCGGTGCTCCCCACGATGACGATCCGATCCGGGTCGAGGCGATCGAGCTCCGCGAGCGTTGACGCCGGGATGGAACCGGCCCGGACGAGGAGGAGCGGTGCCTTACGGGCCGCAGCGACGGTCCCCGCCGCGAGCGCATCGGGGTAGTTCTCGCCGGTCACCACGTACACCAGCGACGCCGATGCGAACGCGGAGCGGCTGATCTGCGCCGCCGTGGCATACCGGTCCGCTCCGGCCACGCGTGTCACCGACCCAGCGGTGAACGCGTCGAGCGCGGCAAGGACCGATGCGGCGACGACGCTCGGCCCGCCCAGGACGACGATTCGCCCCGGCTTCAACCGATTCAGCTCGGCGGCGGTGACCGCGGGCACGGACGACTTCTCGACGAGCAGGATCGGGCCGCCGGCAAGCCGCGCGACCGGCGCGCCGGCCAGCGCATCGGGGAAGGTCGCGCCGGTGGCGACGTACACGACCGGGGTGCCGGCACCGAAGGCCGTGCGGCTGAGGGCGGTTGCCGTCGCGTAGCGATCGTCACCCCACACGCGCGGCGCGGTCTTGCCGGTCGTGAACGTCCAGCTGGTGGCCGGCATGGCGTTCCCCGCCGGGTCCTTGATGCCGGAGGTCAGCGTCAGCGAGTACGTCGTCTCGCCGGCGAGCGGCGAGGCCGGGCGCAGCGTGGCGCGGCGCGAAGCCGCGTCGTAGGTGACGGTCGAGCCGATCGCGGCTCCTGACGGAGTGCGCAGCACGATCGTCGAGGCGCTGACGCCGACGACCGCCTCGTTGAAGGTCACGGTCAGCGGCCCGTCGTACGAGACGCCGAGCGCGCCGGGTGCGGGGCTGCGAGCCGAGAGCGCCGGGGCGGCCGTGTCGACGTAGGTCGGCGTGACCGCGTAGGCGCTCCGGTTGCCGTTGGCGAAGTAGTTCGCGACGCGGACGACGATGCGGCCAGGGCCGGAGACCGTGGTCTGGGCGAGCTCGGTGCCGTTCTCCCACACCGCGTCGACGCGGCGGAGGAGCGTGCCGCCGGTGGTGTACAGCTCGACGATGGGGTCGATCTTCAGCGAGCTCTTGTTCCACGGGTAGGCCCGGGTGTCCACGACGCCGGTCACCCGCACGTCGAGCCGGCCCGCGCGCGGGACGTTGACCGCGAAGTAGTCCACGTCCCCGGCGGGGTAGATCGAAGGCCGGGTGGCCGTGCCGAGCGCAATCACCCGGGCGGCCGCCAGGCTGTTGTTGCCCTCGAGCGCGTCGCCACCGAGCAGGCCGGTCGCGGCCACCGTGGCGCCGAGCGCACGGTACGCGTTGACGCGACCCCGCCCGTATCGCTTGTCCCACCCCGCGGTACCACGGTCGTCGACGGTGCCGATCAGCCGGTCGACCACCTGCTGCGGCGTGAAGCCCGGGTAGCGCGCTCGGATGAGCGCGACGACGCCGGCCACGTTGGGCGTGGCGAACGAGGTGCCGCTGATGTACGTGTGCGCGCCCCACGTGTGATGATCGGCGTAGGTGCAGACCGTGCAGTTCGTGGTCTGCACCGACGATCCCGGCGCGCTCACGTCCACGGCGGATCCATAGCTCGACCAGTGGCTGAACTCGTCGTTGACCTGGGTGGCGCTGACGCTCACCACGTTGGCCATCGAGGCCGGGTAGAACGTCTCGTCGCGGTTGTTGTTGCCTGCGGCGCCGACGAGCACGACGCCCTTGCCCCACGCGTAGTTGATAGCGTCCTGGACGCCCTGCGTGTACGGGAATCCTCCGACGCTCATGTTGATGACGGTGGCGCCGTGGTCGGCCGCCCAGCGGATCCCGGCGATGAGGTCGCTGGTGCTGCCGGTGCCTTCGCGGGTCATGATCTTGACCGGGAGGATCTTGTCGCTCCAGCTGATCCCGGCGATGCCGTATCCGTCGTTCGGCTTCGCCGCGATGATCCCGGCCACCCAGGTCCCGTGCCCGTTGTCGTCGGCGGCGTTCGAGTCGTCGTTCACGAAGTCATATCCCGGAAGCACGCGGCCGCTGAGGTCCGCATGGTTCGCCATCACGCCTGTGTCGAGCACCGCGATGACACCGGTTCCCCCCTTGGACAGCGACCACGCGTCGCGGACGCGCATCTGGTCGAGCGAGTACTGGCCGGCGGTCAGGGGATCGTTGACGCCGACGGCGGCCGTGACTCCCTCTTCGACGAGCTGGACGCGATAGCTCGGCTCCGCGTACTCCACGTTCGGATCCGCCCGCAGCTCACTGAGCACCTGGTCGACCGGGCGGCCGGCCGTGGACACCACGGCGGGCAGTCCCCGGGCCGGCGCGCCGAGGCTCGCGACGGTCGCGAGACCGTGCGAGCGAGCCAGCGCCGGGCCGCGATCCGTGTCCCGGAATCGGACGATGACCTCGCCGGGGATGACCTCGCCGTCGCTCGAGACGGTGGGCGGTGAGTCCGCGTCGGGCAGCGGGGCCTTCTCGTCAGCCGCCGCGACCGGCAGCGCACCTGCCGCGAGGACCAGGATGGCGAGGATGGTGGAGAGGGCTCGGGACACGCTGGGGGGACTCCGGTGCGGTTCGATGGGCCGGGAACCATCTCGCTGCGGCCCCCGTGAGGTGTCCGAACCGTACGTCTCCCCACTGTCCGGGACGACCGGACCATGGTTCCCCGCCCGAACCGGACCGATGGACTAGTGGTCGATGAGCAGCTCTCGCAACCGGGGCACGGCCGCCGCGACGGCGCGGCCACGATGGCTGAGCTCGTCCTTCTCGCCCTCGGGCAGCTCCGCCGTGGTCAGGCCGCTCGGCAGCTCGAAGATCGGGTCGTAGCCGAAACCACCGGCGCCCCGCATCTCGGTGGCAACGCGCCCCTCGACGATGCCGGTGAAGATCTCGATGTGCGGATCGGGTGCGCCGGGCCGCGCGAGGGCGACCGCGCAGACCATTCGGGCGCGCCGATCGGGCGCCGGCCCGAGCGCCTCCAGGACTCGCTCCGCGTTGCGACCGCCGCCCCAGCGCGCGCTGCGCACGCCGGGGCCCCAATCGAGGGCGGCGATCTCGATCCCGGAGTCGTCGGCAAGGCTGACGACGCCGGAAGCCCGCGCGAACGCATCGGCCTTGGCGGCGGCGTTCTCGGCGTACGTGTCATGAGGCTCGTCGACATCCAGCTCGAGGTCGAGCTGGTCGGGGGTCAGCAGCTGGGCATCGAGGCCGGCGAGCAGGCGCCGGAACTCCTGCTGCTTGCCGGGATTGGTGGTGGCGATCAGGAGGCGGCTCACTCCCCCGGCGGCGCCTCGATGGCGGCACGCTGCAGGGTGAACAGCTGCCGGATGCCGGCGGCGGCGAGATCGACCATCTGGTCCATCTGTGGTCGGCTGAAGGCGCCGTGCTCGGCGGTCCCCTGGACCTCGATCAGGCGGTCGTCATCGGTCATCACCACGTTGAAGTCGACGTCGGCGGTCGAGTCCTCCGAGTAGTCGAGGTCCAGGTACGGCAGGCCGCTCACCATGCCCACGCTGACCGCCGCGACCTGGCCGGTCAGCAGGTGGCCCATCCCGTATTTGTTCAGGCCACGTGCCAGGGCGACGTAGGCCCCGGTGATGCTTGCCGTGCGGGTGCCGCCATCGGCCTGGATGACGTCGCAGTCCAGCGTGATCGTCCGCTCACCGAGCTTCGTCATGTCGACCACCCCGCGCAGGCTGCGGCCGATGAGGCGCTGGATCTCGTGGGTGCGGCCGCCGATGGAGCCGCGCGCGGCCTCGCGCTGGCTGCGCTCGGTTCCCGCGCGCGGGAGCATCGAGTACTCGGCGGTGACCCAGCCGCGGCCCTTGCCACGCATCCAGCCGGGAACGCGGTCCTCGATGGTCGCGGCGCACAGGACGCGAGTGTCGCCCACGCGGATGAGCACCGAGCCCTCGGCGAACTTCAGGTAGTCCGGCACGATCTTGACCGGGCGGAGCTGGTTCGGCACGCGGCCATCGGCGCGACGGCCCGTCCCGGGTACGGCGGATGTGGTGGTCATGTGGCTGCCGATTCTACCGGCAGCCGACACGATCAGGGGAGGGCCGCGTCGATCGCGTTGACCACGGTGCCGGACACGACTCCGGTCCCGCCGAGCACGAACACCCGGTCCGGCCCGAGCCGCTGCAGCTCCGCCTTCACCACCGACGGCAGCTGCGTCGGCGAAACGAGCAGCAGCGGTCCGGGCAGCAGGGCCGCCACGGGGCCGCCCGCCAGCCCATCGGGGAACTTCGTTCCGGTCGCGATGAAGACGAAGTCGCTCGATCCATATGCCGAGCGGCTGACCTGGACCGAGGTCGCGTAGCGGTCCGCACCCGCCAGGCGCGTCACGGATCCGGCGGTGTACTGGTCGGCAGCGGCTCGCACCGCGTCGCCGATGACGGTCGTGCCGCCGAGGATGACGATCTTCGCCGGCTTGAGGCGCGCGAGCTCGGCGGCGGTCGCCCCCGGGATGCTGCCACGGTTCACGAGCAGGATCGGTCCGCCCATACGACCCGCGACCGCGCCGCCCGACAGCGCATCGGGGAACGTGTCGCCGGTCGCCAGGTACGCGACGGGCACGCCGGACGGGAATGACTGCGCACTGATCTTCGCGGCCGTCGCGAACCGATCGGCACCGGCCCAACGGACCACGGTACCGGCATGAGCGCGGAGCTTCGAGACGACGGCGTCCGAGACGACGCCGTTGCCGCCGAAGACGACGATGGTCGACGGGTTCAGCCGCGCGAGCTCTGTCGCGGTCGCCGCCGGCAGCTCTCCGCGAGCCGTGAGCAGCACGGGGCCCTTGGCCCGGGCGGCGGCCGGGGCACCGGCCAGCGCATCGGGGAACGAGGCACCGGTGGCGATGAAGACGGTGGACGCGCCGCTCCCGAAGCGGGACCTGCTGATCGCTGCGGCCGTGGCGTAGCGGTCCGTGCCCGCGATGCGGCTGATCACGAGGTCGCTCCCGGCGGGCGGCGTCGACGAGGCGCAGAGCTTCACGAACACCATGACCGAGTACATGCGACCCGTCTCGGTGGAGCGGGTGTGGCTGCCACCGGCATGGGTGTAGTTGCCGACCATGATGGCGTGATGGCCGCTCGACAGCCACCAGCGCTCGATGGCGTTGGACGGCGTGTAGTCGGTGCGCGTGGTGTAGGCGATGATCTCGCCATAGCCGGTGTAGCAGACGCCGAGCTGGGTGAGCCGTGACGCGACGTAGGCCATGTCGTGCTCGAACTCGTCGTGCGCGGCCATGTGGTTGGCGCGCTCCACGGTGACCTGGTCGACGGCGGCATGGAGGCTGACGGGCCCCTTGCCTTCGAGGGCGCGCTTGGCGTTCGTCAGCTGCACGTAGGTGGCGCCGTCGACGGCGGCAACGGGCGCGGCAACGCCGGCGAGGATGGCCAGGGAGGCGACGAGCGCCAGTGAACGGCGGGCGACGGGACGGATCATGAGGCGATGCGAGGCTCCGATGGGACGCGTGGATGAGGTCGGCACGACCCTACCGGTGGCGGGCCCCCGGCCACCATGGCCCGATCGGTCCTGGCCGAGGGCGCCTGAGTACCGCCGCGGCGGCGCCCGTTAGTCCCAGAGGGCGGCGACCTGGGCGGCGACCGCCGAGGAGACGACGCTCGGGCCCCCGAGGATCACGACGCGCGGCGGGTTGAGCCTCCGCAGCTCGGCAGACAGCTCGGCGGTGAGCCCGCTGCTCGGCACGATGAGGAGCGGGCTGCCCGAGCGGGCTGCCACCGGCGTCCCACCCAGTCCGTCGGGGAACGATGCGCCGGTGGCCAGATAGACCGTCCGTGGTGCATCGGTCGAAGTGGTCGCCTTCGACACGGCCACGGCCGTGGCATAGCGGTCGACGCCGGAGAGACGGGTGACCGTGCCGGTCGTGTACGCGTCCAGCGCGGTGGCCACGCCGGCGCTCACCGCGCTCGTGCCGCCGAGCACGACGATGCGGGCCGGGTCGAGCCGATCGAGCTCAGCGCGCGTCGCGGCCGGCACCGACGTTGGCGAGACGAGGAGCACGGGGCCCTGCTGCCGTCCGGCGGCGACGCCACCGGAGAGCGCATCGGGGAACGAGGTGCCGGTGGAGACGTAGACGACGGGCACGCCCGGGGCGAACGTCGCGCGGGACACGGCCGCCGCGGTCGCATAGCGGTCCGCACCGGCGATCCGCTCCACCACGCCGGTGGTCGCGTAGCCGGCCAGGCGGGTGGCGACCGTGCCGCTCACCGCGTTCGTCCCTCCCAGCACGACGATCTTCGCCGGCTTCAGACGGTCGAGCTCAGCGGCGGTCGCGCCCGGCAGCGCATCGCGCGTGGTCAGCAGCATCGGGCCGCCGCCCCGCGCGGCGGCCGGGCCGCCCGCAAGCGCGTCCGGGTATGACGCGCCGGTCGCGACGTACGCCACCGGCACGCGAGCGGGGAAGGCCCATCGGCTGACGGCCGCGGCCGTGGCGTAGCGATCGGCGCCGGAGAGCCGGACCTGCACCTTGCTGAACTTGTCCTCGATCACGTTCCACAGGTCGCCGACCCCCGTGTCCATGCCGAGGCTCCAGATCCCGATGCCGGCGAGGTCGTGGCGGTTGACGGCGTCGTACTTCACGCGCAGCGAGGCAGGATCGTCGTAATAGCCCTGCCGCCAGGCGCCGGCCGAGTCACGGAACGCGAACCACGGCACCTGGCCGGTCGCATCCCAGCGCCGGCCGTGACGCTGCGCCAGGATCTTCCCGCCGGCCG